>Ga0179593_1270226_pt1 | contig 17120 bp, 36 predicted proteins | sample CZODoug2_1_08_16_FD_185931 | JGI IMG/M metagenome (GOLD analysis project Ga0179593, IMG submission 185931) | Vadose zone soil fungal communities from Angelo Coast Range Reserve, California, USA - CZODoug2_1_08_16fungal (PacBio error correction) | ecosystem: Environmental > Terrestrial > Soil >... | reverse complement strand
ATCTCCCCCCCCCCCGAAAACCCTTCGTCAAGTTCCTCTTAACCCGGCGTAATCACCTTCCTCTCTTTGGTCCCCCCCCTTTGACAATCTAGATGAGCCGGCCACTCAGATTTCGTCAAGCCACTCTTCCATTTCGTCGGCCCTTGCCTGGTCAAATTTTCAAGTCTTTTATGCTGTCCCCCCCAGAGCTTTTTCCCCTTTTCCCCGTGCTCACCTCCCTCCTGAAATGAGGTGTCCCTAATTTGTGACCTTCCAGGGGGTTGTTGTTCCTATCAAAATCTTCCAGAAACAGCCCTTCCTTTTCTTTGCAGGTGAACGTCCCAACTCCTCTCCAGGTGTGAATCCTATCTTTTCTACTTCCCAAACCGTTTTCTCTCTTCCGGTCGTGTTTTTTTTCCACCCCCCCCCCAAAATGCTTTCCTTCTGCTTCCTTGTTTCTTTTCAAGTCCCCCTTAGCCCGCTTTTTTCAAATTCTGTTAATTCGTCATCTCTTCTCTGATAAGATGTTTTGGTTCCCCCTTTTCCCCCATCTCCTTGCGCCCACCCAGCGCGAGTTTCCTTCTGCCTACCCACACCCTTAAAACTGTTCCCCCCTCATCAAACCCCTTCAGGGTTCTCGTCTGACCTAAGTCCTTTCTAACCTCCCAAAAGGGAGTATTTGCACCCGTCTTCTCCCCTTGACTCGGTCTTCCAGTCATCCTGCCCCTCCAAAAGACGTGACCCCCCAACCTCTTCCCACCCCGGGGAAATAATCCTCGTATCTCCTTCTTTCTGAGATAACCATCTCTCTTCCCCAGCCCTTTTTCCAGTTGGCCGGGGAATTATAATTTTTTCCTGTATAATTTCCCCTTCTTTCATTACTGGCGTTCCCCCACATAGGATGTCCCCTCCTCCCTGGGCTGGCCCTTTCCCCCTATTCCCTCCAAATTCCCTCCCCATCCACAGCTCTTTCATTAGTTATATCTCCCCCCCCCGCTTCAAAATTTTGGCCTTCACACAGTTACTTCCTTCGATTTTCCCCCTTATTTTCCGGTCTTCTCATCCAGTCCCCCCTCCCTCCCCCTGACCCCCTTGGGTCCACCAGTCCTTTTCCGCTATTTTTTTTTAGATTCCCCCTTCCCCCAAAGGTCAAAGGCTTATCAGCCCTGTCCCTCATTTTTCGAAATGGTTAGTTCCTTTCGATTCCGACCCTATATGACCGGTTCGTCATGTATCATCCCTTCTCCCCGTTACAATCCCTTCCTCACCTTTGTTTTTTCTTCGAAATTTTTTTTTCCGAGATTTTCCGATTCTCTCCTTTTCGGTTTTTGTCTCTTTCCAGATACCCGACTTGTGCTTCATCTGTACTCTCTCCTCAATTTCCATGGTCTTTCCCCCCCGCCCCCCTGTTCGTTATCTCCCCCCATGGACATTTTCCTTATAATTTCCTTCCTTGTCAGGTTTGAATTTTCTTGGAGACGTCAGTTTTCTTTCCTTTTAACCCTCCTCCTCGCATTCCCCCCTCCCTCGTTTCCACTTCCATGGGTCCCTCTTTTGATTTAGTTCCCCCAAGGTTCCTCGCTTACCCTCTCCTCCAGGTCTGTGGTTTGATTTTGGTCTACCTCTCTTTTTTTTCTTCTTTTTTTTTTCTTTCTCCCCCTCCTTCGCCCTCCTTCTCCCTTCCCCTTGTCTTCCCTTTTTCTTCCTTTCCTCCCTCTTTTTTTTTTTCTGATATCTGACTTCCCCCGGTGAAGGCGCCTGTAGTGATATTAGTGTCCCTAAACACTTTCGACAGACTATACGGTTTAGACCCAGCACCCCCCTCCCTTTTCTTGTTTTTTTTCCAGTTGACCTGTTTCCCCCCCTCCCTCAAATCTGTCCCCAAGTTTCTTCAACGAGGAGGGTGGTCCTTCGTCTTCTTCTTTCCCTGTTTTTCACTCACCGTTTACGCTTTCTCCCGGAAACTCTTCCCCCCAGGCCCCCCTCCTCGCATTCCTAAGTTACACCATGCACTGGGTTTCAACCGCCCTCTGTACTTTTTCCAGGTTTGAACTTCTTACACTCTTACCAGCTTCCCGCCTCTCTTTTAGCCCTGACAAACGTCGATCATCTTAGAGAACAATCTAGACAGGCTCGGAGAAAAGTCAGTATTCCAACAAACGCGGAGCGTAGGGATACGTGGCTCCCTTTTCTGGTATCCCTGCCGAGAAGTGGTTAATATAGCCCTGTAGTTCTGTTCGCCCTAAAACCTGCAAAGTCCCCGAAGATGTTCCTTTGTCTTCCTTCTTTGGCCTTTTTTTGGTCTTATACCCCCCCCCTTCCATATTTCACCTTTTTTTTTCCCCACAAGTCTGTTTTTTTTTCTTCTTGCCATTTTTCTTTTTCTCACGAAGTCTTCACAAGGTTCCTTCAGACGTCCCCTTACCCAGGTTAAGTTTAAGCCCCCCCTTGCCTTCCTCCGTTCTTTGAGGCTCCCCCCTCGTACCCCAATATGGAATGCCCATCGTTCCCTCCCTGGCTTTGAAGCGACTTCCCGTTCGGATTTGCCTTTCCCTCTTTTTACCCCTCCGCGGAGTTGTTTATCCTCACCTTAAGAAGGTCACCTAGTCTTGGTACCCTTTCCCCCCTCTCTTTATCATCTCGTTCATTCTTCTCTTATTTTTTCCCCGGTCCTGGTTGTGCCGATTTTTTGGGAAATATTCGACCCTTCCCCTCTTAATTTAGAACAGTTTTTATACTGACTTGTTTTTCACTTCCTTCTTTTTTCTACTTTTTCCCCACTTCGTTTCTTTTTTTCCTATCCCCCCGATGACTTTTTGTTTGGTATTTCTTGGGACCCTTGGTCTTGTTCCCTCCCTCTTTCCACCTCTTTTCGTGAATCGCCCTTCAAGGATTTCGGGGCGGTTTGCAAACCAATCTTCTTCGCTTCTTTTCCTTGCAGGAACCTTCCATTTCTGAGTTTTTTTCCTGGTTGACTTTCACACCCCCTTTCTTCCCCCCGCTTTCCCCTTATTCCATCCCCTTTTTTTTTCCTCCCCCCCCTTCTTTTCCCCTTTAAACGCCCTTTTTTTTTTTCCCTTTTTCTTCTCTCTTCCCCCCCCTGTTGAGATCGGGAACTTCTGTCCTTCCCGGCATTTTGGGGGCTTAGAGTTGAGCGCACCCCCCCCCCCCCAACACTTTGCAGGGAGCAAGACTCCTCTCCTTCGGGCCCCGGTTTTTCCCCCTTCTGTTCTGCAGCTCTGGAAATGTTCCTTCCCCGTCCTTCCCCTCCGTGATGCTTCTTCCGACCTTTTCGTATAGGGTCCCGGACTCCTCTAGATTGAAAGTTTTTCTTCCTTCTTCTTTGCTCTCGACCCCTCGTTTTTGCGTATGCTCCTTCTTTTCTTTTTTTATCCCTATTTTTATCTTCCTCCTTCCCCCCCCCTCTTTGTTTCTATATCTCCCCCAAAAACTCCAAACCATTCCGGCCAGTCCATCTCCGACCAAGTTCCTTTCTCTCCACTTTTCTTTATCACCCCCTTCCCCCTTTGTCTTTCTCCCCCTCCGCCTCCTCTTTTTCCGACGTACACCTAATCCATTTGTCTTCTATTCCTTTCCCCCCAGTTTTCCCAGCTATGTCAAAGAAGTCTTTTTCCCTTCCCCTTTTTGATAAGAGCCCCCTTTTCCTTTTACGTAGTCTCCTTTTCCCCTACCCAAGTTTTTTTTTTCTCTAAAATATAAAGACAACATCATTTCCCCCTCTTGAAATTGACAGTCTTTATGCCTTTCCTTTATCCTTCTCCTCCTCAGGGACCACCCCATGTGGCCTTTCTCTTAGGGAGGTTTCCCCCCCATTTGTTGTAATACGTTCCTGCCTTTCCGTTCTGTGCCCTCACCCACCTGGAGAAATCCTCCTTCCAATTGTCTTCCCATTTCTTTCTTACCTATATTCGTTTCCGTTTTGTTTCAAGTCCCATCTCCTTTCCTCCCCCCTTTTCCCCTCGTAAGATTGTCCTCCCAGTGGAGTACCCTTTCCCCAATTGTCAAACCTCCCCCCCCCCCCCTCCCTCCTTGCTTTTTCTCCCCCTCAGGCCTCTCCATCTCAAAAAGGGATTACTTCCACCTTGTCTCCCCATTGAACGGTTATGTCAAGTTCATCGTTTCCTCTTCCCATCCCTTTTCCCCCCCCCCTGACTTACCAGTTCCCCTTGTTTCCAACCTCCAATTTCTTTATCTCCTGAACTCGAGAGACACCCCTCCTTCCCCTGCATTTTTTCCCCTTGCTGGTGTACTTTCGGTCCTGTTACCTTCTAAGTCCCCCTTTCCCCCTTAGTCCCACATCTTTTGAACCTACGAAGTTTTGATCCTTTTTCGTCTTACGTAAACTTAAAGCACCTTTCCCTCGTTTTCTTCTTGATCTTTTTTTTTTTTCCTTCCCCCCCCTCTGACTTGTTCCTTTTAACCAACTCACCCTGTTTTCCAGTCGTAGATAACCCCTCGGATGATTTTCCTAACGCAACCCTTTCCCCTCCCTATCGGCTTTTTGTCACCCCATCTTTTTCTCTTATGAGGAGCTTATCATTCCGCCCCCCACAGGAACTTTTTGAAGCCCGCCTTCCCTCCTTTCCCCCTCAAATTTCGTCCTTGGCCGAAGTTTTTTTCTCCGCGACCCTCTCCCCCTTTCTTTGCCTTTCCTTCCCCTTCTCCCACTGTTGCCTAAACTCGCCAATTTGTTTCTAGGACTTTTTTTTCTACTAGTATTTTCCTCTTCCGAGAATACTTTTTTTTCTTTAATGCTCCAATACTTTCTGAAATTTACCTCCCATATATCATATTTCCCCTGGTCGTTTCCGACCCCCCCAGTGCGTTATTAGTCCCCACCCCCCCCCCCTTTTTTTCTCACTTAATTTCCTTTGTAATGTGGAATGTTATTTCTCTTCTTGGCATTCACCGAACACGCTTACTATCCCCCCCCTAATATTTTCCCTTCTCCCTTTTCCGCTTTTTGAGTTTTCCTTCCCCCTTTTTCCCTCCCCCCTTCCTACCTCTTCCACTCCTTTGAGGGAGTAGTAAACCTTCTATCTTCGGAGATTTTTGTCCTCCTTATCCCTTTTCTGCCCCTTCCCTTGTTCTCAACTCCTCCTCCTCATGTTTTTTCTAGGATGACGACCCCTTTTTTTACCTTTTCTGCTCCTTCCTGGTCCTCCCAGTCCCCCCTCTCCGTTTCCCACGGGTTCACGACTCCCCCCCCCCTTCCCTCTTTTTTTTCTTTCTTTTCTTTCCTGCCCCTTGTAACCTAATCCCCCCCCCTCCCAATCCCTTATGGAACGGCTTGAGGTGGTCTTCCTCGTATTTTTTTCTTTCCCCCCTACAAAGCCTCCCCTCCCACGCAACGTTCTGCCCCCCCCCACTGACAATTCAACTCTTCTTGATAAGTAAAAGGAAATTTTTTGGCTCCACGCACTGTCTTTTGAGGACTTGACAAAGCGGATTCTTCACTCCCTCTCTTTCCCGTTCGCTAACTGTCCCCCCCTTTTACTATTTTTCTTCTCCACTACGAAAAGTCCTTTCCCCCCTTTTTCTCTTTTCTTCCCTTGATCTTTAAGAGTTTTGCCTCGACATGAGTTCCTATTCGCGTAGTTTCCCTCCTTACCACCCTTTCCCCACCATTTAGCTTCCTTCGTTTTTGTTTCATACCCCTTTTTCCCCTTTTTTGGCTCCCATTAATCCCCCCTTCTGAGGAAATGATTTTCACCCGGCGGCTGCTTGAACTTTTTTTCCCTTTTCCTCCTTCTATCTCCGTTGAAATTCCTCCCTCCTTCCCTTTTCAGGTGTCCTTCCCCCCCTTTCATTCTCAGGTGGAATCTCCCGTCCTTAAACCCTTCGTGTTATGTTTAGGTACTTTCGGGAATGCAGAAGTATCTTAGGCTTGTTCATAGAGGTGTCCCCCTCCCTCTTCTTTGCCTTACCTTCAACATCACCAGTCCCCCCTCTCCCTTTGAAAAAGGCATTTGACTTTCTTCGTTCTCTCTCTTTAATGCTTCTTTTAGTCTTCTTCAACTTTTCCAAATGTGAATTGGGTTTTTTTTTTGAAAGGATTTTTCTCTCACCCCCCTGAGGCCCTTTTCTCCTCCACCCCTAGTCCTTTTTCTACTCCTTTTTCAATCATACCTTTTTTTTTGTTTTCTTCCACCATCCGGTAGTTTTTGATCTCTTGATTTCCTTTTGGATTTTATTTTGTAATTTTTCCTTTTTTTCCTCCTACAGGTCCCTTTCCTCTCTTTTACTTGACGGAACATCTTATTTTCCCGTTCCAAAACCTCTTCTTTTTCCCGATCGATCCCCATAAGAATTCCCAGTCCCTTTTCTCTCGGTGTCCTTTTCCTTTTTCCCCCCTCCCCATTTAAAATCTTCCCACTCTTCCATCTGTTGGGTTCTTATCCCTTCTCCTCTCAGTCCCCCATTGGTGTGTCCTGCAGTGCAAGTCCAGTTCCTCCCCCATGGCGATAGTGATTCCTTCCATCCCCTTCCCTTTTTTTTTTTTTCTCTTTGAAGCATACCCCCCCCCCCTCTCTGTTGTCCAAGTTCGAGACCTCCTCTTTTTTTAACGTAGGTAGCACGGGGTCAAGTTCAACCCTCTCTTTTCCTCATCGACTGACCGTTCTTCCTTCCTTCTCTCCCGAAGTGAGGATTTTCTTTCTCCTTTCTTTTATATTTTTTCCCCCCTCAGATTTCTTTTATGACAAGATTTTGAGTCCTTTCTTGTCAGTGCTCTTTTTCGATCTTTTCTCCTGTAATTTTTTCCTTTTTTCCATCCTTTTACTCCTACTCTTTTTTTTTTTCTCTCCTCCCCACACCCCGAAACACGTACCGGCCTTTTTTCCCCCTCTCTCAAATCTTTTCTCCCCCCCTTCCCCTCCCTCGGTATAAAAACTTCCTCTTCTCTGAGCCGTCCAGCCTAAGGATCTACCACTAATCTGCCGATCCATTTCCTTTTTTTTTTTTTCAAATTCCCCCCCTCTTTCCCCCTCGATGTTTTCCCTTCCCCCCTGTTCGTCTTTCAATTAGGAGATCGTCCCCTTCACTTGTTGTTTTTCCTGATCCCCCCACCTTCCCTGCAATTGCTTCATTGAAATTAAAAAGTACCGATCGTCCCCTCCTTCATCCAGTGTCACTCCTTCCCCCCCCCCATTTTGCTCTACAGGCGCTCCATTTCTTTGATCCAACCAACTCTTGGAATACTTTGAAGATTAATTTCCTCTATGTGAACTTTCACCCCCCGTAGCCCGCCCTCAGTAAACTGAAGCCCCCCTTTGATGGCCCTCCTCCTTCTATAAGATTGTTGTCAAGTCCTCCCTCTTTGCTACCAACTCCCGGAAGATTCCTTTTCTTCTTTACCCCCGCCCTTTTTCCCAACCTACAGAACACCACTTCCCCTTCTTACGTTCTTTGGCCACTCTGACTTTCTTTCCCCATACTCCCAAATGGTCTGTTATTAAACCGTTTCCCCGGCCTAGGTTCTAAGTAATCGTGCCCCCCCCTCTCCCCCCTCCCCAAAACCTCCCTTCCCCCCCCCCCCTTTCCCTGGTAAATCATACTCGTATCTTTCCTTCCCGATGAGTATAAATTTCTAGGTCACAGTCCTTTTACCTGTTTTTCTTTTTCCCTTTACTTGATTCCTTCAGTCAAAAGTAAGCTTCTTCCCACATCTTCTTCCCCTCCGCAAGGAGGATGTCCTTCCTCTTCCCCTCCCCACAATTCCCTACCACTGAAGGAGTCTTTCCTTTTTCCTTCCTTTCTACCAATTTTACCTAAACTGCCCCTTGTTTCACCCTTTAGGAGGATCACCTCTGTACCGTTCCTTATTCCATCAAATGTACAACTTCAGAAGCCTTGTGTTCCCAGTTTCCTCCTTTTCTTCTCAGTATTCTCCTCCCCCCCCCCCCCCAACTTCCCTTTCTGACTATCGCTTCCCTATTCTCCCTTTGGGCCCCCCCTTGTGGACTGTGATTCTAAGAGATCTCACAGTTTCCCCCCCTTCCTCATTCTTCTACCCCTTGTTACCCCCCTCCCCCTACCTCCTTGTTGCTCCCTTCCTTCTTCTTCTCGCGCTTTTCTTTCTTGACTCTGTTTTTCTTGACAGCCCTCTTCTTTGAACGATTCCTTAGTCCGCTTCCAACGGTGTCAGTTCATTTCTTTATAGTCCACCCCCTTGCCCTTGCCCCTCAGCATTTTCATTTCCCGTTAATTTCTGAGTAGTTGTATGGCCAAACTCCCCCTCCCTTTTTTTTCCCCACTCCCTTTTCCCTCCGGCATTGAAAGCTTTATTTCTGCACAGCCCTCCACCTTACTCAATTTCCCAGGAGGTTTCTTTCCCTTTTCCCCCACCTTATCTTTCTTCTCCGATTTTTTTTTGTCTCTCCCCCCTGCCTTTCTCCCTCTCCATTCTAATCACCTTGTCGTGACTTTTTTTTCTAATAAGACGGTGCTTTTTGCTTGCGAGATGATGACCTACCCCGGGTGCCTTTTTTTCTTGATCTGTTTACCTCCCCCTTCTTTTCCTCCTCCTATAGGGTCAGAAGCCACAACCTCGTGTAGGTTCTTCTTTATGACCTCTCTCACCTGGGTACCTGCAATTCCAACCTTCTTTTAACCTCTTTCTTGGAACCATACTTAGTTCTGTCCTTCCCTATTCTTTTAGTGTACACCGTTTCCCTCCAAAGCCTCGCCTGCACGTGAACCAAGATTCCCCATGACAATGTCCTCTCCGTCTTCAGTCCCAGGCACTTTGTGCTAGAAATTCCACCTTCTGGGCAAGGCTTTCCCACTGCTTCTCTCCTCTTCCCGCCTTTTTCAGACAGTTCTTTTTTTCTATCCCCCCTCCCCCCCCGGAGCTCCCCCCCTTTCCGACCCTTTTCGAGATAAAATCTCTCCAAACACCTTTCCGTGTTGGCCCTTTTTCTGCTTCTTCTCTTTCCCCCAGTCCTTTTCCCTCTGCGACGAGCGAATAACCCTTTGCCCCCATTTCCTCCTTTCTTCCACTTCTCGCCCATTTCAATGGAATTTGGGTTAGGATCCTCCCACTCACATGGCCAACGATTTTTGCCCCAGATTTCGTTCCGTTTTTTTCCCGTCTGATTAAGACTAGTAATAAGGTGTCCCATCCTGCCTCCCCGTTACCACCTTTTTTTTTGGCCCACTTTCATTCTCCTTCTTCTCTCTCACCCTCATTCCCCCCTTCTTAATTTCGGTTTTTCCCTGGAAAGAGATATTTCCCGCCCGGTCTTTGCCTATTGTTGAAAGCCGTCCTTTCCTATCCTCACAACCCCCTTTCTCCTTCACACTGATCCAACCTTTTACCCGTTCCCCCTTTCCTTCTATAGTGAAAGGAGATAAGATCTTCTTTCCCCTGGTCCCTTTTGACTGTTTGGTCACCTGATTTGTAGCAGGAACTCTCTTCTCCCCAATTCTGGTCTCTCCGGTTGCCACTTCTTCCTTTGATCTTTCATCTTCGTGGATAGATAAACCTTCTTTCTTTTTATTGTTTTTGTACCTGTTCCTCCCCCTCGGCCCATTCTTGGGATTTCTGCCCTGATTCTTTCCCCCCCGGTAACCCTCTGCTCCTAGCTATATTCGCATTCATGCCCTTAAGTTGGATTTTTTTCCTTTTCCCTCCTTTTTATTCCAATAGGAAAGGCCCTCCGGACTTCATTTTCCATTTTTCCCCTTTTGGGGGCAGTCATGATCCCTTACCACTCACCTTTTTCCTGCGTCAAGACGATCGAGTCCCATTCTCCCCTAGTTGACTTTCCCTTTCCTCCTCAAGTCTTGGTGATGGTTCTTTATCTCCCCCCCCCCTTCCTTTTCATGTCCCCTCGACACTTCATGTCTGACCAAGTCCGTAGTATACGGGGACTGGTCCAACTTTTTTCCTTATACTTGTACCTTCCCTTCCCCCACTGGAGGACGTCCTTTTATTCTTGGCCTTTTTTTTCTCCCATTTGTAGATGGACGGCCCCCCCCCTTCTAGTCCTTTTTTTATTGAACGATGAATTGCCTTTTTTCTTTCCCCAGCAGTTTTGCGCCCTTCTTCCTGTAATTTTTTTTCTCTCTTTCCCTAATAACTCCTCTTTTGTTTTTTATCTACGGCTAAACCCACCGACCCCCCAGTACCGGACAAGTAACTCCGAAAAATGCTCAGTTGTCCTCACCTCTTCCACCCGAGTGATCCCACCCCCTCCCCCATCTTTGTGCTCTTTTCCCTCCCTCCTCTCCAGCCCCTTCCTCTCCACATCGTCGCCTTTTCTTCTGCAAATTACAGATTTCTATGTCTTTCTCTGTTTGCCCTTCCCTCAGACTTTACCCTTGAGTTTCGATCCCATGTCCCCCCCCTTTTTCACGTGTGGTGGTTTCTTCTTCAATCTCACTCCCCCCCCCGCCTCTTACTTTTAACGCGAACCACGTATCTCCCTGTTTGAATATGGTACTCCTGACCCAAATTTTCTTTTGGAGATCTTTATTTCCACCACAACCTTCTTTCATCCGTTTCCTTCCCCTTTCTATTGTGATTCCCCCCCCCTTCGCCCCTCGATCTCAATTGAGTCCTTCTTCTTCCTCACTAGATACTCTTTTTTTTTTCCAGTCCTTCCCTCTTCTCACTTTTCCAGAGAAGTCTTCCCTTTTTCTTTCCAGAAACCGGTCCCAAATCCCACCCCGTTTTTTAAATACTCCCCCCCCCCCCCCCCCCTGCTTCGAGCCCCCCTTCCTTTCTCCCCTCTACCAACCCTTTTGGCTTGCCCCCCAATACTTCTGTACTTTCGTTCTTTTGTCACGTCATCGTTGAAGTCCATCCTTTCCCACAACCCTTTTCCCCTTAAATTTCCCATAAATTCCATCGTAGATTTCCTTCTCTCCCAGCTTATTGCACCCCTTTTCCACCTTGGCTCGTGGCTTCTTCTTGTGAGTGATTCTCCCCAGTAACTGTCTCGGTGTCACTCGTTTTACATACGATGGGCTGGACTTTGATCACCCTCCTTTGTTCCCATTCAAGACTTTTTATGGCCTTCGTGACTCCTTAGCCTTTGCACTGTTGTCCTTCCCCTTTCAAAGTGTCCGTGCGGCGGTTTCCCCCACGGATTCTCGGCGGATCTTTTTTTTTTTTTTTTACGCAAACTTCCTCAGCCCCCCCTCCCCTTTGGTGGCCCACATCTTTACGCAGTTTTCTTGTAAGTATTTTCTAAGACCCCCCAAAAGGCCCTTGTGAACCCTCACTAAACTTCAAGTCATTTCGGAACTTTTGCCTTTGAAGTGTCACCTCTCCTCTATCATTCCTTTTAGGCTTTTTCTTCCGACACCACCTGTGACTCTCGCCAATTTTTGTATCCTACTTTTTATAGACTTATTGGAGTTTTTTTCTTTTTTTGACATTGCTTTACGGGAATGCCCCCTCCTTTCTAAGCTTTCCTCTATCTCACCGCTTTCCTTTTGCCGAACTCCCATGTGATTTCCTGCCCCCCACTCCAGCATTCTTCCTTTCTTTTTTTTCCGGTGGAACCTTTTTCCCCCTTCGATTCAGTTGTCTCCCCCTAACCCCTCATAAATTTTCCACCTCCCTCGTATTTCCTTTGGGTTTGATTCCTTTAACCCCCCCCTTTTTTTCGTCTTACACTCCTCCCCTCCCCCGTCTGTTTTTCTTTTTCTTTTCCCCTTTCTAGGTCTTCTCTCTTTGTTTTTCTCCTACGTGACATAAGGAGCCTCACCGTTTCGTCCTCTCTCTCTTTTCTATGTTGTTTTTTATCTCGATGAAGAAACCCTTTTCCTTGCTCCGAGTTTCTTCTCTTTGGTCCCCCCATCCCCCAACCCTTTCAGAACTATCTTAAGAAGAAGACTCGGTCTGGTCTTCTGTATGGGACGCTGTTCGTAACCTAACCCCCCACTTTCTTCAAAGAGAGGTCTTCCCTTTTCGGTTGTAATTCTTATTTATTAGTTTTAGGGTTCCACCATCGTGCCCTTTAAACTGTTTGCAACATGTCCACTTCCCCGAGAATTTTTTTGATAAAGCCCCCTTTCCGTTTCCCGATCCCTCCCCTTGTTCCCGGACCCCGTTTTCCCTCTTCCCTTCTACAGCCCATAGCATTCTTTATTTCAAGAAAAAACCTTCTTACTCTTCTCCATCTTACTAAAAGGAACAAACACGTTCTTTTTGATCCCCAGTGGAGACGGGGACTTCTCCCTTTCCCCTATCATGTTTCATATTCTTGAGAGAGAAAATTCCCCCCCTTACCCCTTTTTTAGGAGTTTCCTCGTTCTCTCTTCCTGGTGTGCGTTTAACTACTACTCCCACACAGCGGAAACTATTTTTCCCCCCACCTGCGTTTTTTTCGTGAAGTTTTGCTTTAGATTTTTTGAGCCCATTTACCGGTTCCACGCAGCCTTCCCCCCCCCATGGGAATGTGCCGGCCAGTGCAGGCTACGGATGGTTCCTGATCACGAAGGCCCCCCATTTTCATGTTCGGTTTCTGCTGGAGAGACCTCATGCCAAGGCGGATTCCTTCCTTCCCCCCTGTGGGAACGTTTGATGACGTTCTTTTAGCCACCGTCAGTTACTCCACTCTCCCCTTTTAACAGTCTTCCCCCTTCTTGTTCTCTCTCGTGTCCTTCTTTCCTGTATTTCTTATTGGGAAATGGGAAGCTTTTTTTGTTGAAAGGATTGGAGAGGCGTTCCCTCAGAAACGGGTCATGGGGGATGACCTCTTTGGTTTCTCCTTTTGCGCCCCTTCCCACCTTCCTAGTTTGCTCCTCTCCCGCTTGACGTGGTGTGTGTGAGTTTGGCCTTTTTTGGCCTTTCAATTAAAATTCGGCTCTGGAAGTTCCAGGAGTCTGGGTCTACCATCGCTTACGATCTCTCCCCCCCTACGACGGCTTCCCTTTTCCTCTTTCTCTTGCCGTGTTTGGCAGTTCACAATAGCCCTGACCTTTTTCTTATTACTCATTTGGGGGGAAGTCCTACCTTTTTTATCTTCCGGAAAGCACATTGTGTCTGTGCTCTTTGCCCACGTTTCTCTTTCTTTCATTTCCCGGTCAAATCCCTTCCTTTCTTTTTTTTTAGCTTGGTCTCTACCCAACCACGTGCAGGGGTCTTCCCGACATTCTGAACGCTTTTAGACACTTGGAAGTGGCAAACAGCTCTGGAGCAGATTGCTGGAATTGCCATTTCCCAGGAGATGCTCCCCTTTTCTGTTTCCTAAAAGTAGTAGAGGGTCTGTCCTTCTTGTTCTAGTTTGGATTACCTGAGGAGTAAAGTTGATGCGCTTGCTTTTTTCTCATATGGAGTCCTCTTTACTTTTGTTTTTTTTTTTTATATCTCTCTCCCCCTCCTTCCCCCTTTTTTTTTTTGTTGAGACTCTCTTTTAAACACCCAAGCCACCTTTATTTCCAGCTATAAGAAACAGCGAGGCGCCCACTTCCTCTCTTTTCCCTTCACTCTCTTTTTCTTTCTTCCCTCTCCTCTTTTTCGTCAAGAAATCCCCTCCGTTCGGTTTTTTCCCTTTAAATCTTGTCCCTCTTTTGGACCTTGCACCGTACGTTCTCCATTGTTTTGTCTTTTGCTCAGGGACCCCTGCCCGTTGTTTGCGCTCTCACCCTCTTCCCGAAAACCCGCCTTGTCCTTTTATTTTTGACCGTCTGAAAAGTCACTCTCCTGTTTGCAGATATCCGGTCTCTTCCCCACCGTGCTGCGGCGATTGGATGGTCTGTCCAACAAACTGAGGAATACGGCCGCTTTCCTTTTGTTGTTTTTCCCATTTAACGGAGAAGCTCTTCCCCCCCTGCCCGTTCTTCTGTAGGACCTTCTCGCAATCCCTTTTGGTCATAAAGACTCCTTGATCCCTTCCCCTCTCTCTGTTGTTTTCAAATCCCCCCCCCGGTCACACTACCATAAAAAACCCAATGTGCCCTGAGCACTCCTTTGCCCTGAGAAAGACTCCCCCAAGGGATTCTTCCCCCCATTGTCTCCCCTTACCTCGGTTTCTGCCTCCTCTTTTTTCCCTCCTTTCCAAAACAGCTTCCACTCCCATTGTCCCCATAACTCGTATCTCTGCGATTTTAGAGACTCCTCTCTTGCCCAAAATCCGGGCCCCCCTTTGTTTTTCCTTCCACTGGGTGATAAGTAAACGATCTTTCTTCCCACAAATCTTCTGGTCCACCTGGGGATGAAGCGCTGACCTTCAACTGACCGAACAGTAGAGTTTGGCTTTTGATCCTCCTCTTAGCATGTCTTTTTCCTTAAACCTGTTGAATTTCGGGGATCCCCCTATGGATCGGCTGACCTCAAGAAAACTTACCACTTTCCGCACCATCTGTGTAACCTTTATTTTCTATGTAGGCGTGCTTCAGCACACCCCCCGTTTCATGGATGACGTACCGACACGTCCTCCTTTCGCAACTGTTTTCCTTTTTGTAAGGGGCTCCTCGCTTACCCTTAGGCCATTTCATCCCGGCTCCACCTGTTGATTATGCACCGTTTTTCTCGACTTTTTTCGCGATTTTAGCCTATGATCCCCCCTTTTTTTTAATGTTTTACCCCCTTACTGTTTTACTCTTTCCTCTCTAGCAAGATTTCGTTTTTCAGTGCTTTCCGTCCCCCCCCTTGCATTTGACTTAGCATTTTTCCCCTCCTTTGGTCCCTTTTTTCCTGCTTTTCTTGTATTGAAAAGAAAAGAATACGCCTTTCCCCCATACCACTCGTCTACGCCTTGGACAGATTGTGAGTTCGTTACCAAAGTTTAGCTTCATAAAGAATCCCTACGTTTGGCGTCCTTAAACCTTCTAGGTATGAGTTCTCTTTCTCCCTCAGTTCTCCCCATCGCATTAAACCTTTTTTTCTATCCCCCATACCACTAAGTTTTTTTTTTTGAGGATTACGGGACAAGGGATTTCCTGCGGGCCCGTTTGATGAGACCTCCCCCTTTTTCAGGCTCCTTTCCCGGTTTCAAGGTCCGCCCTCCCCGCCGGTTTTTTATATGACGCGCCCATGGGGTAACGTCAATCACCCCCCCTCAAAGTCGTTGATTTCCCTCGTTGATGTTTGACTTTGAGTATTAGTGTCGGAAGGCCACCGATTTTGGGTAGTCCCAGAGGGCCACATGTTCCCCAAATGAACGGCGCGGCTATCAAGGCAATTGGGGCATCCCCCCGCCCGTGTCCGTCCAGTGAACTTTTCATCTTCTATATAGCCCGGTCTTTCGCTTCCCCTCACCTGCTCCCTTCCTTCTCTCACCAAGAGCTCTCCCCGCCGAGCACCCTTAGAGATGATGTCCCCTTTTAGCCGGTATGAGCATGCCGAGATGGGGAATATCGCTTCTGAGAGGCCCTTCCACAAGTCCAAACAGGGATCCTTTCGTTTTTTTTCGTCCCTTGCCCTTTTGTTTTGTCTCAAAACTCACCACTCGCGGAGGACGCTGTTTCCCCAAGGCGTTTTTCTTTCATCGGCTTTTCCGCCTCTTCCTCCTGTGAATACTCCTCCTCCAATTTAATTTTAGGCCAATTTGAATTTGTAAGGGATGGTTAGAGATACCTCTCCTTGCACCAACTAGGGCCCCTTTTTCGGGTACTTGCGTTCCTTACAGTCAGAACTTGCGGCTCTTTTCTATCCTTGTTTTCCAAGCCGATGACGTTTTACCTTCCCCCCTTTCCTCACGTCCCGAAAGCTTTTGCACGGATTGCACCCGATGTTCTCTTCTAGTGCAGAACGAGTCTTTGAGGGATCCTGGTTTTCCCCTTTTCCTCGTTGTTTTTCCCAGTTTTTTTTTAGCTTCACTATGACTTGAAGACCCCCAGAGTCCTGGTAAGTGGCCTTCCTCTTCCTTTTGATTTTCCCCTTCTTAGGGTCTCTTTCACGATTTTTTCCGTGTTGAGGATTTGTGGACTTTTGTCGTGTTACGTCTTTTTTTTGAAAAAACTTTCTCTGTTATCTTTCCCGGGCCCTCAGGATTTGTTAACCTTACCCACAAGTTCTCGTTATGCCCCCCTCAGACTTATGCCTCTTTCCCCCTTACCTGACCCTTTCTCCTTCTCTTGTCATAAGTTGGACGTTCCCTCGACCCCCCTTTTTTCAGTTCACGTTCCATGTTTTTGTGACTGACGTCCTTTGCTGCGCCGGAAACTCCCCCCCTTTTTTTCCCCTGATGACCGTGGCTAGATTTCATTGCCCGATAGTGACCTTTTCCCCGTCCCTGGTCTCCTCACTTTCTGGGGTTCTTTCTAGTGTCTCGGAACCACAACCCCGTGACTTTGGTTGTAACTGAGCGACATTGCGAACCTTCTTATCACTGGAATTCCCCCCCTCCTCTTTCAGAAGCGATTTTTAACCTTTGCCTTTCGGAGCCCTCCGTGACTTAGTGGCTTTCGAACTGTCGTTGTAGATTGCACGGGGATGAATGGTATCTCTTCTCTCGATCGGCCTTTTCCGGACTTGTTTCGTTGTTTTGTTCATTTCTTTTCTCCTTTCTTTGTTGAGTCCCTGATAAGATTAAAAAAACGACCCAAGTACCGCCCATCCCCCTCCGAATGCGCGTCCGACATAAAACTTCCTTCCTCCGGTACATCTTTCCCTCCGAGTTACTTCTTACTCCCCTACTCCTTCCCTCACTTCCGTTTGCAAAGTTCAAGCTCTGAGTGCCCGAGTTTTCCGTCCCCGTTGCTACCTCGTGCTCATCCGGTTTCTCCTGACCACTGACAATTTTTTTTTCTCCCCCCTTAACCAACCCCCTCCCTTGCCTGTGATTGCCTTAAAGTTCAGATCCGCCCTGTCAGCATCCGCGTCCGCAGGCCCACCAATGTGTTTGCCGGTGATATTTTTTCCCCCCAAAATGATGCATTTACGGGCCTCAGTTTTTTCCCTTCCAACCTGGTATCCTCCGACGTTCCAATTTCGTTCCTCTTCCTCTCTACTTCTAAGTTGGTGTACCGTCCCGACTCTTCCCCTCCAATTCCTCCTGTCTCTTCCTTCGTTCCCCGTACCCAAGTTCCCACTCCACCGTCCCAATCGTTCTTCTTCGCCCACTCCTTTTGTTCTTCTTCCTATCCCCCCCCTTGATGATTGAACCTTCTCCCCCTCTCTTTTTTCTAAAGTGAAATTTTTGCCGCTCCATCTCCCTTTTAAC
>Ga0179593_1793459_pt1 | contig 17121 bp, 19 predicted proteins | sample CZODoug2_1_08_16_FD_185931 | JGI IMG/M metagenome (GOLD analysis project Ga0179593, IMG submission 185931) | Vadose zone soil fungal communities from Angelo Coast Range Reserve, California, USA - CZODoug2_1_08_16fungal (PacBio error correction) | ecosystem: Environmental > Terrestrial > Soil >... | reverse complement strand
GTGTCCCCGTCCTGCAGTTCGTTTTTTCTGAGCTCAGCCAATGCACGCTGGTTCGTACCCTGCTCGAGTTCCGCCCGAATCAGGGATATTTGCGAAGGATACTCGCAACCGTCGTTGTGGTGCCAGCGGTCCCCTTTTTGTTTCCCCCCCGCACTCTTTCCCGCACCTGCAGTTTTTACTTTTGAAGTTGTTCTTGAGCTCACATTCGCACCCTCTTCGACGTCAGCGGCAGGCGGTCTTTGCGCGTCGTGTTCCTTCTTCGTACGGACTCCCGATATCGGGTTCTTTGCAGCTTTTTCTCTATAGAGAGGCGATTTGGAGCCCTCCTTCTGTCACGAAATTTCCACGTTCCTTCGAGTATTTTGAGGTGCTTGATTCGTGATGACTCGATCCCCTTTTTCGTGTTGACCTTCCGATCTTTCGGCACCAAGAGTGCCGCGAGGTCCCGCGTCTTTGTAATGGCCTCGGGAGCTCGTTTTGAAGTTCGACAGGGTGCGTCGCCCAACCTTTGTCTTTGTATGCCCCACATTTCAGCAGGACCTTCGGATTCGCTGGAGGTCTTTTCCATCTCCCGGAAGGGTTTTGTCCTATTTTGCATTGGCCTCCTTGTGTACCTTGCTCGTGGTCCGAATTGGCTTTTCGTTTTATTCGCGAGAGAGGGCGGATCGTCCGACGCGGTTTTCCTCTTCCTAACTTTACCCCCTCTGCCGTTTGCCTCTTTTCCCCCGCATGGTTTGGCTTGGTTGCGTCCTTCGCCGTTCGGCTACGCGAATTCCTTTCACCGCGGTTACCTCTCGATATTTTCCGTCGGCTCGACGCGCTTTTGGCCACCGGATTCCACTCGTGTGCGTAGATTTCTCTCACGGCTCTCCAGTCGAGCTTCCGCACCCACGCTGACTGGAACGTATTTCAGTTGTCGTATCTCCCCTTTTTCCCCTACTACTCGGACCTACCTTTCTATCTGTCCGAAACGTACTCGAGACTCAGCATCCCCTTCCCCCAGCGCCGTCACCCATCGTCTTCTCAGGCGGTGTATGCGAATTGTTTGTCAAGGTACGACCATTGCAGCATTTTGATTTTTTTCCAGCCTTTTCGTCAAGGCCTTTCCGGGCAGAGCTAGTTAAAGTCCCCTACTATGTGACGAGGACTTTCTGCCGACCTTCCTTTTCCCCTGTCACTTGGTTTTTAATTTTTTTCCTTTCCCGAGCTTTTCATGGCCAAGTGGGCTCGCTTTCTTACAGGTGAGACAGTTCATGAAGGCGAACTCTTGACCGCAACAGCCTCGGCACCCTCCCTCTTCCGGGTTTGGGTGCCCTTCGGCAATTTTTTTTTGACCGGGAAAGTACCCCTGTGACTCCGAGCGGCCGCCCCTGATCTTTCATGAAGAATTCTTTACAAAGGTCTCTTGCACGGCATGCGTTCCCGTTTTCCTCGTTCTTCGGACGAGTTTTTTTTTTTCGGCTGGCGCCTGAGCGCATTCGGTGCTGGTTCTACCGAGGGTGTCCAGGACCCCACTCCTCTTCCTTGTTATAGGGATGCAGTCGGCTGACGACTTCCGTCCACGCCATTCTTACTTGCCAGAGGGTCCCTTTTTTGGGGAGGCTCCGTTTTGGAGAACTTCGCGGCTAGAGGCCCGTGCCCCGATCTCTCCTCTCTTCGCTCTCAACCAGGATCGCCTTCTCGTTCGGTTTCCACTCCCTTTCCCGATCACCTATGTGTCCTTTTCCTGCTGCGATGTTTTTTTTTCGGTCCCCGAGATCATCGCCCAGCTGCAGCCGAAACTTCCGGGATATCGAGTTTTTTGATCGCCGTTTTTCTCCTTCGCTATTCGAATTTTTGCCGGAGAAAGACTGACTTTTTTCCCTTGGCCGGCTGTAGCTACTTCCGCTTTGTTGCGGTACAGAGATTACAGGAACGGCCCAAGCCGCTCATCCCGTTCTCCGGCAGGCAGGGCGGCGTTCCCTCCTTCGCCTTTTCGATGACTTCTGACGGCGCTCGTCTTACCCCCCATCCGAGATAAGTCAAGTTTCTTCCTTCTTCGCGTGAGCTCGGGATTTCGCGCACTTTCCGGGATAGATTCCAAGGTGTTTTTGAGAGGAATGCATGGATCCGGCCCTCGGTCCCCTTTCCTAGGTACGAGCTGTTTATAAGAAGCTTTCTCTTGTGCAGTCTTAGTAGCTGCGCGGGAGGAATAGAAGCCTGTAGTTCAGTCCCGCCGCCCCAGATCGACCGCGAGCAGGCCGTTTTCCCTTTGAAGCTTTACGGCAGGTCCCCCTGCAGATTTCCCCCTTCTGGGGTTTTTTAGTCACGCTTCCCCGGTGACCGGAAAGACGGTTCCTTCCGGCGGCTTCCCTCCCGCCGTCACGGACGCCGAAGATGCGACTAAACCTCTTTTACGTCTGAGCCGACGGTACCTCCTGTCCCCTAAAGCTTGTATCGAGAAGATAAGGGTTTTGAGCGCCAGCCAATGGTCGCGTTTTCTTCTTCGTGCTGACCTGGTACTGGAAGTTGCCCTTCTGTTCTTTTTCTTCTTTTCCTGTGAGTGCATCAGGATATGAGAACTCTAGAATTTTTCGTTTTTTTGACCAATGCCATTGCTTGGTTCCCTGGCGCCGCCCCGCGACCCTTGGACGTAGAACTTGTAGGTTAGTACTGGCCTACGCGAGGAATAAGCGTCGTCGAAAATGCAACTGCTTTTCAGTGCTCACCCGCGTTGGTACGCGCTCGTGTCCCTTCTGATCACGTCTGATCACTCTCATCGCGTGTTTGACGCGTTTCTGGCTTTTTTTATGCTCCTCGTTTCGCCCCCCCCCCCCCCCCCCACCCCTGAGCACGCCGGCCGTCGCCGAGTTTTTTTTCCCCTCGCTTCCCGTTGTCTCTCGCGTCAACGTTTTTCCTGCCGATAAGGATCGCTGGTCTCCGCTTTTGTCGTGACGCCCACGAGTGAGATCCCCTTCGGTTTGGCCACCCCCTAAACCTCGTCTTTCTGATCGAGCCGTTTAACCGCGGTGTTTCAAGTATTCCCGACCTTTGGAACCGTCGCAATTCGATCGGTTTTCGTGGACTTCACGTCCGTCGCCAGCTTTTTTAGTTCTTAGTTCCTTTTCGGTAGGAGAGCAGTCTCTTTCACAGTTCTTGCCCGCGGCGCAACGATCTCACTCTCCTGTATGTCACTTCCCCCGCCTCTTACGGAAACCCTTCGTCTCTACCCAGCGACCTCAGGCCCTTGTGGTTGACCAGGGACGTACGACTCCTCCCTTACAGAAACCTGCCTTTCCCCCCCGATGCGCCTTGACCTTCTTTTTCCGCGGGCGAATTTGCATCTCGTTGCGTGCCCTTGGAGCATTTCTTGCGCTATCTTCACGTAAAAGCACTTCCAATGCTCGTTTGATCTGCTCCTGCGATTCCTCCGCACAGTGCATCCACTCATTCTTCCCCCTTTCTCTAGGCCTGATGGTGCCTGAGAGCTGGTGTTTTTTTTATCCCTGACGCGGCCTTCTGCAGGCGACTTTCTTCGCGCCTGTACGTAGAACGGTCCTCTTCATCCAGCGTCAGGTTGGTCCGTCTAAGGTTTCCAGAGGTTGCACTTTGACCCAACCTTCCGTCCGGCGACGTTACTCTGCTCGTGATTCGTCGTCCTCCTTGACCCCCGGGGAGCGGCTCGAGCGTCTTCTCTTGCGCTGCCGCTCGTCCCTTTCTTTACTTTTCGGCTTTTTTTTTTCGCCGGTCATGTAGCGGTGCAGACTCGTCCTTCTGCACTTTTTGTCGGCCGATGTCGTTCTCCGCGATTGCACGACCTGTTCTTCTTTTGGTTTTCGATTTCTTACCGACCCCGTCCGAGGCACTGGGCCTTCCTCCTTCGGTCGATCCATGCAAATTACGTCATAGTCTCCCCCTCCGGGACCCGCGCGATCTCAATCCTCAGGCTCCCCCACTTCTCGCTTTTTTCTGAGACATTTGTTTTCTGCTGAAATCGCTTTCGCTCGCCCCCACGTGTGCATTCTCTTGTTGAGGAGAGGGACTACCGCTTCTTTTTGGTTCTAGTTTTCATTCATGACCGACGTTCTCCTCCCCTTCCTTCCTTCGATTTTCCTCTCGCGCGAGTCCTTTATCCCCCTTTTCTGACGTATTTGCTGCTCGATTTCGGCCCGGCTGAAAAAGCCGATTCCAGTCCCTGATGTCCGTTGGGTATTTAGCTAAAGGGTTCCCCGTGCGGCAAGCTTGTAGGTTTCCCCAAACTTTCTTTTCGACGGATCGACCACGTGCCCTTTTTGCCTTAGTCTCGCTTTTTCCGCGACGCTTGACCTGTCGCGTCCCGGTTAGTCGTTCTGAGCGGCGCGTTTTGCCTCAGCACTGGTTGCTGCTCAACATGCTCCAGAGGCTGACCCCTCCGGTCCCGAGGCGACGAATACCTCAACGTCTCGGGGGGGCAGCGTTTTCTGGCTCGACGCCCTTTCTTTTCCCCCTCCCGCACTGATGCGACCAAGAATGGAGGCTTCGCGTTTGCAAGACCGCGGCTCACGCCTTTCTTCCCCAGATTGCTTTCGAAGTTTTCTTGAAGCGGCTTTCAGTCTCCGAACAATCCTGTCCGGAGAAGTTTTGGCCGTTTGTCGCGACTCGCGAGGGGCGCTATGATGGAGAAGAAAGTCCATGTTTTTTCGAAACGTCGGCGATGATCGAGATCGTGGGTGAGGGTTTTTTGACTTCTTCCCGGGGGGTTTCTGATGATCGTTCTGCCCCTGAGATGCAATTAGGTTTTTTTTTTTACAAGCTTATTCCTCTGAGGGGTCTTTTTGTTTTCTCGGGAGAACTCCGACAACCCTCCTTGGCGTTCCGACGCCATTCTCCGCAGGACCCTCCCGTCCGTCTTCTAACCCCATCGCGAGGAAGGGGATCCTTTTCTTTTTTTTTCTTTTTCACTTTCCAGGTTTCTCTGGTTTCTGCGCCGCGGCTTTTTCACGATCTTCTGGCCTGAATGCTTTTCGCTACTTTTTTTTTCTTATTCGTCCGCTGCTTGTAAGTAACTTATGGTGACCGGCGTGAACGTTTGAATTTCCCCTTCCCTCCTCTCGAGTGCCGGGACCCCCCTTTCCTTACTCTCGAGTCGCTTTGCTACGCTTTCTGGCTCCCCCCCCTGCCTTCCTTGTTTTTGAGTCAGACCGTCCCCCCTATCCAGTCGTCTCCTCGTTACATACACTTTTTTGTCCGTCGTGTTCGCAGACCTTTGTCCGAGTTTTCCCTACTACTCGGCTACTTCGACTTTGCATCCCAGATCCTTTTTCACCCTCTCCCTCCGTATTCTTGGTTCGTTGTATTTTACTTTTTTCGAAACTGATCAGACACGACTCTTCGTTTCCGCCACCGTGCCTCTGCCTCAGGACCTTGCGCCTTATGCCGACTCTGTTCCTTTGCGTCGCGACGCGGGACCCTCCCCTTTACTTTCGGTTCCTCAAAGTCCCGTGTTTTCGTGCCTCGAGCCCGCCCACTTGGGCAACGCGGCGCCACTTTTGCGTTCTTTTTTAAGAGCCACTCTCCTGAAGGCTAAAGCGCCGAAGTTTGCCAGTGGTCCCCCTTACCGAGTTAAGCAACCCGTCGGCAAGGCCGACCCGGGTAACGCGGACAGGGCGTTTGCTCTTTCTTCTTAGGACTTTGCAAGCTTCCGTCTTGGTCCACCGGCAAGGCCCGGTCCTCTCGAGTCGACTTTTCTTGTTTCTTTCTCGGGGGTCTAGGCTTCTTCCCCTCCGTGGGATCAGACATTTTTTTTGTATAACGCGAGGTGATAAGACACTAGCCTCGCTGGTTCTTAACTGGCGCCGTCGACTGACCTGCTGCTCTTCGACTGTGATCGCGGTCAGTGGTTCTTCTCCTTCATGACCTTTCGGTTTTCTTCTCTTCGTCCGCGGACCAGCGTCCACCCTATAGCGCACCCCAGCTCCGTCGTCCCCCCGATCGGTGCCCACGTAATGGCCCTTGGTGTTCCCGGTCTCAAGAACCATTTTCGTGTCTTTTTTCCGTTTTTTTTCCACGAACGTTTTCGCTCGATTGCTGACAACCTTTTTTTCGATCGCCGTCCGTCATCGTCTTTTTGTCAGCGCGCTTTGCCCTCTCTAACTCTCCCTCCTGGAGAATACGATGATCGCGTCTCCCGGTTTGGACGGTACTTCCTCCTTTTTTTATTTGATGAGATAAAGGGGTGCCCACGTGTTCCGAACACTGTGTTTCCGGCTCTGTCTGCTGCGCAGTCTCGCCGGACAAGACCAGTCTTGCTCACCCATACTCTCACGGAAGTTCGGCGCAATCAGCGTGCGTCCTTCTTGACGTTCTGTGTAAGCCTATCGCGTCTTTTTTGTTTTGAGCCTTTACCATGGAAGGCTGCGATCCGTGCACGCCCCATTTTTTCAGGTCGCTGCTGGTGCCTCCGAGCCGTCGTCTTTTCGGCTTCTTTCTTTGTGACGGGTTTCTGAACGGGAAGTTTCTTTCCGGTGGCATCCCCGATAGTGACGCTTCCCGGGGTGAAGGGCGTGAAGCGCATCGCTTTTAAACGCATGAAGATCTGCTCGAGGATCCCGGTTTGTACTCTTTTTTTCCTCCGGCGAGTGTTGATCGTTTTTCTTCGAGTGCTCCCGCCGCTCCGAGTTACGAAGAAGACCATCGCGATGGAAAAACGAGAGTCCTCGTCTGATAAGCTCGTCAACGGTTTAAAACTGGGATTTTTACAATTTGCTAGAAGTTCCCAGATCTCAGGTTCGACCCCTGTAGAGTTACGACCCGTTCCGTTTCCCCCCCCCCCCCCCCCTTTGCTTTCTGGGTACTTTCTGTTTCAAATACTCCCGTTTTCTTGAAGCTGAATTAATATCGTTAGAGTTTCCCTAACTCCCTGTCGAGCCTGCATGTACTTGATCCGCCCCCCCTTTTTCCAATTTCCGTACCCCTGATTATCTTCCCCTTTTTTGTTTTGGCACTGGGTCTTCCATTGAGGAGGGTCATCCGCGATCCGGCGTCGTGAACCTGAACGACGCTCGCCACGATGTCGCACGTTTTGTCTTCTCGTCTAAATCTTTTTTGGGTTTTTCGTTTTGTTCCCACCGCATCGCGTGGTGACGATTCTTGGTCCTTTTTTTTTAAGTTTTTCGGGCGAGCAGCGTACCTTTCCGTTCTTTTCTTTTTTTTCCCTCTCTTATATTTTCCGACGTTCAAGTAGCTTGGCGGGGACGTTTCCTGGTTGGTAGTGACGCACACGTCCTGGAGATCCTCCCACGCCCCGTAGCAAAGAGACGGGATCGAGACGTTCCCCGCGGTTGCCTTGCCTGTCGATGTAGCCGCCCTTTTTCAATGTTCCGCAAAGCGTCACGTTCCTTCCCATACGAGGCGTCGGAGGCTTCGCGTATCCTTCACCCCTTCGGTTAGACTTTTTGCCTCTCGTCTAGTCTTATAGCGTTGCGAGAGAAGGTTACCACGATCGCCCACGAGGCCAGTACACAAGGTGCCCCCTTACCCCTTCTTTTGTTTCCCCGGAATATTTTTGCGGAGGAAATTGTTTCCTACTCTTGGGGTTGTTTGGTCCAGACGGTGAGACCCTTCCTTGTGAGGAACCGCTCGCTTGTCACTTCTTTGAGAATGAATTTCTGACGATTCGTCCTTTTTTTCTTTCAGCTCTCCGACAGCATCACCCCAGCCTTTTGATGACGCCGACGTGACTTAGTCTTCTTTAAAATTCCATCATCCGCGCCCCTGATCTTTTTTCCCCGCTTCCGGCCTGCTGGTGAGGATACTTTTTTACGCGCTTCTAATTAGGCCGGCCCGTCCGCGAGTCTCCGGCACTGCGCTCGGTCTCCCGCGGACGCTTGCGAATGTGAGTTTCCTCGTTTCTCTCACGGTAAGGTGCTTTCCTCGTGAATCTCTTTTCCCCACGACGATATGCCGCAACCGTTTATCTTTTTTCCTCTAGTATCCTGCGTGACCTCCCGCCGCGCTCCGAGGTTGATGCAGCGCACAGTTATGTGGTGCACGATCCTTTGAGCACCGTTGACGTTTTTTCCTGTCATTGTCTGCGGACCGATAGGTCGCAGAAACTTTCACTGGTCTCCCGGTTTCTTTCCGCCGTGGGCGGGCTCCTTTTTTCCGCCTCTCCATGTGCGAGCTTACGACACGTAGTTACTGTGCCAACCTTCTTTGAATTTTCTTTGTTTTGCATCCGCACCGCTCCCCGAATCGGCCGCGTCGCGACTCTTTTGCTCCCTTCTCATGATGATTCTTCCCTCTCGGTCTGAACGTCTTCAGGCCCCCCCATCTGCCTAGGCTTTCGAGCTACACGTGGTTTTTATTCTTTTTCCTCCTTTTGAGTAGGAGAGATGACCCTTTTAAACGATTCGCTACGGCAGATTCCCATTTATTCCGCACTAAGTGCTTCCCCGCGCTTGAGCGGATTGAGATCGCGCGATTCCTGCTCGTCGGCTGAGCCTTTTTGGGACTTTTCCGGCGACAAAGCTTCCTTCAACGAGCAGTAGGTTATTAAGCTCGCCTTTTCGGCCAGAGGGTCGGGCTCCGCGAATTTTCGTTTCGGTTCGGATTTCAGTTTTCAGATTGCTGACCTTCGCGAGTTGACTATTTCTTTGCAATTTTCTTTCGTACTGATTTTTTTTTAGGGCACAGCGCTTGTGCGCTGAATCAAACTTTCCTTCCCCCTTCGCCTCCTTGAGGAGCTTCTTTCTCATCTCCCCGCCCTGAGTCAATCTGTGCGGCAGTTTCTTTATCGTTCGCACGTTCCAAACTTCTCCTTCCCGTCCACATGGCTGGCGTCCCGCAGTCCCCGGGCGATCTCTTCTTCCTTGCTTTCGCTGCTTCCCTGCTTTTTAGGAGAGCCTTCAGTATCTTCCTTATTGGGCGTTTCCACCTTAGCATTTTTCGCATGTTATGTGGAGCCCGTTAATGCTGTTCGACGACAGTCCTGCGTTCGATGTGAGGTGTTCTCGTGATGAGATGATCCCTTTTGATTTCTTTTTGATGCCGTCTAGTTTTCTGAGCCCTGTGCAATGCGTCTAGGTCGTTTCATGGTCGGGACGCATCGTGGTCTTCCCCCTTTTTGAAGTGCGTAGCTGAGCAAAAGTCTACTCAGGCCTCAACCTTTTTCATTTCCTTTTTTTTTTTTTATCGACGAGGAAGGTGGTTTTATATTGCGTTGTTAGGCCCCCGATGTGCCGGGCTCGTGGTGCAATCGTTCCGGCCTCAGGATTCTCTCCTCCTGCCGCGAAGGCTTTCATACTTGGTGCGCCGTGTAGTGCACTTCCGAATTCACGATGAGTTTTTTGTGTTGAAGGACACCCTCTGGGTGATCGGATAATGTTGCGACGCCCGGCTTAATTCCGTGCACTTCACAACCACTTCTCGCGCCCCGTCGCTTTGTTCCTTTGAGTTTTCCCTTTCCACCGTTCTAACTTTGCTTTTCCGAGAGCCGTCTCCCCGCCCCTGTGTCCCCCCCCCCGTTTTTTTCCTCATCTTTCAACTCTTGACGTGCCGTCTCCGAAGTGATAACTCTCGTTCCACTACTCCTGTCCCGGGCACGTCTTGCTCGTCCAGTCCCCATTGAGACCCAGCTCACAGACATCACTTAACCACGCGAGAGTATGCGACTGATGCGCACTTGGCCGGACGGTAGACGTTGCTGGCCAACGACTTCCGTCACACGGCCGAGGAGTTCTGTTTCGACCGCATCCCCTTTTCGTCGATTCCCGCCCTTCTGACGTCCGCCCCCGTGCATAGGCCATCCGCTTTTTTTTCCGCATGGTCCCTTGTAGCGGTCGCCAACATGCTGCCTTTCACGGTTCGGATGATCTAACTCGCCAGTCGGAACCAGCTTCCTCGGCCCTCAATACCCCGTACCGTCGGCCCCCGTTGCGGACCTTCTTTCGTAACTTTACTTTGCTGTCGCGTATTGGTCCCCCTGATCTCTCGACCATTCCTGCCTTACCTGCAACGGTCGGCTATCTTGCACGGCCTCCATGGACGATCGATTCCGATTTTCGTTTTTCGCGTTAGTGATTTCTTTTCGTCATCGATGCCTCGAGTGCAGACACCGAGTTCTTTGTCTCTTTGTTTTAACATCAGGTTGTCTTTCGGACGCATCTCTTCTTGGCTGTTTTCGGCGTTTTTCACTTTTGCCGCCAAGCCTTCGGCCGGTCATCTGGTTTTTTCCCCAACCCCGCGCCTCTTATCGACCTTTCTTCTAGTCTGGTGGGAAGCCTCGTCGGCTCCCCAGCCTCCCCGCGTCCACCTATCCTTTCTTGAATCACTGTCTTCCTCGATCAACCCCCTATGTGTCTGCTCAAAGAACACGGGCTGACCTGGCTCACGAACCTTTTCGGCGATGCGCCTAACTTCATTGGATGACTCCCGATCGCCGTACGTCTACTTTCTCGCTTTCTTTTTTGAGCCTCGAACGCAGCCTCGCCTTTCGTTTTCCTACGTTCGAGTTTTTCTGTATCTCTCTTTCCGTTTGGGTATTAGATAAAAGGTCCCGCCTTTCACGCCCCTTTCCCGTCCTCGAGGCGGCGTTCGAAGTTCTTGGGAACTCTTTAGACATGACGAGTTCGATGCGTTCGTTTCCCCCCCATCCCTGACTTCACACGAGAGTTTGATTCTGAGGGGGAAGCCGACGCTCCTCACGCCGTGTAGCAGACACCTCTGTTTAGGCTTCTCCGTGCACAGCCTCCTGCAGTTCCTTTCGTAGGTCCTTTGTTTCCTCTAGCGCGGGAGCGGACTTTTGTTTTTTGAGCGGTACGGCCTCGTAGAATTGCAGTTCTCTCCCGATCGGACCGCGAGCCAGGCCGTTTTTGTTGTGAAGTTTTTCCTTTGTCAGACGGCAGCCCGTTAGAACCTGATCTGCGCGGGATTTTTTTCTACTTTCCGCGCGATGTTATCTTTTGAACGGTTTACTCGCGGAGCCTGATACGCCTCCCCCCTAATTTGCGATCGCGGAAACCCCAGCTTTGCAAGCTGAGCCGACCGGTTTTCCACCTTCCCTTTCTAAAAAGCTAGGTTAGGAGAGATACTGCTTTTCTATCGCTTTACAGTCCTGGTTTTTCGTCCTTTCCGACGGGGTACTGAAGTTTCTGACCCCTGAACTTCCTCTTCCACACTTGCCCCCTAGTTCTCTTAAGATTTTCGTCCCCCCTCGCTTTTATTATCCGCCGCGTGACCCCCACTTGGACACTTCCCGTGTCTCTGCCCCCACGGGGAATTTGAGAATTGTCGTTCTTCCACTTTGAGGGTTTTTTGGGCCTGCATTTAGAAGGCTCTTCGACTTCCTCTTTCTTGCCTTTGCCGGTGAGCATGCCTTGTATCTTCCTTTAATGTAGGTCCTTGAAGAAGTTGGCACATTTTCCTCCAACACCTCCCGCGTTCTTGTATGTCTGATGCTGGAGCGTCTTTTCGTTTTCTTCACTTGCGCTAGTAGTTTTCCCTTAGATCCACGTTCGGCGCGCCGAGTTCCCCTTCAGAGTGAATGATGTGTAGAAGAGGTCGATTCGCTGGAGTCGGTACGCACACGAGTTCTACTTTGGGATTCCCCGACACACGAAGGTCCCCCTTCGTTTTCCTTTTTCCCAAGGGTTGTCTGCCATTCGATGGATCAGATTTTTTCCAACTCCAATTTCACTAAGATCACCCACGTTTTCGCGACGGGGCGGCGGGACGTGCCCCCCCCTCTCTTCGGGATAGCCATCTAGTCTTCGGTATGCGATCGCCGCGCCAACGATAGAGACAGCTTTTACAAGGATGCCTGCCTGCCTCATCGGACCCACTTTTTTCTCAGAGACCGGAAGTTTCGGTCATGCGTTTTGCTTTAGTAAGATCTTTTTTGAGAACTTGCTTTCAAGAGTTCCTCGTCCTGACCGGAAGGATTCGCCTAAATAGCGGCGATCTTTGAGCCTCCCTTCTTCCCTCCCAGAGCGCGAGATATCTCATCATTCTGCGAAGACGTGACTTCGCTAGAACAGCATGTTCTTTCTCTCCAAGAGACATTTTATTTTCACACCCCGCTGCTTTTTTTCTTCGCTGGGCGGCCCTTCGAGGCATGAAGCCCCCCCTAGCCTCGGCCGCCGCGGGGACCGCTTGCGTCTGTGAAGACGCCTCGTATTGTTGTCGGCAAGGTAACTTTAGTAAGAGGTTGTTTATGTACCGTTCCGCACGCCGGAGCTCACTTGATCTCTCGCCATCGAGTGCTTCTCCATTTCTTCCTGAGGTGCTGCTTTTAGGCCTTTCCAATTGATATTGGCTCCGCTTTCCTCACGACGAGCCACCTGGTCCTTGCTCAGGTAACGTCGCGGGAGCCCGATTTTTCCGAAAGTGGTCACTTGTTCGAGCCTCCACCTGGGTGCTCCCGAACCACTCCGTTTTTCCTCCCCCTTGGGTAAATACCCTTACCCGGACTTTGCCTTGCTATTTTGGCAGTCCCACTGCTCGATATACCTAGCTGACGACGATCTGCGTCCGGATTTTCTCAAATCTCTGCACAGGATGCTCGAGTCTTAGACGTATCTCCTTTCCCGAAAACCTCCCAGCCGCCCCCACACGTGTGCATTCTCTATCTTTTTTGAGGAGATGCCCAGTGTTTTTTCCAGGCGACTTCCATAACAACAGTTAAGACTCGTTTGCCTCCCATGTTCCTCTGCCCGTATTGAAGATCGCGCTCTCCTGGTCTTTCGAAGCTTTGAGTTGAAGAGGTTTCCTCCAAGAGGCTTTTTTCATTCCGGCGTATCTTAGATCTTTGTCCATTAATCTCTCCCTGGAGGAGTTTTTAGCTTTCCGGCATTGGGTCTTTCCCTGCGGCCGACTGTTCTTTCCCCCCGTGACCCCACTCTATTCCGGCGACCTTTTGGCGAAGTTTCCTGAGTACCCCGTGGGCCGGTGCAGTAGTGAGCCCGCCGGAAAAGAGCACGCTTTTTGCACCCTGCTCGAAGCCGCTCCCAATTTCGGTCCTCGCTTGATTTTCTTTTGAAATGGTTTGTTTTCAACGCGGCGTGTCGGGAATCGTGTTGCCCTCCTCCTCTGACAGTGATCGAAAAACCTTCTGAGTCTCGTCCCGGCAAGGTTTGCGGACTTTTAAGAGCGAGTTCGGCGTTTGCCCTTGCGAAAGGCGAGTCAGTTAGCCAGCTTTTGGCCCCCGTCCCTCAGCGTTGTCGCTATTTTCCTCTTTCGATCTTTTGATTCAGACTCCATCCTTAGGTTAATACCGTTTTGTTGATCTCTCTCGAGCCGGGGATTCCTTTCTCTAGATGCCAAGTCGCCCCCCCGCGCCCCCCCTTTATGCTGGACCGATCGGGATGTCAACCTTTGATGTGATCGACCTACTCGTGAGCGTTTCAATTTCCCGGACCCTCACTTCCGGATTCGCTTTTGGCTCCACTTCCCTCTGTTCCGTCTGAGGCGTTTGTTTGATTCTTCGGGCTACGTTCTCTTTTTTCCGTTTCGTGAGGCTCTCGCTCCCGACTTTCGGCGGCCTCGCCGACCGCCGGTCCTTTTCTTTTCTTTTCCTTCGTTACGTGACTTAACCTTCTTTGGTTCTCGGCCTTTCCGCCTTCGGGCTACATAGACGTGCAAGGCACCCCCACGCCGTCTCGATCTCCCCGTCTTTTTTCGCTTCTGTTTGCGTCCCTTTTACAAGGATATCCCTTTTTTCAAGAATCCCCGGCTCTCCAGTTCTCCCCGCGAATAATCCAAAATTGACGGGACGTCGTTTTTGCTCCGTGATCTCTCCCTACTACTCTGACGGGAACGGCTTCCTCCCTACCGACTCTATCCCCTCATTAAGAAATCCAGTCCCTCGTCACCACGAGGCGCGTTGTCTTCTCTTTGTTGACGCTTTGGAACGCCCCATTCTGTCTTCTCCTTTTCCTCCCGTTAGTGACGGCCTTGCTTTTTCTGCTGACGTTGGTTTTCTCGGTCCTCTTCGTATCACAAGTCCTCAAACGTCCCCGTTTTTATCGGCCGCATTTTCTCCTCTGGCCAAGTGGTTCCTTGCCTACCTAGTACCCTCGCCTTTTGATTTCTCCAATTTTTCCTCGCCTAGAAGTACTGGAACCTGCCTCGTTGCCCCTTTTTTTCGAAGGCCACATCCCAGTACAAATACATTCTGCGCTACCTTATTGTACAGGTTTTCGTTCCCTACAGTTGGCAGGTGCTTGTCGAGAGGCCGTGGTTTTCCTCTAATCTCGCAAAGTCTTTAATGGAAAAGTGTTTTTTCTCGGTCGTTTCTCTGACACGGAAGCTTTCCGGCCCCCCCTTCCCGGCCGCGGAATCTTAGGTGATCGCGTCGTTCTGCTTTGCGACCAGTTTCCGTGATCCCTCGATTCCTTTTCTTCTCCCGATGGGTGATCCGTCCTTGATCCCCGCAGTCTCAATGCGGTTTGGGATGTCGTCGCCGGCGATTCACTCCTGCACGACGTTTCCCCTGGGGTCCCCTCTTTCGGCTCCAATTAGATCCTTCTCTTCGCTCCTTGGATCAAGAGAAGCCATCTCTTCTTAGTCAGGTCTTCGAGACATCAGACGCAGTACCCGCGATCGTTTTCTGCCTCTGCTCGATAACACCGGTTCCCTTGTCTTTTCCCTAAATTTGCCCGATGCTTCCCACGTTCTACGAATTCGCCCTGCCGATTGCAGCCGCTTTTCCGGGATATGATTTTGACGACGATTCTCCATACGGTTTGTCATTCCCCTCCTCTCTCCTACTTCGACGCGCTTCAGGAGAACTACGTCTGACTCCGTTCCCGTCCTGATCTATATATTCTTCTAAGTGGTGTTTTTGGAGAGATACAGGTTCCCTTGAACGAACGCGTCCTCCTTGCGCGGCAAGGCGAGGGCTGCTTCAGCGCGACGGACAAAGACAGACGATGACGATTAGGATTCCCTCCTTCTTTTTTTTTTCTTCAGGCTTCCCTCGCCTGCATTTTTTCCCTCCATTGTGAATCGGGGCTATCGCGACTCATCGTTGAGATGACCAGGTGTTGATCTGTCTGCGTTCCGATCGGCCCCAGGTGATCCTTACGGTCGTCAGCTTTTTTTGAAGTCTTCTTATGCGAGGTCGGGGTGGGAGTTACGAAGTCTTCGGATTCTCCTGTTCCGCGCCGCCCCGATCGTGACCGCTAGCGTGGGCTTTCGCGCCTCGTAGTCACTCTCTTTCACGTAGTCCACAGCATGAGATCTTTCAGATCGGGTTCTGTCCGTCCCGCGCTTGCATCACGGAACGCGTGTTGCCGTCTTTTCTCACGAGCGGCCTCTCTATCGCGGAACCCTTGAGCTTTTCCCCTCCTTCCGTTAAGAGAGTCCGCCGTTGGACCAAACTCCCGGCTTTTGTTACCGTTTCTAGTTTGATTTGGCTCCGCCTGTTTGTTACGCCCCGGTGCCCTCCGTTTTTTTCTTTGGTTTGAAGTTCATGCCCTTCGCGTCCACGAGGAAGCTTTCTTTCTTTTAAGGATTTCTCCCTCCGAGGCAATGCATGTATGACGCCGCGTCTTGGCGGTATCCCTTGCGGATAGCCCGCTTGACTTTTTTCCCCTAGTTTTTTTCAACTTGATGGTGGTCCCGTCTGTAGACGACGAGTTGACTTGCATCGTCGTAAAATAAAGATAGAATTCCGTCCTCCTGCAGTTTGCCGTCCCTTTTGACCTTGACTCAGTTGCGCATCAACGTCGAATACCCCACCTAAGTGCGTTTTTTTTACCGTTTTTGCTGGTGGCTTTCTCTTTTTCTGTTCCAATACTGAAGCGTTTTTTTTCGTTTTTCCCCGAGACACCCCCCGGCGCGTCCGACGTCCCATTTCCCTGAGATGCTTTTTTTTGAGATGGGATCCGTTTCGTTCGTCGTGTCTGACTTTCTCTCCCTTTCCCCCCACAGCTCTTTTGCAAAGGACGGGTCAGCCACTCTTTTTGGCTTTCGATGTATCGAACGGCGGGCCTTCTCGATACCCCGCGGTTGGTGAATTAACTCCTTGCCCCTGGTCTTTTCCGTCCTGGCCCCGGCGTCCTGGAGCCAGTTTTCTTTGTTCTGCGAGAGCCGCCCCTGCCCCGATCTGACCACAGAGTGTCAAACAAGTTTCGGATGAACCATTTGCATTACCTTTCCCAAATGTAGGTGTTTTGTTTTTTTGAGTTTCCAGCTTTTCCTTGGAGGGTCCCCCTCCCGTGACTTTTTTCCACGTGGCTTCAAAACCCCAGGTCCCGTGACAGGAAAATTTCCACTGTTTCAAGAACAGTCCCAACCTTTCACCACCTCACAACACAAAAACTTTGACACCCTCACCCGTTGCTAACACTCTTTTTTTTACCCCCTGCTTCCTTCATCCTTTTTGTGTCGAGCACAGAACCTTAGCCCCCTCCTTCCTCTCTTTCCCCATGACCTCGCTCCTTGAGAATTCCCTTCCTTGTGTCTTAAGGGCATCGTTTAGCCCCCTCGAACGAAGCACACTCACCACGAGTCGTTGATCGTCTTCCCATGTCGTGCGGCTCAATAATCCGAGCCTAGCGACCTCTCCCCCCCGCTGATTCTCCAAGGATAGATTTTTTACCATGATTCCTCCTATAATGAAGGCTTTTCGCGCGTTTTTTTTGCCGTACTCGCCGCGGGTCTGTCCTTTCCTTTTTTTTCGCGCAGCCAGCGTAAGTTTGTAGTCTGGTTCCTTTCGGCGTTGTCAACACACTCTTCCTCCCCCCTAATGCCCAATGACTGAATTGCCCTCCCCTGTCTCCCGCCCATATTTTTTAGAAGATCCGCCCCGGCGATTTGGATGCCTTGTTGATGCAGTCCCCCCCATCGTTTTCTTTTTTTTACCATACTCCTGTTTTTGCACCTGTGGACGTTTCCGGTCGTCGCGTCGCGATCCGAAGCTCTTTCACCTTGGTTCGAGCCCTCCTTTTCCTTTTGTGAGATTTTCCGGAAGTGCGCCGCCTCATGGCTGCGTACCTCTTTTCTCGTTTGCCTGAAGCATTTTGCCCGTTTTTTCCCGCAAAATTCCCCAAGTCCCTCCGATTCCGACGCTCCCTCGATCTCAACCAGTTCGCCTGTGCAAGGGAGGAAGCTCTTTTTTTTGACCGTGTCATGAAATTATTCCTTCCCCAGGCCAACGTTTGC
>Ga0179593_1596812_pt1 | contig 17121 bp, 22 predicted proteins | sample CZODoug2_1_08_16_FD_185931 | JGI IMG/M metagenome (GOLD analysis project Ga0179593, IMG submission 185931) | Vadose zone soil fungal communities from Angelo Coast Range Reserve, California, USA - CZODoug2_1_08_16fungal (PacBio error correction) | ecosystem: Environmental > Terrestrial > Soil >... | reverse complement strand
TTGTGCCTCTCCTTTTTTTTTGTTTTCCGGGTAGGAGGACGAGATTTTCTAGAAGGCTCGGAAATCCCACCCCCCGTTCCCCTTTTTTCCCCCCCCGGTTCGAGTTGTTGAAACACCTTCTTTGTTCCCTTTCCGTTTCAACGAGCGGCACGGCGTGACAGTGTTTTTCATCCAGTAGGCCTACGAGCCCCCCCTCCCCCCCCCCAAACCAACGGAATGTGTTCTTAGAAGGGTAGTAGCTTTTTTTTTTTTTCACGTTTTTTCATACCCCGGTGCGGTAGAGTAATCTCCGGCCTTTTCCTCGGCGCAGTCCGGCGTATGGGAGTATCTTTCCTTCCTCGGCGGAAGTGGACTCCTTCCCCTTTCCCCGCGCGACGATCGGAAAGATAGGAGCTTCTCTCTCGGACCCAGCACAGAGCAAGAACGTTGGTCTATTTGACCGTTCCCCTCCTTTTGACTTGACGAGCCTTGCCGCCTCGCTCCTTCTTTCCCCCACGAACTTCGCCCTTCTTCTTCTCACTCCCATCTCATGATATCTATCTTTCTAAGACTCCTTTTTCTTTATGGCTTCCAGGCATGTCCGAAGGCGTTTTCGATAGTCTTTCTCTCCTCACTTTGCCAGCGATGGTGACGGTTACCGTTCCTCTCTTTTTCTTTCCTCTTTCTTTTTCCTAGGATTTTCTCCTTCCCCTCCCTTCCAGCTCCGTGCTTGCAGAGGAGCGTTTTTTCCCCCCTGGACTCACCCTCTACTTCCAATACGCGGCATCTCTGATGGCCGCGGCAGTTTTCCCCTCTCCTGCCAGGAGACTGAGACCCTTTCACCCTTCCGCGCTAACCGGCGAAGAACACCCTTTTTTCTTTGCGTTTTTCTTGGACTCTTGGCCAACAGCAGACCATGGCCGCCGTTTCTTCTTCTGTCCCTGGACCCAAAACCGTACTCTTCTTTTTTCCACACAAGAAGACCCCTTTCTTTCTGATTTTATTGGATTCAGAGAATTCTTCGTCCTTTTTCGTTCTCAAAACCAAGACCCCCAAGAATAGACTTCGCGACTTTTTATCAAAGAACCGATCTTATCTTTTCCCCCCTTCCCTTTGCCTTTTCAACATTTTTCCCCTCTCCGAAGAAGTCTGCGGAAGACGGCCGACTCAGAAGGGAGTAGCTTGTTGGATGTTAGCAACTCCCGACCTTCCCTAGAGCGAGCGAAACCTTTTTCCTCCCTCTTTTAGTGTGGTGGCACCCCTTTCAGCATTCCTTTTTGCAGGGAGTTAGTTTTTTGTTTTTTTCTAGTAGCGCATCGTCGATTGTCGAGATTTTTCCGAGGGGGTCCGCAATCTCCTTCTCTTTTCTCCCTCTGTGAAAGCGTTTCTTTCTTCTTTGCGCCGACAGTCCAACCAGGACGCCCCCTTTTTTTTTTCAACCTTTTTAAACCTTGCCCCCAAGTTCCACAGCTCACCGCTGCCCTGTCTTTCCCGTAACGATACGAAATTTCTCTTTCTCCCTCCTCGCAAGCAGCCCTGTTTTTCTGAAGCAGTCACTGGGACAGTTTTTGCTTTTTATGATTCGACGCTACGCATGGCCTGGCTCCCTGAGTACGTGGGAGTTTCCTCCTCCCCCCCCCCCCCGGGTTCTTTTTCTTCCCTCTGATGTGAGACAAATGGACTTTTTCTCTTTTTTTGATTCATTCCAGGTACACCCAGTTGTCCGACACGATCTATTTTCCCCCTTCGGCCAGGGCTCTGGTCGATTTCTTTCATCCCTTCAAAGCCGCCCGATGCGTCCCCTTTTTCTTGTCCCCCCCCTCCCCAAAGAGCTCTCGTGCCCTCCTCCCGCTTTCCGCGATCTCAAAGACTTTTTTTTTTCTTTTCCTTTTCAACTGAGCATCAATAGAAACCGGCCCCTCTTTTTTGCGACGTGAGTCTCGGCTCTTTCTTTGGGGGTTTGTTTTTTTGAAAGAGAACGTTTCCCCTTTTGACAGTGCAACCACAGCGCACCTCGAATTCGGCGGGCTGCCCTTCTTTCTCTTTCCCCCTCCCTTCCTCGTAGCAAATGATCTTCCCTTTTCCCCAGCAAGCCACGCGGGTGAGATCTTTTTTTTTGATGCCAAAGCTTTCTTGGGGGATACGTCTCTTTTTCCTTTGCAGCGCTTCCCTTTTTTTATAAGAAAGGTAGTTTTTTCCTACCCTTTTCCCTCTTTTCCCCTTTTCGCAGTTTTCCTTTTTCACTTGTCGCTCATGGAGGAATGTTGTGCGCCGTTGGGAGAGCCGAGACGCACGTCGCACCCCCCCTTTTTTTTTTTTGTGCTATTTTTACTCCTTTTTCTCTTTTAGCGGCCTTTCCCCTGTCCTTCCGGGAAAGCCTTCGACGATTCTGCCTTCTGGCAGTTACTTGTTGGTCAGACTGCATCCTCAGCTATCGGGCGGCACGGCTTTTTTTTTTTAAAGGATTGCCAAGGTCCTTTTTTTTTCCCTGCTCCGTTCCAAATCGCGGCCGTTTTTTTCTTTGCCATGGGTGGAATGATCTTTTCCTTCCCATCATCGCATGCTGAGGGGTAGGTAGAACGTTTTTTTTTCCTCTCAGAAGCGGGGTGAGTTTTTCCTTTCCCCCCCCCCCACGTATCTGGCTCCTTTCTTCCTCCTGGCAGGTAGCGTCGAAGGAAAGTTTCCTCTTTTCCCCCATTGTCGCGTACCATGCCTCCGTGGCGCTCTCGTCGGGCTCTTTTTTATCTTTCTCCTTCTCGCATGGATATCGCTCCTTCCTCCTTTTGAACGGTGGTGAGAGGTTTCTCTGGCAAAATAGGAGGCAAGGGTTGCCCCTTTCCCCCTATCCCTGAGAAACGCCGTTCCCCCCTCCCTTTTTTTTCTCTTTTCTAGCTCTCCGGTCCCTTTTCCCGTGACGGGCAAGGAGCCGCGTTTTCCCAGTCCTCACGCAACAGACGAGCGCTGGTTTTTTTTTTACGCATCAAATGCTCCCCCCCCCTCCCTTTTCGCCAAACCAGTCCGGGCTTTAGGAGCACTTTTTGCGATCAGCTACTTTTTCATTTTTTTATCAAACTACTGTTCACCCTGAGGGAAGATACAAGTCTTTTTGACTTCATGCAGTCGGGTCCTCTCCCTTTCTTTTTTTTGAAACTTTCCTCCCCTCATTTCTAATCTCGGTTCGTTGGAGTAGTTTTTTGCTTTCCCTTTTTAATATTTTGGTTTGGGTCCGGATTGTCTTTTCCCTGAAGAAGGCTCGGAAATCCAAACAATCTTTTCCCCTTCCCTGTTAGGTTTTTTCCCCTATGCGGTTTGGGGTCCAGGATCCCCCGATTTTTTTTTGAACATTGGCTTGTGGAGCAAAGCGGCCATACAGTAGATCCCCCCTCTGCAAAATTACAAACCCCCTTCCTTTTTTTCTTTTAGTCGTTCCCCCTTCACCCCTTGGTCTCATGCGCCTGTCAATGTTTCTTTGTTTTCCTGCCTAGTTCCTACAGTCGATGAAAACTTCGCATTTCCCTTAGTAGAGGACGTGGTGATTCTGTTCTCCTGTTAAAGCCGGCAGATCCCTTTCTCCCCCTTCTTTGCAAGTCTTCGACGCTGATGCGCTTCCCTATTTCGCAGAAAGAAACGTTGTTCACGTTTCCTTTCCCCGTGAATTGAAGAGCCTTTGGCCGCCCGCCCTCATCCTTTCCCCTACTGTCAGCGGTGCGAAATGCGATCAGACCCTTCCCGTTTTTTTTTTAGATTTCGTGCGGTATCGCGTTCGCAGGACTCCGTTTCTTGGGGCGGCAGACGGTCAAGTTCCTTTATTTTTCCTTTTCCCCCCGGTCCGAGGACCACCGTTTCTTCTCCCCGGAATGACTGAAGGTTTTCGCCTAGAGGCTTAGAAGTGATAGCCGGCTTTCAACCGTCGTCTCCCCTCCCATACGCGGCAACTGTCTCCCCTCTCTTTTTTTCTCCTCTCGTCCGAGCAGTTCCGCTCCCTTCCCTCCCGAATGACCGTCGCAGGGAACCTTTTCCCCTTTTTTATCCCCAGCGTGGTTTTTAATTTTGCCTCGGTTTCTTCTGGCCGCTTTGCGCCCACGCTCCCCCCTTCCCTCTTCCCTCCTCTTGAAAGCTTTCCCCTCCTAGGTTTGTTAACACAGCAGAAACAGGATGTTGCTTTCCCTAGCCTTCTTGAGGAAACTGGCGTCGATAGATTTTCTTCCCTCAAAAACAAGCCACCATTCCTCCGGAAGACGACAAACCGTATCCTCATGAGCATTCCCCACCCCACTCTTTCCCCCCCCTCCTAGCCTACTCCTGATTTAGGGAAGAAGTGACGAGTGACTCGTTCCCTCTTTTTCCCTAGTTTTGGATTGTCGAAAACATCTTTCCTTCTCGAAAAATAGGAAGAGGCCCCCTCCTCTCTTGATGTGGAGAACCCCCTTCCTCGTTTTTGATGAGCAGGAGTTAGTTCTCTTCGTATGGTGCGGAGAGAGAGCTGGGTTTGCGGTTTTTTTTTTTTTTTTTTTTTTTTTTTTTTTTCGATTCCGGAGCCCTAGGCTGCCTTGCGTCCGCAATCTCGTCGATGCCACTCCCTTTCTTTTGAAAACTCCTTTTCCTTTTTTGTCCCCCGGTTGAGAAGCCCCTTGATCTTTATGAGCAAAATGCCATTCGAACCGCGTGCCTGGCGGAGAGCTCCATTTTCTTACCCCCCCCCCCCGCCCCCCCGCCCAATTTCCGTACGAGAATCTCCACGGGGAAGGCGTCCTTTCCTTTTTTTTTTTGTCGGCGTTAGACATGGCAATTCTGACGTTTTTCGACCAGAGTACGTGGCGAGTTCTTCTCCCCTCCCCAGCTTTTTTTTCTTTTTCCCCCTTATGTGCGACCCCATGGAGACATATCCTTTCTGACTTTCTCGCCTTAAGTCACACAGGGAAAGGCACCCGACGCGGTCGCCGGTTCCCCCTTTCGGAAGGGATCGTCTCTTTTTTCCCAAAGGTGCAAAAATTTTCACCTTTTTTTCGTTTGAGCAGTCGAACAAACAAGCCTGAGGCGATAGTCAAAATTTCCTTTCCTTCCTCCAAAGACGCTTGTCCCTGCCCGTCTCATGCAGGAAAACATTACGTCATCCCTTTTGCTTTTTTTTCTTCTCATTTGTAGTGTGCTTATAGGTATCGGAGGGGCCTCTTGCGAATGCTCCTCATACCTTCTCTCCCTTCTTTCCCCCTGCTGCAAAGGTCCTTCCTTTTCTTTCTCTCTCACTAAAAAAGGACGAGCGAAACTGTCCGTTCCAGAAAAGCGGGTGCTCTTTCTTCCCTCCGTTGTTGTTTTTTGATCTCCCCGAGTGGAGGAGGGATACTTTTTCTTCCCCCTGTAGCCCCCATTGGATTGGGCATTATATAAGACGGTCTTTTTAGCGATGAACGTTTCTTTTCTTTTCGGGTGCACTTTTTCCTTTTCTGGAAGGTAGCAAGTCCGTTTCTTTTTTCCTTTCAAGTCGCAACATGACAATGAAGGCAGCTTTTTGCGCTTCTCTTTTCCCTCCTGTCCCGGAACTGCATACGTTCCTGGACACGAGAAGTATTTTTGCTAGCGGAAAGCATCGACAGATGTGGTTTCTGAGCTTGGGGCTTCGTTTGTTTCCCCCTCTCGGAAGCCTTCTTTCCCTTATGGGAGTGGAAGAAAGATCCTTTTTTAGATACTGAAGAAGGGACAATAGGCTCTTTCGCTGATTGAACTGTTTTTCCTTTTCTCTTCTTCCCTTCCCATGCGAGTGGATATGTTCTTTACCTTAAATCCGACAGAGGTGTGGCGCGTTTCGTACCCCCTCTTTTTCCCTTTCCTTTGAAGTACAAGGCCTTTCCCCTGTCCTGCCCCAGGTCGGAAAAGATCTCCCCCTCCATTTCCTGGCAGAGATGGGCTTCTCGTCGGCGATTGTCCACCTATGGGATTCAAGCAAGGCACTCCCTTTTTGGCTGTGGAAAGTTTCTTTCCCTCTTTCTGTTGCTAATCACAAGAGCCCCTTTTCTATTATTCAAAAGGGTTAGAAAGCTCCTTCCCCACCTGATTACATTCCTCCCCCCTCATTTCTTGAAGCCCTCCTTTCTCTCTGACAAGCAAGAAGGGATATCTTTTCTCCTCACAGCCCGATAGCGCTGGTGCGTAGAAGAACTCTTTTATAATGAGGAAAGTTGCTCCCTCCCCTCTTTTTCTGGCCAGAGCCTCACTTTTTTTTCCCTTTGGGAGATGACGGAGGTTCCTTTTCCAAGACTGGCAGGATCAATTTTCGAGGCACGCAGCTTCGCCATCTCTCTTCTCGAGGGACTTTGAAACCTGCCCTCCCTTAATGCGTATATACAGGTTATTGGTTTTTGAAGTTTTGTTGATTTTATGAGTTGCGGCTTATCCTTTCGGAAATCAAATAAAGGCGTTCCCCTTTCTTCCCCCCCCCCGCCCTTTTTCTGTCTTGGAAACCAAATCAGAGGACGGTTTGGGGCCGACCTTTTGTGCAATTGGGTGTTGGCGAAAAGAGCCATCCAGTCGGTTTTCCGCAAAATTAAAAAACCCAACTTTCCTTTTCTTCCCTCTTCAGGAGACACCCTTTTCCTTTTTCTTCCGTCCCTTTTTCTCCCCTGTAGAGTGAATTTTTTTTTCCTCCCCTCTCACCTGCGGCGGCGACAGTTGCCGCGTATTTTGCATGGGAGTAGTCTTTCCTTTCCTTCCTCCTGTGTAACGCCGGCGAGCATTCTTGATTTTCGATTTTTATGCGCGGCAACTTACGCACGCGCCACGGCAACGTTTTTTTTTCTTCCCTTTGTGCAACGTGACCCCTTTCCTCCTTCCTGCTGCCGAAGACGAGTCCTTTACTACCACATCATATCTCTCTTTAATAATACTAAGTTGTTGTTGTTGCTTTTGCCGGACTCCTTCCCCCTCCTTTTTCTCTATTTTTCTTTCGGGAAAGGTTTCCTTTCCTTCCTTTTCCTTGTGACCGGTCCATAGACCACAGTTGAGTGCGCTTTTTTTCGACTTTTCCGAGCTGAGAGGCGCGCTGGTCGAAGTGCTCGCCCCCCCCATCACTCTACTCCCATACTCCTCCTCCCCTCTCCTCCTTTGTTATTTTTTTTTTTCCTCGGCCTTTTTCTAAGTACCGAGAAAGGAATCCCTTCCTGACCATTGAAACTTTGGTCGCCTCTGAAGAAACACATTCCTGTTTTTTTTTTCTCCGAGGCTAGACTTCTTCCCTCTTTTTCCCGCCCACTTTTGTGCCCAGCCGGGGCAGCTTTTCCCTCTGACTGAGTTTTTCACGGCCGAAAACAGGGCTGTGCACCTTTCCCCCTTCTCCGGCAACTGGCGGAGAGAGAGGGCCTTCCCTCCGGAAACACCCTCCCCCCCCAATTCCTCCTTCTCGAAGCCGAACAACCCTGCTTACAAAGACCGAGATACGCCTTACGCGGCCTCCCTCGCCGAAGCGATCGTACCCCGTCCTTTCTTTTCCTTCCCCTCGACCTTTTCTTTTCCCCTCCCTTTCTCTTTTTTCTTCGCAAATCACATGCTTTTTTGTTTCACAAGTCTAAGGAGACGCCGGAGGGGGAGTGTGCTCCTCCGCCTTGATGCGCAGGCGTTTTTTTCCCCCCCCCTCGCTCGTAGTTTTCTTTCTCCTTTCGCGCATCGTCTCTTGTCGAGAGCAATTTTTTTTCTTGTTTTTCAGGCAATTTTCGAGAAATAAATGTCCCTTCCTTGAGGCGGGCGAACACGGTGCGCCTCCCTTCCCCTTTTTCGCTCTTGTGATTGAGCCCCCCCTCCTTTTCCCCTTTCCACCAACGTGTACAAATTATTTTTTTTTAAGTTTCTGCTCCGCAGGTCAGATCGCCGACTCTGCCCTGAAGCAGGGCATTTTTCCCCCCTTGTTGATCGATTGTCTTCGTCTTTCTGGATTCGACGCTAAGCATGGAAGGGTCCTTTTTTTCCCTCTTTCCTCTCCATGGAGTGATAACGAACGCGGCACCTCTTGAAACCTTGATTCTTTCCCCCTTGTGAAATCTCCCCCCCCTCCTCGATGTGCCGCCGCGAAACTTATTCCATGAAGAAAAGACTTTTTTTCGGAAGGACCCCCTTCTTTTCTCCTCACATTTTCCACTTCCACCGCACAGGGACGCTTCCAGTCACCAAAAGCAAAAAAGCCCCCCCTCGTCGAGGCCTTTCAGCGCTTTTTTCCTTCCTTTTCTTCCTCTAAAGTCTTTTCAGGGCTTCCCCTCCCTCGCACCGAGCCAAAGAGACCGTTCTCTGTTTGGGCTGAAGAGGCCCGCTCCCCTTAATAAATGATCCCCTCCACCACCCCCCCTCTTCCCTTCCTCCCTTTTTCTTTTTCCTCCGACTTAGTAGGAGACTTTTTTTTTCACCTCGAGTCCAAGTCAGACGTGACGTCCCCGAGGGTGCGATCTCTATCTACCCCTTTTTTCTCGAGATCGCACCTCTGGGATACGGAAGTTTCCCTTTTCCTTTTCCTTATTCATTGAGGGCGACCGACGAAGTCGTCTTCCGATGTGGGTGCACTTCTTTTTTCCTCCTGTACGAGTCGATCTTTCCTCTTTTCCCTTTAGCCGAGACGAAAAGTCTGCCCTCCCCTTTTTTTCTTGAATTGGGGTACGACCTGCTTGAAAAGAGTATTTGAGGTTCTCTCTTCTCTCGACTCTTCTCGAATGCAAAGAGAGGTGGGGATTTCCTCTCTAACTAGGGCTCTGGCACCCTTCCTTCAAAGATTTTGCAACTTCCTCGGCTAAGTGGAAAATAGGCGACTCGTGCTTGCCCTTTTTCTTTTCAGGGGACTTGCACATATAGAGATATGTGGCCCTCAAGGTTTCAATACTCTCTTTTTGTCACCCCCAAACGTAATATGGATGAAGTTTCTCTGAGTCGAATGCCAGTTTCGCACTTCCAGAGATCCCCTTTGCTGTCCCCGAACTGATGCAGTCTTTTTTCTTAGGATTGCGGAGCGTTACGTGAAGGCGACTTGGGGAGCTGTGGAATTTTTCCTTTTCTTCAGGGCATGTTTCCCCCCTCCTCCCTTGACACAAATAGGAGCCGGTTTTTTCTTCTTTTTTCACCCCCTCCTGAGACGCGTTAAACTGTTTCCGGAAGCCCTCGGTCCCCTTCAGCAGAAGGGCCTCTCCCCTGCGCTCGCGAGATCTTTTTTCCTGATCTTTTAAATCTGCCGAATCAAAGGCGAACTTATTTCTCGGCGGAGGGCCCGCTTTCTTTATGGGCGCTCCCCCTCCTTCTCCCTTTTTTTCGAACATCCCAGCTTGCAAGAAGATTTTTTTCGTGCGTGAGCTTTCCAGCGGTGTACGATCGCTTCGGACGATTTTTTTCGGCCGCGAAGGCTTATCTCGTTTTTTTTCCTTCCCCCCCCTTTGTCCTTGCTTCGAGAACTTCTTTCTGCTTTTTTTTGGTTGGGTTTTCCGGAAGGAGTTCCTCTCTCTCCGAAAAGTTCTCCATAAAATGGTTTTTTTCGGCCCTTTTTCTCCCCCCCCGTTTTTTGGTCCTAGGGACTTTACGATGAGCCAGGAGTGAAAGTTTTTTTGCATCCAGTTAGAGCCGCGCGCCCAACCGCTCCCTTTTTCCCACCCCCTCTGCTGTTCTTCTCCGTTTCTTTCTCCCCCCCTTTTTCCCAAAGCGGGCTGGGTATAATGAGCCGGTCATCATTCCTTGTCTTTCACCACTCGCAGCGGGAGAAAGTTGACCGCGTTCCCTTGCTGACGGTGGAAAGCGGCGATGCCCCTCTCACCTCCCCTCTCCTCCCCCGCTGGCAAGATCGGTCTTTCTCCGATTTCCCCTCCTCCTTCCCCCTAGGAACAAGCACGCTCCGCCCCTTCCTTCACCCTGTGTTGATGCGCGCCTGCAGAACGACGCAGAAGACTCTCTCCAGAGATCCGACCATCTCTTCCTCTTTCCCTGTTTTTTGATTGTGATTCTCGCCCCTGCTTCTCTTTCTCTTCCTTCCTTCTAAGCGTTTCAGATAGTCTTTTCCTTGCATTTTTAAGGTGACTTCCCAAAGGACCAACGTTGCGTGCGCGTGCGTGGGCTCGATATCGCATCAGATTCCGCTCCCTTTCCCTCCTCTTGTGAATTCCTCCGTTTCCCTCCCCTCTTCCTCCACGTCCTCTACTACCATTCCTTTTTTTCATCTGTGGACGAGCAGTTCCGACCTTTCCTTTAGACCCGGCCACTTTTGTCGACCCTCTCCTTTTCTCCCCCATGCGTTTTTTTTTCCTTTTTCTTCCTCTGCTCTAAGGGATGTCCGATTTGAGCACCCTCTCCCTTTTGAGTTTTAGGATAGTCCCTGACCCCAAACCGTCATCTTCCTCCCCCCGGCTGTGGCAAAGGCCTATTTTTCCCCTCCTCCTTCTTCCCTGGCTGAGAGATCTTCCACCTTCCTTTCCCCCCCCTCCCGGAAAACACCAAGAAACACCTTTTTCCTTTCTGCCCACCTCGACCTACAAAGAACCGAGATACGCCTCTTCCCAGTTCAAAGCCCTCGGCCTCCTCCCCCCTCCTTGAAGGGATGCCGTTCTTTTCCCCCTCTCCTGCCGCAGGCGGAAAGGAATTTTTTCTTCCTTTTTTCTTGACCGCCAATCAGAGCTCCAGTGCTCCTCGGCCGCCCTCTTTTTTTTCGCAAAATTCCTCTTATTCCGTTTGCGAGCGAGGTAGGCTCAACGATAGTCAGTGCGTGCTTCTAGCGCATACGTCCCTCTTTCTCTTCCCTTTCGGCGGACTGCCTTTCCCGTCTTTTTTTCCTCAATTCTCGTCGAGATTTCTTTTAAGGTCTGAGCCTAACCGGTGCGCAGCCCCTTTCCGCGCTTGATGAGCAACATTCCTTTTTCCCCCTCCCCCAAAGTCCCACAGCTCCCCCCTTTCCCCCTTGAGAGATCCATGATCGACTTCCCTTTTCAGTAGGGGCAAGGAGGACGGTCCTTGACACCGGGGCTCCTTTTTTCCTCCCTTTCATTCGACGCTTCCGCATTTCTCACCTCCCCTGCAGCCAGAGGACGTGTTCTCCCTTTAAACCTTGGAGTGATATGGTGCCTTTTTTCCCCTCACTCCTCCTTTAGTGCAGCGAGCCCTCGCAGCCGGCCAAGCCGACCATCCCTTTCGTCGGCAGGATCTTTCCTTGTGCAACCCTTCCTCTTAGTGCCGCCGATAGCTTCTTACCCAACTCTTTTCCGCAGGGGATAGTCAACCTCTCAAAGAAGATTGTCAAGCCTCCTTTGTCCCCATTGTCCAGAAATATCCTAGCCGCAGGTCAATTGAAGGTGGCCCTTTTTTTTTTTCTTTTTCTTTCTCGAACGCTAGACGAGACGGCTCTTAGAGGAACAAAGTGCCATCCTTCCCTTCCAGAAAATTTCATCTCTACCCTTCTCTTTGAGGTTGGTTCTCCTCTTGGGGTATCTTCTTCTTTTTTTTTTTTGCCTAGACTCCTTTTTTTCTCTATTGTCTAGGCCTATTCCTCCGCGCCGTTTTCCCCCTACTCTCTTGCTTCCATACCCATCACCCGCCCCAAATCTCTTTTCTACCCCTTTTTCTTCCCCATCCCTCCTTTCTCCCCTCCTTCTGCCAGCTCCACTTTTCTCCTACCACTTTTCCTCTTGTCCCCCCGACTCCCCCCCCCTTCGGCTTTCTTTCTGCATGAGCCCCTTATCCACTCCAACTTTTTCGTTTCTCCCTTCCCTCCCTCCCTCCTCACTCTCCCCGTTCTCCCCCCCTCGTTCCGCATTCAATACCGTTCCCTCGCTCCATCAACCTCTTTTTCTTTTCGCTGTCTCCCCTCCTCATCTCTTATCAGTCGTCCTCCCTGTTTGTACTCCTTTCTAGCGACCAATCTCTTCCTCCTTACTAGTATCACTGGCGTTTCCTCCCCATTATCGACCCACTTCCCTCACCCCTCCACCCCTGTGCCTCCACACATCCCGTCCTCTCCTCCCTGCCCTTCCAACCCCTCCGCTTTCCATCCCTTCCCTCCCCCCCCCCCTTCTTTCCCTCTACATTCATGATTCCACTCTCTCTCCCTCTCTCTCGGGCCCTTCCTCTTTCCTTCCCTCCATCCCCCCACCACCGCCTCTTAGACCTACTCCCTCCCTGTTGCCATTATCCACCTCATATTGCCCCCCCCTTACCATTTTTCCCGCTTCCACCTCTCCTCCAGCTCACCTGCCAGCCCACCAACTTCTCTCCCCCATTTTGGAACACTTGTTATTTTACTTACTCACCGCCGCCCGCCCGCGGGATTTTTTTTTGGTTTTGTGCCGGGGTTCTCTTTTTTTTTTTTGTTTTGTTCTTTTGTTTTTTTTTTTTGTTTTGGTTTAGAGACTGACCAACAAATCCCCCTCTCGGACCGTAGCCGCCAGACACTCTTTCCTCCCCCCCTTCTCATCAGTTGTTTTTTTTTTTCTTCTTCCCGAGTGGTTCTTCCTTCGCTGGTTGGCCGTCTCTCAGAAGGGCGTATGTCCCCTTTTTTCCTCAGTGGACCTTTTGTTTTCCCTCTTGTCTCTAATGAGTACGCTTAATGCCCGCCCGGAGAGTCTCAATGAATGCGGGCCTTTCCCCCCCTTTGCTATTTATGTCTCCTTTTGGCCCTGCGAAGTTATTTTTTTTTGCGGTCTAAAGAGATTTTGGTCCTTGGGGCTTGTTGGTCGAATGCATCCCCCTGCCGATCTTTTTCTGCCCTTCCCGTGGAATCCCTCTTTTTTCAAATATATTTCGACGGGCCAATCCCTTCTGGTCGGCGTTTCCTTTGTGTTTCCCTTTTCCCCTCTCGGCAAGTAGAGCGTTTTTGGTTTCTTTTCCTACGACAAGAGGGCTTTTTTTTCTTTCCCCCCCCCAAGAATCTGTCTTTTTTTTCTTTGCCGACCCGGCCAGGAGTAGCTTCTCCTTATAACCCGGTGACGCTGTTCACAATTGCCCTCTGCAAGTGGCGCTTATCGTCTTTCCCCTTCTCCTGCCCGTTAAGGATCTCATTTTCTCCTCTCTCACCTCGGGGTAAAAGCTGTGGATTTTTTTTTTTCTTCATGGTCCTCAAGAGCCATCAGGCGCCGGGTTGGAACTTCTTTGTCCTTTTCTTCTCCCCCTCCTCCATGAGAACTCCTTTCCCCCCACCCAAAAAAAAAAAACCCCCCCCCCTGAGTTCTACATTATATTGCTCAAGAGATTTCTGACGGCAAGGAAAGCCGACTTTCCCCCCCTTCCGGAGCTCTCTTTCCGCCCACTCCGATGAGCTTTGACCCATAAAGGAGAATGATCCTGAGTTTCGCGGCGGGGCCGAGGATCCTCCTTTTTTTGCTCTCATCTCTTTTTTTCCGGCAGGGCGCCCTGTCATGGGAGTTTTTCCCCTCTTTATCATTCTGAGTTGACGAGGCAGCTGCCATCGCCCCCTTGCGGGAGGGCTTGAAACTGCTGACTTTTTTTCTTTTCTTCGGTTATTTTCTTTCTCCTCATTTTGTTCTTCGCGGAAGTCTATTTAATTTTTTTTTTTTTTTTTTCCCTCTCTTGAAGGCGAAGAAGGATCGGAAATCCAACCCTTTGACAACAGCCAGTTTTCTTTTGTGTGAAAACCACTTCAGAGACTTCCCTACGGTCATTTAGAGAAGGACACGGAGTGAAAGTGGCTCCATTTTCGAGCCTAGAGAAAAAAAGAGGCACCCCCCCCCCCCCTCTTTTTCGCCTGGTAGAGCTTCCATTCCTTTCTGCACGGGTCTCAGCTAATGTCATTAAGTCTGTCTTTTTCCCTTTTTTTTCTTCTTCTCTCCCTCGCAGGCGCGGCGACACAGTTGACGATCTTTCAGAGGCGGACAGGTGGAAACTCTTCCCCGCGAGACTCTTTCCCTCTCTGTTTTTCCTTTAAGCCTGGCACGCACGCGCAACGCCCCCTGTCACGTCACATCGCTGTTCCCCCCTTCCCCCTTTTTCCTTCCTTAAGAATAGACTCCCTCCTTTTTCGTCCGGCGAAAGCAGATAAGAACCCTCTCCTTCTTTGTTTGTGTTGAGAGAGATCAGGAGAGGGTCGTTCCTCGTAGTTCGTCGTTGCGGCGCGTTTCCTCTCCCCTTCTTTCAGGTGGAAGGTTTCATTTCCCCCCCCTGTGGAGTGCAGCGTGCGTTTGGGTCTTGAATAAAGCCTCCAGAGCTGCAGCGGCTTTTCTCCCTTTTTCCCCCCGTCTTTACCCTTCTCCCTCCTTCACGTCCTCTACTTCCAATACGGCGGAAAATGTCGCCTTTTCTTTTGACCGATCAGATCGAAGAAAAGGCAACTCTCCACATGAACAGTGCTCTCCCCTTTCCACTTTTTTCTCCCTACCCCCCCCGGCGAAGAAAAAATGCTTTTTTTCTTCCCCTGGCTGCCGATTAGCCACAGCAGAAAAACTGGCACTCTTTTGGACCCCAAACCGTCCTTCTCCCCTTGGAAACCGGGCTGTTGCCCCCCATCATTTTATTGGTTTCCGAGCCTTTTTCCCGTCCCACAACCCCCCTGAAACCCAATGAAATAAGAATTAGCGAAGCCTTTTCCCCAAGCAACCGAGATACGCGTCGGAGGCCTTCCCTCCCTCTCCTCGCGATAGTACACTCCTTCATCCGTCTTCTTTCCTTCCTCCTGACTCCATGAAGAAGTCTCCCCCCCCCCCTTTTTTCCATGCTCTCGTCCCATCGAGCGAGACGCAAAAAGTTCTGGGCGCACCTTACCGCAGGACAGTTTTCTCCTCCTTTTTCTTTCTTCGTTCTTCTGCCTTCTCTCGTCCTTTGCGTGAGGATCTTTTTTATCGGCCTGCCGTCACGACACGAGGGCGTCCGCACTCGAATGTTAAAGCAGGTTACGCGTTTTTTTCGGGAAGACCCCCCTTTTCTCCCAGTTCCAAACCCGGACGACGATGTGTTCCTTTGAAAAAGCCCCCCAAAGTCCATTTCTAGATCAATGATCGCCTTAACGTCCCTTTCCCCCCTCCCCCCCTGGTCAGTCGACGATATCATCCTCCCTTTTCCTTTTCCGGGCATGGGTCAAAGAGAAAAAGGGTTTTCCCCCCATGAGTTGACTCTACGCATGGAATGGTAGGAAAATCACTTTCTACGAACGCGAAACACCCACCCTGCTTTTCCCTGTCTTCTTTTGCGACCCTTTCTACAATCCCTTCTCCTTCTTCGATGGTGAAGACGCTCCTTTCTACGAGGTCCGCCGATTGAAAGTCTCGGTAGATTCGCCGCACAGTTTCCCCCCCTTCGGAAAACTCCATTGCCCTTCCCTTCCTCCGTGGCTGACGGAGACCCCCCCCCCTCAAACCTATGAGGGCTTTCAAGACAGATATCACCCTAAAGTATCAGGGCGGACCCCTTCCCTCTAGCCCCGCGACCCTCTCCTCCCTTCGACTTGGTTGCTCGGGATATCGGAGGTCCTTTTTCTACCCGACTTAATGAGCGACAGTGCACCCCCGGTCACGCGTACGCGATCTTTTCTTCCTCCCAAATCCCCTTCCTCCTCTCTTTTCCTTCCGTAGACAGAAAGAAACCCCTTTGTTGGGGTTGGAGATTAGAAAAAGCGTGTTGTTTTTTTCCCGTACGTGAGGACAGTCCCCTCCTTTCTGTGCCTTATATCCTCCTTTCTCCGCTCCTTTTTCGCTGACGTGGCTGACAGTGCCTTTTCTTTTACGTACTTCGAGAGGGAGCTTCCGGACACGCCGACCTGCAAAAATGCAATTGCATTCCTTTTTTCCCTGACGAAGGTGGGTCCTTGAGAGTTTAGCGCTTTTTTTCTAGCGGAAGCATACGACGATGTGGCCCCCCCCCCCCCCTATCCTCTTTGTTTCTTTTTTTTCCTCATGAATCACTCTTTTTTTTTATCGGGCCGGAACTGGCTTTGCACTGTGCGGCGACCTCCCTTCCGAAGGTGCCAATCCTTCCCGCTTTTTTGTTCGCTGACTTTCAATGAGGTTTCCGGCACTCCCCAGGGTCCCCTTTTTCAATACTCCCATCGTTTTTTTCGTATCATCCCCCGGACTCTGGCCTCCTTCTGGCTTTGAATGCGGTCCGTAACGCTCGACGCAGCGATCCCTTTGCACTGATTCAGGCAGCCTGCCCCGTTTCCTTTTTTCAATGGGAGGCGTCTTCCTTTCCTTCTTTTTCTCCGCCAGGAAAGAGGTTTTTTTTCCTCGATTTCTGTTCTATTTTCAAAAGCGCTTGGGTGGGAACTTCTGCGCAACGTTGTTCCTCCTCCCGCGTTAAACCTTCCTTTACTTTCTCTTTTTCTTGCGGGACGAACATCCTTTTTCCTCTGACAGACACTCGACGAGGCGACTCGCGCGATCTTAGCTGGCTGGTGCGTCGCCCTCTTTTTTTCACACGGAGTCACTGATCCTGCGTCCTTTTTCCCACACGCGCGGCGCGATTAGAATTGTTGTCGCCGATGGGAGCGCCGTCTTTTTGAACATCCACAAGGCATGCACGCTTCCCCCCTCCCTTCGGAGTTCCTATTCCTCTCTTCCTTTGACCTATCGATTAGGATTCTTTCCCCTAGTTGTCGCGTTTTTTTGTAGGAAAGTTGGTGCGGGGCTTCCTCTTTTTTTCTTGGGTTTCCGGAGGTATGCGGCCTTCCCTCCTTACGAAGGTCTCGTCCCCTCAATACACATTTCCCCCCTTGTTGCAACAGAAATTTACCCCGAACTTGGGGCGGTGTGGGGTATCCTTTCTCATGCTAAGGCTTTCCCGAGCTTTCAGTTTTCGCTGTTGGAGCCCCCTCCTTCCCATCCCTTTCCCACGACTGCAAAATTAAAAAACCTCCTTTTTCTTGTCAAAGGTAGGGTAGAATGCGCATGTATCAAGCTTTCGCGGAACTGATCCTTTTCCCTTTCTTCTCGGAGACATTTTCTTTATGGGAGCTTTTCCCTTCCCTTGCCGGTCGGGGGGAGTTTTCCTTTTTTTGTTCTCCCCCTTCCTTTTTTTTTCCCCCCCTGGAAAGCAGGCGAGCACTTCTTTTCCTCTTCCCCCCAAGCTCTGAGCTGATGCGATTTATTCAGTCGAGGCAAACGTCTTGGTCTATGGAATACGGTAACCGTCCCCTTTCCTTTCCTCCCTCATTGTCCGCCTGCGCTCTTCTCTCACCGACTCGCAGGTGTAAGGCGG
>Ga0179593_1512041_pt1 | contig 17122 bp, 16 predicted proteins | sample CZODoug2_1_08_16_FD_185931 | JGI IMG/M metagenome (GOLD analysis project Ga0179593, IMG submission 185931) | Vadose zone soil fungal communities from Angelo Coast Range Reserve, California, USA - CZODoug2_1_08_16fungal (PacBio error correction) | ecosystem: Environmental > Terrestrial > Soil >... | reverse complement strand
GTGTACTTTCGAAATATATGAATATTTGGTCCGCCAGACATGTGAAAATTTGGCTAGAGGTCCTCAGTATTCAGGGGGCCAACAGGATATGTGTGCTCTTCTCATACCTTATGTTTTGAAACTGAAAGGACTCTCCTGCCGCGATGTGGGATCTTTTTTCAGGCTATTAGTTATAGGTGCAAGGTCCCCTTTACGTTGATGTTTAGGGGAGCATCCCTTTCGAGATAGGAGACCTGGAGTGTGTTCTCGGACGAATAAAATCCGGCTTGCTCTTATTCGGACCCTTGATCATGCTTCCAGGCGTGACCTCGATAGCCCGGCCCCGGCAGACTTCATGACTGGTGGGCGCGGATTCCGTGTTCTGATTGCTGATGTTTTTTCTTTTGCTCTAGCGCTATTTTTTCAGCCTCAAAGCGTATCGCTCCCTAGTCTGGCGCCAGCCAGAAAGGGCTCGTCACCCGCATCAAGTCGTGGCTAAATCATCACTTTCCTTTCTTTCCTGAACCGATTTCATTTTCCCCTTGATTCTGCAAAAATGTGTTCTGGTGCCCCGCTTCATGAAGTTGAACGACTTCGTGCTACCTGTGATACGTGGGATCGGTTCGCATCGATCTTTTCCCCCTATCGTCGGGGATCCTTTTTTTCATTATTGTTGCTGCCGACCTTTTCCGTATCTTCGGCATCTATTAAGATGCCTACGGCAGAGTGGCCGAGTTGTCTCCTTATACTTGGGGGCATCGTCATCCACGTCTGACGGTGTTTCCCCATTTTTTCCAACAGCTCAGATGCTCTTTTTACTAAGAGACATCTGCCCTCTACCATAAAAGAAGGGCACAGGACCAATGCGTACCCCCTAAACAATAATCACCTGCGAGATTCCCCTGCTCCGATCCCCCACACAGTAGGACTCCCCCTTGGCTTCAGAAGGAGTCGCCACGCAGGCCCCACCGGCCGCCACTTCGGCCGCGCGTCCTCCTGAAATGTTTAAGATCTCCCTTGTCAAGGATGGCAGTCTCCGTCCCCGGCTTTTGCGTTTTCTTCGCTTCACAAGCAAGTTGCTTTTTTTGCTTCCTAACCCAATTCACCACCGGAGGTCGTGAAGTCTTTTTTCAGGGACCCGGATCTCCCCTCCCGACGTCAACATTCCTTTGATAGCTCAAACCCTTGTTCTGATTAACTTTCGAGATCTGGAGTATCGACTGGCCGAACTCCTTGCTCTCAATATTGCGCGTCGGACCAGCACTTTTTCAAACCCACATTTTCTCTACCTCTCTTTTTTGTATTGCCATATAACGGGAGAATTGCATTTCCCCAGTCTTTTCACGCTTCTCCGCCCCGCCATTCTACCTTTTTCATGTCGTTGATCTGGTCTTTTTCCCTTCCCTCCTATCTCTGAATCTAAAGGCGTTCCCCGGCCGGGACATGGAATTAGAACAACTTTGTTCATAACGACTTTCCCCGCCTGTTCGGCACCGTACGCTTTTTTCGTTGAATCCTGTCCTGCAAGCCACCTTTGACAACGGCCACCTCATGATCGGTAGGGCCCATGTCCGTTGAGGACATTATCCCTTTCCCCCCAGCTACGCTACCCAGCATCCCGCTCCGGTGGCGAAGTAGACGCCCCTTGCTCTCGGGGTAAGAGTTCCCCCCTCCCGAAGGAGTCGCGCGCCAGCTGGGTCTTCAAGGTCGTCGGTGTTTTTGTCCCCTTTTTCGATTCAAGTACAAGGGTTGGCCTCGACTGAGCGCCTCTCTAGCGATAGGCTCGAAGGAATGTCCGCGCAGGCGGCCAGAAATCGATTTCTGTTTCTTCTTCTTTTTGAGGGCTGTGTTCTTTCTTCCCGTTTTCATTTCTGAAAGCTCCGTGTTGGTGTCTCTCTCCTGGGCCTAGACTTTATTTCTTATCCTTCGGTCTGGAGGGAGAGAGGTTCCAGTTTCTCGAACGACCGAATCGCACCGACGCTTGACAACTTCCTGGAGTCGGACCGTGCGCTGTCCCACTCTCTTTACTCAACTCCTCTGGTTTGTTTTTCCCGTTTTCCCTTCCTCTCGCCGACTTCCAGGCCTTTTTCCCCTCATCTTAGGTGCCAGTGTGAGTGAGAAAGCAGTTCGTCTCGCCTCAAATTCCAGGAATGACCCTTTTCTGCAAAAGGGATAACCCAGCGCTTTAGCCTTCCACGTCGGCAAGAACAATTCTTCCATGCAAATGAGTTTTATGGACGCATTTCTCGCGACAGGCCTCGTCGAATAAAGGGATTTAGAGGCCAACCTGCCGTTCCTCTAAAAATGAACCTGGCCCTCTGGACCGTCTCGCCTCCTGGTGTCGAACGTCCTTGGGAGCTTTTCGTTTCTTCTTCGTCCCCCCTTCTCTGGAAGTGCTGTAGATCTTTTCTGGTTCGAGGCCTAATATTTTTCTCGGGACCCCGCCATTCCGATATTGCCCTTGGTTTTTCCCCAGGTGAATTTTGACGGCCTTCCAGACCGCCCATCTACTGTTCATCGGGTCCTTCCCCTTTCGGCGTTTGCGTTTCATGCCCAACCTTTTTGTCTTACTAGGTCCTCTTCCGCCATATTCCGTAGAATCACCAAGAAAAATAGGAGGATTAACAAAGAGAACTAGCAATGTCCGAAGACTTGTAGAGATGGTTTTTTCTCATTCAGTCGCCGACGCAGTTCCGAGATGGATCGTCCTCGAGTGGGGGTTAGAGAAGGTTTTGCGAAAGAGTTTTAATTTTTTGACTGCCCGCAAATCTGATCTCCCCTTCGTGTTTTCCACCTTCTTTTTAGCGCGTCCGCCATATGATAGCTTTCTGACGACCCCCATGTTTTAGCTATCCCATTTACGGGAGTGGTTGTAGATCACTTTTTACCTCCACGTCATGCATCACGCTCCGGCCCGTGTGGATGTTGATGTTACCTTTTTGGATTGTCCTTGATTCTCTGCAGTGACACTTCCGGCTCCCCTTTCGGGTAGGGCAGACAGGAAATATGGTGGATTTTCCTTGCGCTCGTTTTGAAGGATCGCTGCGCCAGCCCCCTTTTTTGCTCGATCGTTCTCTCCGGCGTGATAGGCCACTTCCATGGTGGTTTTTTCTCCCGTCCGGTGATCCTCGCCGTTCTTATCAACTGGAGGGTGGACCATGGTGAGCTGCGGGGTATTTTGTCCGGGTGCGGTCGCGTCGAACGAGTTCGTTTCTCCGTGGCTTACTGGTTGGAACACCTGCAAAGCCGATGTCGACATAAAGACCCCAATTTGCACAGAATGACCCGTTTCCAACTTTCAGTTAGCCCCGGAGCTTCTGCGCGTGCCGGACTTTGACTTTCCCCACCCAGCATGGACGACCCTGGCCCCGAGCTGAACATAGTGCAAGCTCCGCGTTCATGAAGATAAGATCGGCCAGTCATTTGACGATTCCTTTTTTTCCGCCATCCGGTTTGATCGGTTACTCTTTTCAGAAAAAGTGCTTGTTGCCCTGCTGACTCCTTTTTCTTGATTTATCCCCCCTTTCTTCCTTTTACGTCGATAAGATAGAGAAATCTTTCTTGTAGCTTGTTTATTTTCCGAGGCCCGCCTTTCCCCTAGCGCAAGCCCGATAAGCTCAAACCAAAGTCATAAATAGAGGCCCACCCCATAGATTCAAGGAATTAGCTCCGGGGAAGCGATCGAGATCACTCTGACTCCTGGGCAGGCCCAGCCGTCCGCGTCCAGCATCAGGTCCTTTTCAAGTTCTGAAGACCCTTCTTCCCCTCTCCAGGTACACTCTCAAAACTTTTAAGCGCTGACCGAAAACAAGCTGCGGCGGCCGGCTCCCGATCGGCGAGATAATTTTTTTACGGTGATGGTTCTCGCCCCACCCAGCTTCCTACGGATGAAGGTCAGGCACACATTTAGTCGCCGAGAACCCCATAGGCATGTTTTCCGCCCGAACTTCCCGCGACGCAGGGCCAATTTTTCTCTTCCCCCACAGAGTCCCTCTACAACAATGAACCTATCCCCCCCTCGTTTGTTGTTGATCTCTCTTTTGCTTTTTGAAATCTATGGCAATTATGTGGGGATCAGAGTCCCCCCTGCTTGGGGCATTCCTGTCCTCTCCTTCTTCCAACATTCATGGATACCCATTCACACTTTCTGTTTGAAGACCAATTCAGGGGCCGGAATGACTTCCGGGCTTTGGCGTGATTCACGTTTCGCACTCGTTCTCCGGCCGATCTAGAGATGAAAGAGGAGTATGTCGGATGAGAGTCTACTTTGATCGTGAGGACGTGGGCGAGGTTTACTTTGCTTCATTCTTCGCATTCTCGCTGGTGCTCCGTTAGCCCTTCCCCCCCTCCATCGTTACTCCCTTTCTTTTCGTTATAGGCGCGGAATTAATGATCCGGGAGATATCCTGAATCGGTGGTGCTGATTGATCTTTGGCTTGCTGCTATGCCTCCGACCCCCCAGCTCTCCCTTGGAAAAATGAGGAGAGCCGCAATAATAAAACGGCAATCAAGGTCGTGGTATACATATCCGGCCCCCTTTTCCCTCCATCCCTTTCCTGATCATGTTTGGGATCAGTGCCCCTTCTTCCTTCATTAAGCTAATGACCCCCTCCTTAGTGATATAAGAAAGTGCATAGGAGTTGTATTGGCGCATTTGAGTTCGAATCGTCGTTCCTTTTGGCTTTCTTATTGTCTTCCGACGCTTCCGATCCTGCCCTCTATCTCCTGCTCCTTCATCGTTCATCTTTTCCTTCCTTTTGGACCTATTTTTTGGATGAATAGGTAGAACCCTTTTCCGGTTTCAGGTTTTCCCCTTTCCAAAACCGTCGGTCTCTTCTACTTGTCTCCGCGTGACACCTCCCCCAGCAGGAGGAACAATTCCCCATTTTTCCCTCCCAAATCCACCCGGTATAATCCTTCTCTATACCGGTAATCCCTCACCCCCAAACCCTTCTCCCTCATTGAATGCCTTTCCCGTCTCTCACGCGGATAGTCAGGAAGAAGGAGGGCGACACGCGGCATTCTTCTCTCGTAAAACTTCTCTATTGGCCTCTCCCTACCAGTTTTAGGTCTTCCCTTCCAGTTCCTGCAATGCCTGCGATGCAGCCTACCCACCCGGCGGACTCTTTATAATGAAGGTTTTTATTCAGGTCTCGAACAAGAAGTCCCAAAGGGAAATTGTTTCCTATCACATGGGGGTTAGACGTCTGCTCCCTCGATGGCGGCGACGTACAGTCGAATGGTATGGTATATCTTTTTTTGAAGTTTTCTTCCCCCCCTCCACCCTAGTTAGAAAATTTAGAGACCATAGATTGACCCACTTCTGGTTTTCTCCTAGCACGCGTCCCCCCTTTCTGTAGCCCTAATCTAACGCCACGTGCTACCATATTCATTTCGAGTAGGCCCTCTGTTGTTGAAACTACCTTATGTAAGATTATCTAAGTCCCATTGAGCCGGGAGTTCACTACCTCCTTCGAACCCCTTTTGCATTAAACCACAGAAGACCGAAATGTCCCCAAGACCTTTGTAGTTGATTGTTTTTCCCTTCCCGGACGGCACCCAAGATAAATTGGAAACAAACCCACACCACTGTCCGGCATTGACGGTTATTCCTTTCTTTTCTTCCGCTCTCGGATCCTTCGGCCAGGACATTCGATCAATTATCTCTTGGGCGAATATCCTCCCCCAGAAAAGGAGTTCGGGATAGCCTCCCCCTGGAAGTACGGTTTTCTGTCCTTTTTCTCACTTGCGTCCTCGGGTTTTGATGAGGTTAAAAGTTTGGATTCTGACCTCCTCGTCATTCTCCTTCCCTCGGGGCGGAGGGCGATTGAGATAAATGGATTTGAACTCTAAGTATAGAGGATCCAGATTTTTTTGCTCGTCGTGCTGTTCGGCTCGCCAATCTCTTGTTTTTTGAATCTACGTGGGCTCTTGCGACGGACGGGTTCTCGCCCCCCCCCTCCAGAGAGAGACCTTATACTCCCAATACAATACTTCCCTACGACCTTTTCCCCACATTCCTGGCCGTCTCTCGCCCTATATCTCTTAAACCTTGGGGTTGTTTTATCAGATGTTGATTTCTCCCCTTCCGAATAAACTTCATTTTTCCCTCTTCCTTTACAGGTGATGTGGAGTGAGAAGAGATTGCCGCGCTTTAGTCCTTCCCATGCCCGGCTGTAAACCTCCCAAGTTTCTATTCCCTGCGGCTGTTCTCCCCCTCTCTCGTTCGAAGACGTGACGCCCTTCAACCACACGTGAGCATAGCTTTTTTCCCCTACCCTGAGACGAAGTCGAGCCCCCGTATATAGTCTGAGACGTTTTCCCTTACCAACCTTGTTTTAACTCTTCCATAACTTCCCCGTCGACCTTGGAACTCTCGCGCGCCTCTTCTTCCTCTGCCTCTCCTTTCGCAGAGATAAAGAATTAGCCATAGGCAATTGAGTTTCTCTATCTTGAACTTTTTCCCTCTATATCTTCTTTCCTGCCCCGACCGGACAGTGGGCTGTTTTTCCCCCTTTAAATTTCGGTGCCCTAGGAACAATCCCCTTAGTTATCAGCTTCCCCTGGTCATGTCTTTTTCCCCCGTTTTCTCCCTGCCACAAGTTCTCCTTGGTACTATGCCGCAAGGCTGATCTTGATCCCTGTCCTCCCCTTCTAGGAGATTGAACCCGGCCCCTCCTTCGATCACTATCCCTATTTGTAGACTTTATTCGGTTTCGTCTCATTTTTCCCCCCGCATTTCCTCGTTGCTCTCAGTGAACTTTTCCCCTCTTACGCAATTTCGCGTTCCCGTTTTTCCGAAAGATGTTGTAAGACCTCCCCCACTCTTGTGATCCTACCCGTATTGATTTCCATGTTCTTTTTAGGCGACGTCTCTTATCGATTCATCAACCATTTGTGTCGCCTTCACCACCTGGGGTTCTCCCCTTTGGCGCGCGATCCGGTACCCGCCCCTTTTCCTTATAACCCCTCTCTGCGGTTTTTGTGTGATGCTTCCTCCATCTGCCTTTTCTTGATGCACTTCCCTTTCAACTCCCCCCTCCGTTCAGGGCGACCTTTCGGCAATCAGAGCAGTCTTCATCTTTCCCGCTGGCGTGGTTGTCTACCTCTCTTGGTCTCTTTTTCCCCGTCTTTCCGGCACGTTCTCCATTGTTTGGTGTGGCAGTATTCTTTTCTTTGATCACCCCCGTGTGTCGACATGGGCTTGGTTATGGTTTATAGGGTCCAACTATTCGAGGACTTCGTGCGTTCCCCCTTGGTCAACCACTTTCCCTTCCTCCTTCTCAGTACCTTTTGGCCCAACAGCGTTTTTTTTTTTTTCCCCCACGTGCCCCTTCCGCGAATTGAGATCCCCTCTCCCCCTCTCGTTGAAGGCTCAAAAGAATCCAGCCCCTTCCCGACCGATTGACCCCCCCAGCTCTCCCTTCCTCCCTATCATTCCTTTCACTATCCCGACTGCTTCCATTCCTTTACTGTTGACTGGCCAATCCATCCTGCCTCTTTTGAAGAAATATCAGGGCGTCCTATCATGTTCCCCCTTGACCCGACTATAAGAAATTGATAGGTTTCCTTTCTCCAATTTGATGGCTCTCCTCCTAGTTCTTTTTCGCTTATTTTCCTCTTAGGTCGCTATCGAGCTCACCACTCCCAGTCCCACAAGAACCCAAGAACCTTCTGCTTCTTCCCAACAACTAATAGACCCGCTCTGTGGGTAGCCCAGACGATCAGGTTCACCCTCTTTCCTTCCACTTTTTTCTTTTCCAGCGCCGATAACTGGGTCGTTCTTTCTCGGAATTACATCTTCCCCCACCCGATAAGTAACCATATTAGAAGCGAAGAACCAAGTTCGGCCTTCCCTTTCCGCCGGCTGACACTCAGGGACTTTTCCTCACCAGTTCGGTCCCCCCCTCCTTTCAGTTTACTTTTAAAACAGCAGAGAAAAAGGCAAGGACAGATCCTCTTAAGCATTAGCAAGGAACTGCATTTTCCCGGATGGCGTCTCCCCACCATCTTCATATTTGATTTCCACTTCTTTTCATAATATTTTGTTTCTGATCTGATTGTTTTGGTCACCCCCCCCCTTTTTATAGACAAAAGGCTGGCCTTTAGGGTCTTTTCCTTTTCGGCTTCCCTTTTTCTCGCCCTCCCTTCTTAAGCCAATTTAAGCCTTGTTTTCTCTCCCAGTAGGCAGAGTGATAGGAGATTTCAGCCCCACTCTTTCCGTCCCGCGCTATTCTCTTGTTTAGGTTTGCTTCCCCCTCTTACGCCCTCTTTCAAATGGATAGAGGTTAAGTTTTATACCCCTCACTCCTTCAATCGGTGGCTCGGTCGCTTATAGGATGCGGAGTTGTATGGAACCTCTCAGAGGATGCCCCCTCAAACTTTATTCGCAGAAGGTGACTCTTTATTCTTGTTGGTATGATGCTTCTCCTTTTTTTCTCTGACTCCTAGTCTACTCCCTCCGCGCTCCTGAGAACGTGCGAAAGTATAGAAGTACAATCATTCAAGTGTTCCCTCCCACCCTTCGTCCCCCTCCCTTTCTTTTGCGCCCCCTTGCCTTCTTCCAACTTCTTGACCTTTCCCTTCTCTCAATGACTTCTCATCTTGTCTTTTTCATGAAAGTTCTCTGATGTCTCTGGGTCCCCCCTCGGGTAGGTGATTATATTCGGCCCAGAAGATTTACCTGATATCCCCGGTCCTCTTCCTTTTCTTCCTCTTCTCCAGTTCAGAGTTCCCTCTTTTCTTTTTTGGGCGAATTTTACTTTGTCTTGATAGTCACGGCAGTTCCCCCCGTGATCCTGTCCTCCCCCCTAGCGAGAGAAGACGAAGCGACCCCCCTACCCCCAACGACTGAGTGAAACCCGTCCCCCCCCCCCCTTTCTAACAATCCCCCCCCCTTTTTTTCATACTCCTCATACCGATCGCACCCTTCCTTTCCTTTCCCCTTTCCAGATACCAGTGAATGCCGGATATTCCTACTCCCTCCCCGGCTTTCTCCTCTCTCATGCCGTTCCGCCCCCCTCTACCCTTATTTGAACTGTTTGTTAGAAATTTCACCCGATGTTTAAGGAGTTTGAAGAGATAACACTTCTATTTCGTTCCCTAAAACCTTCCCCCCACCCTTCTCCTCTTTTTCATGAAGGTGCCGTCACAGACCTCCCCCTTCTAACCCCGTCTCCCCCTCAGCTGAAACAAGGGGGTAGAGTTCTTTCTCTCTCTATTTCTTTCCGGCTCCCTACAAATACCTTTAAGACACATTGCCTCTTTTCTTTATTGCCCCTCCCCCCTATTTACCTGCTTTCGCCCCTGTCTATTGAAACATCTCCTGGGACGTCTTTCCTTCTTCCCTTTTCAGAGATTAGTCCACCTTTTCCCTCCTCCAACATATGTTCATTCTTCCCCCCTATCGCGGGATTTAAAGCCTACCCGATGCAGAACTTTAATTTTCGGCTCTTCCTTACTCTCCCAACTGTTTTAAACTCCCGACAGCCTTTCTCCAGTCGAATGGTAGGTGAGGGTTCCGTCTTCCTTTCCCAATTTCCATGGAAGGCTCCTGCTTCCCCAAATGTCCGTTTCAGTTCTGACCTCTTCTATATTCCCTCGCAGTACCGTTCACCTCTTTTTTTTCAGTACGATATCGGTCTCCCCTCTCGGCCGGTGACCACCGAGGAGTCCCCTGAGAATGGGTAAATTGATGGCCTCTTTTTTTTTTTTTTTTTTTCAAGTCTGATTTCGTCCCCTCCCAAGTTTTCCCCTCTGCTACCTCACGAGGTTGATTAGCCGGTCTTTTCCCTTCCAATGGAGGACTCAACGTTTATAGATCTACGCAGGTGTTCTTTTCTCGCCCCGTTGATTTCTCCCTCCTCCTCATCTTCCTTTTTCTTTATTCTCTGCGGGTTCTTTCTTTTAGTGAATTCGGAGCTGAGGCCCTCCTCCGAGCACGACCCGACACTCTTCCCTACGATATTGAAAGGATGTAGAGATACGATCACCACATCTCTCTTTTTCTTTTTAATAATAATAGTTTTTTTTTTTTCTATCGGTCGGCTCTTCCGCCCCCCCCCGGCCTTTTCCGTTTGCCCCGATGGTTGCCCCTCGTCTTTCCCCTTCGCCTCCCTTCTTGTTCACCCGCTCCTTTTCCCCCCATAGTTATAAAAAAAAGGAGATTAGAAGATAGTGCCAAGAGTTCTGAGAACCCTCCCCCTCTATCCGCCTCGTTCATCCCCTCTCTTTCCCTGCCATTCCCTCTCCAAATTGAAGTATTCTGAGTACTCTGAGATTTGCTTCAAAAAATTTCTTAATCCGACCACATCTCTCCCTGATCCCCCCTTGCTCCTCGACTTCTGTTTTTTTTCTCTTCCTCGTAGCCTAGCTCCCGCTCTTTCTAAGGATTTGTCTTCCTTTTTTTTCCTGCTGCAGACTCCCTGATCTTCTCTCTCCCAGAAAATTCCCTGCGGATAATTGGCTTTTCCCAATTCCTTGCAGGAGAAATAGTAATGAACTGACCCTTACCTTCTGTCCTTCTTTCTTGTCCTCACCCCTTTTTTCGAATTCCTTCCCCAGTCATGGCAGACCAGAAATTCGGATTTCCTAAAACCGCAAATCGCCCTCGTGTCTCGATTTTTTTTGTTCCCCGTTGCTCTCCCTCCGGATAGAGCAGAGTCTCTACTCTTTCCTTTCTGCGTTTTTTGTTTTTTTCTGGAGGGAGCAAAATGGCAGCCCCCTTGGGCCCCTTTCATTGCTCGCTTCCATTGGATAGATTTAACGAAACCTTTTTTGCTCTTATCCCCCCTGGGAAAGTTTTTTTCCGGCAGATATTTTCCCTCACATTTTTCTTTCCACGTTCCCGCTTTTGTTGTAACCCATCGCCTGCTTGCTTGATGAGAGGCCCTGACCTCCCCCCGTCCTAAGGGGCGATTGGTCCCACTTGGGATCCGATCCTTTCAAGTTCCCTTCCTCTTCTCCCGCATGTTTTATTGAGTGGGTTTCTTTTCTGCTTGCTTTACCCCCCAGGAGTAAAAGTTTTGGGCTCGAGCCCCTTTTATTCTCCGTGCCTCACGTGTTGTGGGGGGTTTCCCCTCCTTTTGTATAAAAAGGGAGCTTCCTGAGCAGGATAGGACCCCCCCCCACAAAGCACCCCCCACTTTCTCCCTCTTCCCTACAACCCTTTTCCCTTTTCCCGCATACCCCTTCCCCCTCTTTCCTCAGAAGGAAGCTGATCTTGTCGTTTCTGAAGAGTATGTCCAAAGACGCGCAAGTTGCAAGACCATCCCTTACAATCCTATTTTAATCTTCCCTCACCCTCCCTTCTCTTCTCCCTCCTCTTCCAGTTCAGGAAGAGTATGCCTCTATTTCTCCCTATAGGGTCAGCCTTTACGACGATCATGTAAACGACTCTTCTTTTGTTAGTTCGAGAAGAACTGAGTTACTCTTTGATTTGATCTCTCGATTGGAGAGCGCCCGTCCCCCTCCCCCTATCAAACCATCAATAGCCAACCGATCTTCCTTCTCTTCTTTCTGTTATCAGCCTCTCGCGTTCCTCTGCCTTTTTCCGTCTATCCCTCCCCGTAGCAACGAGGGTAGTTCTCCCTTTTCCGAACTCTTCCCCCTCTTCCCGATCGCGATGTACTCGCAAGGACCATCCCCTCACTCTCCCTTGGTTCATCTCCCTCTCTCTTCTCGCTCCGGTTTCCCCCCTTGATAACATTCGTGTTCCTTCCTTCAGGTTAAGTTTGACCACCCCTTTAGTTAGGCCCAGCCATAGGACTTTTTCCCCAAGGTTACCTCTTCTCGGCCCCGACTTTTTTCTCCTCAGCAAACCTGGTGGAGAGAACAAAACTAGCCCTCCTTTAGATATTTTCTTTTCCTCGTTGTTGTTGTTCGACTCTTCGAGATGTTTTTCCCCTTCCCTCCTTTCCTCTTGGGTTCTCGACCCCGACTTGGGACGAAGGCTATTCTATACCCTTTTGGACCCCCCTTGGTATGGCTAGAGATACCTTTTTTCCCATTACCTGACTTTCCTTGAATGCCGCCCCTATACCGGTCGCCTTTTCATCTGGCCCGCTGATCAATTCCTTCCCCGGAAGCGGGAATTGTTTTCGGCTGCCCCAGGCCCTACTTTTCTCCTACCCCCTCTCCCCTTTGGATAGTTCAGCTGAATATTACTTATTATTTTCTTCCCCCGGCTCGGTATTGATGCCTTCCCGGCATCGTTGCTTCCTCTAGCATTCCCTTCTTTCCCTGTCCCGCGATGATTTTTGCGAACTGATTCCTGCTGGTTTCTATTTGCGCTCGCCGTTCTTACCTCTCCCCTAGGATACAGACAACGAGGTGGAGTCCTGCAGTCCCAAGTTCTCGTCCTTTTCCCCCCGAATCACGTTTCTTTTTCTACACCCGCCCCCCTCGTCCCTTCCCCACATTTTATCGTGCTCCCCCTTTCTTTGTTTTGAAAAACCCTATTCTTCCTCACTTGATGCGCCCCTTTCCCTGACTTTGACCGCATAGTGTCGTGATCTTCCTTATCGTTAATATTTGAGGGGCTATTTTTTTCCCCGTTGTGATTTTCTTTTTTTTTTTCCTTCAATATTTTCTCTTCTTTTCTTTCCCTCTCTATCTCCTTCTGTCCTTTCCTTTTTTTGGCTTGCTGTGAAAAGATTCCTTTTTATTTTATTCGTTTCCGAAATCTTTTTGATGGACGTGTTTCACCTTCCAATACGTGATAGTGAGCGCCCCGAGGACCTCCCCCACAGCCTCTTCCCCCCCTTCCCCCTTTTCCTCAACCCTCAACGGTATTCGCGATAAAGGGCCCCAGATCCACCCCCCCCCACCCAAACCTGGTATGTTCCCTTTTTGAAATCACGGAAGACCACTAGCCCACCTAAGTCTTCCCAGCCCCCCCCTTTTCCTTTAGCGCCCCCCGTCTACTTTCCCTGAGCATCTTACCTTGATTTTACCTTGACTTTGAAAGGAGGTTCAGATGCCGCGCCAGACCTGCGTCTGGGCTCCCCCCTACCCCAATGCAGGAGGAAGGTGGTTGTTTTTTCACTATCGCCTAATTCACCAATAACTTTTTTTGTGCATGACTGTTCGCTACCTCCTGCTATCTCATCTTTCGACTCCCCCTCACCTGAAGCAACAGGGGTCTATGTCCTATTTGTTACAAAAAACTCAACACTCGCGTCCTAGAGCGATTCCGCCCTCCTTCCCTGGATCCTTCCCTTTCCTTCCAGACTTCTAAAACACTTGGCTCATTGTTTTTATCTATTTTCTTTTTCCCCCGCCCTATATTTGAAGAGACAGTCCCCCTGGGCTTAATCTTCCCTTCCCTTCCCTAAACCATTTTTTTCCTTCCCCTCCCCCCCTGCCGGACTGTTCCCCTCCCGATCAGTCGCCGTGTTCCCCCTGTTTTCTAAGAGAACTTTACCATGGCCTCCCCCCTCCCCTGGCAACTGTCCTAGTTTTGTCTTTCCCCCCTTTCCGGCCTCCCCCCCTCAAAGGCTAGCGTAATTACGCCGGTTCCTTCCTCCCAGCCTTTTGCCAATCTTTCCTCTCTGAGAGCCCGCGACCCGACCCAGGATGGCGCTCTCCCCGCTGTGGTATCCAAAGTTTCTCCTTGGGGTCAATTTTCTTTCCTTTCCCAAAGACCCCTTTTGAACTTTTATCGCCGCTCTGTTCTCTTCTGTTCGGACCCTATGACAGCCACGTTCTCGAGGGCAATGTTTTTTTTTCGTTTCCTCCTCCTTTTTCCCTCTCCCCTCCAAGCGCCGTATCGCTTTCTTGGTTCCTAGACCTTTCTTTCGTTCTTTTTTTTTTTTTTTCGGGAGACGCCAGCGCTTTCACCCCCGGCAACGCGTCTCTTGTCCTTTCCTTTTAGTCCTGCTCTTTTCATCCTCCTTTTGTGATATTTTCTCGCGCCGACCAATTTGCCTTTACCAGATTGCACGATGTATTGGGCTGTGCGCGCCCTAGCTGCGCCCCTCCTGCCTCCCCACTTCCCTTTTCCCCCTTTTCTTTCCCTTCGATTCCCCCTTCTTCCCGCTTCCCCCACCGTCTCTTTTTCTGTGCGGCACGAGCCACTAAAAAAGAGTTCCTCTCTCCCCGTTCTTTCAGACCTTCGCGCGACAGGCCTTCGCCCCCTTCCCCCTCGAGATATCGCTCCCCTTTCCTTCAACTTTGTCTCCTAACTTGCCCCCGATCGGCGCACTGAGCAGAAGGGCTCGATCGGGTTTTCGAGCTCGTAGCCGCTCTCCTCTCTCTGTTTTACCCCTCCCCCTTTTCGTTCCCCTTTTCAGATTGATCGAGTCTTTCTAACTTTTATTTGATTGGATTGTGTCCTTTGGCAACGGGACTTCTTTTTTCCTGCCACCCCCCTCCACCCCAGGACTTTTTTGCCCCGGTGAGTTTGAACTTTTCCGGGAATGTTCAAGGACCGATATCAGTGTCGTACTGAGAGTTTTTTTTTCCCAATTCCTTTCTCTATGGTCAATCTCCCCCAGAGTGTGCCTTAAGCTAACGTGATAGTAGAAGACCTCAAGATTAGATTGTGTTGTTGAGAATGTATGGTCCGACTGTCCAGCACACTTTTATCACCCCTTTCCACTGTATTTCTCGACCTTTTCTAGTCTTGCGCCCTCGTTTGAAACGAACTTTCCTTGGAATTTTGTCGGAGGACGATAACCCGGTTTTTCGATGCACGGGGTTTTTTGGGCCTCCTTTTGTGATTTTTCTGACTCCCCCTTTTTCCTTGCTTCTTTTTCTTGTTTCCCTAGGTCAGAAGGTTCTTCCCTTGTCCATGATTGGCAAGAAAGCTACATGATTGACTTTCATTCTGATGTTTTCTAATATAGGAGGGTGACCGGTACGCCCCCTTTTGGGTGTGGACGTCTCTTTTGCTATCGACTTTCTCCCTTGTTGGTTGCTTTGGCGGGTGTCTTTACGATTCCAGGACGACTGGTCTTCCCTTTTTTTTCCCCCCCTACATCTTCTTTGCGATCCCTTCCCCCTTCCCTTCGGAACCAGTGCAAGATGGAGATGAAGAGATTAAGCAGGAAAAGGATCGGCAAGAGTTTGCCTCGAAACTCCCCTTTTCTCCTCTATTGTCTTTACGGATGCCTTTCCAAGTAATTGAGATTAATTTTTCATCCAGAAGCTTAGACCTTTTCGAAAGATAGGTAACTTGATGTATACCACCCTGCTTTTGTTTCCTCCCTTCTCTTGTGTCAGCTCAATAGTTGTCGAGGATAATTGAGGGATCGAGACCCAAGCGAAAACGCGGAGCCCCCAGCCTCACTCTCGACACCCCTTTGGAATGCTTTTCGCCGAGCGAGTAGCCCGGCAGGATGAAACGTATCAAGCCCGAAACGCCTGCGATTGGCGAGGAGCAGGTTTTCCTTTTTTGCTGGTACAAATTCTCCCTTCAGAAGCCCTACCCTTTAAGAGCAATAGGGGACGAGTCGAGGCCCCTCTTCCCGCCTTCGACGTTGATCTTTCGGTCACTCCTTCAAGGTAACTTTGAACCCCGTTTAGGCGAAAGCCCCCCCCAAGAGTGCCGAACGAGACGCCCATAGTCAGGCAGCTGGCGGTTTCCCACATAGGCATAGATTTCCGCCACCTCTTTTTCCTCCCGTGTGTTTTTTCTTCTTCGGAAAATCATCCTGCTCGCCGCGAAACCTGCTGTCGGTCTATCGGGCTCCTGTAGGCCAAGTTCTATGGTTTATCCGCTATCCTTCCCCGGCTTTACATGTCTTTTTTTCGACCCGGGTTATCTCGGTCATCGATGAAGAGCTTTGTGCTCGGCTTTCACTCCGCCTGGATCGGAGGTCTCCGATCCTAGCAATAGGAGGCGGCACGGCATTCTGCCTGCCGTTAGTGACAGACTTTTCCCCTAGTTTCCTTCGCGATTCTGATTCTCGCCTCCTTTTGTTGAGGTTGTTGCTCTTGCTCTCTCTCGGCCTCGTCCCAATCCCCCTTTCCGGACAACGTCTTTTTTTGCGCGGTATAGAGTTCCCGGTGCTGAACCCATCACGCGTTCCCGTCCATGATTTGGAACGACTTTCAAAAGCTGCGGTCTCATTTTCGGCCCCGACCCATTTTATGACTGTCCCGGTTGCCCCTTTTTTTTCCTGATGACGGCGTTTATTTTCGGTTTCCGTCTTGCTTCTCGCTGCCGTGCGGCCATCGTGGATTCTCCCCGAGGACATTTGTCGACGCAGTTTTTCCACGTCGTCCCCGATTCCGGTCGACAGCCGCGACCCAAACCCCTCATTGTCCAATGGTCACACTCATTCTGCGAGTAAAACCCCATAGAAGAGCCCAAGGCTTGAAGATCGCCGCAGTTATAGTACGCCGCACAAGGGGGTTTCATCGTCACTCTAGAATAACATTGTGGCCGAAAAGTCGGCGGTCGAACACCAGAAATATGCGATTTTTGCGTCTCCCCCATTTCTTACTTTTGCTCATTTTTTTTCGGACCGGATCGCCCTCCGACGTTCTACAGAACTTGATCAAAATGTTGGATTGAGCTTCTCGTCTGCGGCTAGACCTTGAAGCATAATGGGAGGAGTATCGTTCGCGTTAACTCGTGAAAAACCTCGCTACCTAGCTACTTGGGCGACGCCCCCTTTGTTAGCACCTTATAGACCCATCTACCCCTGGATCGACGTTCAGAGCGAGTTAACAATACCTCTTGGTCTGCTCTCTTGTCATTTTTTCTTACTCTGACCGGTTCGCCATGAACCGCCCCCTCCCATCCTGTTATCTTTTTTTCGGTGATGGCCGGAGGACCATCTGACAACCGGTCAAGCTTCGGCCAGTCAGGGTCGTGGCTGGTGACAGCTCTCCCCTTGCGGACCAAAACATGAAGAGGGGGCGAAGAGAGTTCACACTCTCTTGAGCCCGCCTTCTTTGGCGCCATGTGGTTACCTTCCTGGGTACAAGTTTCTCTGACCAAGGGAAGCGCAGATTTGTAGACGGACCTGGTTTTCCGTAAAGGATTCAAAGCCACTCTTTTTTCTCGTGCGCATTTTTTCTTTTGTTTTTTGCTTGCGCCCTCCGTGGTTTGCCAGTGGCCTTCATGAAGCGTCAGAGAGGCTTTTAATCCCACAGGTAATACTGCCTCTATATTTCCAAATTTTCTCTTCTCTAG
>Ga0179593_1410841_pt1 | contig 17122 bp, 12 predicted proteins | sample CZODoug2_1_08_16_FD_185931 | JGI IMG/M metagenome (GOLD analysis project Ga0179593, IMG submission 185931) | Vadose zone soil fungal communities from Angelo Coast Range Reserve, California, USA - CZODoug2_1_08_16fungal (PacBio error correction) | ecosystem: Environmental > Terrestrial > Soil >... | reverse complement strand
CATTTCTTTTTTTTTATATCCTACCCCCCTCTTCCTTCCCCTCTTCATCATTGCCACTTTTTGTTCCCGGAGTCGTGCTATGTCGTCCTCGAGTTCCTCCCGGTTTTAAACTCCGGATTCGAATCGCCCAGTCGAGGGCAGCAGGAAGCGCGTCTCCCTTTACTCTGGCATTCCTTTGGTGTGACAGTTTCTTTTTGCAGGTTCCGCCCTTGCGTTTTTTTGGGTCGTTTTACGATCACTTTGGGATTTGCTAGCTCCCTCCCTTTTCCCACTAGTCCAGATTTTTATTTTCTATTTCCACCCTTTCTGTCGCTTCGACTCTCCCATTGGTTGGGCTCGATTTCACAGACTAGAGTCTCATCCGGGGTCACGTCCGACTCCTCACGCCTTTTCGCCCCTGAGGAGTCGTAGGCGATCGGTCCCGGTGGACGCTGGAGCTACGGCTGCGCCAGTGGCGGTCCAGGTGTAATACCCCCACGGGATTTTAGCAAGTGAGGCAGTTTCGTTTCGAACTCCCTCCCCTCCCGCTCAATCACGGGCACCCGAAACGCACCTTCATTGGGCTCCGCATGTGTTTTGCATGACGCCACGATTATGTTCCCTATACTGTGTCAGTGATTTATTACCTTTGCGAGGCTTGATGGGATCTTTTATGATTGTTCTCGGAGGATCTTTTTTCCGGTATCGATGGATGGGAGTCTAACACAAATCTCGTCCGGAACCAGCCTCTACGGTGAGGATCCCCGGACTTAACCGCAGGCTTTCAAGACCCAGTTTTTCCTGGGACTTCGCAGCACCATACTTAGGGCATTTTTTTTTGGATCGTGGGTTTTTCGAACTGGTGACCCCTTTTCCCCGCCCACCTGCCCAACTTTCGAGGGGTGTCAGCCGTGGAATTTTTTCCCCTCGGTTTAGACACCCAACTTCTTTCTCGTGAAGCTGCCGGTGTTTCTCCATGCCCGTAGTTTTCCTTCGTTCCCGTGACTCGCCGAGGTGACAGTGGTATCGTCCTGGGCGGACTTCCGCCCTGCCTCCGGGAGTTTGTTATCCCTTCCTGTAAAGGTGTTCCTTCACGGTGCTTCTTCTGTGAACGTGCGTCCTGTTTCGAAACTTCTTCGATGCGCCGCTTGACGGCTGTGGCGCGTAGCGGACTCCTTTACGACTCGCTTAAGTTCTTGCGTTTGGTATCCCCATTTCCCCCCCCTACTGAGCTTGCCCGTAGTGGAGCGTTTAGGCGCCTCCCGCTCACTAGGGCGGCCCCATGTCTCCTTTCCCCCTCAGATCAGCAAGAGACGACCGAACAGGCCTTTTGTTCCCCCTCTCTGGCGGCGGTCTTGGTCACAACTGTCACATTTTTGAATTTTTTGAACAAAGAGGATTTTTGAAAAATCTCGCCTGCCAGAGGTTATACAAACCCCCCCACCCCGTTTCTGTCGAGGGTCCAAGGGTGAAATCCCCTCCTAAGTACAGGGCGTCGAGAACAGCTGCTCCCCCGCTCCCTCATGTGCGGAATTCGAACACTACCTCTTAAACTAGGAAAGCCTTCCCGACGCTTTAATCATCCAGCCTGGTCCAACCCCCTCTTATTTGGCTTTTCCGAATTCTTCACTGTGTGACCCAGAGGCGCTCAATGAATTTTTTGCTTCGGGGCGCCCCTCGTGGGAAAGGCCGCCTGCCCCAAGTAGCCTGAGGCTTAATTGAGAAGAAGTCGCTTTCATTCCTTGTTTTGTCCGCGATGGGGTCCCTTTAGGTATCTTTTTAGGTGGTGTGATTTTCTGGCACTTGTTACGTCGTAGTTTTTGGAGCTTTAAACCCGGAGCGAGTCGTAGAGGAGGTCGTTTCTCTTGCGGGGACGTGGCCTTTAGTCCTCTGCTGCGAGACTGGCGGTCGGCGACGAGCTTTAGGGCTATCGTGGTTCTCTACACGACGGAACAACGGACCCCTCGGTGTTGCCACTCCGAGGGGCCTTCCTTTCACTTGGCCCGGCGCCTGGAGCCTCTCAAGTGCCCTGAAGTGCGGCACGTTTCACGACAACAAGATTCTTTTTTTTTGGCTGGGGTGCTTTTTAGTTTGGTCCGGAGTTAGTACATAGGTGTTCTCGTCGCCGATCAGTTGGAAACTCCTTGATTTTCTTTTCAAGGATGGAGGACCTTCCACTACGTTCACTGTGTGGTGCCGGGGGTCTTTCCCGAATTTTTTTTTTTTGTTAGAACCATCTTGTACTGACGAAGACCCCATTCTTTCGTTCGCCGGGATCCCCATACAGGATCCAGTCGGCTGGGAGCGCGTAGATCCCCCCTTCCCTCTTTTTGTCGGGACGTCCCGTCGGCTTGAGCTGGTTGTTGCTTTTTTGAGGGCCGCGAGACACACCTTACAGCTAGCCCCCCTTTTTTTTCCCCCCGACGGACCCACTCTTCGTTGCGTAGCTGAAATGGACGTTAGTTTTCCCTCCCTGTGATGGTCTTTCGCCGAGGTGCTCTGTGGTCGTGACGGGCCGCTGTGAGTTCTGGCAACGCCCTTTTACGATACGGCCGCGGTCCCGTTATAGTTGTTCCGTTTCCGCGACACAATTCGTCCGTAAAGATTCTACGCATCCCCCCTCTCCCCCGTTCTCCCCACCACACTCCCTGAAACCCCGGCTGTCCTTCGATCCTCTCTGCTGGAGTTTTTCCGGTACTTTGCCGCGATACCACCCCCTCGGATTGTGTGAACTCCTCCTTTATTAGTTTTATTGGCTCCGAGGGGTTCCTTAGGTTTGGCGTTCGAGTTCCTTGTAGGCGACGTCTAGACTCCCTCTTCGTTCCGATCAGTCACGGTTTGTCGAGTTGCGTTCCCCACTTTCTATTTTCGCTCCTGTCGAGGTCCGTTTTGTTTCTTCCCAGACGGAGACGTGAAAGCGGTACGCTAGGTGTTCTTTCTTCCTCTTTGAATCCTCCTCCGTTCTGGGGGTTTCTCTCTCTCCCCAGTCATAAGTAGTCCCGCCTCCTGGATTTCACGTCGATGCCTTACCTCGACAGTCGGTTCCGCCATGATCTTGATCGGCAAAACCAGCTCCCAAAACCTGTCCGCACGTGAGATGAGCCCGCCTTATATTTCTCCTTTGATTCGACACGCCCCCCCTGTGCAATAGCCCCACCCTCGAACCTTCGACCACTCCGCTATAAGGCCTTCCACTTTACACAACACTTTGATCATAATGAGGTTACTTTTTTCTCGAGCTTCACTCATAACCTCCGTTAGAGCGTCTTTTTTGTACGGTCTTCGGCGTTTTTAGTTTGGGTCTCCCCTCTAGGGTTTTCGGACGTCGTTTTTCCCTGATTTTAGGTCGATGCTTTACCCCCCTATCCAAAGTACAGATGGGAGAGGTGCCAAGTTCCTCCTCCTTAAACAAAGCGGCCCGCACAAGACAGAAGCCCCCTTCCGCCTACTAGACACGCCGTCCTCGCCTCTGAATTTTTGCGGTCCCCCTAGTCATTGTCGTGAGACTGGTTTGTAGTCTGTAGGGTGGTCTCGATTTCCCTCCCCCCACAGTAAAAAATGCGAAGGGCTGTACAATCCCCATCTCTGAGGGTGGTCTAACTCTGTCTTCGCCCGTCCCCTATTGGGTTTTTGTGATCCGGGGCCCGCAATGAGTAGGCGTCGTACAACTTTGTTACAAACCACAACGGCGGAATGCCCCTTCTCCCATCACCGCAATGTTTTGAGTAGGTGGATCTGTTTTGCCTTCCTACGATGATTATGATTTATTCTTCCGTGCATCCAGCCTCCAGTCCTAAGAACTTTTCCAACCCCACGTAACATTTAACCCCAAAAGACCCTTGCCCCCCTGAGTATCTTGTTGTTATTGTTCCCTTTCCCTTGAACTGAGAATTTCCGCTGACGGTATCATCTCCCAGGATGCTTTGCATAGTGGGATTGGGGTTCTGGGATTCTTTCCTCCTTTTTGGAGCCTCCATGCGGTGACGGGTTCAAGTTAGGTGCTAGACACGGCACTGTCCACGCCTGGCGCAGGTACCGACCCAATCTCCTCCTGCATCGTACGTACAATGCAAATTTCGTACATCCCGAGGCCTCATCTACGACGGGCCATACGGTTTCCCCCTCCCCCTCCCAGGATTACAAATACTGACCTTACGATTCCTACTACCGGTCCCCCCCCCCTCGGTGGAGCCGAACATCCGATAAACAACCACCCCGGACGATTCCTTCTTGAGCTAGAATTGGATTCTCTGATAGTTCTGTGCGCACTCACGTGTTTGGGGTTGGCTGAACCCCAAGATCCCCAGCATTCAGGATCTCTATGGGTCCTCCTCCTTCCGGTCTGCCCCATAAACCTTGACAAATAGTCTTTTACCCTGTGGTGGAGAGGCGTCGTCCTGAATTGACGTCCATTTCGCGAGTTTTCTATGATCGACCTCTCTTTTGGGATCGTTGCCCTTTTCCTGCTTAGGGTTGTCCTACCTTTTTTCGCGCTCCCTCCAGTTTTTGGCGACTCGGGCAGGGCTATTTTTTTCCTGATAACTAGGGTTGTCACTTCTTGGAACGTGTTTCGTCCCTCCCTTCCCCCAGGCAAACATATCTTCCCCTCTGTTCCCCCCTCTCTTATTATACTTTCATGTCCCTTCGGCAGCATTGGTAGAGGGGCTCGGAGCACTTAAAAATCCTCTTTTTTCCCCTTCTGACCCTTTTCGTGGTGGATAGGTTCTCCCCGCCAAAGAACGGCCCTCTTTCTTTGAGTTTTTTTTTTCTAAGAGGGTCGCCACAATCCGTAATATTCTCTAACCTTTCGATCCAGAGCCGTCTCCTCCCCGTCCCGTCAGATTCTATCCCTTGGCGACCAGTTTCGTCATGTGCTCCCCCTTCTGCGTGCTGATTCTCAGAGCAGGCAGTCCATTTTTGTAGTTTTGATACGTTCCACTCCTCTTTCTTCTCTTACTCCCCCCTTAAGATAACCCCGACCAGTGTTCCACCTCGCCCGGTCATCCCCTATTTTAAAAATACTCCAGTGTCGTCCATGTCTTCGATTCATCCCGAGGTATCCCTTTCCCCTGATCTTGCAAATGGCATGATGTTTTCTCTTGAGATTCCCCCTCCCTTTTTTTAGCCTAGCAGTGTCCTGGGTTTTTCTTCTCCATTTCTTTTCTTTGCGAGGCCGGTCTACTGAAATCAGAGATAAAGACAGATTCCTTTTCGAGATGAGTTTCCCCCATCTCCGCCACTACCTTCTCCGGGCGGTTCTTTTTTTTTCACTCTTTCCAAACCGATTTTTCCCGTTTAGAGCAGGAACAGTAGTTCTGAAAGATAATGGCATTGATTTTCGCGGTCAGTGGCGTGTCTAGTGCTATGTTTTTTGTCTCGAGCCTTCCTCCAGGTCAAGCCCTTTTTTTTTTCCTTCACCTCTTAGACCCTTTTTTCTCGGCATCCTTTTTTGCAGATATTTCTCTTACTACTGCGCGGTGTCTCCCGATTTCTATTTTTCCCGTGACCTTTGCTGTACCTTCCTTCTTCTCGCGTGTCATTGGGTGTGCTCTTTCCCCCCCGGAGGAGCTTTTTTCCAAGTAGCCCGAGGTACCCGTTCTCTTGCCGTTGCAAATAACCCCATCTTTATTGTTGGTATCCCTCCCACCCCCCAGATTTTAGCGTTCCTGACGTAAAGCCGTAGGCGTAGCCGTCCTTCTTCCCGTGTATCTTTTCTCGGGTTAGCGCATGGAGTCTTCGAATGTGAGGAAGCCCCGTCTCCTGCATCCGTATCGCATGTCTCCTTTTTGGTACTGATTTACTTCCCCCTCTTTTTTTGACTCGACGACAGAGCCTGGACTACTTTGGGTTCCCTTTATTTGGATTGATTTGTGTCCTCCTTCTCTGTTCGAGCGTATCTCGCCTGTTTTTCTCTTTTTTCTATAATCACTTTCGTTGTTTTGTTGATCTATTCAGCGGATAGATCGCCCTCGCCCTTCTTTCCCCGATCTTCATGCCATGGGCCTTTTCTTCTTTTCTTCTGTGAGAAAGTGATTTTTCCTTTCCACCTGCAGCAAGTTCGCCAAGTCTCGTTCCTTCCAGGAGTCTTCCCCAGTTAGCGGAATTTTTTGCCCCCTTTTTCCTTCTTACTTTTGCCACTTTCCGGTTCTTTAGTCCTTTCGGGTGGCGTCGACGATTTTCGCTTGATGTTTAGATGATAAGACCCCCGGTTCCCTTCGCCGATTGTGAATGTTTCCAATAGCGGTTCCCTTTTCTCCTTGGAAGCCTTCTCCGCCTTTTTTTTTCTCGACCCCCAGACCTCTACTCTTGTCTTTCCCTGCCTCTTTTTTCCCCCGCTAATCCTCACGTGCTCCCTGTTAGTAGAGACCGATCGGCTTTCTGCCTGGAGTACTTTCTCATTTCTTTCGTTGTTTTCCCGTTGCAGAGCCCCCTGTCTTTTCGCTGGATTTTCTCGTTCGAACCTCTATAGGCAGCCTAACTCCCTTCACTCGGTATCGGTTTTCTTCCCCCTTCCTTTGAATGCTAGAACTCCTTTTCTTGATCGGTGTTCAGCGTTGAGTCGTTCGTCATTTTTTTTCTGTTCTAGCTTACTTGCACGATGTCGTGAGTGTCTCTTCGGCTTCCTATGGTCTACGGTTTCTTTTCCTTACCCTTCTTCTTAACCAGCCCCCGCGCCGTTGTTTCTTCTTGCCCAAGCCCCCATCCATTGAACTGCGGACAGCCCACCACGGTCACTTTTGGCCCGTCGACATCGCACCCTTTTTTTTCCTTTTTGCAGGGCTCTCTGATGGCTTGACCTGGGGCGTCCTTCGAAGAGCCCCTTTTCCCTCCCATGAGGTTTCCCACTCGGGTGATGGCGGCCCGCTTTTAAAGTGAACAATGGATTTTTCCTATCGACGGTTTTCCCTGCCCGAGGATCGAGTTTTTCAATTCCTCCCTCCAGATGTGCTGTCCTTACTTCTCCCCTTTTTTTACCCCAGATAAGGCTTTGGAGAGTTTGCTTCCGAAACTGTGTCTTAACTGGGAGATCCTTGCTTGAACGTTGCTTTTTCCTGAGTCTCAATCGGGAGTCATCTTACCAGGCTTGGTTGTGTACAGACAAGCCTTCCTGTACTCAAAACCTTTCACCTCCCTTTTCCCGTGCGTTTATCCCGCTCCCCCTAAGGCTATTGCCTCTTTCTTTTTGGGTGATGTTTTCCCCTCCCTACACGAGTGAGGTCCCGTGAGGGTCCCGCATTTTCCATTAAATGCTTACTGAAAGAACCCTGTCGCTTTTTCCAGTCCCTTTCTCCTCTTGGTTGAAGTGTAAATTTCAAAGCTCTTGGTGACCCCCATATTAGATAGTTCCCCTCTGACTGACAGAGTAGCCCTTTTTTTTTTTGGCGCTTTCAGGGTCGACGTGGTGTTTGTGGTTGTTTGTCTTTGTTTGTTTGGGGTCTTTTTTTTGTTGTTTTGTTCTTGTTTTGGGGTTGTTTTTTTTTTTTTGTTTTTTTTTTTTTGTTTTTTTTTTTTTTTTTTTTTTTTTTTTGTGCACAAAAAAAAGTTCTTGTCTCTTTCCTTTATGGCCCGCTTGCTTAAAGTTTCTATCTCATCCTCTCCCCAAGCCTAGAGTTGAATTTCCCAACCCCTAGCCCTCCTCTCCCTTAGCCGGCCTGCCTTTCGCCTGGTACACCTATCTCTTCGAGTACGTGAGACCTTATTCTCGCGGACCCCATCTTCTCTTCCATGAATGCTTTGATTCTTGGGCAAGAACCCCCCCCTCCCTTGTCCCAGGAAGTCCCTTCGGCCAGAGAATGCCAGGCCTGGTTTTCTCAGTGAGATCTTTTTTTTTTTTTTGTTCATCGAGGGCGTTTCAGTCGGAGCCCTCCCTTTTCCCCCACTTCTCTCCCAATACTCTCCTTTTCCCTCGCTGGGTCCTTTAGTAGCTTAGTTTCATTTTCCTGTCATTGGGTCTCTGAAAACGGCTGGTTCATTTTCTCTTAGGTTTTTTATTTTTTTCGCTGAAGGGAAGTTTCTGCCGTAGTGCGGCGTATGGCGGGGTACCAATGGGGTTTCCTCTTTCTTGCTATCACACAGTTGACCTCACTCAGTGGACTCTCGTTTCTTTTATACACCCGCCAAACGACGATGGCCAAGCCCGTCCTGGGAGAACCCCCTCTCTTCCTTGCTAAGGGCCTTTGACCGGAAACGAACTACACCCCCTCTTTCTTTGTGTTGCAGTTTTGTTTTGTAGCCTTGTTTTTGTCTTCTGTTTAGTCGCCCGTGGGAGGGGTCTTTTTGGCCGTACGCGCACACCAGCGGATTCCCTCGCCGGTGGCGGAATAAGACTCACTATTTCTCCCCCCCTTGAGGGGCGAAGGTGCTTCCACCAGACGTTTTTGTTCCAACCAGTGTTTGTTACGAGTCCTTCATTGCTGGAACCGCTTTCTCACCAACTCTGGTTCAGTCTGAGTTTGAGATCTAGATTCCCGATTGTCTTTACAGACGCCATTCCCCTATTGGTGGGCTTTTGAGGTTTCTTTCCCATCCGCGACACACTCCACGTATACCCAACAACTTTTTCGACCCCCACTTCCTCCCTCATTTGATGTTTGTGCGTCACCTCCCTCATTCCTTAGATCGCGGCTTCTTTATTTCGTTTTCCCCGCCGCCCGTGGCGGTCCCTTTTTCGGCAGATTTCTGTGTAGGGGTGATTTTTTCCCCCTCTCCTTTCCCTTTAGCGGGGGCTTTTGCCGCCTTAATCCCGTCTTCGTCAAGAAACGATCCGAAGTCCCCCTATTCGACAAAAACACTACGCCCAAGGACCAGAGAGATTCTATGAGGTATGTTTCCTACGGTAACCCGTCCTTGAAACTTTGGGAAGTATTATCGTTGGTGATTATCTGGTAATGTGATATGACGGCCCTAGGGGTGGCCTCTGTTGGGTGTATCTGTTTTTAGACTGTTTAGGGAGCTACGGTCTTCCCTAGCGGCGATAAGCTGTTAGGGACCTCTCTGTTGCGATGGTGCCAGCTAGATTGTCCCTCCTACCTTTCTTGGAGGGCTCGGAGAGGTCCCATGCGGACCCCCGACGTATTTTTATGTTCATCTATCTTTATCACCCCAGTGTTTTTATCGTCTCTCCCCACCTTAAGTCTTTTCCCGTCCCCATTTTTCTTCGTCTCCGTATATGTTTACAATTCGAAACGTCCGTTAGAAATTTTCATCCCCGGGCACGCCTCCACTCCTTCTCCCAGTTTTCTCTGAGAGAAGCTTTGTTGTCGTTGCAGGAAGTCTAGAAATCCTGGACTTATTCCCCACTCGGACCCCACCCGATGAGCAACCACGCGCTCCTCCGCTGAAATATGCCTTTTCTACACCCCAAATTCCTTTGAATGCATTCCCTTTGATCGAGCCGAGACCGAGCCCACTTCCCTGGACTGATATATTTTTCTTTTGACCGCTGTTGGGGATTGTGGTGAGACCTCTCGGTCCTCCGTTTACTGCTTTGAATGGCTTTCTTAAACTATTCATAAACCCCCGATCACCCAGCGTTTGAGGATCTTTCCCCCCTGCGTCCCGCCTCGAACTCACAATTTCCCTCACGTCACGCCGCAACTGTAGTCCTCCTCCACGCGCAGAGTCGCCGCGGACCTCGGTGGCTTAGTCAAAACGAAGTTCTTTGTTTCGTGTTCTGTGGCATCTCTTTTTTTTGGTCTCGCTTTGTCCCGCCCCCCCAGGCCCAACATTTTATCCCGCCTGCTCTTACCGCGTTTTTGCTTCAGATCTCCCTTCTCCACAGTAAGCCAGCTGATTTTGGTGACCCTTCTTCCCTCAATGAAGTTTTTTCTCGGAGTAGACCCCCTTTTGTTTCTAAAACCAAACCCGGCGGGCTTTCCTCCAATCGCCAAAAGTAATTACCCACTTTTCCTTTCGGTGGAGTGTTCCTGACATCCCTCGCTTAGTTTTGGCTAGGATGACAGCAGCCCATAGGTATGTTTCCTTCCCCCCCCCCCCACCTGAACAGCGACCAGCCGGACCCCGTCGATTGTTGGGTTTCGTGCCCGAGTCACAATTAGTTATGGCCTGACGGATGACTAATTCATAACTTTTTTTTCACCCTCGGTATGGGTTGTTTAGTTGGGATCTTCCCCCCGGTCGGGGTTCAACTTATTCCGTGTCACGTCGTTGATCGCCCCCCCTCACTGTCACTTCCCTCTGCCGCCGTCCCCCGTACTGCTTTCGCCCCTCCCCCTTCCGTCCGAACTGTGACCACGCGTTCCCGCCCCCTCCTCTCCGGACGGCACCCCTTTTTTCTCCCCCTCAAACCCAAGGCAACGACCTGCCCTGACGAACGTACCCCACCCTCGCCTATTTTACCCTGTACAGCGGAACCCCTATTTGCCTCTCTTTCCCTCCCTTGAGAGCATAATTCGTCCTGCTAGGACGGGTTCCGTGTCACGTCTTGGGTGTAGTGTCCCAGATCCAGAATTCCCTTCTCGCCTCTGGGGTTTAGTTTCCGGAATAATTCTCCCTTTTGACACAATACTCTGTTTTCCCTTTTTCCATCTCTGCTTAGGAGAATTTTCGTTCTATGTCGGAGCGTCTTGTACCTAATGCTATCAATATCGGTCTGGGTTTGCTCTTTACTTCTATACGCCCTGTTTTGGATGTGCCTCTTTTTGAGATTCCATAACGGTTTTTGTGTCCTTGTTTTCATGTTTGATTTTTGTTAACTTCTTAATCTGTGTTGCGGTACCACTTCTCTGTTGGAATGTTTCCCCTTATTATTACGCGAACCCACTGTTCCGTTACCAGCGCCTCTATTCCGATTGATGATTCCTGCCAACTCTCCTGTAAAGACAGTTTTCCGCGTGTTGACCTTGAGTAATTCCCCTACATACTAGGCCTAGCCTTTTTTTGGTCTTAGTTTCTCCAGAACGCACGAAAGGAAGAGCGTACTTGTCGGGTGTCCTTCTCTCTTAGGTTTCGCACCCAGCCAGTCCCTTTCTACCTCTTTCTAACTCCGACAAAGGACTCCCCTGTCCGAGATTGATTTTCACCGGTCCGGTACTCTTTTCTTTTCTCCAACTCTCGGATTTCCTTTCAATAGTCCTTCCTTCCCCTATTTCCTAATTTAGGGGAGGATCCGCTCCCTGGCCTTAGGGAGACAAGGCAGATCCCCCCTCCCCTTTTTTCCTAACCTCGGCAGGCCCCCCTCTTTCCCCCCCCGCCCTGTCGGGACCTCTTTCGCGGGACCCTCCCCGCTTTTTTGCCCTCATTTCAACTGACCTAATTCTGTTTTGCTTCCGACTTCCACTACCTTTGCTGCATGCCTACTGGGCTTTTTCCCCTTCGATGGCTTTGCTCGAGGGGGTCTCGCCCAGTCTATCCACTACCAGCTCGCATATGGAACCCAGGTAGCTCCAAGCCCAATCTTGCCACGGCTGTCCTTAATTTTTTCCCCTGCCCCTCCTTTTCCCCTTCGTGGCCTTCCCCATTCGGGACGAATTCCTGTTCTGTTCCCCCTTCGTTTTAGTGCCCGATTTTCTGGCGCGCGTCCCATTTTCTCATTTGTGATTGCATTCCCCTCCGCCCTGCTCCGGAGCTCAGCTTTAAACTGCCGTTCTTGCTAACTGATTTTCTTTATGTGAGCCGACCGACCCGGGCTGTTCCTTGGTTTCCTTGCCCCTTCCTTCGGGTGGCCAAGTAGCCCGAGCTACCATGGCAGAGAACCTCCCAACGGCCGAGTGTAGGTCGGATCTCGACACCCTCTTTCTTTTTTTCTTCCCTCTCAACCCGAAGTTTTCTTCTTCTTTTTCGCCACGACCGTCCTGAACTTATAGGTCCACGCTCTCCCGTGCCCGAGTCTCTCGAATTCTTGCCGATGTCTGGGTTTCAGAATACCCTGCAGGTTCTGTGGCGACCATTTTTAGAGGTCTGTAAGGCGCCCCTCTGACTTTCAGATCCGGTGTTTTTCCCTTCTCTTTTGTCAGACGAAGGCGCGTGGCGAGCGTGTCATATAGCCGGTGATTTAATTCTTCTCATTTTCTCAGTTTGTTTTGTTGTGGTTTTTTTTTGTTGTTGTTTTTTGGTTTTTTTTTGACCGTTTCCGTGTTTTCGTTTTTTTTTTTTTTTTTTTTGTTCAGTTGTTATTTTTTTTTGTGTTGTTGTTTTGAAAGAGATACCCCGACAGAGAGCTCGCGCCCCCACCGCCTTCGCCTTGCACATGGTTCTCTCTCTCGTTGTGTTTCTGATCCCTCCCGGAAATGAAAAGTCCCATTTTTTCCGCAGTCCGGAGTCTCACATTTCTATCCTTACTCTGTCACGAGTCCCCCTTGGGAGAGGCGTCGTGTAGGTTTTTCCCCTTCCCTTATTTGGAGTAGAAGATCATTGGCTTGGATGACCGCCGTTCCCGTCGTCGTTGTGATCATCTTTCCCCTAGAAGTTTTTTACCCCTTGTTCCCAGATTGGCGACGCCGCAGGTTTTTTTTTTTTCATAAACCCCCCCCCTTACACGAGAATCTGCCGTAGCAGTCAAGTCAACTCAGATCACATACCCCCTTTTCTCCGCAGCCCAACTTTTTTCCTTAGAACCCCTTTACTTCTGACTGGCGTTTTGTCCTCTCCTGCTGAGGACGGTGCAAGTCAGCCAAGGACGTTTCCCCCTTTTCTCTTCTAAAGGCCCCCGCCACTTTGCATCCTGACCGGCATCTTGGTTTCCCCTTCTTGGTAAAGGCCTTGTTGTTCACGACGGGTCTCAAGTCCCTTGTGATGCTGACAGTTTTACGACGTTCTTGACGGTGGTGCTTTACTTGCTTCTTGGGCTTCCCCTTTCTGATGGCAGTTTTCGAGGTACACTGGACTCATTTTTCCCAGCCGGACGGTGCCCGACACGCCAGTACCCCGTCAGGTTACATACCACTCGAAGTTCCCGATCCCCCCCCAAGGAAGGATTTGCAGGATTTCGTGGATTATCTCTCCCTAGTGCGTCCCTTCGATTCCCTGTAACTTTTGTTTCCCCCCATTGGGGAATGGAGGGAGTGGAATCAGCGTGAAATCTGAGGGGTGAGTCCCCTATGTCGAGGATGCCGAGTGCAAGGCTTCTCCCCTCTTTTAATTCCGGGACTATTTTCCTTGATTCTAGCCAACCCCCCCCCCCCCCCCCCCCCCCCTTCCGCCCCCCCCCCCCCCCCCCCCCCCCCCCCCCCCCCCCCCCCCCTCCTCCCTCCCCCCCCTCCCCCCCCCCCCCCCCCCTCCCAGCCCCCCCCCCCCCCCCGCCCCCCCCCCCACCCCCCCCCTCCCCCCCCCCCCCCCCCCCCCCCCCCCCCCCCCCCCCCCCCCCCCCCCCCCCCCCCCCCTCCCCCCCTCCCCCCCCCCCCCCTCCCCCCCCCCCCCCCCCCCCCCCCCCCCCCCCCCCCCCCTCCCCCCCCCCCCCACCCCCCCCCCCCCCCCCCCCCCCCCACCCCCCCCCCCCCCCCCCCCCCCCACACCCCCCCCACCCCCCCCCCCCCCCCCCCCCCCCCCCCCCCCCTCCTTCCCCCCTTCCCCCCCCCCCCCCCCCCTCCCCCACACCCCACCCCCAACACCCACACCCCCCCCCCCCCCACCCCACCCACCCCCCCCCCCCCCCCCCTCCCCCCCCCCCCCCCCCCCCCCCCCCCCCCCCACAACACTCCCCGCTCCCCCCCCCCCCCCCCCACCCCCCTCCCCCCCACCCCCCCCCCCCCGGCTAAGGAGATGTATCCCTTCTTTTCTCTCCCTGGAAGGGATCTTCTATGTCCACGTTTGCCGCAGGCCTGAGTTTTTGACCCTATTGGTAATCTCTTGATTTTTCCTTATGAGGAAATCCACCGCCGAAGCTTCCGGTCTTGCGTTTGTATCTCTTCCCAACGAATTCTTTTTGTCGTAGTGGAGTTTACTTGCGCCCGAGCCCCGCCTCACGGTGAGTTTTACGCGCTGGACCAAAGCACGGTCAGAAATGATTCCCCTGTAGCTGGTAACGATATTTTTAAGTCCAGAGTCGACGGGTCACGTGCCACCTCCACACCCCTCATGAGAGTATTTAACCGCGACTGATCGCGTAAACATATCTTGTCTTTCCAGTCGGGCCAGACCAGTCCGTAAGTTGAGTCTATTCCCCCCCCCCCCCCCCGAGATAACCATCCGATGTCGAGCATTCGACCCCCCCTGAGCGATCGGACCCCGATTCTCAGAATACCTCTCCAGAATCTCGATTAGTTTTTTAATTTCTTCTTAGCTCCTATACCCCAGAGTTCGTCTCATGTTTCTTTCTTTTTTGGGACCGACCCTAGGGAACGGCCTCTTACCCGTCCTCCTTCATGAACGGCCTTCTTTCTCCCCTTTTCTATCTTTAAAGTTGCTTTTTGTTTCCTCGAAGTAGGAGCTCCGGGTTAGGTCGTCGTGGCCAGGGCCCGATTTCTTTTTTTGTATTCTCGTTTTCCCCGGATGGGCGTCGTACTTTCCTTCGTCCGGGGCTTTTACCCGATGAGTGGTTTCGTTAGGCTCTTAGTTTGAGAGAATGGACCTTTGACTCCGACGAGGCGTGGACGAGTTCGTGGGCGACCCCCCTTCCGTCACCGAAGGTGGAGCTTCCCCCTCTGGTGAGCATCACCTCACGGACCCCAATTGATGGACTCATTCTGGTTTCCTTAGAAGCCGCGTCCCTTTTGAAGGTTCCCGGCAGAACGTTACAAAAGAGGCCCGTTGGTTCCTGGCTGGTGTGCTTTCGGGTTGGTTCCCCCAGTCGTTTTCGGAGCGCCCTGTAACTCGGGGAGGATAAGCCAGGGCCTTGTCCCGGGATGGGCGGCGTCCCCCCTTCCCGCCCTTCTGCGCAACCTCCTGGCTGTTCACGGGCAGTTTGTTGCGGCCCCACCTCACCTGACACTGTCCTCTTTCGGTCGGTTTCCGAAGTTTCCCGACCGTTAAATCTCATTACGACAGTCAGGTGCTTACCCCCCCCCCCCCCCCCCCCCCTTCTTGGTTTTTGGTTTGTCTCCAACCCTTTTGTTGTTGTATTGTACTACCCTTAGAACTTCATTGTGACCCGCCTTGCTACCCACATCTCGATGATTCATTCGGATTGGGGATTCTTTTAGTGTCGACGACCCCCCTCTGTTTCGGTCCTCCCCACTCCCCTAGACTTCGGACCCATCTCCTTTTTGGTGGTCTTTCTTGTGGGGTTTTTTCCCTAGAGACCTACAATCCCCTAGCAAAAAAAACATTAAGTCCCGAAGGAAAAGGTTGCTCGGCCCTTTTCCCCTCTCCCTCCACCTTCCGGCGCCGTCTACTCATGATGATATGAGGGCTGTGTGCCGTTCCCCCTTTTTTCCGGGTGGCTTTCCTTTGTCTTTGCTCTGTGGATGTGCGCGGTGGCTTTCAGCCTTTGCTATTGCCGTGTTGAGGTGGGCGTCCTCTATGGGCCCCGTGTACCCCTCCTTCCCTGAAGTCGTCCGACCAAGAAAGACTCCCGTCCCGGTATACGATTGTTCGTTCCCAAAACAACTCCCCTTACTTCGAAGGACACGTCACGAGAGGCCTCCTCCTTTCCCTTTTCTAGGCTTTCGTTTAGACGGCTACAGTAGACCCCCTTCTCACATTTCCGCATATTCTTTTTTGGTGTGTAATCATTAAATTGCTTGATCATGCTTCTATCTTTATCCCGTATTTTGGCTGCATTCGGTGGGGTTGTCTTTCTTAGATCCGCCCTTTTTTTTTTTTTTTCTGTTATGCCGTCCGATCTCACGGGCGTCTCCCTTCTACAAGTTGGCAGTTCGCCGACCTAGAGCTGTTGTTTTTTTTTTTGCCTCCTCTACGATGGCGTGAATTTGCCCCTTTTTACTGAGTTTTAGGGCTTCGAACGCTTACCCTTCGCTTCAGTTGAACCCTTTCTTCCTAGCTTGTGGTTATTTTCCCCCCTCTCCCTTTTTTTTTTTTTTTTTTTTAGAGATTCCCCCCCCCACACCTACGGTCTTTTCATTTATTGTTATGAGTATCCCAAGTCTGCGCCCCTTCCCCCCAGAAATGACAAGTCTTGCCCCCCACACGCAGGCCTAACCACAGCAGGCAACCCTGATAGCGTCCTTTCTCGTACATTTTAAATCCTAGCTGATATGATTCTGAGTTAGAAGCCAATTTTCTTTCATACGGTGAGGGGGGTGGTGATTTTAGTTTCTTCGTGAGTTGCCTAGGGTGGTTGTGAGGTCGTTGCGTCATAGAGAACTCCCTTCTTTATCCTCACCGCGCGCGCATGTCAACTAGGAAAACCGTGAGTTGTTTCGAGGTGGGATAGCGAGGTGGTAGTGGATGTGTAGTGATCGTTTGAAGCGAGTCGTTGGCGTTTTTGAGTGTCGTGGGAAGTTGGTACTTCTTCCTTATGCAGCTGTTTTTCTAAGTTTGTTTTCTGTTTTGGGGCCGTGCGTTTGAGCCAATATGTTTGAGCGGCTACGTTGTTTGTGAGGTTCTTCAGGACCCCGTCCCCCCTTTCCACCCGGAACCCGGTTGATAGAACCCCTTCTCCCACCCCGCTGCTTTCCAACCCCACCCATATTGCAATCCGCATCTATCATTCCGTTGATTAACACCAACGCCCGAAATGCGGCAAACGATTGTGATTTCGGCTCCTGCCCCCTTAGACTTAGAGTGGACGGCCTCTCGTTGAATTTATCATTGTTACCGTGTCCGGGGGGCGGCCGCCTGGCTCGGTTTGTTTCGTTGGTGGTGTTTGTGTTGGTTTTTATTTTTTTCTGTTTTTTTGTTCGGGGCGGTTTGTGTTGGCTATACCGATCTGGTCTTTTTTGAAGTCGTTGGCGCTTATTTTTCGACGGCCATTGGCCCTACCCACCTCCCTCCGGTCCAGCCCCGAGCCTTACCCCCTGCAGAGTTCGGAGAGGGCCCCCCTGCGTTTCAGCCTGGGAAGCCCAGACTCCTCCGTTTCGCGCTGCCATCGAACAGAGGCGAACGACCCCGCTGCCCCCACCCCACACCCCTCCACCCATAAGCCCACGGCAAACACCCCTTTCCAACACCCAAATTACCGCACACAAAACAAGAATCCCGGAAAGTACCCCAACCACCCCTAATAGACCCCCCCCACGCCAAAGGCTCGGTTGTGTGCCTTCCCCCTCCTTACCGGTTCGAAAGT
>Ga0179593_1548764_pt1 | contig 17124 bp, 37 predicted proteins | sample CZODoug2_1_08_16_FD_185931 | JGI IMG/M metagenome (GOLD analysis project Ga0179593, IMG submission 185931) | Vadose zone soil fungal communities from Angelo Coast Range Reserve, California, USA - CZODoug2_1_08_16fungal (PacBio error correction) | ecosystem: Environmental > Terrestrial > Soil >... | reverse complement strand
AAAATGCTAGACCTTAAGTTCGCTGTCTCTTTTTTTTTTTTTTTTGTTTTTTTTGCGAGGTTTTTTCAGCCTTCTGATTTCCCCCCCCCCCTTTTTCCCCCAACAACGAGAAGAAAAAAAAGCGCTTCGCACATATGGTCTTCTTCCACTTTCCCCCTTTTTTTTTCCTTTCTTATTTGCGGCCCCCCATTCTTTTTTCCTCTCGAGATTCATCGCGGAAGTAAGGCGGGGGACAATTTTTTTTCTTTTTCCCCCCCCCAGTTTTTCCCCCTTCCCCCCCCCTCTCCTCCTTTCCTCTTTATGAGCCGGAGAAGGATGTTGACGATTCGTACCTGTGAGCCCCCCCCCCCCCTTTTTTTTTTTTTTTTTTTTCTTGAACGCCTCCGTGTCCCCCCCCCCCCTCCCCCTTTTCCCCCCCCTTCTTTTTTTCCAGCGAAATCTCTATTGACAAAATGCAGAAATACGTCCCCCTTTTTTTCTTTTTTTTTTCTTTTCCTTGATAGGTTTATTTCCCTTCCTTTCCCCCATGCCGCCGTTCACTCTGAAGCCTTCCTCGTGGCCAGGCAGGCCAACACCTCCCCTTTCCTTTTTTTTCTTTTCCCCGACCTCTTCCTTTTCTTTTTCTTTCCCTCTGTCCGGATACTGGTATCAAAACGGGTGTATGTTTTTTCCCCCTTTTTTTCCCCTTTCTGTCACCCCCTCCTTCCCTTTCCCCCTTTTCCCCTTGTGGAGGGACGGAAAAACAGTGTTTGAGCGTCGTTTTTTTTCCCCTTTTTTTTTTTCCTACATTTTCATGATCATTCCCTTTCTCGTGCCGGATTCAAAGCTAGGGGCGGAGCTATAGCTTCATTTTTTCCTCCCATTTCTTTTTTCCCGTTCCATACGCGGTGCAACTTCATTTTCTCTCCACCCTTCTTGCCGACCAAGGCGCGACATGTTTCGGCGCCTGTGCGGCGGCGGTCTTTTTTTCCCCCCTTTTTTTTCTCCAAAACCACCCGTTTCCCTCCCCTTTTTTTTTTCCCGCATCGACGAAATCCTGCCCCTCTATATAACGAGTTGTTTCCCCCCTTCCTCTTTTTGTCCCCCTGCCCTATTCTCTGGAATTTTCCCCCCTTTTTCCCTTTTTTTTTTTACCCCCTTTTCTTTTCCTTTTTCTCCCCCCTCCTGGCTCATTTCACTCAAAAACAAAAAAAATTTTTTTTTCTTTTTTACCTCCCTTCTTTTTCTTTCCCTTTTTTCCCTTTCCCCCTTGTCCTACATCACGGTTCTTCTCGTGTGGGCCAAGGCACAGTGAATCCTTTTTCCCCTCTTTTTTCCCCCTTATTCGTTATCTTATTTCCCTCCTTACCCCTTTCCCTTCTTCTTCCTTCTTCATACGAGCATAAGCGATGGGGCTTTCACTTTTTCCCCTTTCCCCTTCCCCTTTTTTTTTTTTTTTTCTGCGCCGACATTTTTCCACTTTTTTTCCTTTTTTTTTTTTCTCCCCAGGGCAAAGGAGCCTACATCAATAAGGCGATCTCTGTGTTTTTTTTTCTTTCCCCTCCCTTCTTTTCACACTCTCTCTCTTTTTTCCTTTTTTTTTCCGTTCAAAGAAATCAATAGGATATAGCTACCGCACGTACTCTTCTTCCCCCCTTTTTCCCTCGTCTTACCGGTGACCATCTCTTCCCCTTTTTTCTCCCCCCCCCATTTGGCTCAAGTGTCAAAGGGACTGGTTGAAACTGGAGCCTAACTTTTTTTTCCCTTTTTCTTTTTTTTTTCCCCCTGTGTTTCCCATTTTCTCTTTTTGTTTTTCTCGACGATCATTTGTAACCGCACAGTCCCTTCCTTTTTTTTTTTCCCCCCCCCCTCTTTTCAAACAGTTTTCCCTCCTGTTTCTTTTCTTTTTTTTTTTCCTTCTCCACTGGGCATGGACCGCTTACGAGTTTCTTTCGCTTGGTCTCCCTTTCCCCCCCTTTTTTACCTTTCTTTTTTTTTTCTCCTTTTTGGTAGGATAGGAGCCGGATGGGATTTGCTGGAACTTCAGCCATTCCTTTCTTTTTTCTTGCTTTTCCCTATTTTTTTTTGTCTTTCCCCCCCCCTCCGAGGGTCGGACGTTGAATTGATTTTCTTCTGCCCTGCCTTTTTTTAAAGTCCCCCTCCCTTTTTTCCCCTTTTTTTTTTTTTTCCCTTTTCCCCATTCCAGACTTGCGTTTCGAAAACGTGGAAAAGCCCCTTTCCTCCCCTTTTCTTTCCCCTTTTTTTTTCCGCTCTTTTTATTGCGTCCCTTTCCTCTTTTTTTTCGCGGCCACAATATATAATGGAAGATCTTACGATTTCCCCCTCCCTTTCCTTTTTCTCCCGTCCCCCTTATTCTTTTTTGACCACGGTAAACTTTTCTTTTCCCCCCTTAAGGGTCAATATATACACCTTTCCCTTTTTCCCCTTTTCTTCGTCTTGCTTTTGAGCAGGTCTAATGCAGTCGATAAACAACATTAAAGCACCTTTTTTCTTTTTGCCCCCCAGGTGAAAAGTTTAAGCCCAACCTTTTTCTTTTTTTTCCCCCTTTCTTATTTCTTCGGTCATTTTTTTTTTTCTTCTCAGGGCAGGATTTCGTCGATGCAGGTAGTAGATAGACCCCTTTCCCCCTTTTTTTTTTTTTTCTTGTTTTCTCTTTTTTTTCTTTGGTCAACAACCGCCGGAACGAATTCCCCCCCCCTTTTTTTTTTCATGTTTTTCCTTTTTTTTTTTTCCTTTGCGTGGCATCGCGGATTGGCGATTTTGAATTAAAAATCTCGTTCTTTTCCTTTTACCTCCCCCCCTGTGTTCCTCATGTCTCGTCCCTTTAAGAAATGAAGAGAAGATAGAAGAAGAAACCTCTTTTGTCCTTTCGACCTGCGGCGCATCCCCCTCTTTAGTATGGGATATTTTTTTCCCGGTCACACTCGTTCATTCTTTTTCCCCCCCCCCCGGGACGAATTAAACCACTGTTCCGCTTCCCCCCCCTTTTTTTTTTTTCCTCCTTAGTTGTTCCCCTGTTTCTTCCCTTTTGTCCAAGCCAATGAAAATGTCGTTTCTTTTTTTTTCTTTTTTTTTTTTTTTTACACCTTCTACCCCCCCTTTTTTTTTTCCTTCCCTGTCCCTTCGTAGTCATCGGCAACGTTTTTCCCTTTTTTTTCCCCCCTCGCCTTTTTCTTGTTGTTTTCCTCCTTTCCCTTCCCCTCTTGGACGCGGACATTGTCGAGCGACCCCCCCCTTCTTCTCCCTTTTTTTATTCTCCCGTTCCTTCCGTCTCCTTTTGTCTTATTTCTGCATTTTGTTCTAGAGATTCGCTCCTCCCCTTTTCCCCCCCCCTCCCCTTCCTTTTCCAAGTCTGGGTGAAAAATCTTTGGGGCTCTAAAGGTACGAAATCGTTCCCCTTTTTTTCCTTTTCCCCTTTTCCTTTTTCCTTGTTGTTTTTTTTTTCCCTTCCCCCCTCCCCTCTATCTTTGAAACTTCATGTGAAAAAACGGTAACTTCGAAATTGTTTTTCCCCCCTTTCTTCCTTCCTCTGAGGAGCGCAAGCCGATTTTTTGGCCCCCCTTTTCTTTTTTTCCGCCCAGATGACTTCTTGATGAGGCTCGATGAATCGTCCCCCTTCTCTTTTTTTTTTGAATGCACCCTTCTTTTTTTTTTTTTTTTTCGGACGGGTTTTGCCATTGATTTAGTCCTTCTGCCTCTCTATTTCCTTTTTTTTTTTCTTCCCCTTTTTCCTTTTTGTCTCTCCCCTTGTTTCCCCTTTTTTCTTTTTCCGTCTTTAAACTGCTAGACCTTAGTTAGCTGGGCGGTGACTGATTCTGAAGGACGGGGCTTCCCCCTCTTTTTCTTTTTTTTTTTTTTTTTCTTTGTCCCTCAAACACTTCCCGCAACCCCCCCCCCCTTCCCCCCCCTTTTTTTTTCTTTTTTTCCAAATATGTTTTTTTGGAAGATACCACCCCTCTTTTTTTTTCCCCCCCTGAACGGTATCCTTTTCTTCCCCCTTCCCCTTCGTCGAGAGATATAGAGATTAATACGCGACGTTTTCCTTTTTTTTTTTTCCCTCCAGGATACCGTATTCTTCCCTTTTTCCTTTTCCCCCTTCTTTCCTCTTGTATGGAAGCCGGAGGAGGGATGTTACGATTCGTTACCTTCTTTCTTTCTTTTCCCCCCTTCCCTTCACGTGTCCAGTGGTCCTTCTCCTTCCCCCCTTTCCTTTTTCCCCCGCTCAGCGAAAATAATCTCTATGAACAATGCAGTGCCTCCCCCCCTTCCCCCCCCCCTTTTTTTTTTTTTGTTTCCTTTTAAAGCTTTCCTCTTTTCCCTTTTCCTTCTTTTCCTCCCCCATGGCAGCGTCAATCTTGAAGGGCCTTTCCTCGTGTCCCCCTTTTTTTTTCCCCCCCCCCCCTTTTTCCTCCCCCCCCGAGACCCGCGACGTGCCTCTTCTTCTTTTTCTCTTTGCCTTCTTTCCTTTTTCCCTTTTTTTTTCCTTCCGACCATCAAACGGACATCAGTTGCTGACAAACCCTTCTTTTTCCTTCCCTTTTTTTGTCTTTCTGCGTTCTGTTTCCTGGTACCTTCTTTTTTTTTTTTTCCCCTCGGTGTCCCCGGCAGAGCCAATAAAAAGTAATAGGAGGGGGGATGCGCCGGCGTTTTCTTTTTTTTTCTGTTTCTCAGGTTCCGCTCCTCCGTCTTTTTTTTCCCTTTTTCCCCTTTGAAATTAGTTTCCACCTGCGGACAACAGTATTCGAACTTTCCCTTTTTTCTTTCCCTTCTTTTTTCCCCTTTCCCCCGGAGTTCGACCTTTTTCTCCTTTTTTTTTTTTTTTCCATTTTTCGGGAGTGGTTGAAAAGGATAGATTTGGACCTTCCTTCCCCCCCCCCCTCCTTTCCTTCCCTCTTGCATTCGTACTTTCACCCCCCCTCGTGGGTAACGAATCCGAAGATGACCCAAAGGTTTCTTTTTTCTACTTGTTTTTCCCCCTTTTTACCCAATAAGAGATGGCACGCCCTTTTTCCCCCTTATTTGTTTTCTTTACTTTCCCCCCCTTTCTCCTTTCACTCAAGGCGAACGACTTTCCCCCCCTTTTTTTTCCCCCCTTTTTTTGGCTTTTTTTTCCCCCCTTCTTTTTTTTTTTCCTTCCGCATACATACCGGTTTCTCTCGTTTGGCCAAGTTCACCTTTTTCTCCCCTTTTTTTTTTTTTCCCTATTTCCATTCTTACTTTTTTTCTTCTTTCTTTCCACGTATGGACGCATACAAGCGGCCGAAAAATCAGCAAACTTTCCCTTTTTCCCACTCCGTTTCCGGAATGGGGTATTTCCTCCCTCCCCCCCTCCTCCTTTTTTTTTTTTCCTTCGATGCGTGGGGGCGAGAAAACGGCGCAGGAGGCCTACACCCCCCTTTTTTTTTCCCCCCCCCTTTTCTTTTTCGGACCCACTCTGATTCCCTCCCCGTTTTCCCCCCCCTTCCTTGGCTGGCTGGAAGTTCAGCAAATCCATTCGGGCTCTAGTCCCCTCTTTTTCCCCCCCTCCCCCTTTCAACTTGGACCTGAGTTTTTCTCTTCTTTTTTTCCCCCCTTCCCCTTCGTTTAACGTCATGCAAAGGTGCTCAAAAGATGTCAACTCTTTCCCCCTTTTTTTTTTCTTCCTTAAGTTGTCTTAACTTCCTCTCCCCCTCTTTTTTCCTTTCTCTCTTTGCACGCCTAATCGGGTTTTTTTTTTTTTTTTTTTCCCCCTTCAAGTAATTCGTGTTTTCTTTTTTTTTGTAACCGCTGCCAGAAGGAAACCCGCCTTCCCTTTTCCTCTTCCCCCTTTCGAACTTTTTTCTTTACGCTTACGAGTGTTCCTTCGCTGTTAGGAAATGTCCCCTGCTCCTTTTTTTTTCCCTTTTCTTTTTCCTTTTTGGTTTTTTTACGTCGTCTTTCCCTTTTTCTTTCTCCCTTTTTCTGGGATTGCTGGAACTTCAGCCAGCCGTCGGCATTCAATCTTTTTTTTCCCTCCCCTCCCTTCCTTAGCCCTTTACTCCTTTTTTTTCCTTCCCCCCTTCCCCCCTGAGGATCGGGGACACCGTAATTGATGTTAGGCTCCTTTCCCTTTTTTTTCCCTCCCCCTTTCCATGTTTCTGTACCTTTGTTGCGCGGAATCCCATTCCGACTTGAAGTTCGAACGTTTTACATCCCCCCCCCCTTTTTTCCCTTCCCCCTTTTCCCCCCTTTTCCGATGCCCGTTTTTTTCTTTCCCTTCTTCCTCCTCAGTGGATTTGGCGCGCGCCCCATATTAACTCCTTGGCAGATGCTTTACTGACTTTTTTTCCCCCCTCAAAGAGAGGGGGGGACCGGATGTAGCGGGCCTTTTTTTGTTCCTTTCCCCCCCCCAACTCCGGAAGGGGTGAAAATTCGTTTTGATAACAAACGCCCTTCTTTTTCTTTTCCACATGAGCGTCATTCCCCCTTTCTTTTTTCTGCAAACGAACACAACCCATTAAAAGGGTCCTTTTCCCTTCCCTTTTAATCCCAATTCTCTTTATTTTTTTCCCCCCCCTCCTCACAAGCCATCATTAATTGGGCAGCTTTTCTTTCCCCCCCCCCCTCTTGCAGGCCTTTGTCTCTTTTTCCCCCCCCTTTTTCATTCTGCGCCATTTGGTTTAGGAGGGGGGAACTTTTGGTTTTTTTTTTCCCCCCTTTTTTTTCCCCCTCCCTTCCCCCCCCCCCCCCCTTGCCTCCGCTTGGCAGAAGACACAGTTTCTTTCCCCCGTGACGCTTTCTTCTCCCCCTTTTTTTTCCTGTTTCGAATACTGTTGAGTGCCGTCCTTTTCCCTTTCCTTTTTTTTTTCTTTTTTTTTTTCTCAATGAAAAGATATAGCCGCCGGCCCAAGCGTGGACTTTTTTCCCCCCCTCTTTTTTTTTCCTCCCCTATTACTTTGTGTATTTTCTCCCTTCTTTTTCCCTTCCCCCTCCTTTTTTAGGCTTGATCCACAGAGAGTTTAAGGCCAACTTTTCCCCCTCCCCCCCCTTTTTTTTCCGGCTGTTTTCATTTTTTTTCCTTTCCTTTTTTTTTTTCCTTTTTTCTGTCGCCGAGGTAGAGGGGGGAACGACCCCCCTCCCCCCCCTTTTTTTTTTTTTTTCCTCCATTTTTGTCCCCTTTTCCCCCGTCGCGGTACGGGACAGTAACCGCCACCCTTTTCTCCCTTTTACCCCCCTTTTTGAAAGTCTTCAGAGTGACGCTTTTTTTCCCCCCGACCCAAAAACGCGTCGGAATACCCCCTTTTCTCCCCCCTTTTGAAGCCAATCATTCCCTGTCCCCCTCTTTTTTTCCCCTTTAGAGATTTCGACTTGATTACATTTTTTTTCCCTCCCCCCTTCCCTGCCTTTCTAATTTTTTTTCTGTTAAGGGGCCCATTCCCTTTTCCCTTTACGAATCGTAAAAATAATATCCGGCTCAATTTACATCTTCCCTCTTTCCCCTTTTTTTTTTCTAAGTAGTGTGAAGGCATCGATTCTTTTTCCTCCCTTTCCCGCTTTTTACAGTGACGAGATGAAACTTTTTTCTTTTTGTGGATCCTTTTTTTTTTTCTTTTCAACAGTGGATAATGACATGGGTGGGCACGCCAATCTCCCTTTTCTCTTTTTTTTCTTTTTTAGAAGAGTTTTCTTTTTTTCTCATCTTTTTTTTATATAGGTTGTTGTTGAGGGACTTTTTTTTTCCCTCTCTTTCCCACCCGGTAAGAATCAGTCACTTTTTCTCCCTTTTTTTTTCCTTTTTTTTCTTTTTTTTTTATATATATTATTTTAATAATAATTAAGTTGTTGTTGTTGTTATATCCCCCGGGTCTTGTTCTCGTTTATTCTTTCCCTTTTTTCTCTTCTTTCCAGAGGACTAAAGCAATGGCAAAAAACGGTTCCCGCAACCCCCCCCCCTCTCCCCTTTTTCCCTCCAAAATCTCGATACAAATTCCCGCCTTCTTCCCTTTCCCCTTTATCTTTGGCGCCACCCAGGTCAGGAGCACTTTTCAATCGGCTTCCTCCCTTTTTTTTTTTTTCCTTTTCCCAATCTCAGTCTCCTTTTCCCTCCTTCTTTATGCCTTCCAACGGGGGACGATTTCCGATGTCACCGGAACTCTTTTTTTCTTTTTTGATTTTACGATTCGTACCTTTTCTTTTTTTTTCCCCTTTTTCCCCCTCTTTAGGACGTGCAGTGATGACAGAGGCAAAACGTCCCCCCTCTTTTCCCCTCTCCCCCCCTTGGACCATGCAGAAATCACCTTTTCCCCCTTTTTCTTATTGTCGGGCAGTGCACGTGATAGAGGCGGTTCTTTTTCCTCTTTGTCTACTCGTCCCACTTGTCCCTCTTTTCCCTTCCTTTTGTCCCCCAAACACAGACGACCCCCTTTTCCTTGGGGGTTTTTTTTGCTTACTGTTCCATCTCTTTAACTGTAGGCGGTCATAGCCGGCCGGCCGGATACTGTCTCCCTTTTCCTACATTCATTTTGTCTCTTCCCTCCCCATTTCCCCCCCCCCCTTTCGCGACCCGGGTGGAGGGACCGGAACAGTTTTTTTCTTCTTCCTAGACTTACTACTTTTTTTTTTTTCTTCCTTCTTTTTTTTCCCCCCCCCCCGTAATCGGCGGGGATGCGGCCGGCAGTTGGCGTGGCCTTCCTTTTTTTTCTTCCCTTTTTTTTTTTCATTTGCTTGGTTCTTCGCCCCTTTCCTCTTTTTTTTCCTTCTTTCCTCACTGAAGACGAATTATCTAAAAATCGCCAAGCCGGTCTTTCCTCCCCCCTTTCTTCTCTTTTTTTTTTTTTTTTTTTCGGTGGTTTTCCCTTTCTTTTTCCCCCCCCCCGTCCCGCTAACACGGGGGCAGATTGATTTTCGTTTCCTTTCCCCCCTCCTTTCCCTTTTTTTTTTTTTTTTTTTTTTTTTTGGGTAAACCTTCAATGGCGGTCATTTAAACGGTTCTCTCTTTTTTCTTTTTAAAACTTTTTCCTGTTTCCCTTTTTCTCTCCGCAAGTAGACCTGCGCAAGCCGCCTCATTTCCCCTTTCCCCCCCCCTCTTTTTCAGTTTTGTCTTACCTCTGTCCTTTTTTTTTCTTTTCACGAGCACGCAAGTCCCCGTGGGCATTCCGCCTTTTCCCCTTTTTCTTTTTCCCTCCTCTTCGGACAGCTCTTTCCCGGTTCCTTCCCCTTTCCCTTTCCTTCCATCAGTATGGACGAATAAAAGCGGGCGATAATCGCAAACCCCTTTTTCCCCCCTTCTTTTTTTTTCCCTGAACTCAATCTGAATGGGATTCGCTCCCCCTTCCCTTTCAATGGGCGGTGGATGTCTTCGATGCGTTGGGTCTTCCCCCCTTTTCCCCTTTGCTGGTTGATTTTTCTTTCCTCTTCCCTGCCCAAAACTCGAGAGGCGTGGAAAAAAGCGTTGTCCTTCTCCTTTTTTTTTTTTTCCCTTTTCCTTCTAGATAGCCGGGAGCCTCTTTCCTTCCCCTTTTCTTCGCTTACTCGACAGTTGATAAAAGCGGAAACATTCCCCCCTTTTTCTTCCCCTTTTTTTTTTCCCCCAAGACCGTTTTTGCCAATGTCTTTCCTTTTTTTTCCCTCTTTCCCCCAATCCGCGATTACTGTGCGGGACAATGATTCCCTTTTCTTCCCCTGTTTTGTTGGACTCCTTCCCTCAAGTATAAATGTTACGCGTTCCTTCCTTTTTTTCCCTCCCACCCTTTTCCTGGTTAGATTTGTTCCCTTCCCTCTCCTTCATTGACGCTTACGAGTTTCTTTCGCTTGTTAGAACTGTTCTTCCCCCTTTCCGTTCTTTTTTTCCTCTTCTCCTTCTTTTCTTTGGAAAACTTTCAGCCAGGGGGGACGTCTGAATTCCCCCCCCCCCTCCTTTTCTTTTTTGCCTTCCCCTTTTTCTCTGTTCTTCTTGCCCAATCCACCAGCAAGAGGATCGGCGTACTTTTCTTTTTTGTTCCCCCCCTCAAAGCACTCCCACCTGCCCCCTTTTTTCTCTTTTTCTCTCGGAATTCCCATTCCCGACTTTGGAGTTCGAACGTGCCCTCCCCCCCCTTCCTTTCCTCAACTCAAGATCCGCGCCTTTTCTCTTTTCCCTTCCTCATAACGATTGTACGAAAATTCAGTCGGGGTCTTTCTCTTTTTTTTCCTGCACCCTTTTTCCCCCCCGGAGAAGGAGGACCTTTGTCTTTCTTCTTCCCTTTTGTTTTTCTTTTTTAAGTCCTCCCACTCCTAACGAAGGGTATCTTTAACATTTTCTCTTTGAGAACCCGGGGGGGGTGGAGTTTAACTTTTTTCCCTTTTTTTTTTTTCTTTTTTTATTTTCTCAGTTTACGCTTCTCCCCTTCCTGTTAAAAACCGAAGACAACTTTTCCCCTTTTTCCCCTCCCCTTTTCCCCCCCAAATCCCGTAGACTTTTTTTTTTTTCCTTTTCCTGGTATTTCCGTTAACCAACTCGTTATAGAAGGGCAGGATTTTTTTTCTTTCCTCTTTTCCCCCCCGGTTCTGGGGCGGGGCACCCTTTTTCCCCCTCCCCCCTTTTTTCCCCACCACGCCAAAAAAATTTCAAACACCGCCCTTTTTTTTCTCCGGCCGTCTGCTGTCGGCATTTTCCTTTTCCCCCCCTCCGTCAGTTAAGGAATAAGTTGCGCAGGGTGGGAACCCTCCTTTTTTCCCCCCTTCGTACATTTCAGCCCCAGCTTTACTTCTCCTTCTTTTTTTTCTTTACGGAACAGAGTTTGAAAGAAGGCCACCTCACCCGTCCTTTCTCCCTTTGTTATGGGCTCTTGCTCCAATCGTAGGATCTGATAAAAAGAGAGTCACGGCCTTCCTCTCCCCTTTGGTCGGCGTCTTTCATTTTTTTTTTCGGCAAAGGAATGACGGCCTTTTTTTTTTTCTTCTTGGTGGCGTTTTTCCTCCCCTTCTCCCGCGGCGCTATGACACGGCCTGGGGACTTTCGTCGTCCTTCCCCTTCCCCGTTTCTTCTTTTTTTCGGACCCCGTCGCCACCACTTTTTCTCTTTGTTCCTTCAAAGGCCTTTTTCCATCTTTTCCCTTTTCTTCCCTGAAACCAAAGCGTTAGGAATAACCCATGTTTCTTCTCTCCCCTTTTTTCCTTGTAAACTTCCACGGCGCAACTTTTTTTTTTTCTTTTGATCAGGTTGTTCCCCGAATATTTTGTCCTTTTTTTTTTTTTCTACGTTTCTTTTACTTCCCTTTTTTTTTTTTTCCTGTGTTGAATTTTATTGGGCGCTCAAATTTTTTCCTCCCCCCCTTTTCCCCATTCCCCTTTTCGGTTTGTGTTAATTTCACTTCCCCCTTTTTCCATAGTCGTTGAAGGGAAATCGATCTCCCCCCCCTTTCCCTTCCCCCCCCGATTCCCGTGGCTTCTTTTCCTTTTCCTTTTCCCCCCCCCCCCTCCTATTTGGAAAAAAAGTGCTCCTCTGACCTGGGTGCCGCCCCCCCCCCTCCCCTTTTTTCTCACCAAACCTCCTTTCTTTCGCAGAGTTGGAAAGCCCTCCCCCTCTTTGTGTTGCGGAACGGGTTTGCCATTGCTTTAGTCTTTTTTCTCCCCCTCCTTCTTCCCCTTTTTCCCCCTAGCCCGCTAACTACTTGTCCCCCTTTTTTTTTTTGAGAGACGTAAATGCTAGCCACGTAGTTAGCTGGGCGATGACTTGATTTTTCCTTCTTTTCTCTTCCCCTCCCTTTTTTTTTCAGCACTTACATCCATTTTTTCCCCTTCTCTTTCCCCCTCGGCTTCGCCCATATGTTCTGCTTACAAAATGATGAGATACCCCTTTTCCCTTTTTCCCCCCCCTTCTTTTATATTTTTCGGCACCCAGGTCGTTTTTTTCCTTTTTCTCGAGATTCATCGCGGAAGTAAGCGGGACCCCTTCCTTATTTCTTCAACGACTATTTTTCCTCTTCTTCCCTAGTCAGCTGGGATTGAGCCAGGAGAGGATTAGTTTCCTATTTTTTTCTTCCTTTTGTTTTCCCACAAAAGGAGGACTTGCCCTTTCTTTTTTTTTCTTTTTCCCCTCCCCCCCCGACTGCGGGAAAAAAACCTGATTTTTTCCCCCCCCTTCCCCCTCCTTTTCCTTCCAGGGGGGCCGTGATTTTGACCCTTTTTTCTTCTTTTTTCCGATTCAGGGGTATTCCGACGAGTTGTAGATCGGACCACTTTCCTCTTTTCCCCCTTTGACAAACACATACCCTCTCACCCCCCTCGTTACTGTCACGAAAGAGACGTGGGCGATGACTCCTCCCTTTTCTTCTTTGGTCAACGTTGAGGTTTTGTCTTTTTCCCCCCCCCTCACAATTCAGTTTGAGGACAAAAAAGACTTCCCTCCCTTTTTTTCTTTTTTTGAAACCCGTTGTGTCTTTTCTCCCCCTGGATCAGGGAGGGGCACTACTGATTTCCCTTTCTCTCTTCCTTTTTTTTTTATGCTCCGGCGTTTGTTGCTTTTTTTTTCTTTTTCCTAGCTTCATTCTAAGAATAATAGGATTTGGGGCTGCTACCCCCCCCCCCTCCCTTTTTCCTCCCTTAACGACGATTTTATTCCAAACCCTTCCCCCCCTTTTCCCCTGTTTTTAGCGCGCTGCGAGAGGAGGTGGTGGAAATTCGCGTTTTTTTTTCCCCCCCTTCTCCCTTTTTTCAACGCCTAACATGGGTCCCCCTTCCGACGGAAATCCCTGCCCTGTTATATAAAGAGGTTTTTTTTTTCCCCTCCTTTTTTTTTCCCACCGGAAATGGCGGTATACGTTTCTTCTTCTTCCTTTTTTTCCTAACTTTGGCTTCGTTTACCCCCTTCTTCCCCTTTTTTTTTCTCCCTTTCCCTGCTCAAGCCGCTCATTTAACTTCAAGCCTCCCCTCTCTTTTCTTTGCGGGGAGGCCTTCCTTTTTTTCCCTTCCCGCTACATTACGGTTCTCTCGTGTTGGCCAAGCACATTTCCTCCTTCTTTTTTATATGTTTTTCTCGCGCATCCCCCTCTCTTTTTTCTCCTCCCCGCAAACACGGATTCGGATAATCTTCATACGCGGCATTTTCCCTCCCCTTCCTTTTTTTCCCTTTCCTGGTTTCCGCGCAACCTTTTCCTTTTCTCCCCCCCCTGAATGGGCGGGATTTCTTCGATGAGTTGGGAGAGGGCCCCCCTTTTTTTTTTTTTTTGCTTTGTGGATTTCCCTCCCCCTTCCCTCGTACGCCAACAACTCGAGAAGCGTGGCAAAAAAGAGTTGGAATTTCCCTTCCCTTTTTTCTTTTTTTTTCCTCGCACCGGAAGCTCTCCTTTTCCCCCTTTTGACCTGAGTCCCTTACTCGTGACAGGTTCTACAGCGGACCACTTTCCCCTTTCTTCCCGCTTCCCAGATGGGTGAACCTTTTTTTTTTTTTTTTTTTTTTTTTTTTCATCGGTCTACAATTCCGGATTACTGTGGCGAGGACAATGATCTCTCTTCTTTTTTTTTTTTCCCCTTTTTTAGTTTTCATGGTTCCTTTTTCTTTTCCTGCGGGAATTTGTAGAAGATGGCCAAGAAAGAAACCCCCTCCCCTTTCCCTTTTTTCTTTTTTTCAACCGTCTTTGACATTTTCTTTCTTTTTCTTCTTTTTTTCCCTTCGCTGGTTTAAGAAAATGCCTCTTTTCCCCTTTTTTCCCCCCCGGTCTTTTTCACGCGGCCTTTTCCTTCCCCTCTAGGCCGATTGGATTGCTGGAATTCAGCCAGCAGTCTGCATTTCCCCCCTCTTTTTTCCTTTTTTTTTACTCTTTGCGATTCTTATTTTTTTTTTTTTTTTTTTTTTTCTTTTCCTCCCCGTAAAATTGGATGTAGGATCCTTGCTTTTTTCTTTTTCAACATCCCACCTCCCATTTTTCTTTCCCCCCCTTTTTTGAGGCGGAATCCCATCAGAATTGAGTGAGAAAGTTTGACACTCCCCCCCTTTTTTCATTTTCTTTTTCCCCCCCCTTAGACCGTGTTGCTGAGTTAGAAAGATTGGTATTCTTCCCCTTTCTCTTTTCCCCTTTTTTTTTTTTTCCCAACCACTCCTGGCCAGATTCTTTTACCCTCCTTCTTTTTCCCAAACACCGAGGGAGACCGGATATTTTATCTTCCTTGCTCTGCCCACAAACTTTTTTTCCCCCTCCTCCACCCCCAACTGCTTGAATATAGTTTTCGGGCTTTCTTTTTTCTTCTGAGCAGGTTACTGCTCCTCCTTTTCCCCCCGAAGGCCCCAGTGACAAGTTTCGGGCCCCTCTTTCTTTTCCTAATACCGAGACCGCCATTTTTCCCTTTTTTTTTTCCTTTTCGAAGGGGCAGGATTCGTAGAGAGGTAGAACCCTTAAAACCCCTTTTTATTTTTTACTGGAGAGGTGCAATCGTCTCCTTTTCTTTCCCTCCCCCCTCCGGCGCCGCGCAATTTTTTTTTTTTCGTGCTTGTCGGCATCGGTTTTCTCCCTTCTGTTTCAGTTCGAATACGTTGACAGAAGGTGGAAAACGAAAGGACATACCTGACGGTTCTGTTCCCTTAGCGAGAAAATGAAGCTATAGCCGCAGCCAGCGTGAAAGCCTTCCCCCCCCCTTGACGGCTCCCCCGCCGAGTACTTTTTTTTTTTTCGGTTAGAAAACATCGTAGGCTATGTGCTCCCCCCTGTCCTCTCCCTTCCCTTTTTCTAACCGGGTTCGCTTCTTTTTTTTTCTTTGTCGTGATTTTGTGAGAAGAGGGCTCTTTTCGACAGTTATCCGGCGGGCTCTTTTTCCTTTTTTTCCCTCGCAACGTCGCGTCTTTTTTTTCGATTTTGGATTTCTTTCCTGGCCACGGAAGGAAAAAAAGGCATTAGAGTTGAAGCTCCCTTTGTCGTTAATACCCCCTGACCTCCTTTTTTTCAAATTAATTACCACAAGGTTTTCTTCTTTCCAATCCCACTTTTTTTTTTAGGGAATTTCGCTTGATCCGTCTTTTTTTTTCCAATGCACGTCTACCGTTTTCTTTTTTTTACTTTTTTTCCCTTTTTTTTCCTTTTAAAACAAATCCTCTCGGGCTCATAAACAAGCTGGGAATCGGTCCTCCCTTTCCCCTTTTTTCTTTTGTTCAGCTCTACTTCCCCTTCCTTTGGTCTCCGCTTACGTCGCGATTGGAATCTCGCTCTTTTCTTTCGCAGCGATTGAAAAGTGTTCTTTCCTCCGATAACTTTCTGCTGAGGATAGGATGAATCGATTCACCCAACCCCCCCTTTTTTTTTCCCCCTATGGGCGAAGCGCTTTTTTTTCTCTCCTTCTGGCCGTTCTCTCTCTTAGACATTATTAGGTAAGGATTTTCTCCTTCTCCCCCCCTTTCTCTACTTTCCTCCTCCTCCTTTTCTTTTTTCCTCATTACTGATTCTGAAGCCGGACGAAGATGTAGGAAGAGGAAGAAGGACGTCCCCTATTCCTCCTCCCCTTTCCCCAAAGTTCTTTCGCCCATCTGTTCTTCTTTCCCCTTTTCTTCTTCATCGATGCTCAGCAGAAAGTATCCTTGGCGGCACCCCCTTTTTCTTCTCCTCCTTTTCTCGAGTATTCATAGCGATTTTCCCCCCCTTTTTTTTTTTTCCTTTTCCTGAAAGTATCCGTTCACATGAGTTTCAAGGATCATCGATTGCTTTTTTTTTTCCCCCCTCCCTCCTCTTGGAGGAGCCCTGTAGTCTTTTCCTTTTTCCCTCCCCCGCTGGGGGGCCCGTAAACAGAAAAGAGTAGGACGTTCCCCTTTTCCTTTTCCTCTTTTTTTTTTTGGGAACACATTTTCCCCCCCACTGGGAAATAAGCAAAGTGCGCCGTGATTTGACAGGGGATGATTCTTCCTTCTTCTCTTTTTCCAAAACGACGCGTTGTTCTCCTTTTTTTTCCCCCCTTTTGAAAGGCTTTCCTCGGGAAAGGGCCGGACAAAACAACAGGTCCTTTCCTTTTCGTACTGTCACTCTTTTCTCCCCTAACGGGGAAGGAGCGTAATAGCCTTCCTCTTCTCCCCCAACTTTTGGGACATTCAGTGGCTGTCCCCCCCCCCTTTTTTTTTTTTTTTTTCAAGACGCGACGGGTGGAGGACGGGAAAGTGTTTTTGTTCTCTCTTTCTTTTTTTTCCGATTTACGCGGGACCTTGCATCCCTTTTTTTTTTTTTTTTCCCCCTGCGGGGGATTGCGAAGGGGAGTTGGAGGTTGGCAGTCTTTTTTTTTTGCTTATATAGGTTCATTTCTCGCCCTTTTTTTTTTTTTCCCCTCCCTTCCTGGAATCGTTTCACCTGCGGCAAAAAACGTGATTCGAAGGAACGACCTCTTCTTCCCCCCCCCCCCTTTTTCGCTCCCTGTTTCGGCGCGTCCCCCCTTGGTTGGTGACCCCGGATCGATTGCAAACCTGCGCCAAACCCCCATCCCCTCCCCCCCTCCGAAATCTGCCCTTCTATAAAACCTCTTTTTTCTTCTTTTCCCCCTTTTAAAATTGGCGGGCTAACGGGATGATGGGCGGGAATTTAACAAATCCCCTCTATTTTTTTTCTCTTTTAGAGACGCAGTAGACCTGTTCCCCCCTTTTTTCCCCCCACCCCCTATCAGTTGTATACGATGGAACAATTACGGCGTGGTTTCTTTCCCTTTCCCGTAAGGGCATTCCGCCTACCCTTTTTTTTTTTTTTTTTTTCTTCAGGACGTTCGTAAAGAATCTGACAGGAGTATATGGGGCGCGCGCCATCCCTTTTCTTCTTCCCTCCCCCCACACTTTCTTCGGATACTCTTCCTTCCACCTTTTCCTGTTCACTCCAAGTCGGAAAGGGGGATTCGCGCAACAGTTTTTCTCCCCTCTTCCTCCCCTTTTCGTTGGGCGAGCAACGCGCAAGGAGCCTACATTCCCCTTTTCCTTTCCCTCTTCCCCACGATACGCCAAAACCTCTTTTTTTTTCTTTCCTTTTTTCCCAGACGGCCTGGGCTGGAAAGTTCACGCAATCATTCGGGCTCTAGCTCCTCCCTTCTTTCCCCAACCTGTGTGACCTGAGGTCCTCTTTCTTTTCCCCCCCCCCTCTTAATCGTCATGGCCCAGTGTCAAGATGTAAAAGAATGGTTGACACCTTTTTCTTTCCTTTCAAGAGTCTACAATCCCGGTTACTTCTTCTT
>Ga0179593_1658940_pt1 | contig 17125 bp, 18 predicted proteins | sample CZODoug2_1_08_16_FD_185931 | JGI IMG/M metagenome (GOLD analysis project Ga0179593, IMG submission 185931) | Vadose zone soil fungal communities from Angelo Coast Range Reserve, California, USA - CZODoug2_1_08_16fungal (PacBio error correction) | ecosystem: Environmental > Terrestrial > Soil >... | reverse complement strand
GAGTTCTAACCTACTCCGCTGACTCAGCCCTAAGGTTGATTTATGGCACCTTCCCCAGGAACCATTTGCCCTCCCTTTTTCACCCCGCCGGGTCTTTTTTCTTTGGAGTGGAAAAACCCCTCACCTGGGTTTTCACCGACCCCCTTTTCCAGGAATTTAGGAAGTGCGTTGGACCCAACGATCCCCTCCTTTGCCCCCTTGTTAACCCTTGCGCCCCGTTGCTTCGTCCTTGTAACTTTTCGGGGCGTGGCCGCTGCACGTTACTGTAAGAATCGGGGCAGGGTGGAACCGGCGCTTTTTTAACCCCCACTGCGGCCCCGTCCCTGTTTTTGGTTAAGTGAGGTTCTTTCTTTTGCGGTTTTGCTATTTTTTTCTCTTTAAAGTCTTTTTCCTTTTTTTATCGGATTTTCTTCTTTCTCTTTGAAATTTTTCTAGGAGCCCCGAGGTCCCTCTTTTTTTTCCCGTTAAGACAAAAATCTGGTCGGTCTGCCCGTTGCTTACTTTCGGGTAGTTTCCTTGGAGGGAGGTCAGCCACCTGAAGTCGTTCCCCGCCCGGCGGCGCCCTTTTGTCGGTTCCCTCAGGTTGGCACGGTCTCCTGAATACCAGCTGAGCCAGTTTCCTGCCCCTTTCGGGTTTCCCCTTGAGTTGTATGGCCCCAGTCGGCACCCTTTTGAACAATTAAATCCTACTGTCCCCATCGCGACGCTGCCTTTAGGAAGGCTCTTGGCCTTCAAACGATGTATCCTGGTTGACTTTGGTCAATTCTTTTTCGGAGCGGCTCCCTGGTGTTTGGAGACTTTAAGCCCTGTCCGCCCCGTTTACAGGGCGGAGTCCTTGTTGGCGGGGCCCTGACCACCATTCCGATCCCCGCGGACCTCCGACCTCCCCACCTGTCCCTTTTCTTGTCATCCCGGCAGTTCGGCCACCTTTTTGGTCCCTGGTACGGTGCGTACGTTTCGGTTCTTAACCTTTTTGGAGCTCCACCCCTCATTTTTCGGGTTTGGGTTGGTTTGTTTGTCGGTTAGTTTCTTGTTTTTAATTTGTTATTCTTGTGGAAATGGCCCTGTTTTTTCTATGCCCGCCTGTTCAGAGAACGCTAAGTACATTCGGATTTTTTTTTTAGTAAGGTTTTTTTTAGGTTACTTCTGGTTTTTTCCCATGCGCAGTCATGTGAAAATCCTTGGGTACGTTTCTTTTGTTCCATGATTAAGCCCCCCCCCGAATTTTCCTGATAAACCGGCGTTTCTGCCAAAGTGCGGTAGTTCCTTTTCCTCCTCATATTTTCCCGGAGTCCCTTCCTTTCCTTTGGAAGCCAACTGGAAAAACTTACCTTTTTCTTCGTGGGGCCGGTTTTGTCGGTGTTCCGTATTAATACATACATTTTTTGAAATATTCCCTTTTCTTATACAGGACGTTTCTTTTTTCTTTTCCGGGGGATATGGCCATTAGTGGATCTGCTGGGCTTTCGTTTTAGCCTGGTCTTAGTAGCGAGTTTAAGGGTATGCGTCTGCTTTCTTCTATATTTCTCTCCTACTTTTTTTTGTGGGGAGTGTTGGAGAGTGATAGATAGTCATCAGACACTTCTTTGCCAGAATTTGCAGGGCGTCCTTCTGTTTTAACATCAGTCCTGAGTTTCCACTCTACATCCGGATGACTCGTAGTTGCTCTCATCCGTGATGGACAGGTTCCATTTGAAATCGTACCAACCCCCTCTCCAACCCCTCCCTCCTCCCCCTTTGTTCAGGTGTTCTTTCCTAAATTCCCGTACCGGCGATCCCGTCCCCCTAGCCTTCGTCTGTCAACCTTCAACGGGTGTGGTCCTCTTTCTGGCGGGTTTTCTTTATGTCCCCTCTACGTTCCCCCCATGTTTTCATTTTTTCTAATGAACCCCCCTACCCCCCCCTCCCAACCGACTTTTCGTCTGTTGGCTCCGTTCTCCTTTGCTCAGACCTCCTCTTCCACGAGAAATCACCAATGGCCTTTTTCCAGTTCATTTTTCCTTTCCCCCCTCATACTCGGACGGTGATATAGTGCCTTTTTTTCTCCCACAGAACTTTAACAATGCCGGAAATTTGGTGGGTTTACTCTATCCTGAGGAAGTTCTTCTAAGAACCTCCCTTTCGCCGGTCTGGACTTCTTAGGTCCTTGCTCCAGTCTTTGATTAAGGGAATCTCTCCGAACAGAGCCACCCCCATTGCCTACTTTCCCATCTTGGGTTTCCTTATGCTATGACCGGCTTCCCGAATTGTTGCAAAATTCCAGACTGCGACTTCCGTCGGGGTCTTCTCCCAGTAACCCTGAATCCACTCCTTATTGCTGAATTCTGATGAAATTTAGGCGAGTTGACCTTTTACTCAGCCGCCGATTTCCCCCTCAGGTTTGGCGGAACTTTTTTTATACTCGCGGGATTTCTGCCTCCCCACTTTTTGGAGGTTTTCGGACCACCCTCGAGGGTGTCTTCATAACCCAGGTTTTGACCGCTGTCATTAGGCCCTCCCGACACGTCGGCAGGCCCCAGTTTTTGGCCTTTTTTGTTTAACTGGTTTCTTAACGGTGTCCTGCTTCGCTTCTCGCCGTTCTTTCCAATCCGATAACAACCCCTTGTCATACCAGACGCAACCCCTTTTTACCCAACTCACCCGGCGCAAACTATTTCGTCAAACCCGCCACTTTTGACGCCTGTGGTCCGTCGGGCTTGCGCCATTTGTTAACCAATTTTTCTTCTCCCCCCTGTTACCTGGAGGATCCCTTTTGAGTCTTTCCCCGCTCCGTTGATGTGAACGATTTATCTCTGGCAGGACGGAGTTCATTTCGCCGAATTCGCCTTCTTTTTCCCCTTTGGGGTCGGGTTGCCCCCCCCCCCCATCCCTTGATCCAGACGCACGCCGGTTCCCCAATTTTCGTTTCACACTTCTTTCTGAGTAGACGCCTGTCCCTTTTCTCGATATTTATTTTTTTTTTTTTTTTTTTTTGAGGTTTCATCAGCACCTTTAGAGGCGGTTTTTATTTGACCAACCTTCGTCGTTTTTCGGCGAACTGAGCGTGGGTACTCGTTCGGTCCAGTTTCGCTTCGGTCCCCCACCCACCCATGAGGGCGAACTGAATCTTTTGTTAGTTTCCTCCCAAGCTAGCCTACCCTTTGATGTAGTCTGTTGATTGGGTAGACCTTCCAGTGCTGGTCGGATACCTTTGCATGTTTTTTTTGTTTAGGACTCGGAGGCGGGGACTTCCCTCCCTTTGATTTAAGCGGCTCATTCCGTTCCGATCCCCTTTTTTGAGCGATTATCCTTTTTTTCCCCCCCGTATAGATTGATCATGGTTGTTGGGAAACTCATTTTTCCCGGACTTCCTTTTTTCGGAGGGCACTGAACTCCTTTCCTTGGGCGTTTATGATCTCCCATTTTCGTGAGCTCACGGGGGTGGTCTTTTTTCGTACGGCACCCGGAGGAACCCCTGTCACCGTGTCGAAATACGGTGTTCTTTGCAATGAAGCATGCCTGACTCTAAATTTTTTTTTTTTTTTGTTGCGAGAGGCCGCGTAGCCTTTCCTTGACGTCCGGGTTTTTCGTGCGGCGCCCTTTTAGGGGGGACATAGACCCTTCCGTTTGGTCCCGGCGGTTATTCTTGGTTCCCGAGATTGACGCTGCAGTTTTTCCCCATTTTGCCAGGTATCTTTTTGGCCGTTTTCGACGGGGCTCCACCCCTTTTTTTCCTTTAGTCTTCCAACAAACCCCCCCGGGGCTTCTCCCAGTTGTGTCTTCGCCCGCTCCCTTCCCCATTTAATCCCTGTCTCACTGGCCCTTTTTCGTTTCCGGGGGAAGGAACACCTGTTGTGGCGGATCGAACGACCCCCCCTCTTTTCCTCATCCGTTGTTTTTTAGAGATTGCGGATCCGGAAGGATGTGGGCTTATTGTAAAACTCCCCCCTTCGCCCTTTACCTTTTCGTTCTTTCCAGCTCCCCCCAGACTGGATGACTTATCCAGGCCTTCCTGACAACACCTGGTAGGCCGACCCGTTCAGAGCCACGGCGTTCGCAGTGGGAAATGGGATCTCAACCTCTTTAATCCCCTGGACTGTAGGCCCAACCTTCTTGCGGAATGGCGGCCCCCCCTTTCCGCCTAAACCCCCACGTTCCCGGCCAGGGGCCTCGGACCGCTGCCAGGTCTATCCCTCCTTTCCCGTTTCATTCGCATTTACCTTTTTCCCAAATCCCCTTACGTCGGGTCCCGTTTGGTCCGGTGGTTATGGTGTACGCCGCCCTTCCTTCCCCATTCCCGGGCAGCAATCCCCTTCCTCCTTTTTCCTTTGCAAGGCCCGGGGTTGAGCCTCTGTTGCAGTTCTACCCGAGGGTCCTTTTTCTTTCAACTTCGGAGTCTTTTCTTTGTCTGGGATGTGCCGACACAGACTTTTGTGGACGTTGCTTTTTATCGTTTTTCCCTCCAAAGTCCTGAGTTTCCGCTCCTTTTTGACTCTCCCCAACCGAGCCTGTTCCCCCCCCCTTTCTCTCTACACTTTTTCTGGGTAGGTGAACCAGCAACGTCACACATTTCTTCCCCCAGACCTGCGAGCCTTCCCTCCTCACCGACCCCCCCCTTTCTCGTGACGCCGAACCCGGTTTTTTTATTGTTGATCACAGTGTCACCACTTTTTTTTTTGGTCCAATGTTTCCCCTCAGGGAGCCGACGACCCAAGGGTGTCCCGCTCCGGTCAGAGGGTCTTTCATCAAACCTCCCTTTTCCCCCGCTCTTTCGACCTGTTAGACCCCTGCATGAAATACTTTTCTGCAATGTTTTTCCCCCCCTCCAGGTCTCCTTTTTGTTCCTTTTGAACCCGACAGGAATGGCCCCTAAACCCCCCTTCTCAGGCAATTCATTTCCCTCTCGGTAAGAAGGTTCCAAGGACCAGTCATAATAGTTACTTTCCCCTTTCTCGATCAATGCATTTTCTTCTTGAGTCTCCCCCTTTAGTTTCCCCCAGTCAAAGGACTTTGTTCCCCCCTGGGGTCCCCCCTCCTTTCCCCCAAAAATATTTTTTGGCTCTTGGGTATAGGATTCTTTCGTGGTGTCCCTCCTACGTTGATGTTATTTGACTTTTTCTTCCCAGGTGGCATGGTTTCCAGGTTTTTCTTTCTTTCTGACGAGAAAAGCTCTCTACGCGGGCCCGTCTTTTTTTTTTCTTCCCAGTTAAGACCACCGAAAGGAGTTTTCCCCCCCCCGGGCCTCCGTGCCGGTTTTTTTTCCCCGCCTAGGAGGCTTCGGCCCCCTTTAAGTTTTTCCTTTGTCGGCGGGGTAGTGACCTTCATTATTAGTTGAGGGGTTCTTATCTTTTTTCAGCCCTTTTTAGTTAGGCTAGAAAATTCGGGGTTTTTGCCTAGGGCTTTCTATTGACCACCCGGGCCCAACGAACCTCACTTCCTTTCCGCCTGGAACGATCTTCCTTTTGTCTGGACTGCCGGAGCCTCGAGTGTTTGAAGCGTGCTTTCACTTCGATCGGAAGGCCCTCTTTCCCCCCTGAGTGGCAGGGGCAAGGCACTTTTTTTTTAGCTTTTCTGGCTTTCCGTTTTTGTTTCCTTTTTGGGTTTTTTTGAGCGGGACCCGTCCCCCCGCTTTCTACACAGCGTGTTTTTTGAAATCTACCGACGACACCACGTTTCGCTGGAGGCCCGGCGCACTCTCGGCCCCCCCTTGAAAGATGTGTTTCCCGTACGGAGTTTAAACCAGTAATTCACACTCCTCACTTTTTCGGTGGCTGTTTTTTTTGCTCAGGATTCTCTGTTTTTTTTTTCTTCTCTCATTATCGTTTAAGACCTGCTCCAACGACCTTTTTCCCCTCCCTGTCTTTTGGGCGTGGTTTCTGTTCCGCGAAAGTGCTTTCCCACCGAAGGGGGACTTGGAGCGGCTACTCCCCTCATGAAGAGATCCCCAGTTTGCGGATGTACGCCTAATGTTCTCCCCCCCCGTTGATAGGACGGTCCCTGGCATGTCCTTTCCGGGTACCGGCGTTGCAGGGGCTTTTGATATTTTTGACACCAAAGGAATCGGCATAGGCTTTCGAACCCCCCTTGCCCGATCAAGTCTCTTTCCTTTGACGGCGTTCTTTTCATGCCTGACGTTAGTGATATTCCTATTTCATTTCTTTCTAGAGCATCTCCACTATTTTTTCTTCATACTAAGTGTTTTTTTTGATAGAGATTTGAGTCGATTCTGGAAGGACAATCGTTTTTGAGAAGTTTGCAGAAATGTCTTCCCTCCCCCCTAGTGCATAATCCAGGGTTAATCTACGTCTTTTCTGTGTTGATTTTTATCACCCTCCGATGCCGTATTATTACCTACCGTTTTTTCCCCCCCCCCCCCCTCATTCCAACCTGTCCCGGCCGGCCAGAGGGTCCAGTTTGTTTAGCGATCCAGACCTCAATTGCTTGCCAATTTTTCCCCCTATCTTCGGAGGCCCATCCTTTTTCACCCCAGGGGTGTGCCCTGATCGGGCTTCTTGTCTGAAATCCGCTCCTTCACCTTCTTTTTTTCAACTCGCTTTTTTTTGCCCCACCCCACTCCCCCTTTTCCCAAGCCGCCAGCGGTCTCGGTCCGCTTTATTCGCTGAGTGAGACCCTCCTTCTGCCATTTCCACTCTTTTTTAAACTTTCTCACCAGCCCGGTACCCCTGCCCCCGTAAGACCTTTTTGTGTGTTCCGGTTGGGTTAATCAAGCCGTCCGGGCCCCGCCCCTTGCCGTTTTCTTTCAATTGGGTTTCACTGTGTGAGCTCTCTCCTGCGCCCTTTTTCCAACTGGACCCCTTTGGATTTTGCTTTGGTTTTGGTTTGTTTTTTTTTTCTTTTTCTTTTTTTTTTTTTTGGCTTCGGATTGCCAAAGCTTTAATACTTCTTTCACTTTGACACGCCGCACTCCCCCTTTCCGCCCCCCGCCCACCTGGAAGCGATTTTGGAAATTGGGATGTCGACTTCCCCCTTTCTCCCCCAAACCGACCTTCTTCCCTTAATTCAAGATCCAAGAATAGGCATTCCTACCTCACCCCCTTATTCGTTGAGGTAAGAGAACTCTTCCAGTTGCGTTGCTCGTTTTACCAGCCGCCGATTGGGCACATCACCTGGATACCCGACTTAATAGTTCTCGTCCCCTTTTTCCTCCTCCCTTTTTATTTTATTTTCCCTTCCCTTAACCACCCAATTTTTCCTCCTTAAGGTGGCCTTTACGCCCAGGAACATGGTTTGTGGCGGGGAATACCCGAACCCCTCTGGAGGGACTTTCTTCTTTTTTTTTTAAACTTTGCTGACTCCTTTCGGGGCCTGTTTCTCAGCTTCCAAGAGAACCCAGCTTTTTCCCCATGCCCGGTGAACCCGCCAGCGCACTTTCCATTCTCTCACCAGTCCCCCGATCCCCCTCTTCCACCCCCCCTGGCACTTGACCCCCTCTTGTTTTCCTTATGCTGAGCCCTGGGACCCGACTTTTTTCCTACAGACCTGTTGGGATTCCTCACTGACCACTTGGGTCTTTTTTCAAGGCGTCCTTGATCGCGGTTCCCTCTTTCTTTAGTGCCTGACGGCTTCCCACGTACTATGAACACCATGAATGATGACCCAGTTGGTTCTTTGGCCCAATCCTTCCTCCCCCCCCCCTTTTCCTTTAATGGACCGCCGGGTTAACCAGGCTTTTTCATTCCTTTTCGTTTTCTGCCCACGGTCTGGATTCTTCTATCGGATACAGGTCCATTTCTCAGTCCCCCCTACTACCGAGTCCCCCCCCTAGTTGGACCCCCCCTGAGGTTCCGTAGTCCTTTTCCAGATTCGTTCCGCGTTCCAAGGTTTAGGGAAATGGTTCTATCTCCAACAACCCACCCCCCTTTTGGGGACTTGGTTGTTTTTTTAATTGAGAGGGTGGGTCTTCCTATCCCCCAAAAACTCCCCCATCGTCTCCGCCGGGGCTTTTCATTTTTTCGTTTGGGCCTTCCGTAGATGGTCCTCGTCTAAGAAGGGTTGTCATGAGATTTTGGTTTTCCTTTAATGGTTATTTTTTAATCCCTTCCTTGAGGCTCCCGCCGACGTCCGGAATCTCTTCCTAGAGAGTAAGGGTGGCCAACACTTTCCTGTATTTCTGTTTTTTCTTTTTTCTTTAGGCATTAAGAGTATTTTTTCCTTTCCCTCTACTCGGCCAGTTTTCTTTTGATCCGATTATAGTGCTAAGTGTTATCTTTCTGTTTCCGCACCCGACCCTGGCCCCGGGACTGACTTCATTCCCTTTTGTTATGTCGCACTTTCCGTTTTTTCTCTGTTCACTGGCGATCCTTATTTTTCCTATTTCGCCTTCTCTTGATTGAGAGCCTATGTTGTCCCCCCCTCCCTCCCTGACGGTTTTTTGTTTTTTCTCTTTTAAGGTGGTGCCGGATGGCCCCGTTTTCCTCTTCCAAGTCATTCTTCCCCCAGTTTTTTCGGCTTGTCTCCGAAAAAATTTCTGCCGACCCCCCAAAGCTCCTTCCCCCAGGGGAGGGATGCTTTTCCCTTTTTCGTTGTTCCCTCGGACCCCGCCCCCCCGTGCCACTACCCGCTTCTTTCAGGGGTTTCATCCTTGTCCCCCCCCCTGGTAGGTTTTTTTCCCTATCTCTATTTTCTAACCAGTGTTTCTTTTGTTTTGAGAGGGATTGGTCCCTCCTCTCTGGGAAAGTGGGGACTTCGGAACCCTCCCTTTTCTTCCAAAAAAGTTTGTCCGGATTTTTCCTTTCCTAGTCGATTTTATTTTTCCCCCCCCGAAGGGGGCCTGTCGGACACATGGAAGACGCTCCCAGGCAAGCTTGGTTCTGGTGAATGTTCCTTTTTTTCCCGGCCGAGGTACCACTTTTGGCCGAAGGTTTTCACCCTTGCTCTGCAACCTCAGTGTCTTCAAAAGGAAGGTTTGCCCCCCCCTGAAGTGAGTGGTCCCCTAGGGCCCCCGTACTACCCCAGTGAGTTGTAACACTCCCCCCATTCAAAGGGTCAATCTCCCCCCCCCCTTCTGGGACTTTTTTCCATTCCGAAACCCTGGCTCAATGGCAGACATTCCCCCCATTTAGTAAGTTCAGTACAGGTAGGGTTAAGTTTTCCCTTAGTTCCTTTCTCCTCCCATCCAAGTTGTTCTGACCCCCAACTATTTACCTTTTCAGGCAGGGAAGTATGGATAATTTCTGTTTTTGACTTTAAATCCTAGGGTCCTGATTTTCCTTCCTCTCCCTGGATTCGCCCACCCGTTCAGAGGTTTTCTGGTGATCTCCTCTCTTCCTGGGGTGGTTTGTCTGAACTATTCCTTATTTGCCCCCCCAGAGTCGGCCATCCCATTTTACCAAGTATTCTTTCCCCCTCCCTTTTTTTGAAAGTCCGTTCCTCCCTTAGTAGTCCCAAAGCGCCTGCACCTCTCCTAAAGGGTTTTTCTTCCCCCGCAAAAAAGTCAATTCTTCTTTTTTTTTTTTCCCGACGTTCTGATGAGTTTTCCTCAGACCCCACCAGATCCCTTGACTCTGCCCCCCCCCCTTTTCTTCGTTGGGTTTTGTCATTCTTTCTACCGTGTTCTCCATCTGACCTCTCCTTCACTGATTTAGCCTCCGTCCCTGACCCGCGTTTTTTTTAACTTCTCCTCGGAGTTTTTTCAGTCTTGTTTACCTTTCCGTAAGGGTTAAGATGAGACTAACCTTCTCAGCCAGTAGTTTAACCCCCCTCCTGAACGTTTTTTTTTTGCAAAAGTTAGTTTTCTTCCAGGTCCTCCCCAGTTCTTTTTTCCCCGACAGAGTCTTCCTGGATGTGTGAAACCCAGACACCCCCCCTTTTCTTCTACTTCCCCCTTTTTTCGGCTTTCGGTTAACCGGAAGTACGAGAAAGGACCACTTCAAGAATTCTTCCCCCCCTTTCTCCCGGGAAGAGCGTTTTTCCCTTTTCTCCTTCTGAATACTCACTAATTCCCGTACGGTCATTTTTTGCAGAAAACTTTTTTGCGGGGTTCCCCCCGTGGTCTACGCCCCAGTACCCCCCACCTGGCAGGCAAAAGTTGTTGTGGTTACGACTTTTTTCCCCCTTTTTGGGACATGTTTTCTAGTTTGGCGATTACGTCCAGGGTTCTCACTTTGATTTTTTTTTTCTTCGCTGAGATTTAAGCGATTTTTTGGTCCCCGATCCGATTCAGTGAACTTATTTTCGCCACGATTGTTCACCCAACCCCCCCCTTCTTTCCTTCTCAACCCCGTTTTATTTTGGAACCACCCTTGGTCCCCCCTTTTGTTTCGGTTTTTTCATCCCCTTTCCATGTATTTTCTTTGTGGCACTGGTCCCCACCCCCCTTTGAGGGGGGAACATTTTTGCTAGCTGTTTTTCTTCCCCATGGAGACGAGGGAAGATTTATCCGCCTTCTCGTTCCACTTCGGGTTCCCCCTTCTGGGGACACCCCGGTCCCTTTTCAAGAACCTCCTACGTCGCCCCCCCCCATGATCTCTTCTTGAAGTTTCCCTCTTATAAGTCTGGCCTCCCTTACTTGGGTTACATTCGTACGGTTTTCTCTCCTTGGGAGGGCACACCTAAGGTCCGCGTGTCTGTGCCTGAGATTTCCTTTTCCCCGCATGTGAACCTCCTTCATCCCCCACGCTTTCACACATCGGAGCTCCCTCCCAAAGCGCCTTTTTTTTTCAAAAAGAGTCCTTGATCTCGGCCACCTTTTTTACCCTGGCCGGTGGCTGTTTTCGGGCGGTTTTTGTTTACCAAGGACATCCCCCCTGCCCCCCCCTGTTTGGTACGCTCTTTTTTTTTTTTTAATTTCTCCGCTGTGTTTTTTTTTTTTTTGTGTTTTTTCCCCCTGTGAGAATTTCGTTTTTTTTCCAGAATACAACACTTCCCCCCCCTTCCGCTCGGGCTTTAGGGATGTGGGGTCGTCTCTCCCGACTTTTTCCACCTTCTTGGACCTGAAGGGGATCCCCTTCCCCCCATGAGGCCCGCCCCCTTACCCCATGGTTTTGGAGTTTGCCGCAAGAAAGACTCGTTAAACATGCTCCTTTCTTCAGTACCGCGCACTAACCTGAGTCTTTTGATTTTGGATCGTTGTTTCCATTATTTTTTTTTTCCTGAACCCCCCTTCAACTAGGCCCTTACAGTTTTGAATTCTTCCCTTGCTATGGGCCGATTTTTCTTCGATTTTTTAAGGACCTGGGTTTTTTATTTGTCTTTATTTTTTCCTGGAATGTTCGATTGCTGACAGATACTTCTTTTCCCATCACCATCCCGTTTTTTTTTTTTTTTTTGTTGAGAGCGAGAGATTGCTCGGTTTGCGTGCCGAAGAAAAGGACCTCTTGATCCGGAAGGATAACTCTTCCACTCCAGAATATTGAAACACCAAAAACTCTACTTCTTCATCAGGACCAGAACTAGTGGATATAAAGCATCTGAAGATATGGTCCCCGGATTTTGATTTTTTTTTTCCCCCTAAATAGATGTTTAAAACCCCACCCCCAGACACCCCTTTTCGACGGACTCCCACTGTGCGTTGCTCATACGTGTTTTACAGAGCGCCCCTTGTTTTTCCCTCTACTTCTGCGTTTTTTTCCCCCCCCCCCCCAAACTCCTTTGACTGGTGATTCGCTAGGGCTTCCTTCCTCGTGGGTCTTCCGCTTCACGGGATCCCTTCTTTTCGGGAGCATGCAGAGCCCACCCCCCTTCCCTCAAATCCTCCTCCCGGTATTTTGTTTATTTTCCTATTCTAATAGCCCCCATCCCACTCTCACATTAACAAGTTTTAGTCCCCCCCCATGCCCACTTTCTTTCCCCCCAATGACTTGGCGTTAATTTTTTTTGATCTCTGGTTGGTTTAGACAAGACCGCCCTTCCAACTCTTCTTTTTCCTTCAGTTCACTCCCTCTGTCGGTTAAGATACCCCATTTCGAGTTTCCCTACCCCCATAGGGTGATTTTCGAGGTTTCCGCTTCCCTTTTTTCTTTATTTTGGCGGTCAGAGTTTTACCTCCATGGGATTCCGGAAGTAGTTTACTGGCCCCCTTTTTTTCCCATTAATGGGCAGCCCTGTACCCCCCTTTTTTTTTCAGTGATTCTCTCCCCCCTTTTGATCATAAAGATTGTCGCACTCCCCCCATTCAGCGGAAACCTTCCTGATTACCTTTTTCACAACCTCCCACCCCCGTTCTTGTAAGTAACGACGTCTTTTCCCGTTGGATCAGGAGTGGAAAGCTGTTAATAAACCGCAAGCAGTTCCCCCCCTCTAATTTTGCTTACATGTTACACTCGCTTTATCCCTTTGAATATACCCCAAATTTGAGGTCTCGACCCCCCTTTCTCTCTTTCCGCCTTTCCAAAGGTTTTTCGCTTTTTTTTCGACCTTCTTCAAACCCGTACTCTGGAACCGCTTTTTTTCCTTTTTTTTGTTCGACCCCTGGCTCTTTGAATTGGTATTCGCTAGTTCTCTTTTTGAGACTCTAACCCCTGGTTTTACTTCGTAAAAATACCCAACTCTTTCCGCGCCACAAGACCCCCCTTTTTCCGACGCAACCACCAGCTGGGTAAACAGATCACCCCTTTAAAAAACATTAAACTTTGCCCTCGTTGTTGCCGAGTTTTTGTCGGCTTTTGCAAACGATTCTTTGCTAGGAATATATTAGACAGCTGTGTAGGTGCTCGATCGAGAGACTTTTCAAGAACTCCGTTCGGCCCCTGCCTCTCAAAATTGCATAGCTGGCACATTTTTTTTTTTTTCTTTGAATTCCGGAGTGTTTCCTTAATATTCTTAATTGGAATTTTTTTTCGAAAGCGTAGGGTCTTCCCCCAATGTTAGCCCCCTTTAAGTACGAAACCCGAACAGCAGTTTCTGGAAAAACCTTTCGTCGCAAGGAGTGGGTTTCCTATATGAGTGCTTATTGAAGTCTCGGGTTATTTTTGGAGGTGGATGTCCCTTCCTTTTGAAATTATCCAGCCCAGACGTGACACCCCCCGCCCACAGATCTGACCAACCATTCCCGGAGGCACCTACCCCCACCCGCCTTTTCTTCTTCGCCGAGAACGAGGACTGGGCTCCGAGGTTCAAGCGAAGGGCTACCGCTCCCCAAGGGTTGACGCCCGTACCCTGGTGGACACCCAACCCCAGCGGATTGGGGCCTGGGCAACGATGTCGGGGGCTGGCGGGGAACACAATACGTTTTACTACGCGGGTTCGGACTGTGTTTCATTCTCTCTGATGGGGCTCTTCTTAAAGGCTTCCTATACGATCCCGTGCCCCTGGTCGGTTGTTGGGGCACCTCAGGTCCTCAGGACCGTCTTCCTTTTATTTTTTCAGGCGTCCACTTCTTTTAAGATTCCCCTTAGATCACGGTACGCTCTCCGCCGATCTACGTTTGTTTTTTTTCCAAAACACTACCCTCCTCTCTTTATTTAGAAGAAGCCCAATTTTCTTAGGTTTAAGTTAGAGGAAGCCCCTTGCTTTTTTTCCGGACGTCACCTCGTCCTCTTTTTTCCCTTTCCGTGCTGGCTCTTCCCGCGTAGTCCGACGGTACCCGGACGTGCGACCCTTTTTTTACGGGTTGTGGGGCGAGTGTAGTTTGATTTTTACACCCGAGAGGGAGCCCTTTATCCTTATATCCTTTTTGTCCGTGTTTAGGCCTTCCTTCCGCGAGTTTGTTCGGACGTTTCCCCCCTTTCATTCTGTGGGGATAACAGTTTCCGGCTTTTTGCCCTCTTTTGCCCGGTTTTCTTACCCATGTTTCCCCCCCCCGGCCTTCCCCCCCCCCCTTGCTTTTTTTTTTTTTTCCCGGCCTTCGGCCGAACGCTCTTCGCCCCGGGGCGAGCCTTTCGGTCTTTCGACAGGTTCCTATACTTCCGCCGCATTTTGTTGTTTTTCAGGGGCCCTGCTAAAGGTCCCCCCCCGGGCTGACCCCTGCATCTTCTTTCCTCCTTTGTTTTTTGTTTCCGTACGATTGCGGTCCTCTTTTTTTGTGGTTGGGCCTTCTTTCCGCCGTCTGCCCATTCGTGGGTTGGATTTGCTTCTGGTCTCGAACCCCCCGTGGTTTTTTTATTTTTTCGCCCCCGTTGTTTCTTGCCCGCCAGAAACGAACTAGTTATCCTTCCGGCCCCGGCACAAAGGACGATCCCGCCAGAAGGGGTTGGGTCCGGCTTTTGAACCTCAGGGCATCGGACCTGCCCCCTTGCCCCCCCCCCCCCGGCCGCTGCTTGCCACGCTTTTTCGGCAACTCCCCGTCGCGTTGCCGCGCCGACTTTCCCCTGATTTGATCGATCGCACAGCCCCCCGCCCCCTGCTCAATTGACTTCCCCCTCCCTCCAAAGGGAAATTGTTTACGTTTTACCGTCGTGGTAAGTTGTCCCACTGTTCCGGACGAGCGACCCCCCCCCGTAACCCCAACTCCCCCCCCCCCCCCCCCTTTCCCCCCCCCCCCCCCCCCCCCCCCCCCCCCCCCCCCCCCCCACCCCCCCACCCCCGCCCCCGCCCCCCCCACCCTCCCGACATGACAGGCTCTCTTTTGTTACTGGAATATGACCCTTGCCTAAGAGGGGCTTTTTCTGTTTACCGCTTTTGGTGAGTGCCCCGGAGTTCCCGCTAGAAGATTTTTATTTTAGGCGGACGAGGAGATAACCTCAATAGTCGATAAGGGGCGCCCCCCCACCAAGCCTTTTGCCCCCTTGATATTCTTCACCCCTGGCGGTCTTGCCCCGCAACGTCGGCCCCCCCTACAAGAGGTTTTGCTTCCCTTTCAGACCCCCGTTTTCCTCCCTTCCAAAGGTTTGTGGTTTACCGAAAACCTTCCTTTCAACTTAGTACACCCCTTCAGCTTTTTGGGACAGACCGCCCGACCCATTGTGTTTGTCCCTATTCTCCTCGCTTGGATTTTGGAATAAACCCCCCCCACTTCCAGACTCAGAGACACATTCCTGACTCAGGCGCCGGGGGCCCCTCCCCAGCCAAAAGCATCTTCAACCCCCCCTTAATTGGCCGAGTGGAAAAGACCGTTTTTATTTCCCCACACCCCGGTATACCGGTTCTTGATAGCTCGAAGGAGTAATCCCAAGTCCCGCCCATCACCAGTTCACTGCACCTTCTTGCTCTGAATCGACTCCGATATCCGATCCTTCCCTTACTGTCGACCCGTTCCCCCAGGTTCTAGTACACCCCTGGCCCCTGGGTTGGTTTAATAGATAGAGTGATCTGTGCTCGGATGGATTGCGGTCTTTCGATTGTTATGGGCCTTTTTTTCCCCCCATCGGAGTTTTTCGGCGCGGCGAAAAAGTGGTGCTGGGGCATCTTCCCCAACTCTTTTTTTTTTCTTAAGCCCAACATGTCTCTGACTTTTCCTGTAATAGTGTCTCTCATCCTCCCCATGTTCTCCCTGTTCGGCCACCTTGCCCTTTTTCGACAGGCGCTCGGGTGGTAGTCTTTGTCGTGTTGCTTGACTCCTTCCAGGAGTCGTAGGTTCCCCCTCCTCACTTTTAGGGCTGACCCCCTTCGTGGACCAAAACCTTCTGGCACACCTCCTCCTCCAATCAATTCATACTTCGCCCCCTTTGGATCTCTCTTTTGGGTCGTTTTTGAATTTTCTTTTAGTTTCCTAGGTTCTCCCCGGAATCTTAATAAAGGTGCTCATACTGACCTTTCCTCCTGACTGACCATTTCTCTGGTCTCTGTCACATTACCCCCCTCTTTTTCCACAATCGAAAGCGACTCCCCCTTTTGTGCCGTTTTCTTTTATGTGACTCCTTTTTCTCGGATTCCCCCTCGACCAAAAAATGACCTGCTGGTTTTTCCCCCCTTTGGGGCGTCTTTGTACCACGTGATTTACTTTCCAGTAGTCTTTGTAGAGTTTTCCTGGATGTTTCTCCCTGTATTTCATTTTTCATGGGACAAACCTTCTGCGGAATTTATCTGTGTCCGCGTCTTCCCCTTTCCCCCCCTCATCCCTTAGGCTTTAGGGTCTGGTCGGCATAGCCCCCCCCAACAATTTCTTTCCACCCTTCGGTTACTTTCGGCGGATTACTCCGTTCAGCCGACGATCCCCCCCTTTTTCTGTTTGTTTTGCACTACCCCCGCGATTTCCCCTTTTTTTCAAGAGTTCCTGCCGCCCCCCCTACGTTTCCCGTCTCGCAATTCTTTCTTTACGGGGTGAACCCGCTTTTTTCAGCAAAAACTTCTCCCTTCCCTCGGAGTTACTTTCCCCACCGGAATCTATGTACTGGTTTCCTGGCGGGTCTTGTCTCTTAGACGTTTCTGTTTTCTCCTTTCTGGTCGTGAGATATCGATTTTTCCCCCCCTTATACTTTTTGCTTTTAAGGGAGATGGTCTCCTTAAGCGAACTACTTTTTCCCCCCCAATTGGATCCTCTCCCAAGTCTGGTCCATAATTTCCCTTCCCCATTCTCCTTTACAAGATTTTTTTTTTTCCTTTTTTTCCCCCCTTTTTACTATTGGGAGCATCTTTATATGACCCCCTCGTTCAAAAAAGATTTAACCCCCCTCCCGGACTCATTTCCATTGTGGATTTATAACTTTTTCCTCCTGTACCAGGGCCAAACTCCCTGGAAAAATTCCCGAACTTTTCCCAGAGAGTTGTCTGTTTCTATATTTACAGGTTCTCCCCTTTTTAGCTCTTCCCAGTAACCCACCTTCCCCAACGACGAAGGCTTCTGGTCGATTTCTGAAGTTTTCTCGATGAGAATACACTCCTTTTCCCCGATTTCCTTGCACCCATGCCCGGACCGATACCCCCGGTGACCTACTTTTTTAAAGGTGATCTTAGTTGTAACTCCTCCCCTCCTTGGGACGCCCCCCCTTTTTTCATTGGTGCACGAGATCATGCGCCGACGGAAGGGTCTTTGTTAGATGTAAATCTTGGGGATACGGGACGTTCCTCTACCATGGTACCTCTCCCTCATCGCCCTTTCAAGCCGGCGGACGGGATTCCCCCTGTTTTTTTTTTGGGCAGACATTCCTACATTGCCCCCAAAGGCCCTCAGCGCCCTCGGCCTTCCTCCAATCCTTTTTTTTTTTTTTTTTCGATTCGTTGCGAACGTAGATTCAGTTCTTGCTTGGCCTTGGGCCCGTCTTTGCAACCCCCCCCCTGGCCCTTATATAGCGGACTCGTTCCCATGTAC
>Ga0179593_1484228_pt1 | contig 17125 bp, 19 predicted proteins | sample CZODoug2_1_08_16_FD_185931 | JGI IMG/M metagenome (GOLD analysis project Ga0179593, IMG submission 185931) | Vadose zone soil fungal communities from Angelo Coast Range Reserve, California, USA - CZODoug2_1_08_16fungal (PacBio error correction) | ecosystem: Environmental > Terrestrial > Soil >... | reverse complement strand
TATCTGAGCAGCATGGGCGCAGGTCTGTCCCGTTGTTTCTCCCCCCTGTTTCCTGATCTATTGACAGGGTCACGGTCCTCCCTTGCGGGTGATAACAAAAGGTCTTAGGATCTTTTCATCTCCTCATCCCTTACCCACCTGGCATCTCGGATGGCGACGTCTAGGCAGAATTCAACTTCCGTCTAAAGAAGAAAGCCTAATTTCTTCCTTCCCGTTCATTCCCTAGCAAACCCCCTTTAATTTTTCGCAAACCCCCATTCTCTTATCAGCCGGACTTGGCCGCTCCGGGCTGCGGTCAAGGGCTCCCCCTTGAGTCGTCGTTTCCAAAAGGTGGCAACAGGGTAACCGTTTCGCGCCTTCTTCGAACCTACTGCACAGACAATTCTTTTAGAAAGCCGTTTTCCCTCAAATCGGCCCTACGTTCCCCACTAATCTCCTCCAGTCTGGCGTCTAATACCGGTAAACACGTCCAAGACGGAAATTCATGGGCTCCCCTTTTTTTTTTTTATCCCTTACTTGCGAGACGTAAAAAGCTGAAGATAGGCTGTCCTTTAAGTTCCCTCGGCTCCACACAAGCGTTCCCTCCGCCTGGTTTTCGCAGAGGGTTCCAATTCATACTTTGAATCTCCCTTCTGTCCGTCTGCAAATTGCCATCCATTCTGAATGGACTTCTCTACCTTTCCTCCGTTTCACTTATCACCGAGCGTATTGACCCTCCAGCCCGGTCACAAGCGTCTCCGAATCAAGTCCCCCCTGTTCCTTCTCACCCTCTTCCTGAGCCAACCTATGAGCGGATTACGGACACTGCCTTTCAGTGTGTTTCAAGCGATGCCGGCTCAGCTTTCTTCCCCTTGCTTGAGTTTTATCAGAAATCCATAAGCGGTTCTGCGTGCTCCGCCGGGCCGGCCCAGAACGTTCAACTTCAAGAGTTCCCCCTCCCTCCCTTCAGGTGGCTCCTCTGTTACACCTTTCGCGTTCGGAATTTTCGGGCTGTCAGCACTGAACATTCACCTGTTTCGTCCCTCCTTTTCCTCTTCCCCCCCCGTCTCTCCCATAGCAGCGAAAAAACCAGACCTTCCATTTTTTCCCTGGTCTGTCCCCCAGTAGCGGTTGAGCGGTCTTCTCTTTCCCCGACCCTTGAGTTTGAGATAGTAATGGCTGAGAAACCCTTGTTGGCCATTTTCTCCTGCCGTCACCCTCCCTGCCCCGGTTCAAATGCCAAGAGATCTAACACATTTCCTTTTTTTTTTTGATCAGAATCGAACGACTTGTGCGTTTCAGTCGCGGATTCCCCCGATTCGGCAGCCAGGAAAAAGTCCATGGCAAAAAGGGAAGACCGGCTTTTTTTTATTTTTTCTTTTGCGCCTAAGGACCCCCCTCACCTCGGTATTAACACTCTTCCCCTCTGCGCTCTCCCTCCGTTCTGCTTCTGTGCCTCTCAGCTGAAATCCAGCTTTGCCCTAAGGACTTATCTTAATCTTCCTTTCCTTTCCAGCGTTCTCTTTCGTGTCTTCACTCGAAGTTTCTGAAAGGCTGAACATCGCCCCGGTTCCTCTGATTGCCGCCGGGCGGTCTGTCTTCCCCCCCTTGGTGATCCTTTTTTCTAGGTGCTCTTCCAGCGACAGTCGGGACGAATTTCTCGGTTCCTTCTTCTCCTTCATTTATTTCTTTTTCCCGCTGGCCCAGACCTCCGGAGTATGATAATTCTACCTGTTTTTTTTCATCCTGGCTCCCCCGTTTCTAGGTTCGGACCCGACTCGAATCCGCTCCTCCCCCCTGCTTTTGCTGAATTGGTTCGCTTCACTCCTTTCCCCTTCCCTTCCTCCGCGATGATAGGACTTTCATACCGGAACTGCCGTTTCGTCGCGAGAACTCTCCCCTTCCACAATTTTCCACTGTAAGCCCACCTCCTCTTCGGTCATCCTGGGATAGTACAGGATACTTCCCACAAATCTTAGAGTCTGGCTCTTTTTCCTCGGATGTAACTTTTTAATAGGTATCAAGTGCCTCTTTCCAAGTGTTGTGTGGGGTCACCCCTCGCTCCCTCGGTGGAACACAGGCACCCCCCCTTTCGTCCTTGTTCCAAATGGCCGCCATTTACCCTTCCTAAGGCCGCGGAAGAGCATGTCCTCTTTCACCTCCCCTTCTCCCAACTGATCCCAAGATTCGCGTCTCTCTCCAATCCAGGCACATTCAAGTGCCACAAGTAAACTGGTTTTTCCTTACCCACCCTTTCTTCCCCTGGTTGTCATCTGATTTAAAACTACGAGACTTACTTTTTGTTACTGCCTCTCCACATTCGCGGTCCTCGGATTACTATGGCTTTTCGACCCTCATTTCCGTTAAAGAGTCCCCCCGCGCCAACCGTGCTCTCCTTTCCTTCCGCGGGCGACCTGGAACTACAACCCTCCGGACCCCCAAGCCCTTAACTACTTTATCACGCAGAGCCCCGGTACGTACCAGAGGTCTACGAAAAGTGCCCGCGCAGTTTCCTTTCTCACCCTTCCCACCCCTTCGATGCGGGAAATGAGAGAATCCCGGCTCTCTGGGCCCGCCTTCATAATCATCCTACGGGTTTTCTACGGCACCCCTAACTGGGTCCAGTCTATAGATGCAAGTCCCAGGTTGCTTTTTCTTCTTGACCGCAACGTCTCCCCGCAAGGTGTGGGAACGCCAACTTTTTTCGGACCCCGCGTTCAGACCCTCAAGATCTTTTGGCTGGCTTTCCCAGCCAATTAACGAGTTCTACCAATGGTTCCGGATCGAAGGCCCTTTCGCGCCCTTTCTACGCGGAGGAACCAGTGGTAAAGCCCCAATAAGCTTCTTTCTTTCCTTCCAGTCCGCTTTGTTTCTTTTTATGTGCCTATTTACTGTGCAGCTGTCAGTGGGGAAGCGATTTCGCGACCAGGAAAAAGCCCCTAATAATTCCTTTGCCCTCTTTTTTCAATCCTTCCAGGATTTAAAAGGTCTACCTTTCCCCCCTTCTCGTCTGTTCCAACGCTTGCTGTTTAAGGCGTTGCATTGTGACTTCCAGTGCTTTGAGTGTGGCTCCAAACTTTTTTCTAACCTCGATCTCCTGCAACGCTTACGAGAATGGGTTATCCCTACGGGTAAACCGATTCCGGACAGCTGCCGGCTTCGCCAAGACTTGTCACCACGCGTCATTATAACTTCGGACGAGTTTCCTTCTCTCCTCTTACCTTTACTCTTCTCGCCCGTTCGGGGCCCCCCAGCTAAGTCGATAGGGGGCTTTTTTTCTTTTTTGTCATCGCATCCGGTTGTACTTCGCCGCGCACGTGGCACTTGCGTCCCCACAATCATCCCATCTTTTCATCAAGCTTTTTTTATTTATCGATATTTTCTTTTTTCCGCCGGCTCCCGATACCCCAGAACCCTAGTCCTTGGACCCTTTTCGGACCGCGCACCGAAAGGGTAGGCCCCGCCTTACCCGGTTTCTCTTCTGCTCAGCCTGCTGCTGGAATCGTTTCTCCTGCAATGGGTGTTGGTACGTGATGTACGTCACCCGTCAGTTGACGGGAAAGGGGAGGAACAAAAACCTGTCTCGCGGCGCGATTCCTCTTTCTTGAACCTTGTTGTGGCCCCCCTCTTCCCCCCACACCGGACCCGTTTCGGTCTCCACACCTGATTGGACTCCCCCTTCCCTTGTATCATTCCCGCCCTTTGTAGTAAAAACTATTTGTCACCCTCCTCGTGTAGGACTGGCAGAAAAAGAGTGCACCGCCTTCTTGCTGATCTTGTTTGTCCCAGTTTCTCCCTTTTCCGTTTGGCACCCCTTGAGAAAGGTTAATAGACGGATACCAGGAAAATTTCGATACCACTTTCTTCCTTTCTCCCAATGCCCTGGACTGTTGATGGACATGAAGGGAACTTATCGCTCTTCCTTGTTTCTCCGAACTCCCCTTACTGCAATGGTGGTATCAAGCGTTTTCTTTTTGCCAGAAAGCAGACCATACTCTTTGACCTCTGTTCCTTTCCCTTTTTTGCTTTTACCACACTTTTTTAGGAAGGTGATTTTCCCCTTCTGTTTCCGGACGTGCTCCCTTTTCGCTTCTGTGTTGCCCCCCTGTTCGGTGCTCTGAGACTGCTAGGACTCTGCCCCTTCTGATTTGCCATGTCCGGACCTGTATTGTCAGACAAGACTTTGAACTTGATAAGTACTGAGACCCCCTTGTCTTCCCTTTGCCATTGCGGGTTAGAAATTTCCTTCAGGGCTGGTCCGTTTTTCTTACAGTTTCTCCTCTCTTTGAACGTAAAACGGCGAGAAAGTGGATGGTGACCTGGCTGGAGACGCACCTACAATTTTGTAACCCCCTCCCTCTTTTTCATTCCCTAATCACCGCAGGCCCTGTCTCGGCCACTGAAACTAACTAATAGATGGCCTCTCTAAGTTAATTTCATGCAAGTCCCTTCGCCCCCCTTTCCCTCATTTTTGGTCAGGAATCATGATTGAATGACTTTCTTATTTCGCTAGACGGCGATTTGATCTGGTGAAAGTGTTTTCCTGATGTTTAGTTTTATCTGCAGTCAGATGTCCTTTCGTCCCGGCCTTCTGAGAAGGTCTTGAATTGTAGGCCTTCCAGCTTCCTTGTCTCTTTAGCCCACCGCCTCTGTCTGAGGAGTCTCCCCCTTCCCCTCGCTCTCGGACGGCTGCTCCGTCTATCCTACTTTCCCTCCGTTCTCAATGGGATTTAAATCTCTCCAAGGAGCATGCTCACGTGGAGTGGATCCTTTCTTCATTCCCGTCTTACTCTCCATTGTTTCAGTCCCGCTCGCATTTTTCTTTGGGCTGGAGTTAGCCCTGTGTAATGCTCTTTAGAATTCGATACCCAGGCGCCAATCCGCCACCATTGACCCCTGCACTTTTCACAGTGGCGTAGTCCCGTTCGCCTCGACCGCTCGAGTCCTGGAGGCTTTCCCTTGTTTCTCCCCTCTGTTCATCAGAATTCATCATTGGTGGAAGGCGTATTATCCTCGTTCCCCAACTCATCTTTTTTGAGTCGAGATCTCGTTTTCCTGGCGCTCTTCCGTACTCTTTCTGAGCCAAGCGGACGAACGGGCCCTCCATGTCGCCCCCCCCCCCCTCCCCTCCTCCCTTCGTCCTCCCGACGGCTGTTTCCAGAGCACATAGACAGGTTTTTCCCTTCCCTTAGTGTGCTTTTCTCCTCCACGCAGGCTTTCCCCGTGGACGAGGAATAGAGGACCTTGGAGAGTTGCACCTTCTTCCATCCTTTCGAATTTCATCGACCGATTATTCGAGCGCCGTTCTCCCCTTTACCTAGGAATAAGACATGTGTCGACAAGCACTAGCTTCCTTAGATCTGGGTAGAGTCCCGCTCATCAGCCAATGGGTGACCCTCGGCCTGAAACGCGTCATTAGTCCCCCCTCCTTACTGAACGCACGCGAAGCGCGTATACGTGTTCTGTTTGTTTTCATAAACGCTGTTCTAGTTTTCTGCTCTTGGGGTTTCGTCCCCCCCGCTAACTCGCCCCTAAGGGTCTAAAGTGGAGATTGATAGCCCGTGCTTATAGCTTGAAGGCCAGACCACCTTCGGACTCGGCCGATGCTAGTGGCCTAGCTGAATTCTATCTCCCCCTATCTCCTTTTACTTCCCACACTATCGCCCTCGCAATGAGGGTTTGTGATCTCTTTCTTGAACGAGGTTTTGAAGTTTAGTACTTTTCGGCATGAAGCAATCCCCACGTTCTGATCCCTAGGTAAAGTGACTCTCCCGTATAACTTCCTTCGTAATCAGCCCCCAAAGCAATTGGCTTCCCTCCGCCCTTCACCAGAATTGGGAGGTCTTGTTTAGTCTGGACGATTGTAGGACCTGCTTTTTCCTAGTTCTTTCCCCGCCACCCCTGCCAGCTGTAATTCCCTCCCTTAATTCTCCCTTCAGCCTTGATTGCCCCCTGGGCTGGGTTTGAGGAATAGGGACTTTCGTTCTTGGCGGCTTTCGTTACGTGACGCTTTTTTTTTTCCTCTCTTTTTACTTTTTCCCAGACGACGATATTTTTTCCCTTTCGATTGTTTGCAGTTCAGCCCTCTGAGTCATCAGCAATATACTACGTTGGCCGCCTTACTCTGCCCGCCGAAGCCCCTGTTGTGAATTCTGCTGTCTTTCCTTCCTCCTGGATGTGTTCTTGCTCCTTGTGACCCTCCAGGTTTTTTGTCAAAAGCTTTTCGTATTTATCATTTCCCACCCTTCGTACACGTAGAGCCATATGAATAGGAGATGTTCGACCTTTCTTTTCGAGGCTATTCCCCTGCTGGGGCCTTTTCGCCTCGGCTTTTACGGATGCTAATGTGGGGTGATTCCTGAGTCCTTCACCCGTGAACAGGACGATCTGCGCTGGACCGTATGTGGCCCCCCTTTTCCCGGATGTCTTCTTCTTCTTTTCCGGTTGACCTTGATGATGCGCTGCCTTTCTGATGGGATTCGGACATCTTTTTTCCGTCTTCGCTTTTCCCCGACGGTGATCGTATGCCCGTCTCTGACCTACCTCCCTTTTCCTCTGCCCTCTTCCAGTTTCAATCCCCCACCTAGTGGTCCCCGAAGGAGAGGTGCGTAGCCCTCGGCCCGCCGTGATACTTTTCCCTTTGGTTTTGTTACCTAATAAAGGGTGTTGATAGGGTCTCTTTGCTTTTCTTTTCTTCTGAACCTAGTTCTTTTTTCTTCTGTACTACGGTAATGTTGATCTGCCTTTCGGCTCGGCAATGAAGATGCGTTTATGAATATCTTCCTTTACCCCACTATCAGTCCAGCATGGGGTGTTGAGAAAATGCAGGTTTTCCCAGTTCCTTCTATTTCTTTACTTTGGTCCCCAAGTTTTCCTTCCCTTGTCTGCCCCCGATGAGGCATCTATCTATTTATAATCTGTTGTGATCAGCTTTTCTTTTCTTTACCCTTTTTTTATTCCCTGTCCCTCTCCTAGGACATGCAGGCAAATTGAGTGGTCCCACTTTTGACGGGGGACTTTTTTTCCGAGCCGTTCTCTTTCCAGAACCTGGCATCTCGGCATTGCCGCCGTAGAGATTAACTGGAAGCGTACCCCCTCAGCCGTCCTAACCTATTTTTCCTTATCAATCAGGTTCAGCGTGAACCCCTTCGCTCAACTTTCCTTTTGTATACCCCCCCCTCCAGTACCTTGATAAGCTCGGGCCGACAATTTCTCGTTACTTCCAGGGACGAAGAGCGATTCCTACGGTGGTCCCTTGACCGGGGACGGGATGTATTCTCTAATTTGGACGTTTACGAACACTACCAATCGTGTTCTCCGCGTAACTCTGAAGGAAGACATGCCCAGTGAAATCCCGCAGTCCTCACCCTTCTTTTTCTTACCCGTACAAGATTTTAAGACAGCATACCTTGTTCCCCCCTTTGTACCTTGTGACGCCCTTGCGAAGTTCCCCTGCAGCTTCGTTTCCTGTCAAGTGAGGACAGCCCCCCGGACTCGCCCTCCCTTCTTTCGCGCGCGGAGACGTCAATCTTGGCTTTTTCCTCGCCTGACGAGGCCCGGGTCCACGCTCGGAGGCATGGGCTTCAAAGACCCCCTTTGCTTATCATCGAGCGGCACTTCACCATTGGGTTGAAAAAGTCGAAACTTCATAGCCTTGAGTTCCCTTCGAAGGATACTCTCGGTGCCGCTTCCTTCTCCCCATCTTAAGTTGCACTGCTTAAGGCTGCTGATCTTCGCCCTCGCTGAGTTACCCCATGCTTTTTTTTGATCTCCAAAGTCCCTCGAGGAAAAAAACTTTTTTTTTTGTGTGGTTTCAGGCCTTTCCCTTCCCCGCCGTACATTCCCTTTTCCCTCAGGACCCGGTTTCCCTCCCGGGCCGTAGTGCTGAGATTTCCTGTCTCCCAAACCTGTGACTTTACAACATGTAAGGGGTGTTGCCTCTTACCTTGGGAATGGGCCTACGTACTTCCCCCAAAGTACGGTCATCCCTCCCAGGCTTCGCCCCTTTTCTGGTTCCACTGCGTGGGCTGGCTTGATCAGGTCTATAGAAATAGGGTATCCGCGATAGGAGTGATTCTATATCCCTAGTGGAGGCCGATAACATTGGTCCACCCGGTTGTTGTATTCCTTGCTTTTTTTCCCGTTTGAAACCCCTCATCAACAACCGCGTGCTTCTCCTCAAAAACCACCAGCCAAGGAGACTCGACCGCTTTTTCTCTTCTTCTCTCTCAGCGTCGGATGTCGGTCCGACCCCCCCCCCCCGGGCAAAGTTTTTTTCCGTCCTTCTCCCCGTAGGGGACACTCTTTTCTGCCCCCGTGTTAACGTAGTAAACGGGCCAATAACCTCCGGAGGACCACGTCCCTCCTCACTCGGGTATTCTGCTTCCCCTTTTTTACCGTCTTTTTTGCCTTATGACGCATGACCGCACCCGACCACTCCCCAGGAGATGCTCCCCCAATCCTTTCTGACCTGGCTCGTACTGGGCTTGTAGATGATTCTGCCTTTTTTCCCGACGCCCCATGTATTCCCACCTCCCTCTCCCACGCCCTATAAATGATGCGGCCCGGTATAACCCCTGCGATTGGTTTTTCTCACCTCCTTTCTGTTTTCCGCTTTTCTCTCTTGGCGCCGGCGTCGAGGCGCAGTTTTCTTCCCCAAGAGGATGCGAATTGTAACCGAGCGTTCTGTTGCCCCCCTCCAGGAGCTTATCTTATGCGCCCTGTCAACGTCCATGTGGCTACAAGTGACGTGATGTTTGGCAGGCCCCTCCCATTAGAATCCTCCTTCGCCCAATGCCGGGGTGCTGATTCTACATTGGTTTAATTTTGACACGGAAGCCTCACCGGACGACACAGCTCTTTTCTCTTCGATGCTTATTTCCTCCTACTGACCTGCGTGCCGATATCTGACTCCTAGAGAAGATGAGCGCACTCCCTTTCCCTCCCCACCTCTTTTCAGCCTTTAGCGAGTCTTTTTCCCCCTTACACTATTTGCGCTCTAGACCTAGTGTGTCTCTTGAGAAAGAGGGACAAGCTCTTAGCCGTAGCCCTCCTTGCCCTTTTGTGGACGGGGGGCGTCCGTGCTTCTTTCTACGCAACCCCTGCCCTCTTTCTTGGCCTGAGAATTTGGGCCCAATTGAGCATTTTCTTTTCTTCCTTCCGCCTGCGTCCGTGCAAAGACAGCGCCCAAAACCATTTCGCTATCCCATTCCGTTTGCTTTTTCTCGCTCATAAAGCACAACTCAAGTGTCACAATAAAAGGGTGGAAATCCAACTTTTTTTCTTTGTCCCCCGCGGCTTGACTGCACCCTTCCTGATAGGAAAGAAATTAGTAGTTCGACCACGGCGGCGGTCGCGGATACTCCTTTTCTCCTTTTTCGACCCTCGCGGGCTTCATCCGTTTGAGTCCTTTCCCATCCCTTCTCTGACGGTTTTTAATTCCGTGTCCCCTGACCCGTTGAGAAACTCCCCCCGACCCATCCTGACCCTCACTGTTTCCCCTCCCTCTCCATTTTTACGGACCTTCGCACCTAAAAGTGACGCCGCTCGTTTTTATTTCTCACCTGCCCCCTTCCCCCACTTCCCCGGTACATGTACCCTCCTCGGCAGTGGCCAGAACAATAAACCCCTTTTCTCTACGGCACCGACTGGCAATTTTTCATATCCGACCCTTTTTTCCTGGCTTGTTTCAGGCAGCACGTCCGAACTTTCAATGTGGGACCAGGCCCAATTAAAAATGGGTGACCTTTCCCTTTCACATCCCCCCTCGTTTTGTGTTCCTTGGCCTGCCCTCCTTACACGAGTATGGTATACCAACTGTGCGAGGTCGGTCGCTTACCCACCGTGGCTCACCGCGTATCGAAAGCGATGTAACTCCCTACTCCTAGGGGGGTAGATGTTCGGCCCTGGAGTGGACGAATATGTCTCCCCGTGGTATTTTCTATCACTGGCTCCAGTGGGCATCGTGCCTCTCCATGGGAAAACTGCACCCCCCTCCCGCGCCGTCCCCCCTTTTTCCATCTTTTGCACTTCCGCAGGACTGTTTTCCCAAAAACATGGACCACCTTCCCGCCTGTCTACCAAGACTTGTCGTGTTCCTCTTCGGACGGATGTGGGCAGAAATAAGGGGCGTTTCCACCACCCCCTTTTCCCCGCCTCGGAGTTGGAGGGACCTGGGTTGAACGCCTTTTTCAAAGCACTTTGCCTTGCCCATGGCCCGCTTTCAACACGACCCAACGATACATTTCCTTATCTCCGTTTCCCCCATGATGATCGACGAAAATTACTCTTAGGATCCGTTTCGGTGTGTCAGCCCATTTACGCAACCCCTTCCCACGTTGTCCCCGGATCCGCTGGCACGGCCTATGTTTCACCCCCCTCCTTTTTTTTTTCTCTATATGGTGCCGCACCAGGAAAGCTCCTCTTTGCTTTCACCAGTGCGGACCTCTATGGCCCTTGCCCCGACCTTGGTCTCCCCCCCTCCTTCCGTGTCTCGTCGATCAGCGGGAAATGATCCCATTGAAATTGAGTGTTCCAGTCGTTCTTGTTCTGGTCCAGCCACTTGCAGTCCCGGCGTTGAAGGTTAAAAAAGTTCCGGCATCCCCCTCTCTCTGACGGTTGGTTGTCCCTATCGAAAGATGCCCAACGCACTTTTTTCCCCTTCACGTCCGTTCTGTCCACTGATTTTTGAGGACTTTTTTTTTTTTTTCTTCTCCCTTTTTTTTACGTCGGTTTATCTACCGCGTGGCCCCAGGAATTTTCTTGTGAGGTTGACCAAGCGACACGTCTTGGCCCCCCCTTTCTCCCTTTTATCGAAATACCACGGTCCCGGTAAATTAGCCCTCCGGTCGACCTTGCCCTTTATGGGTTGTTGAACCAGTCCTTGAATCTGAACCGCTTCTCCCTGTCCCCGTCCCGGTGGTAGCAAGCTTTTGAGTTTGAGGAACAGACCATTCCCAGATCTTTTTCTTTTCTCGTGTGTTTGAAAAGAGAAGTGTGGTCCCATTGTCCTTTTTGGCACCCACCGTGCTTCAAGGTTTTCCTTGCATGATAACCTCTTCCTTTCTCGCTTTAACTGGTCTCAGAACATGGAAGGGGTTCCGGTCGACCCACCTTCTCTTGATTTCTTTTCCCAGCGCTCTGAAGTATGCTTCTTTCTTTCCCGTGTTACTTTTTTCCTTGATAGAGGGCGAATGGAGATTCCCTTTTCTTTGTGTACTATGGTCGACCCCCCCACGGTTTTGCGGTTGCTCCATTCTAGTAGTTCCTTTCTTCTTATCCGCTTTTTTGTTAGTATATCTGGAAGTTTTTCACAAACGGCAGGCACTTGTGGAAGGGACAGTGGTCGCCTTTTTTTTGTCGATTTTTTCTCAACCCTACGTCTCCTCCTCTCCCGCCGGCCTTGTAAGCGCCCTCTCCCTCCTCTTTATTTTCCTGATCAGAATGTTACACTCCTCTAGCTGGAACAAAAGGTATTCCGTGGGTGCTTATCGCCCCTTTTACTTGAGGCACTTGACTTTGTGCTTTAATCTTGAGTCCGAAGATCGTTTTAGAAAGGGGTGTTTCGCTTAGTTTTCCTTCACGTGAACAGCGTGAGAACAGACAGGATGGCTGAGTTCCCTTTCCGCCCCACTTCTTTTCCCCGTAATTCCTTGTTTGCTTTGCTTCCACCTAGGAGGATTTGACCGAACCCTTTCCGCCGTCATTACTTTATTCCTCTCTTCATCCCGTTCCCTGCTAAAGTTAAGACGTTCTTAGTTGATCAGGGTGACCTTTTTCCCCTCCGTTACTCTCCCTTCTGTCCTAAGATTCTTTTTTCTTACCATTTGTTTACTGTCGCTATTTTCGAGGTAATCCTCGTCCTTACTGAGTAGCTCCCTTAAGACCGCTCTTAGGAGTGGGTCCATTTTCTTTCCGTGTTTCTGTCTCCTACATGTGAATCATCACCTCAAGGTGGTGTTGGTCGGGGATCGCTCGGTCTCCCCAAATTCCATCCGGGTGATCCGCTATTGATCTCGTTTTTTGCCCTTTCATCTCTTAATTTCCCCTTTTTCTGCTCCAGCTGTTTTTCCCTCCGGGAACCCTCATGGCTGGATTAGACCTTTCGGTCCCTCCTTCATTTCTCTGATTTCACTCGAACGCTTTTTATACCCTCGAAGGTTGAATCCCCTCGGCGTCATTCATCTCTATAAGGGAGTGGAGCCTTTCGCTTATTTCTAGTCTACCATCCTTATTTCCTTTATCGTACACTATACTCCCCTTCTGAAGTTGTTTCCTACCCTCTGGATTAGCCTAAGATCCCTTTCTTATGGCTTTGATTGGCCTTCATAGTCCCCACCTGAAGTTACCGAACAGTGACGAGTCGTTTGGTTTTCCCTCCCGCGTTGTTTCAGTGTTCTTCTGGAGCAAAACCTGAAGAAGTCCCTCCTCCGGTTCTTGAAGGCTGTCCCTGTACTCCCGGGGAAGGTTTAAATCGAACGCGGCTTCTCCTCGCGCGACAACGGTTAGCTATATGAACGTCCGGAACTTTTTTGACTTCGATGTGCACGCGTTGGGTTTACTTTTAGATGGTAAGGAGTACCCTCCCCAAGGTTGGCGATGTCATCGGTAACCGCTGACTCCCCCTTCTCACGGTTCTTCATCTCCTCAGACTCCAGCCCTGGGTCCAAGAACGGGCCCGCATTTGTCCTTGTATAGTATATTTTTTGTCCATTCGGTCCTTCACCTAGTCCCTGGAACCCCCTCCCTTTTCCTTTAATTCATGACCGCCATTCTTTTCCATGAAGGACTAGTTTGTGAGCCAACGGTTCGTGTCTTTCTTTTTCCCCCTTGGTCCTTCTTGGCGTTCCTCTGCACAGCGGAAGAAAGGTTTTGTTCCCTTCTCCATTATTCTCCTCATATCATTTTCAATAAAGCGGCTTGTCAGTGACCTCCTGATTTTCGGCCTTTCCTCCTTCTTATGAAAGCGGTTTTTTATCCCTTGGTTGATCCTCATTTGCCTTCTTTGTTGGCCGCCGGGTGCCCTCCCGGTTATTTCCTCTGTGCCCCTTTCTGCTTCAGGGAAAATCCTTCAAAAAGTAGAGCCGCCCCTTCCTTCCTCTTCCTCTTTCCGGGGACTAGGGATTTTCAGCCCTTTTTTCAGAGGTTTGCAATTCTCCCTTTCGACCGAATTTTTTTCGAAACTTCCTGTGTTTTCTTCCCCTCTTTTATGATGAACACGTTGGCAAGTATCTCTCTGGACCCTTTCCCGCGTCCCTTTTTACCCCGGTGCCCCTGAGATTCTTCTAGTCCCCTCGGGTGACAGGGCTGATGAGCCTGACGTGCTGATTTGCAATTTTTTTTGCACTCGTGGGGACTCTTTTTTTTTTTTCTCCGCTGCTGGCCTCCCACTCGTTTTAGGTGAGTATAGGTCTGCCTTCCTTCCCCCTTTCCCCTTTACCACATTAGTGACGCCCTTCTCCTGTGTCCCTCTTCAGTCAGCTTTGTTTTTCCCTCCTTCCGCTAACGTTGATTTTTGGTGTTGAGCTGTCACCTTAGTGTTTTTGTGCCTGTAAAGTGCATGTGTATGAAACTAGTAGGCGTTTTTCTTCTTCTTCATTGACCTCTCTAGGGCCTTCCCATGAAGAGAGCCCTTTTTCTTTTCCTTCTGGCTCCTTTCCCCATTTTCCCAGTCCCAGCAGGGTGGTGAGACCACACCGACGAAAGGAGTTGCAGTGCGTCTCGGAGAGGACCGAAAACACCTGGTCCGGCACATGGCGCCCCTTGTCTGTCCTTTATAGTTCTTTTCCCATCCTACTTTTTTTCTCTCTATGAGAACTTGGCGCCTTTTTTTTTTTCAACGTTTTCGCCCCTTTCCCGATCCTAGTACTGAATTAAACTCCTTTTCGCTCGGTCCTCCCAAAATGCAGGTAATGACTGTGCATAGAAGATTTACGGCATCCCCCTGGTCCCCTTTTCCAGGACTCTTCTTAGAATTCCCCCTTGAAGTTCCTCCTCCCCATAATTTCACTGAGTTTCCATTACCTCCCTTTCTTCACTTGTCGTCAACTCAAACACCCCCTTCTTTTTCAAGCAACCCCCAGGTTACTTTCTTTTCAGCGGCCCGCATTTTTTTTTTCAGTTCCCCTCCCCGTTTTGCCTTCCTTTCACTAGTGGGGCCTTGAAAGGGAAGGTTTCGTAGTTCGTCACCCCGACACGCCCCCCTTTCGTTTGCGCAGAGCCGCGCCGTTAAGTCAGGGACCCCCCCCGTGTCCCAGAAGGCCCCCTCCTCGTTTGGCGCCTTCCTCCTTTCAACCCTCAGCCGCCGCCATCCCTGTTCGAACCAGGTGTTAAAGGGAATATGCAACTCTTCGGCCGTCCCCTTTTTTTCCTTCCCCTTCTTCATACCCCCGGACTCCAGGGGTCGACGCGGGTCGCACGTCAATATCGTTTTGCATATCTTCCTTCTGCCCCTTTAAGCCCTTGAGGCGGGTGCTTACTTGCATAAAGGTGATATACGAGTCACCCGCTGACCCCTTCTGGCACCCGCGCTCCGAACCTGACCCCCCTTAACCCGTGCCCTTTTTCACCTTCATTTCCCCGTATTTATCCTCTGCAGGCTGAATGCTAAGGCTGATTCGAGTTCCCTCCCTCTCTTTTATTTCCCTTGATGAGTATCAGGAAATCCCTTCCATCGACCCCCAACCCTTCCGTGCTCCCCTCCTTTTGACACGTCCACTCCCTTCCCTTCCAGAAGAACAAACCAACGGGGTAAACTCTCCCCCCCTTTCCTTCCCCTCCCCTTTTTTTATGTCTGCATGGTGGGACCATGACCTTGTATGTTTTTTTATTGCTTCTCTTTAGGGTCATGACCTCCGAACTGCCCCAATCCTTCCTCCTCACCACCGAAGAAGGCTAAATTTTTGACCCACATTTCTTTTTTGTCTTATTCCGTCCTAACTTGAGCGTGATTAGCTCTTTACAGATTCCCTTTTTTTGGATGTTCCCTTCCCCTTTTTCATTTCACGACCCCCTTCCAAACCCCGTCGTTCACATAGATATACCTGCTTGATCATGATCTTCCTCCCTCATGTCGAGCTCGTAGTCCGCCCTCTTCAGCTGTAGGTCCGACCTTAAGATCTTCACATCCGCCTGACCCGGATTTTTTTGAAAGAGGTCGTAAGGTACTCCTCTATTCCCCCCCCCCCCCCCCCAAAACGCGAAATTGTATTTTCTTTTGACACGTATATTCTTCTCATTTCCCTCCGCGCAATCACTTTTAGTGGCTTCTGTGATGGGGATCTCGACCTTCCCTCTTTATCTTTTGTAGACTGAATGTCTCGGGGTTCCCTGACTGATGCCCCTCTCACAGTAACTTATGGCAGTTGTCTTCTTCCCCTCCCTTTTTTTCGAACTCTGGTTCGAGGTGCTCCTTGTGCCGCCCGGCACGTAGGGAGTTTCCTCTTGGTTTTTTTTCATTTGCGCCTTCTGGTTCTTGCTTCCGCTTCTCCTCTTCCCATCCAGGATAGATGGACACTATATCCATTGTCTTCTTTTTTCCCCTTCTTTTGATTTTAGGTGGGCAACCCCCCCTCATTCAATACCAGCGCCTAACTCTTTTCTGTATCACCATTTTCTCAGTTCTTGAACTTCCCGCCGTCACGCTACGAAATTCGTGTGATTGCCGAAGTGAGTCTGTTCTACTACTCCCTCCAGTGCGCTGATGCCCGCCGCGCCTACGACTGCTCCCCCCCCGTAAAAAATGCTTAAAGTCATCCCCCCCCCAAGAATCTTTTTTTCCTTTTCATTTTGCTCTCCCTTCTCATTTCCCCCTTCAAATTTGATCGAAGAAGAGGCTTGCTAGTGATCAGGTGCCGGATGTAAGCTCTTTCCTATCAGTAGCCGCCGATGAAGTGGTTTTTTCTCGAATGAACTCCTTTTTTTTTTGGCAGGCACTCCCCCCATTGCTCGGTCTTTTAACTCTCCTTGGGACAATGAGTGCAAGTTCTTCCTCCTCAGGTCTTCATTCCTCAAATGTACGTGAAGTCCTCTCTCCCCCACCGTTTATATCAAGATTTCCGTCTGCGACTTTTTCCAAGAACACCGTACCCCTGATCAATTTCCTTTTGTGATCCTTCCCCCACCAACACGGGCGCCGGCGCTCCCTGGACTGAACATCTCCCATCAGGATTATTTCCTTCTCGGGTTTAAACGTCGCTGCTCGTGATTTTTGACTGGATAGGGTTTACTTAGGATAGGATAAATCTTCCCGTCCTCCCCCTTTCTTCTTCGTTTTAAGAGGGCGACCTTTCTCCATAAACTACCTCCCCCTCTCTTTAACTCTTGACCCCTCAGCCGGTACGACCCAGAGGTGCTCATGCTGGAAGTCTGGCCTTTTCTCACAACCACAGTCGAAGTTTCCCCGGGGACGGTACCTTTTTCTTCCTTGGCGAAATCGCCCCCATCCACTACTACGTGTTTCCTCCTCGAAACTACTGTTTAAGGTACTCTATGTTACCCTTTCTCTTCTCCCTCCTCTGATGATCCATTTCAGAAGTAGAACCTCCCTTTCCCCATCCAAAGGCCCTGGACGTCTTTCAACCTTCCAATCAATGGTGGATGGATCCCTCCCCATCTTTTTTCCCCCTTGTCCGGCAAGACGAAGGCGGTCGAGAAACTTTTTGGAGACTTCCTTCTGTACAACCCCCATCCAGTGGCACCTTTCTTAATCTTTTCCTAGATTTCATTTGTATCCTTTTTTCCCCTAGCAGTCCTTCTCCAGTGGGGTAGTTCACGACTTTTTCACCCAGTCACCATCAGAGGCTCACTTTGTTCATCCTCTACCACCTGTTGACAAACCGGATTTTGATCCTCTTCCTCCCCCTTTCCCTTTCACTGACTGCAGTGGCTCCGTGGGAGGTTGTAGCTTTCTCAAACCCCCCTTTTCAAACACTCCTCTCCTTTCTTTGAGACTTTGGACAAGGAAGTTAATCCGTGACTTCCTGCAGGCGCCAGCAAGAACCAGGAACCCGTTCCCCCCCTTCACTTTTCCCCAAGGCCAGCCTTTCCTTGCTTCTTCCTCTTGACCCCTTCATCATAGAAGTAGGGTTCCTCCATTTTCCCTGACCCCCTTTCAACGCAATAGGTTTGGGAAGAGAAGGGAGTCACC
>Ga0179593_1500187_pt1 | contig 17127 bp, 15 predicted proteins | sample CZODoug2_1_08_16_FD_185931 | JGI IMG/M metagenome (GOLD analysis project Ga0179593, IMG submission 185931) | Vadose zone soil fungal communities from Angelo Coast Range Reserve, California, USA - CZODoug2_1_08_16fungal (PacBio error correction) | ecosystem: Environmental > Terrestrial > Soil >... | reverse complement strand
GTATTCATTGAGGCCGTTTTAGGATGCCTCTGACATGTTGCCTTTGACCCGTTGCTTTGAATGACCTCTTTCTATAGGTCTATATATTTTAGCCCCGCTCTTGAGTAAAATTCGCCCCTTTTTAATTTAGGCCTCGTTTTTCTTCGTCATGAGTTCTGGCTGATGTTTTTCCTAATTTATTGTTGTATGACCGGGTTGACTTTGCCGCCGGTTTTCCCGATTAGATTCCGCCGAGGCGCGCAATTCAGTTCTTTTCTCCTTTCTTTTGCCAGATCGAACTAATCCTTTTCTTTTTTGCTTAAGGTGCACTAAGGTATAGCCCTTATTGACGTCTGTCCCTCTAGTTCCCCTTTCCCAGGTTCAATCCTTCGAAAATTTTTTCCAAGATTCTTGGATTGCATGTCCCCGCGTAGGAATTCAAAACCAATTTTTGTTCCAGCGCAGGCAATAGAAGACAGACAGAGGTTTGACTAAGTCCAGTATCTCAGCCCCCTTGTGTGACAGTAGAGACGCGTATGTTGTTGGCATCCTGAGCCCTACACCTGGAGATCTGAGACCTCATATTTCCCAAGAGTTTTGAAAAGGATAATGCTCGCGGCGTGATTAAAGGCTTTTTGCATATCCTCCTGCGGCATTCAGGGTTTTTTCATTATTGAGGTTGGCTGCGCCCATTGATTTATTGAAGATTATTTGACTAGTCAGAATTTTGTCCCCGGCTCCTCCGCTTGACTTTTTCTCAGAAACTCCTTTTGGCCCCATTTTGTCGCAAAGGTAGCAGGTTGGAGGTTCTCTGATACACCCCTCTTCCAGAACTTCTTAAACAAACCTCGGGCGATTAACCAAAAGGCGGGCTGTGATTCAGGTCCCTTTGCTTCTTTCTTTAGATGTCTGCGTTTTCTGTTTTTGCGCCTGGCTTTTTTTTGTAGTATCATTCTTTACCTTCAATTCTTCGCGCCTTGATGTTCCCCCCAAGTCCTTTGTCGCAGCCCCACCCCAGATAGAAGCCCTACTCCACTTCCCCTTTCTTGCCATTTATTTTGGCACCAGCTCTGATTCCCAATCATCTGTGCGCGTTATCGTCGAGGCGCGCTTGTCATAATTTTCCAACTCGTTCTTGTCCTACTTTCCCATCAGCGATCCTTCCCTCTAGGCTCGCCTTGACGAAATGATATGTATGGGCCCGACTCGTCACTGTCTGTCCCTCCATTTGGATGTCCCTGAATTGTTCTAGGCGGATCACTATCCCTTGCTTGCTTCGGCGTAGCGCACAGGGTGATCCCTTGTTTCGTATAACTGGCTTTTTTTAGTCCCTGCCCGGCCGGTTTCTTTGGGAAAGAATAAGTTGTTAGAATGACTAGAGGTCCTCTTACTTTTCTGCGGCGGAATTCTTCCGCATAATGCAAAAATCCATATAGGTGTAAGGCGGATCCCCTGCAGACGTATACATCCCGTAACCTGATACAAGGGATTTTCTCTTCTACTGCCCCGGACCCAGCTGTCGTGGTAAAGATTGGTGATGCCCGGAAGGATGGGTAGCTGTTGGGTATGAAGCCTAGCTTTTTAAGGGTTATGCCACGTCGCAACCTCCCTCTCAAGCTGTGTAAAAACTTTTTCCTCCACCCCCCCTAAATTTGTCTCTGCAAGCTGGCATCTCTTTCTACATTGTCGTTGTGGTGATGGTTTTCCCTTTTTCCCCAGCTGATATTGGCACTGATTCCCCACCTTTTGGTTGAGAGATCAATCGGCTAGCAGTCAAGCTTTCGACAGGTCTTCCCTCCCCCGGATGCCCACACGCACCGACCCCAGTACCCCCCTTCCCCTGGCGGGTATATAGAGGCATGGTCAACCAATTGGTTTGAAAGTTTTCATCCCTCTTATATGGAGCCCGGCGTTTGTCCTCGCTTTTGCAGCAATTAAAACAGCTCTAGCCCCCCCCTATCCCATACCCTTCCCCCTTCTGTCAAGTCCACCTGGTCTTCAAGATCGACAAACCCGTAACTTTTGTGCGATTTCCTCGAGAGCCCTATTGTACTTTGTTTCGTGGAGGCGAAACGCAGCAATTTCAGACCTCCTCGCTATGCCCACTCCTGTGCTCTAAAAGTTCCCTTCGTGCGACCGGTTAAGCCACGGCACCCGCCTTCGGCTTCCGCTCGGAAGCACCTATGCATTTCCTCACCCCGCACCCTTGCTCCCCGCCGAGAGGCAAGGGTTTTTGACATGCTATGATCCGCCTCCGGCGCGGCAGATGATCGCGAACCTACGCGGGCCTTTTATTTCTAATGATTGGCCTACTCCATGGCGCGTCCACCTTCGTGGCGGAGGCTTTGAGAATTATTTGACGCCTTTCCGAGCGTCCCTCCCACTGAGAGATGACAAGCAGCTTTACGTACGCTTGCACCCTTCCAGCATGGCAAAGGTCGCCAGGTGGTCAAGTGGAAGTCCGTCCTTCCTCCCTTTTGGTGCGGAGGCGGTCCTTTTGGCATGGCAGGACTCTCACCATTTAGACCCGTCGACTATGCAACAATCCCCTCCAATCGCTAGCTGGCGTCCCACGCGCTCCTTCATTTCCGGCGTCCATCAGCTTACCCCCGCCTCCCTCCTTTCATCGAGGGCGTTTCCCGAGGGTAGCTCTTTTGGAGCTGTTCCTCGACCTCATGCCTACTACATTTGCGCCCCCGAGATCACCTCACCCCTCCTTTTTTTCCATTTCCCTCTTTTTGGTGGAACTGGCCAAGGCCGGCGCTCCCTACGGCGGCCTTAAGAAGTATGGCACCCCCCTTAACCTCCCCTCCACTGCTGACTCCCCCAAGACGCAATGTTCTTTCGTCCGTTGGCCTCTTTTTGATCCGCCCTCCCCCTGGAGAAACGCCCCTCTGTCGATTTTTTGATCCCTTCCTGTTAGTACATCTGCAGGACCAAGATCGGGCATCTGTGGCTTTTTTGATGTCAAATCCTCCAAACCCCCAAATGCTGACCTTCACCCCCTGACCCAGCGTTTTTGGTTTCCTCCGGTGCAAGTCCCGTCTACCGCCCCCCCTTTTCGGTTCTTTGGGGCATGCCGATGCCACCTTCTTGACTCCCTTTTACCAAATCCCCCCCAATATTTCCCCCGTTTGACTCGCATCAAGTATTGACGTCATCAACTTCAGTGCCATCCGAGATTTTGCCCCACTATCTCCCCCCGACTCTGCGGCTTCCTTCCGCGCTGAGTCAAGACGGACCTAGATCGAATTCTGGGGTTGACTCGAAGCCCCCCTTTCCCCCGTAACCGGTTCCTCAACCACCTACAAAGTTTCTCTTCGCACAATCATGCGGCGAACCCTTAACGGAGACCTAGACCTCTTAGACAGATTCCCGTCCCCAGGCTGAGTCCCCCCTTCCATTGAGAAGAACTTCCATCGCAAGCGGTCACATCCCAAGATCCGGTCCCCCCCCATTTTTTTAGGCTTCAACGCTTTCCTCGATTAACACTGGCAGACCCCATTCTTTTTTAACCTTTTCTCACTATCTTCTCCCAGCGCCTTTTTCCTCAGGCCCGTCCATGTAAACCCACGGCAGCCAGCCGCTCCCGCGTCGGTCCTCCCTTCTGCTGAGACTTGCGTGCTCCGGTCCACTGTTTCTATTTCGCCGGGTCCGAATCCCCAGAGGACCCGTTTCCCCTTGGAAGCCCTCCCCCTGAATTACGGCGAAGGCGCATTTCTCCTCTATTTTTTCAGTGGGTGCCTGAATTTTCGATCGGCGCATGGGCCGCCTGATCCCTTATTGCCGTGCAAAGCCCTTTCGATGATTGCTTCACGTCCTCGACTTCCCCCCCTCGACGTACGGGACGCCTTTCGATGATCACAGAGGGAAGAACAGATTTTTTTCTCCTTCCCGCGCATCTTCTTTTTCAACCCCTGTTGATGGATTCGGCAGTTTCCGGTCTTGTTTGCGTGCCTTCTTTCGTCTTCCCTCGCTCCTATTTGTTTCCCTTCCTCATCCTCTGTCGAGAGATGCTCTCCCCCTAGCCATGTTGCCGACCGGCTCCTTTTTGAGACGAAGGTTCAGAGATACCTTCCACCCCACGCAACAGCAGAGGTGATTACACCTGCGCGCGCAGGTACAGGCCCGGCCGCTCTTAAAGTGCCCACGTCCGACTACAGACCTTCCCCCTCGGAGCCCCTTTTTTGTGATCTCCTCCACCATCAGCCGGTGCCGCAACACTTTCGGACCGGGAATTGATCTGGCACCTTCTTCGTGCCGACCTCTCAGTCGCCGGACGATTCGGAAAAAGTGCCATTTGGTTATAGGTGGACCTGAACATGTCTTCCTTATTTTTCTTGATCCTTTGCAACGCATCTGCTAATTCAAGGCGGAGATTCATTGTCCCCCTGAATCTCGATCGTGACCGGTTCTTTCGCAGCCGCCGCATTCGCCAATCTTAGTTGAGATTCTTAGATGCTTTGCAGCGTCTTATTTCAGCAGGTGAGAAAACTGCGAATGTTTGACCTGAAGGTTGCCACCGTAACTTGTTCTCGGGATCCCCTCTTCCGTTCTGTGCCCGGTAACGTTATAGTCATCTGTTTCCTGCCCTCTGTCGGTTTAGTCCTCTCCCCTGGGCGTGGAGAAGTTTTTTGCGGCCGTTCTCTTGCTTTGCCCCGTTGCTACCGGTGACCATTCGTTGTGCCCGCCTTTTCCCGGCCCACACCGCGTCAATATGGGATTTTCTACTAGAAGCGTGCGGCTTTGTTTCCCCGGTCTCCCAATATTCGTGATGTCCTTTCTTGCGCTGCTAGCCCCTCCGTGGATGCGGGACGCCTTTAAAGCTAAAACTTGCGCTTGTTAGTATTTGCCGCCTAAATAAAATTGGTGCCGGTGCGGGCGCCTTGACGCCACCGTAACACGCCGGAACCAGCCCAGTTGGTACTTTTTTGCGACCGTTCTTTTTTGATTTTTCGTTGAGTTATCCTTCTTACGCTCCTGGGCTGACAATTACTTTTTAGATTTTTCTGACATACGGCTATCCAGTTTGTGGTAGGTTTGGCGTTTCCCACCCGAGGCCCTCAAAATCGTCTTCTGTCTTTAGGCTGTTTGCTTTGCGATCTCGCACCCCCCCCCCTACATTTCTACTCACCCCCCTCCCCGCCGCATGAGGTTCTTAGATTTTTGGCGATTTTAGCAGGATTTGGTTACTTAGCCCGCCCTTCTCTTTGCCCTTTCCTTTCCCCCCCCTAACGGCTTCTTTTTGGCCCTGCGTTCGTGGTTTTGTTACCTTGGCGCTATTCTTTGTTCAGGGACTTTTTTTCCACCACCTCCCGAAGCTTTTAAATGCCCCGAATCGGGGATTTTCTACCTGGTCCGGCAGTTTCGGTCGTGTGTCGCATTTTGATGATGCCTTTGCCGTCTTGAGCTTCTGTATCGCCTTCTTCTTTCTTCCTGATTTTCCATGGGCCCAAAAACTACTGCTTATGGTCGGCCCACACCAGCGTATGCCGGCCCCCACTTTGACCCCTTGGCACTGGTATCTGTCATTTTCACATATGTCTGCCATCCGGTCTGTCCCCTTCCCGCCAATTTCGACATTTTCTAGCCCCAGACCCTTGTCCGCTCTTCCCAGCGCCTGCCCTGCCCTGATTTGTTAGCCCGCCGGTCGAACCCCTGATTGCCCGCCCGCCTTTCTTCATTTTATTTTGGGGGGCATTGGCCCTTCCCCTTTTTCTCCTGGGTTTTCCGGATCCGAGGTACGGCGGTCGCCTGTCATCGGTGCTTGCCGGATAGAGCAGACAGAGGGGTTGCTGGAAGTACTTTTGAGCAGTTTTTCTCTTTTTAAGAGAGGAGGGGGAACTTGTGCTTCCTTGCCCAGATGAACAGACTTTCCTCTCTGCTCCGCCTTCAAACTCCTCCCCCTTCCGAACCAAGATGCAATCGCGCTCGCTTTTCTCCTGAATGGTGCTTCCGGCTTTTAGGCAGTATTACGATCTCGTTTTCCCTGCACCGTATTATCCGATCCCTGGTCCAGCCTTAAACCTGTTTACCAACCACCCTCTTCCCAGCTGCGTGAAGGCCCCCTCTGAGCTTTTGTAGGATGGGTCATCCACCTTGGTTGACGCGAAAAACCATCTGACGTTGAGTTCGCCCGCTTCGTCTCTCCCTCTTGGTCTCCAAATGTCCGCATTTTGAACCGCCTTCCAATTTTTTCGGTCTCCCCGGATCTTAACTCCCGACATTGCGTTTTTTTCTTGCCGGCTTGGGGCCATTCGCGCAGCTTTCAACAATTGGGGGGTTTCACACAGTGAGGTTGGCTTGTTGGCGGTTGCATGTTCCCGACCTGAACACTAAGTTGGGCTTAGAAATTCCGTGACACATCAGGGCTCATAGTGCCTTCAAGAGCAAGATGGACGCAACGTCGGCAGTTTTCCTGTAGCTTTCCGGTCGCCCCGATTCGCAGGCAAGGGGACGTGCGTATGTCCTGCGTTCTTTCGAAGCAGTCAGTGACCTTGCTATGAACGCTTAGCCAACCGTTCCTTTTTCCAGATTCCACTCTTTTTCTAAGCATCTCTGCACGACACCCTCGTCATTTCGCCACGGAGCATTCCCCATCAAGGGCTAAAATTGACCGCTTCGGCGTCACTATGGAACGCCTAGCACTTGTTCCGGGATGACCCAGGCCCCTTTTCCGTCAAGCATGGGGTGCTGATCTTGATTTATTTTTCATTAGCGCTTTCCTAACGAAGCGTCCCTGACCGATGTCACGATTAATAGACACAGAGGTGAAACCCGTGGTACTTTCAGGGGGAATCCGAATGATTTTTTTTGGAGGATACAAGCGGTCTTTTTTCAATGGAAAGAACGATTATTTTCTTCTTAACACATTAGAAACATTGACACCCTCAAAGGTACAACCTGATACAATGCCTTCTAATGGAGTCCTGAGAGGATCTCATGAGCTTTCCCCCTGGGTTTCTCGGCGTCCCGAGCTGTCTCGTGGATTTTGCAAGTCGTTGACTAAATTCACAAATGGTGCGCTTCCCCCTTGGCCTCTCAAATCAGCCCCGCCTTTGGCCACCCATCTCCGTTCGTGGATCTGCCCCCGAGCAAGGCTTTTTCTAGCCGCGGCAACCCACTCCTTTTAGCAGGTAAGCTGACGGTTCCAGTTCCTGCAACAGCTTCTGGGGGCTTGGCGGCCCTTGCTGGGCAAGGCCGCCCGTACCTGGAGACACGCCTGGCTGATCCGTTCCCATCTCTCCCCGCCTTCTTTTCGCTCCATCCTGGAGTAGAATTTTAAAAACGAGAGACACGAACAGGAAACATAACAAAGAGGGGCCGTCTTTCTGGTAACCTCCGGCTTCTGCATGGCAATCCGCATAACCCTACGGCTTTGTTTCCTTGGGATGCCGTCGGACACAATGTCTATGCAAGTCTTTACCCCCCCTTTTACACATTTTTCTGTTTTAAAGGGACTTCCCGAGGCTCACTCGAACACTGATCCTTCACCTAAGCTATTTTTTGCAAGCCCTCTGTTACCCAAAACTTTCCGCGGTATTTTCCCTGGTCGACTAGCAATCCGAACTCTTCTCCGTGGGGAGACTCGGTCGGGGAATTTGCCAAGATTTTTAAATGGCGCTTAGCGTCCATCCCCGGCACATCTTGCTGAAACCTCCCAGCGGCCAGAAGTCTCTTCTTCGCCGCCACCCTTTGTCCGGCCCTGTGAGGAAAGAGTTTCCCTCCAAGCTGTTATCGGGTCCTTTACCGCGCTTTCCCTTCCCAACATGAAAGAAACGGTGTTGCTGGCCCTTAACGCTGGACATCGGACACTTTCCAACACTTCTCCAACTGGGGCAGCTCTTCCCTTGTCCCCGCGATCGTCGCCTGGGCCCACCATGCACTCGATTTTTTCTCAATGACCGGCGGCTTAAGTTTAACCAGGTCTGCGGCGATGTACAGCATTTGATTTTCGCCATGGGGACATGTAAACCTCCCCCATTTTCATTAATGATTCCCCCAACTGTCCGGGGTCCCAGGAAGCTCGGTCCTCTCCGGCACTTTGGGTCTGGCTCTTTTCCTGTCGGTTTTCGCGTTAGGAGCTGTGTGAACCAGTATTTTCCTTCCTGCTCGACTTATCTCTGACGTTTCTCTTCACAGATCCAACAGCACTTTCCTTCGGTCCTCCATTGTGTGCTCCTCTGTTCTGTTTTACGATTAGCTCTCTTTCTTTCCGCCACTGCTCAATCCTCTGCTGTTTCCTTTCCCCCCCTGAGTTTTTACAGAGGTGGTGCTTTTGGTCCCTCCGTTGTTTCACCCCCCCCGCCGGTCGATGTCTTTTTCTACCTCACCGTGAGAACGCTCCCCGCCATCCTCCTTTTTTCCCCCGACTGCGGCTTTTGCTCCTTCCTGCGCGGCCCTTCAGATCGCCTGACCCGCAACGTTTTACCCCTGACCTGCATCAGATGGCCCGCTTTCAGATTCTTTTTCCAGCTGCCGGACTCGTTCCCCCCTCGCCCCGAAAATGATCCTAAGCCGTTGCCTTATTTTCTTCAAGATCCACTTTTCCTGTCAGCGATATGATTTTAAAAGAAATCAGGGGCTCCTGTAATGTCCCCATGTTCCGCCGATCTCGATACCCAGAGATCAGGCCACTTCATCTTGGTGTGAGGCCCCGTGTTTTATCATCTTATGAGGTCTCCCTCTTGAAAAGTGTCCTCTGCCTGATTGTGAAAGGGTTTGAGATGCCTTATTTTCCCCGGGCCATGGGTTTTTGCGACGCCGCCCAGGTCCACCCACTTCCAGCACGCCCTCCCCTCCTTTGATGCCATTTGGATTTCCCTTCTTGCTTCTATGAAGGGCGTACTTAATTTTGGCCGAGTTTGACAAATTCTGGCGACTCTTTTCCCTTTTAATTGACAATGTGCCAGATGAATTGGCGTTCATTTGTTCGTCTGTCCATTCTGCACGACACTCAGTTGCCGTCACAGCTATTATAGGGTACCTCCTTGGTACACTATCTGATCCTTTGACTCACATGGCTTGGCCCGCTTTGGCGGCGGATTCTTCGATATGGCTCTTCTTAAATTTATAGCCAACATTCTGTGATGACGGTGACCTTCCTTTTCTAGATTTCCCTGCGAGGCGCCCCGTCCACCGTCTGATAGGATGTGTCTCCCTTTCCTTAGACCCGATTCTCTTGAAGGGTTTTTCTCAAAATGACGGCAGTACTCGCTTTATAACTTTTACGTTTTTTGTTTTCTTTTTTTCTTTTTTTTTTTTTTTTTTTTTTCTTTTTTTTTTTTTTTTTTTTTCTTTTTTTTTTTTTTTTTTTTTTTTTTTTTTTTCGAGGTAGTATTTTTCTCCCCCGGAAAGTTGATCCGCGACGAGGCCTCCTTTTCCCTTTTCCCTCCTAAAAATTTGTGTGCGTTTTCCGCTTAGATAAAGTTTTCCACCTTTGTAAGCTTCTTGCCTGTTCTCGTGGATTGCGCATTTCTTGTTAACCTCTAAAGTGTCTCTAGTAGCAATCAAATTCCTTTTTTTCCTCTACGATTGTTTTCAGCTTCCCCGACTTAACCTCTTTTGCGCCGTGTTGTTTTCGTTTCTTTTTGGACGGATCACTGCGATTCCTCGGAACTAGGTGACTTTCTTCCTTTATTTTTGGTTCTGTCCCTCTTAGGGTTCGTTTTCTCCTTATTCATTGTTTTTCACTTATGCCGCCTTCTAGTAAGAAGAATTCTTATTACAGGTCTTTCTGCACCGAAGGCCTTAGAGTGCTTGTTTTCGATCCTGCTCAAACTGACGCAACTTTTGTAGTTTGTGGATCTTACGTGACTGGTCCCCCCAACGACATCAATTTCCGCATCGGTGGTACAGCCAGATTTCATTCTCCCCGGGTGCGCCTCTCGACTTTGTGCTGTAGTGCCCTGTTATGTGTAAGGCCTTCTTTCTCGATCGGACCAGGATTTTTCCATTTTAGGTCGCCTGCGGATGTGGCATCTCCTCTTTCTTCCCACAACTTGTTTCAGCCCCCACCAGCGCTGTCCTACGCCCAACGGCCCAAACCCTTCCCAAACTTGGCGACAGGATGTGTAAAATCTTTTTCCTACTCTATCGGCTCATTCCCAGCCGCGACGTTTCTTTTTTTCCTCTTGCCGTAAAGTCTATACCCTAATCTTTTCCCCACTTTCCTTTTAAACGACCAGTCGTTGAATCGACCGTCGATGGTCTCCTACCTTATACGATAGCCCTCACATGGTCTTTCCATACATTTGAAAGTGTCTATCGCTCGTTCTGAGTTCCCATTGAACGACATGAGGTGGTTCCTTACAGTCGACCTTGCCCCTTTTTTCATTATCTGGCGTCGGGCGACACTAGGGTTTTTTGACGTTTTGCGACACCTTGATATTACCGTCGCTTACCCGAATGTTCCGTTTCCCTGGATTAAATCGTTCCTGTAGCCGGCTTTTTTTACGTTAGTTGTAATTATACTCCTTTTTCCTAAGTTGAGGAGACAAATTCGTTTTCCCGAAATGCCCTTAAGTTCTCCTTTTTGAGCAGCATACTCGCCCCTCCTACTTGTACTAGTTGACCCTCGAGATACTTTTTCGGTCCCCCTTTTTTGTGATTTTGTATGTAGTCATGCTACGATTTCCTGTTCTTTTTCTTTAATTCATGAGGCTCGATTACACGCCTCAATGATATATCTGTCAAATTTTTGATCCCACCCACCTAGTTTTTCGGCGGCTCGTATTCCAAAAACATTGTCCGGAGCTCTTTTCTGTGGGGTTATGGCCCACCTTTTCCCAGTCTTCCCTGGAACAGCTTTCCTACTCTTAGCCTCGTTTTTTTTTGACTTTTCTCTTTGACGTTGTGTCTATGATACACTTTTCCGCACGGCGCACGCCCCTTTTTAAGTGTTCGAATTAGACGAATTTGGCCTGAATCCAACTACGCAGCCCCCCTTCTGCAGGTCGAGATAAATGCCTGATTGGGCATCTCTTTGAATTCCCACCATTTGTGTGGCTTCCCAGTTTTTACCCCTCCTCTGAGATCTCCATGTCTTTCCTGGGCATCGCCGCGTTTGCGTTTTTTTTCCTCCCCTGCCCGTAATAGAGTTCAGCATCCCTTCTAAGCATGCCGGCACTCCACCCCCAGGGCATGACCGCAAAGCCTACCTCTCCTCCTTGCGATTTTCCTCCAGACACTTTTTCCGGTCTTTGGATCGTGCGTGAGGTTCTTTCCTTCGAGTGTAGCCCCCCTCCGGACTGCTAAGCAGGGTTATTTTTTAGTATCGAATATGTCCGCCCGTCCTTCCTTCCAAAGAAGACCGGAACACCAACACCCCACAACACCACACAAACCCGTCCTATTCCCCCAACTCCGCTCTCACAGCTGCCAGTTCGCGCCCCCGGCTTTCAGACACCCCGGCCGCGTGTTTTGGACGGTCTTTCCTTCCGGAAAGCACATTATTACAGGTGATCGACGACAACACCAGCCGTCCCCTTGGATCGGCCCTAGCCGCTTCTCAGTTACCCCCTTTCCTTTCAACGGCCTCATCCCGAATCGTTTTCTCAAAGATTACCCCCCCACGACACCTTGCCGCTCGCCAATTGGCTTTGCCCCGGGTGTTTCTCCTGGCCGACACCTCTATCATGGGGCGCTGAAAGGCCGCTGGCTGGAGGCTGCTCGGATTGCTGTTCCTTCCTTTTTAGAGTGATGACGGTCTCTTTCCTCTTCCTGTACACTTCAGAGAGGGCCCCGGTCCAAGAGACCGCGAGATTTTTTCCCCATGCCGCCTCGAACAAGTGGCAACGAAACCCGTTTCCCCCAAAGCTTTTTAACATGGGTGGCCGCGTCTTCGTCTCCTCCGAGGTGGGGGTCTGCCTCCGATGGGCGGGCGGTTTTTGCCATGGTCACATGCGCGAGACTTCCGGAGCCACCTTACATTCGCCCCGACGATTCCCAAAACAAACTCCCACTGGTCCCATCTTCCTTTTTGGAGTCACCCCACCTGTCTCCCTGACAGTGCGTGGAACCCCCGGCGCCGTCGTTTGATCTGAGTCTGCGCCCGCCGGTAAGGTCTTTTCATTCTGGCGGCCATGCGCTCCCTTTTTCCTATTTGAGTTTTCGTGGCTATGGGTGGTCAAAAGTCCGCTTGGCCCGCCAATGTCCTAAACATGTTGTCGCCACCTTGACAGTCTTCAACCTTCGCAAGCCCCCTCTTTTGGTCACCCAGCCGCAACTCCGTTCGGTGGAGGAGTTTCATCTTTCCCCCCACTCGCGACAGGCTCCGAGACCTGCTGGTTCCATCCTTGGAACCCAAAAGCCGGCCTCAACCTGCCGCCACTGCACGCTGCCCCACCCCCGGGTGGCTCCCCCCAAAATCACCTCCCTGCGGATTTCAGGAGGATTGACTTTTCCTTCCCCCCTCGGGCGTGCAGTCATCCATCCCCCACCCTGAAGACACGCTTCCTTTCTCGTTTCCCCTGAATGTTGGTCAAGAACTCAATATTTCTTACCTTCTTTTGGCTTTTCTCTCCATTCGAGCGTCAGGCCAATTTCTCTCTAAGATGAAATCCCCAACGACCCCCATTCGCCCCATCCCTGTCTCGCCCTTCCAAAGGACAAGCGAGCTTTTTTCTTCGGGTGGTTCCCCCCCTAGGTCGCCCGGCGTCAAGGGCGCCAGGCCCGCACCCCTTTTCCCACAAGGTTTACGTCTTGTCCTCTTCCCGATGCGTGATGAGCATTCCCCGCTTTCGGAAACAATGATTGACATGATTCTCCGAAGTGAATCTTTCCTCTCCAGACTTCTCTTGACGAGCCTTTTTTCAGACGTTTCCCGCCGATCACTCAAGATCTTTTTAGACGCGGTTAACCAGCCCCCGACTTCTTTTTCTTTAGGAAAGTTCTCTGTGATCCTCAGGCAAATCAGATCGAATTTCCCCTCCTCCTTCTTGGGCCCGCACTAGCTTTTTCCACTTCTTCGGCAGCGTCGTACATTTCAAACATCGTTCCTATCTTCAACCCGAAGGTTAAACTTTGAACCGCAATCCCTCGTCGACCTACCTCCTCAAACTGCTGGCAAGCAACTCCCTTTATTGATTCGCATTCTTTTTTCAGACCCTATTCAAGAGTTGTCAGCCCATATATATCTGGACGATGCGCCCCGGGCCCCCTCACGAACGGTTTTTTTAGTCGTCCTCATGGCCTATGTCAGCCGCCAACACTGGAATCAATTTTCCCTCCCTGACACATGTTTGAAGGCCCTCTCTGCTCCAGTCCTTATTAACCATGTCTGTCCTCTCATCTCGCCCCTCTTTTCAAATACTTCAATGCCCGGTCCGATCCCGCATACCCCTCCACTTTGTCTCAGCAAGGCGTCGGTTTGTTTGAATGTAACCCCTGGCGGCGGCGCGGTTCCCCCCTCATGGACTATTGTCAGGGGACTACCTCCCCATTACATCTCGACAGATTCATTCTTACCTATTCTCAACCGTTTTCCCGCACGATTAACGCAAGTCCAGCAGCGCTAACTTGCCAGATAGCCGCGCGCGCCCCCAAGGTACTCACCCCCCACCACCCCCCCTGCTATGTCCCCGTTTTTCTTCTCTTGTCCCTTAAGAGTTTTCTTCTCGATACGTGGATTAACGTGGGCCCCCCCTGCACCCTTCCATCAATCCTCCTTGCTTTCGCCCCCCAGACCTTATAAAGTGACTTTGACGGGCACTTTTTTGAGGTGGATCGTTCCAAGTATCCCCATCCCGACGTCGGTTTTCCCCCTTGCACCACCTGACCCCACGTATCATTTTCGGGCATCGTTTCACGCTTTCATTGTTCCTTTCTTCTGCACTTTCTGTGAATCGGCGCGCCTTTCGGTCAATCCCCTTTGTGCGGCTTTTCAGTTAACCCGCTGGCTGTTCGGCTTTTCTCGTCCTTCTTGCGCAGAGACGTTTCTTCACTTCTCCCAAGCGCCAGTTCGTAAAATGTCTATGGCTTGGTCTTCTCCACTTCTTCTCTTTTCCCCTCCCCCCGAAGTTTTTTTGATGTCTCTCGGTTCCCCCGCCCCTACTCTTTAAACCTTCGGTGGGATAAGTGACAAATTACGGCGCTGGCCTTTCCCTGGGTCCTGAGAAAGCCTTCGCGAAAAACTGACCCTTCCAGCTTTTGGACAGCGCCAGTTCCGCGCCGCTTATCAGCTGCCTCTTGTGCTGAAACCGTTCACGATTTGATCCAAGGATAAGGCCATGCGTTGCAGAAGCCGCTTTTTACAGCCTTGACTCCACTTGAGCCCTTTGCCGCCCTTCCCTGCTTACCTAATGTCTGTTTCTTCCATCAATACCGGGATTGATCATGTGCCCCAAGTTTTCGGCCGATCGCGCTCACCCTTTCCCGACTGTCACCAAGCCTTCCCACCCATTTGGTCACCATTTTTGATTGAGGACTGTCCCCTGCCTTAGTCCTTTTGAGGGTCTATCCCTGGGACCCAACGGTGGTCATCATCCCCTTATGAGATCGAGGCTGAGCAAGACCCCCAGGACTCGCACTCCCTTTCGAAGATCGCCCTGTTCGACCCTCCCGAAAGCCGGCCAGCCCCTCCCTAACCTTCCCCAAGCCTTTTTTGCGACATTGCTGATGGATGGCGTTGTGGATATCTGACGGCATGGGTTTTTCGGTGGCACCTCCGCCTTCCGCCCCCTAACTCCCACTCCCCCCCCCCTCCGACCCCCCCGGCCGCGACCCCCACGTCCCCCTTGCGGCTTTTGGCTGAAAGGGTGCCGACTGTCCCGGAGTCCGTGTCGGATGCTTTATTTTTGTCAATTCCCCTCTCGCGACAATTCTTTTCCTTTTGTCAGGAACCCCTATATGTAACCCCTATCCTCTCGGCACCCCCCGCTGCTTCGTTTGGAACCACCCCCCTTCTTTCGCTCCACGCCATGGCCTTGTACCCCCCGTTTTCTTATCTCGTTTTCACGCTTAGGCGTATTTTCGGTTCGCCCTTTTGTTGAGCTCGACGGCTTTTTGCCAAGTGTTTTTTTCCCCCGTTTCCCCTCCTTGCTTTTCCACCCCCTCTTCGAGGGCCCTCTCTTCTACCCCGTTGCACGTCGCTTCGGTCTTATCGCCTTTTTCCTATCCGCAGCACGGCCTTCGCTGATTTGTGAAACGTCCCCGGTATGCGCAAAATCTTTGATCGTCCTTTTTTTCCTCTTCTTGCTTCTGTCAATCGTTTTATGAGCTCCCCCCAGCCACCCCGCTCCACTTCGTTTTCCGCAAATTTTCCATTGCCCCCTCAACCCCATGTGACGTCTTTTTTGCATGCGCATGTGCCCGGCCTCTTGTCATCCCTTTTTCAAGGACCGTAACCAGTTGGTTCCTTTTTTTTCCTTGCCGATTCCTTTTTTTTGCCCCCCAACGGAATACGCTTACGGCCCAGCTGTTTGGTGAAGGTTCTTCGGATGTTTGAATTTTCTTCTTTTATCTCTCCCCTTCGGACTCGAAGGGAGTACGCCTGACCCCTGTCCCTCTCGCCGAGTCTTCCCCGGAGCATCGAAATTGCTCTTCCCTTGTACGGGTGTCTTTACTGCCAGTGCTTGAAGCTCCCGTTTTCCCGACCTGAATTATGGTGCTCTTTGGGCTTCCGTGAGATTGCATTGGCTGTCCTTTTCGCCATGAATTTTTCATTCCCTCCCGCTAGGGTTTTAGCGCTTGGCCCGGCTGACACCTCATTATGTTCGTGGACCTTGTGCTTCTGTTTTTCCAAGTGGCTCCCATTGGCATTTTTTTTGCGAGGTGTTGTTGACCCCCCCACTCGCCACGCCCCTGAGCCGACCCCTCTGGCATTTGCCGCCCCCCGCCGATCAATTTGCTGCCGATCCTCCGGCGCCTTGATACGTCTCAGTGAGTCATTGTACGCGTTTTGCGTAATGTCGGATTTTTGCATAGCTTTGGCTCCCACATTCGCCCCCCCGCCCCCTCCACCCCCCCCACGGCCTTCGTCCGACCCCCACCCGACCCACCCAACCAACACCCACCCCCTGGCCGCCGTTCAATTACCGGCGGCCACCGCACCCCCCCATGTAACCCCCGTGCAGTTTTTGATCATGGTCTGAATGTCGCAGCGGCCGCTTTTCATCTCGTTGTCCCGTCCCCCCCGCCGCCATAATTCCCCCAACAGCCCTCCTATGGGTCCGCACGAGCAGCCTCGCCCCTCACACCGATGAAGATGTGCCTGCAAGGTCGAACATACCTCTTGACCTTGGCGCGCGTTCCGTCCATTTGTCCGACTCGTTTTGCGGATCCCTTGCCCGCCCTTGGTTATCTCTGGGCCGAAGCCATTTTCCTGGTGGTTCTTCCGTCTAATGGGCATCTATTGCTCCGAGTTTCGGCCCCCCCCCCACAGACACCCCTTACCCCCCCCCCCTGTGCCCCCTGGCTGGCCCTCCGTATGGCTTCCTGGCTTTGAGAGCGGGCGTTTCCTTATCTCATCCGGTTTCAGGCACCCCTCCTTCATTCAAACCTTTTTATAGAGGTTCTTGCCAGCCGACTCTCCATGGCCGACCACCCGCCCTGACCCGCACCTGCGGCCCAAAGATCGCTTTTCGGTGTACATTTTTTTTTCCTTCGGGTTTCTTCTCACGTCCGCTGACGCATCTGCCGGTCCGGCCCTTCCCCCTCAGGCTCAGACGCAATTGATCCGCCCTTCTGTTTTTCCCACACTGCCCCCCGGACAAACCACCAGTAGTTTGGACCAGCTCTATAGGACCCCCATCTGTGCCGGAGTTGCTCATTTTCGGTTTATTTGCGCCCTCAACACTTTGTTGAGCACGAGAACCCAGATTGACCCCGTTTAAGGTAGGCGGACCTGATTTTCCTTTTTCCGCCCCCCCACCTCTTTTTGTGTGTCGATTAACCTTTTTCCTAAAGGCGCCTTCAGCGTTTTTTCACGCTGTGTTGAGGTATAAGAACGGTTTCTGAGAACGCCAAATCAATTCCCTTCCTTTTGCAGATGAGCAGAGTTTTTCCTTATCGAGACATGGCTCCCAAAAGTTTGCCCCGGTGGCCCTGAGTTTCCAAAGTTTTTAAAAAGAAGATGGAGGTGGTCGGTCTCTGTCCCCCCTTTTCATTGGGTCCAAGACTTGAAATGCAGTCTTTGTTAATGACTTTCCC
>Ga0179593_1486009_pt1 | contig 17127 bp, 26 predicted proteins | sample CZODoug2_1_08_16_FD_185931 | JGI IMG/M metagenome (GOLD analysis project Ga0179593, IMG submission 185931) | Vadose zone soil fungal communities from Angelo Coast Range Reserve, California, USA - CZODoug2_1_08_16fungal (PacBio error correction) | ecosystem: Environmental > Terrestrial > Soil >... | reverse complement strand
TTTTCTTCCCCCTGTCTTTTTTTGTTCAAAACTCCCTCTTTCACGGGCCATGTCCCTTCCCGCTCATATTACCGGTTATTTTTTTCTCAGATCTTTTTCAAATGGATCTGCAATTGAATGATCTGACCAGACAAATCCTTCCCCATTTTGCGGAAAGTAAAGACCCTCGTCGCCCCCCCTCGACCACTTCTATGTTTGATGGCCCAGATTCAGCGCCTCTAAATTACCTTTTCTCTTCTCTCTATTTTTCTATAATTCGGATTGGTGGTGTGACCGTCCCCCCCACCTTCCCTTGATCATCGTCGGTTGAATCGTTTTCGCGGATGGCTTTCGTGTTCTCTGGCCCAATTCCACGGCCTGCACTGTCTCCGCCCCTTTTTGCAGCGAACGCGAGGAACCCCCCGGAGATCTCTTCCCATTTCCCATTTATTTCTTCTAGTGGTGGCTGTTGCCTCCCCCCCTTTGTTTTTACCTGTCCGGTGTTTCAGAGCAGCAAATGGAATGTTTTGGAAACGTTTTGTTTTTTCCCCTCCTCAGTCTAGTGAGTCGACTCATGGGCTACTTTCTCCTCTGCAATTTTTTCCCCCCCCCCTTCTTGGGTCTTGACTTTAATTAATTGGTGGCTCTTTCCCTTAGTCTTCCATCATGTGCCTACGGCAATGGTGGCAGTTTCCTGTCCCCTTCCCAGCCAAACTAAAAATCGGTCCCCCTCGAGCTGGTATGCCCTTTCCCAAGATGTTCCCCCCCCCCCCAGGTCCGTTCTCCTTCGCCTCTTTTGAACTCGGACGGCCGAGAACCTCTCTTATACCCCCCCCCCCGAGACTTTTTAAATGGGATACGCGTACAAGATCCTGGAGTCCGCTCGGTCTTCACTGAGTTTCTTTGTATTGGTCTTCTTCCTTTTTCAGGCGGCGCGGTCTCTCTCCCCCGCTCATTCCCCCCCCTGTCAGGTTTTTTTGGAACCCCCAACTTCTGTTAAACTCCCCCCCCCTTTCCCCTCCTTTACCCTTAAGTCAGGGCATGAACTCTTGCCCCGCCCCGAGTCTGCCCAGTTGCCTTTTCGTTACGGTCTGCTTCCCCTTCCCCCCCCAACTCGGTGTGTGGTAGTCGTCCCCTTCCAATGCTTTAACCATCTTAACCCTGGCGCCGGCATGATGTTTCCCTTTAGTCATAGCGGCCTTTCCTCCCCTTATGGTGGCTTTCCCCCTCCCCACATGTTTACTCTTTCCCCCACAAAAACCCCCAACCAACTCTTTTTTCTTTTTTCCCCTTAAAACGGAGGGGCAGAAAGGACTTTCCCCCCGTTAGCATTTCATGTGTCGAAATCTTGTAGCTCTGTCGCTTCAGGCGAAGTAGGACTATCCCCCCTTCTCTTTCAAACTTTGCCCGATTTTTTCAAGTCAGGGACCTTTCTTTTTCTCGCTTCGGTCCCTCTCACCTCACGGCTGGTGGATGGTCTCTTTGCGAGTGAGGGGGCAGGAAACCTTGGCTGTTGTTGTGTCGGTACAGGTGGTCCCTTCCAAAAGGTTCGTTCTGGAATCAGTCTCACCAGTCCCGCAACAATGCTCTGCTTTTTGAAGAGAGTCTTCCCTTCCACCCAAACCTTTTCCCCTTTTTCCCCCTCCTTTTTTCTCGCCTTTTTTCCTGACTTAGTTTTTTCTAGTGCCCCCGACCGAGCATCGCAACCGCGTGGACTGGTCGTTTTCCCCCCTTTTGAGGAAGCATTCACCTTCCACACCTCCTCCCTTTTTGTCATTAGTCCTTCCCAGACCTGTCTTTCGTTTGATGATGGTGGGCACATCTTCTGTTAGTGGCTGTACCGTCCTGTCCCTTTTCCTTGAACTCTGCTGTCCTAGCACCCCCCTTAACAGTTTCGTGCCACAAGGCTTGAGCCTGCTTTCATTTTTGAACTGTCTGGCCGCCTTCTTTTTTTGTACTCCAAAGACTTCCGGTCCCAAGACCTGCTTTTTCTCTTCTCTTTTTTTTTCCAATACACTTTTTTAAACCCATCTCTTCTTCCTTTAAGATTTTCCGAGTTTCATTTATTTCTTAGATCCACGTTAAACAATGGGTCTCAACAGCCCACAATCAATAACAAGGTTCTTGGCTTATGGGATCTGCTTAATTTTTTTCGTCTTTTCGCCTGTCTTCTTCCTGTTTGAATGGCTTTCTCTGAGCCCCTTATAACCCCCCAGCCAGTTTTACACAGTCGGGACGAATCTCCTACGTTAGGTGACGCATACTTCCCCCCCGAAACCCCCTTTCCTCCTCAGTATGTTTTTTCTTGTATACGTCCTTTCCCTCCTTTTGCACCCCCCCACCCCCTTCTTAGACTTCCAATGGAAGGCAAGTGTCCGGCTTCAAGCCCTTCTAATTATACAGCACAATGTCTAAGTTTCCCTCCTCTATCCTTTTCCACTTTTTCTTTCATAAGGTGGTTGTTCTCTTTCTCGAGAGAGGTTCCCGTAGCCTTTTTTTGAGTCTGTTCTCAAAGGCGCCATTTTTTTTTACAGCCGCACTGCACATTCCTACTGGTGCCTCTCCTCACTTTTTGTTTCCCTCTATATCCCGCTTACGTCTTCCACAGCCAGTCCATTACCTTGGACTAGAAATTGGGTGTCTTGTTTTGTTGCTTAATGCCCCCTGGATTTTCTCTTTCGTAAAAGGTTTTTTTGTCTTTTTGTGTCCCCCTTCTTTACGATACGCGCCTTTTCGGAAGACTACGGCTAATACCCTCCACTAGCATGGTCCTCCCAACTTCTCCCCCCCCCTTCACCAATTGTTTTGCTCTTTTTTTTCTTTTCATTTTGTATACCTTGTTTAACGTTTGCTCCTACTTCCTCCATTCTTAAATCGACACTCTGCCCCTTACATCTTGACGAATTGTACCATTCTGTTCTCCTGAGGAATATCAAAGCCCCTTTTCTTCCCCATTTCCCCTCTTTTGTATTTAAACCAAGAAGGATGAAACTACATGTAACTTTTTCCTCTACCCGGCCTCCGCCTTGGTTCCTCAGCTCTTTTTCTCGTGCGTCCTCCCTCCTATTCCCGCAACCTTCACCACCTCATGTAAGACATACCCCCCCTCCCTTCTACTTAGTGCCCCCCATCCCTTTCCCCCCCCCCTCACCTTTAAGTTCCTGGAAGTAGCCATTATACCCCGGTAGCAGGTGTGAAGTCTAATTCCTAGTATAAGGTACATACTTACCCCATCTCGTGTCGGGATGGTGAAACGTCTTTCAATCTTGTTTTTTCCTGCTGGTCTCCCCGAGTCGGTCATCTTCCCTTTTTCCCCTCTTGAATGTTGTTGGCCGTTTTTGACTTCTTGTGTGGGAAAACGCACTTCCCCCTCCCTCTATTGGCCCATGAAGTGGGTTTCTTTACCCTGATGCCATCCTCCCCTTGGTTTGCGGTTTTCCCCTTTCTTCTCCTCATCCAAACCACAATAAGGTGTTGGTCCCTGAAAAGCCTCTTCGCAGACCCCCCCCCCTTTCCCCCCCCCCCAAAAAACCCCCCCCCCCCCAGTTCCATTTCGGTGATAGCCATACCTCCTGTCCCTGAATGCCTTTTTTTATTCCGCCTTTCCCTTGAAGGAATCAATACTGTCCTCTTCTCGAAGTTTTAGAAGAACTTTTTACGCGGCCCCTCTCCCCCTTACGACCCTGCCGTCTTGTGACATGCTTTCCCCTGAACAGCCATTTTCCGGTTAACGCCAGACCTCCTACTTTTTACCTTTCCCCATTTGTTTTGGTTCTTTGACCCCCCCCATATATCTGTTACTTTTCTCCCCCCTATCCTATTTTCTTTTGGTTGCCCTCCCCCGCATTCCCGATGTCCATTTCACCCGACATTAGCCGAAGAATTCCCTCCACTTGCTCCTGGAAATCCTCCTCGTATCCGCTCTCAGGTTCCCTCATGCCGCTTGTTGTTCCCCGATTTCATTGTCTTTTTGAGGTCTTCCTCCTATTTGGAGTAGTAGGTTGAACAGTCTTGATTTCCTTTCCTTTCACCCCGGTGAGAGTGTGGACCGCTTCCCTCTCCGTATGAGGACACGAACCCAGGGCCCTCTTTCACCCTCAATAAGTTGCTTCCGAGTGCTGATCTTCTCTTTCTTAATCCCCCTGTTAAATTACTCGAGGTGGTTGCCCCCTGTAAGCGATTTTTCTATTGTCTTCCCGTGGCTGGTTTCCTCTGTAGGATGTCTCCCTTTCCCTGGTGTTGCAATTTTTTCTTGTCCTTACTTCAACTTACTCGGGGTGGACGATTTCTTTTTTTTTGTTCTTGTTAGTTCCTTTTGCCCCACCCTTTTCAGATCCCCCTTTTTTTTTGTTTTTTCCCTTAGTTCCCCCCTTTTTCTTTGAGCAATTGGTCCCTCAGATCCTATTACTCGTAGCCCCATTGTGTCAAGTCCCTTTTTGAGGTGGACGAAGCTGTCCCCCCCACACCGTTTTTCCCTATCCCCCATTACATTGCTTGCTCTCCGCCATCTTTTTCTCCTCCCCTCCCCATGTTGGCTGGCTCCTGTAAGCTCCCCGCTGTGATCTCCCACCTTGTTTCCCTTTGTGACCTTATTTAGTCAGCCTGGTGCTCGCTTGCGTATGCTTCATCTTTAATCTTCGGAATTTTCTTGCGATGAGGAACCACGAAGTTCCCCCTCTCCCCTTTTAGTCCACCCCTCTTCTTGCTCTGACTCCTCTTTGGACCCGGCACCCTTCTTGCTTTATTCTGAACGATCTGTTCCTTTTTCAGTTTCCTTACTTTTGTGCGCGGTCCTGGCACATCGGCCGTTTTCTCTTTTTTTTCTATGTGTGGCCGGTCCGTTTCTTTCTCCCTTGGGCGCGAGGGTCTTTTTTCTATACATTTTCCTCCTATGTGGGATAATTATGCCTTCTACAAGACCTTTCAATTTCCCTCTTTGTTTACGTGCATCGCGTTTTCGTCTGTCCTCCCTCTTTTCCTTTTTTTCTCCCCCCTCCCTTTTGTTTGTTGTCTCGTCTGAACCCGACGTTTCCCCAGAAACCCCTAGTCTTCACTTCTTCCCTATTAAGACTTCCCCTTTCTGGAGTCGTTATCATAATTCCCCTGGATAGGAACTGCTTATTTCCACCTAAAGAACCAGGGCGTTTAAAGGAAGGACCCTTTCCATTTTTTTCGCCCCCTCCCAATGTCGTCTTTCCTCTTTCCCTGATGGCAGAGCCTATTCAATTACTGTTTTGCAGATCGACTCCTTAAGAATTCCTTCTCTTGGTTGTGCTAATGCCACCCCATTCATGGAAGTCGATACCTCCTCTTCTTTTTCAGAGATGGACTTCGTGTTTTCCCCTCAACGCAATTCCCCAACTCATCCTCCAATCTTAGATAGTTTTAGATCCAGTTTTTTTCATCGGACCCATCACCATGTGAGTTATGGCTCTCGGGTGTCCTCGTCCTCCGCCCCCCCCCCAGTTTTTTTTCTTTTGGGGTTTTCCTCCCTCATATTTCCTTGGTTCGCTGAGCAGTTCCTTTCCTTAGACCAAACGGGGTTTGCCCCTCTTCCCTCTCCCAGTTCTTCGAATCCTTTTGGCTACGTTATCGTCCTGTAAATCGTTCGTGTACTTTCCTCCTCCTTTGTTCAATTTTTTTTTTTTTGTGTTTTCTTGTTTCGATGCCCTTCCCTGTCCTCTGGCATGGCCTTTTTTCCCGTGGTATTGCCCCCCCCTCCCCCCGTCCCCACTCGTCACACCGATTTATCTTTTCTGACTTCTCTTGGAACCCCGTTTAATCGGGGCCCCCCTCCGTCCCACTCTGCCGGCATTCTTCCCCCCCTCTTCTACCAAAAAGATCCATTTGAACATTTTGACTTCAACCTTCAGTCAGCGCTCTTGGAGTTCTGCTTTTTGTTCGGCGGATAAGTCTTCTCGGGAAGCTTCCGCCCCCCTCCCTCCCCTTTCCCGTAGACATAATGTTCACCTACGCCCCCCCCCTTTTAACCGCCGACCCCCTCCCCCGTTTCTTCCCCTCTGGCCAGACCGAGCTTTTGTTTTGCCTTTTGGATCTGTCTACGAGGAGGCGTTCCAGGCCCCTCGGCTCTTGTTTTCGCGTCCCATGGTTTTCAAATCTGAACACCTTGCATTATGTGTACCCCGCTCCTTGCTCTGCGCCTAACATTCTGTGTGGCGTCAGACAAAACATGGGTCAAATTTCCCTCTCCGGGCGTGAAACATGACACCGTCCTTGGTCCATTGAAAGTCCTTCCCCCTTCTTCGCTTCCTGGGTAGGCCACTTTCTTTGTTACCTCTATTCTCCTCCCCTGCAGTCCATTCAATTATGATTCTCCAATGGTAAGTTTCTTCCCCTGTTGACTCTGTTCGGAAATAAGTTCCGGCTATCACTACTTTTTTTTTTTTTTTTTCCAGGCTTTTAAGGAAAACCCCCCGACTTGTTTGTACGGTCTTCCTCCCTGTCGGCACTTCCCCCCCGGGTTAGGGTTCTACCTTAACCCTACTTCCCCCTCCCAAATGAATTCTCCCTTTCGGTTACGCGTAGCCTTACCCTTCCCCCCCGCGTACCTCTGTTTCACCTTCTTCCCTTTTTACAACTGACCTCCCCTCCTGGTTTTTTCCTGTGGCCCCTAAGAGCATAGCCTCTTTTAAGGAGGTTTTTTTCATGCTACTTTGATTTCCCCCCCCTGCACACACTGGTACCTTGTCTTTCCTTCCGCCCTTAAAGTAAAGAACTGAACATGTTTCTCTTTTTTCGCTGGTGGGACCTCTTCGTCCTATTTCTGCGGCGACCTTCTTATGTCGGAGCACGGTTGGCCGCATTCTAGTAGGGAGGGACGAGTGCAACTCCCCCCCCTCTCCTGGACCCCCCCCCCCCACCCCCCAACACACGAGTCCCAACACCCAAATTCTTGAGAGGGTCGCGGACCGGGACTGTAGTTTTTAAGACCTGGGTTTGAGCCTCAAACTTTTGGAATTCCGGGCCACCCAAAGTGTTATTCCTTTTTCCCCCTTTACCCTTTTACCTGGTGGTCACCCCTCTCATCCCTTTATTACTTGTCAGATTGTCGATTTTTCTTTCTGAGAGCAACGTTTTCCCCAACACGGTTACTCAAACCCCTGACACACTCCCACCCCACTCAAGACCCATGTCATTTGATTAGTTGGGACCCTTCCTCATTGTCGGTCATTCTTCCTTCTTTCGTGGGTGCCTGTTTCGTCGTACACATATTCCCCCCCCCCCCCCCCCACAAGTGACACCGGCCGGTTACTATAGCCCCTCTTCATTTTCTGTCACGGAACCCAACCGACACCCCCCCCCCCCCCCCCAAAAAGTCATTCCTTTCTTCTTTCCGGGATTGCGTCTTCTAGATCACCGCTTTCTTTTAAGGCTGAAGTTGCCTCCTTTCGGCTTCCCCAGGAGCATTTGAGAATTTCCTTCCTCCCTGGATAAGTGTCCCCTCCCATCTCTCTTTCTTTTGTTTTGTTGTTAGATTCTCCTTTTCCTGGACATTGCCCTTTCTTTTGAATTCCCGCCTGTGCCCTTTGACCTCCCCCCGATGTGTTTCCCCTGCAAGCTTTGGTTGCGCTTCTCTACTTACGTCTCCATCCCAGCTCCTTCTCGACGGGGTTGTGTACCTTGTGGAGTTCCTTCTCTGGTTTTCTCGCTGCCCGTCTTGGGCTTGTTCTGGTCCTACTTCCTGCACAGCCGACTACGGCGGCCCCCCCCCGCCCCTCTTTCGCCCCAACGAAGCCCCCCCCCCCCAGCCCTTTTTTTTTTTTTTTCACTAGTATTTTCCCTTTTCTCTCGAGTTGAAAATTTTTTGAAAAAGACACTCTGCATTCCCCCTCCCTCCTCAGTGGTCCCTGTGGAGGTGAGAATAAGAATATACCCTTCTTTTTTGCTGAAGTCTTTGTCTTCCCCCCCCCCCAAACCTCTCTTCCATAAATGTCCTGCAGCGCCAAGGCACTAACCGCCTTGGTGTACCCAGACCCCGGCTCTGACTGTACCTTACAGACTAGCCCTTCCCTGCCCTGCTCCGAAATATCCTTCCTTTCCTACCCATCTCCGGATCGTGCTTCAACAGCATGTCATTTATGGATTCGCATCGAAATGACAATTCCTGCAAGTTGTTGTACGGTTTTCATTTGCTTCTAGTAGGCCTCCTCGTAAAAATCGTTCGATTCCCTGGAGGTCCCCGCCAATCCCCTTCTGTCGGTGGCTTTCCAGTATTCTATTTAGGTTCCCAAGATTGCCCCCCCTTTTTTTTTCCTGTTCCTTAAGCGGTTTGTCCCACCTTTTTCTTTACTTTGTTTTCACTTTCCGGTTCCCCCTGTCTGAAAAACAGCCAACTTTTTTTTCGTTTTTTCGTCCGAAGAAGAAACACAAACCCCGTTGTGTGCGATTCCCCTCTCCTCTCCTCCAGGATTGCCGCAATTCCCTTTCCGGGTATAAGGAAAGTGGAGGTCCTATCGGCCTTTTCGTCATCATATTTCTCTTTACGACTTTTTCTCTGAACGTCTATCCTGTAACCCTTCTAAATCTTTACCCCTCTTCATTCTCGTTCGGTGAAGGCTTACCTGCCCAATCCTTTCCTTTTGCCCAGCACTCCAGCCTATTGTACTCTCCCCATTGTGTTTTTTTTTCTTTCACTCCCACCATATATCTCCTTATAAACTGACCTCTGATATTTTTGTTGCCGACATTAATTGCCGGAATCCTTTCCTCTTTTCCTTTGCAGTGCCTAAGCCTAACAGCCCCCCCTCCTTTTCTGGAAACCTCCTCTTCCGCTCCTCAAGGGGTCGCATGATAGTGTCTGTTACCCTCCTACCTGCTCGACGGAGGCGGTCATGATTTTTCTTTTTTTCTTTGAACAGTCTGATTCATTGGCTTCCTTCCCCCCCTTGCTTGACGTTTTCCCTCTCCCCTTCAGCCGCAGGACCGACTTCCGCCTTCCCCCCCTTCAAGTGAAGGCCGACGCTATGATCCCTTCCTCGGCCCTGTTCCCCTTCCTAGTCGGTGGTTTTCTCCTCTCTTCATTTCTTTGCAGTTAGAGCTTCCCTTAGTATAGTGTAGGCCCCTTTCCCTTGGGTTTCCCCTTGTTTTTTTCCCTGTTGCACCCCCCCACTTCTTGGTGTGTTGACGATTTTCTGTGGCTTTTGAAGTTTTCTCCCCCACATGTCCACCATTGAGAGGTATTCCTTTTTTCTGGCATCGACACCTTTTGTCAGTGCGCTTCCCTTCCCGTAACGCTCTTTCCCTAACGTCCCATTTCGTTAGCCTGCGTCGCCGCCGATATGGAGGGCGAGATGTCCCCGTTGCCCTCTCCCATTTCCCCTGCTGCTCTCGAACCATTCTCGTTTTTCATAGAACTCCACTGTTTTTCCCCTTTCCTCCCCTCTGCAGCTACCCCCCCTCTTCGACCGAACCAATTTTTAACTGTTTGCCAGCTGAGCCGCGTTTTTTTTTCCGTTTTTTATAGAGCAGATTTGAGAATCTTTTTTCTTTCCTTTTAAGTGACGGCCTACCGGAAGGAAACCTCGTCCCTTTTCCGTTTTTCTTTTTTCTCTCGACGTCCCTTGCTTGGTTGGATCACACCCCCTTATGTCGTAGGAACGATTGTCGACTACTCCTGACATATGCGCTGCAGCTGTTTCCCCCCCCCCCTCGTCCTAGGATTTCGATTGGCCCTTCCTTTTGCCGTTCGGTTTTTTCTGGTCCTTCCTTTTTCTGGTAATCATCAGCAAGGGCCTTGTTCACTGGGCTTTTCTTGCTTTCCGCTTCCGCAACACGGTCATCTGCTCGCCTTTTTTTTTCACTTTTTCTTTCTCTTTCATTTTTACTCCTAATAATTTTTTTTGTTTTTTTTTATCTCTCCATTCTAACCCAAGAGATGAGGCAACCCCCGGTCGCTTATTACGTTATTTGTAGTTTCGAGTCTTTCCCAAGTACTTCCAATGGCTGATCTGACCCAGAACCCCTCTTTTCCCCTTTTTTTTTTGAAACTAAGGACCTCCCCCAATCTTTTCTTTTCCTGCCCCCACCGGAACTTTATGTGCCAGTTTCCCCCCCCTTGTCCTTCCCTCTGGTACACTTCCCATTCCGCTTCCCTCCCTCCCTGAGCTCTGTGTGCGATGTCCAAACCCTATTCTTTTTTGAAGTAGATATACCTCCTTTTTCAGTTTCTTCTGTTGCCCTTTCTGGTTTTTATCCGGCCTGAACGGACATCACGAGTACCTCCTCTCCTTTTCCTAGCGGGCCACTGAGCACAGGGGTTCTCGTTTTGTCCGTTTCCCACCCCGTGAGTTATGTCTCCCAGCGTTGTGTGGTTTCCCTTCCTTTTGCCCCCTTCACCTGTCGATATGACCTGGTCGATTATTCAATGGAATTTTTCCTCTGTACCCCTGTTGTTTTTAACCCATTTCCCCTAGCGAGTTGTTTTTCTCCTGTTTTACGCGTCTCGAATGTCCTTCTTTTTTCTCTGGAAGGTACGCTCCACTGACAACTTTTGGCGGAGGCACTGGCGTCCTTCGAGGATCGGCCCTGGGAAAGTTGTTCCTGGACCCCAATGCCCCTGACACTCTTTCCCCTCGTACACGATCTTTTTTCTGAAGCAGTCAAGATTTCCCCCCAAGGTAACCCCTTTTGCCCCTTCAATCTTTCCTCTTTCTTCCAAGCGGACGGCCAACCTATCCCCTCTCTTTTTCCCCCCCCCCTCGAGAATGGACCCCTTGTTCACGCGCCATACTGCGCGCCCCACTTCGTTCTTTGAGTTCTTGACTTCGGTCTGTCGTAATTTCCTGCCCTTTCTGGAAGCTTCTGACCTCCTCGCATGCCATCAAGGAAGGTATTCCTCCTCAGTTGTGACCCTAGAACGACTTCCTGTTCCATGAAGATCTTAACTTTCTTCAATTGATTTCTCCCTTTCTGGATCCGTTTTTACGAGGCGGGTTTACTTCCCCGCCCTGTGTGCTGGTTTCTTCTCTGGAAATGATGGTACATCGCACCCTGGTTCCTTCGATTTCTTGCACAACTCAGAGCATCTCCGTTCCCCTTGTATTTCCATAACCTTCTCTCGTGGGTTCCCCCCCATACCCCCACACTCTTCCCCCCCATTGTCCATATTCTTTCTTCTTACCAGGAACACGTTTTTTCCCAAGAATTGAACCCCTTCCTCTCTTACATGGGTAGCCCCTTTATGTGTAGCGTTTGCCCCGCTTATTTCATTGGCTCTTTCATGGCCATATTCAATAGGATTCCTAAACTTTCCCCCCCGATTGGAAAAAAGGTTGCCTTCCTTTCCTTCCCCCTCTAAGAGCCCCCCCATCCCTGGCTTTCTTTTTTCTTTTCACGAAGAGTATTTCAGGCCCCCCCCCTTTAGTGGTTTTGTTTGTGTTTCCTGGTCTTTTTCCATGTGAAACCTCCCCCCGCTGCGGGGGATTGTTGTTTCCATCCGTAACAGTAATTCCCCTTGCAAATTCATCTTTTGATTTTTCCTGGTTACAGCTTAGCCCCTTTTCAATGCCAACCCACTTTTTTTCCCCTACGTTTTTTTGGATAATCCGATGTGTAAAATTTCCTTCCCCAAGAGGGTTGGTTTTTCAGAGGGAAACCCCCCCCATGACGAGCGGAGAAAGAGCTGGAAGCGAAGATTGGCTCGTTTTTCCCGTCTAAGAGGACTCATTAAATTCCCCCCCCCCCTTCTGGTCGTAATAGGAGACCCCCTCCCCCTGTCCCTGTTTTGGCCTGCTTTCAATAGTACGGTATTTTTTTCTTTCCCTTTGAAAGGCTTTTTTCTTTTCTTAATTCTAGCTGTTATTTTCCGTTTTTTCTATACTACCCCTCTTTAGTTTTCCCCCAATTGCTGAGAATGTTTTAGCTTCATTGCACATCTTCTCCTTTAGTTGGGTTGGATAGAAGACCTTTCTTTCCCTCCAGCCTGTTTGATTTATTCCATCCACGTCCCCCTTTTTTTTTTCCGATACTCAGAGTGTATAGTTTCTTATTCTTATTTCCCCCTTTCCCCCTCTTTTTAATTCCTTAATGACCCGCCCCCCCCTTCCCCTACCCTGCTTTGGAACAGTTGCGTCTTTACTTTCTTTTTTCTTTCTCCGTAAGTCGAGGTGTCAGTAGGTCGAGTACCCTAGACACCTTTCAACTTTCAAAGAAGTGACGAATATCCGTCCTCCGTTGAGAATTACAAACCCACCGACCACTTCGTCTCCTTCGTCTTGCTGTTTTTTTCCCCGCATATAGTCCCCCAAAGTCTTGACTTTAACAGCCCCCTTCCCTTTTCCTGGAATGCCTTTTCCTTTCTTTTTTCCACCGTCGACTTTTCTTTCCCCTCGTCCCCGCCCCCTGGCTACTGTACATTTCCTCCCCATTTTAATTCCTCAGTTGTTGGGTTTAGAGCGTTTTCTTTCCCCCCCCCTTTCTGTTTGAATGTAGAATTTTCTTAGTCAACAGGCCTCCTGTTCCTCCCCTGACATGACTCCATTCCCTTAGGGTGGTCAAACGCTTGCTGTTTTCCTCTATCGCAGTATTCTTTCCCTCATCCTACGGATCCCCTTTTTTTTGTTTGTTGGTTTTTAGCCCCTTTTTCTTTGTGATTCGTATTCCGTCGTGTTTTTTTTTTTCCCCGCCTGCCCTAAGAGACTGCCCCTCCGACTAAGTTTACCTCTCCCCTTCTAAGGGACGCCCCCCAAGCCACAACGCTGTTATTTGCGTTGTTTCATTGAAGTTTCCCTTTTTTAACGTTTGAGCGCAGACTAAATGACACTCGACACCTTACTCCCTCCTGCCGCACTCTTTTCCAAAGTGGGGTGATCGCCTCCTTTTCCACTGGTGTGCGTTCCCGGTTTCTTTCCTTGTCTTCCTCCACCCCCCGACTCTGCCTCCCTTTCCCTTCCTGCTGACACTGCTCAAGCTGGTTGTCCTAATCTCGTTGGTATCGCTCTTCTTTTAAAGAAGACGAGAAGCAAGGCCCCCCCTGCGCCTCAAGAAGTCTTTTCAGCCAAATGACCTTCTCTTTGCACTAGGGCCCCCCACCATAAGAAATCACCCTCTGTTTCAGGGGATATTTTCAAGTATTGACTACAGGGGATCAGTGTCTTCCCTGTGAAGCTTCCTTTTTCAGCCGGGCCCCCCTTTCAACCCTTTTTTCGGTCTCTCTCTGGGATTTTGTGCCAGACCTTTATCCTTGATGTTGCGGAGGAGGCTTTTCCCAGCTGGAACGAGGTGAACAGCTTTGGTGGTGTCCTGACTTAGGTACGCTGTAACCGACTTAACTCTGCTTCAATCTGGACTGTTCCCTCTTTCTGACCCATCCGCACCTCTTGTTTCTCCCCCTTTTAGCCCCCGACGACACCAACACCCTTTTCTTTCTGACACCTCTTCGTATCCGCCCCAGCCCTTCTTTCCTCCTTACTAGTGAATTCCCCCCCGATCTCTTTTTTGGGAGGTTTGAACTTTTTTTCTCATTAATTGAATAGTCTGCCTCCCTTTCGAACTCAAAAGCTCATCGTTATTCCACCGACCCATCTTTCTCCCCCGTAATGTCGAATGTTTGATTCATTCCCTCCCTGTTTTCAGGTTAACTCCCCCCACCTCTGTACAGCTTTAACAGGTTCTGGACTCCACCCCTCGATTCTTTCTCGAGAGCTAGCTCGTTTTGTTGTCCCCTCATCCCCCTTATTCCTCCCTTCTTCCTCATATTTCTTTCAAGGCTGCCCCCCAGCACCCAAGTATGTGGTGGATCACTCGTATGAATTATAACGAACTCGTTGCTCAATGCCTCTTTTGTTTGGCAGATCTGTCCTGTCTGGTTTTTCTTCTTTCCTTCCTCGGGTGGGCTCATGTGAAAAGTATTTGATGCCTCCCTTTTTATTCTTGCCGGCCGATTCCTTCTCTCCTCCCTTCCCCGGAAGACCCTTAATAATTCAAAGAACGTGTCCGCCTCTCCTCTGACGCGTCGATGTACGCGTTTCATTTCTGGATCTCTTTTTTTGTCTACCTCTTGTATGCTTTTGTGGCCCTCTTCACGCGTCGATTTTTTCCCTTTAAATGGTCGGTGATTCCCCCAACAGCTCTATTTGTTGCGACTTTTTTTTCCTGTTTCGGGGGAATTGTTCCTCCCCCCTTTGCCACCCTACGAGGCCTTATTTCTCTCTCCTCAGACCCTTCCCTTTTTTCTTCATTACGAACGCTGTCCAGTTCTTGATACGTCCACCTCTGACGCCACTCGTGAGGGCTAATATTTTTCCCCCCTTTTTCCCCCCCTCTACATTCCATTGCTTTCAGTCAAACCTTCTTTTATCTAACGCATGTTGGGATTTTGCGGGAATGATTCTTTTTGATCCGCCACCTTAACGGTGTCCTGGTCCACGGATAGCCTCCCTCGTGATAGATGATCTAGGCTTTTTTTCTTGTGATGGGAAGTGGCGTGACGTATCTTTTCCCCCTTCTTCCCCCAATACCATATCTCCCATCCCCCGGCGTCTGATATACTATTGTTTCTGTTCCCTTAAAACCCATATAGGGATTCGTATTCCCCGTTATTCTTCAGCCAGTAACCACCCTTGCTGGACTGAAAGCTTTTTCGTCCCTCGGCAAGCGGCATTGTCGTTTCGACGATTTATTTCCTTCCGGGTACTGACCAAACCCCCCCCCCCCCCGGGTGCTTAGTTGTTGGTCAGATCAGTGGGACTCCTAACTGGGTCGTTCTCGAATCCTTCCCTCCTGCCGTTGCCGTGTTTTGTAGAGTTTTAGTCTTTGATTCTCCTCCTTTCTCCGGTGTTGTGTTTTTTCTTAACAGAACTCCCCCGTCCGGTCCCTGCGTCGATTTTTTCCGTCTTTGCGGCTTTTTTCGCAGAAGAGACCATGTTTTTCGTCGGCATGATCCAGAACCCCCCCGTTCCCCGGTGAGAACGTTCGCCCCCGCCCCATCTTCTCCCCTTCCCCCCCACGCGATGGACTCTGGCCCTTTTCAGCGCATTAGTTCAAATTTCCGTTGATGCGCAGATCGATTACTCATCCCTATAGGTTTGTTTTTGCTATGTTGAAAAAAACGCCCCCTTTTTTTCTTTCTTCCTGCCTCCAGGGTGACTTTTTCCAGCCCTTTCCTTCTTTGGTCATACTCGCATGAAACGGTCACGATTTCTCCCTTTCTCTGCAAGCTTTTTTTTTCCCCCGGAGTCTCTCTGTAGAAAGTGCACACTTTGAGTCTTATTTTCATTTGTGGCTCGTTTCATTTCGGCCCCCTCCCCCTTCTTTTTCTCCGGATGTCATGGTTCGTTTTAGCCTCCTGTTTAGTTCTCGGACCTTGTTTCTTTTTTCCTATTCGCCACGCTTTTCGGAGTCGACTCCTTGGGCTACGAGTCTTCTTCCTCCCTCCTCTTGGCCGGTCCTTTTTGCTCACTTCACCCGGGGTGGCGCCAGGCCTTCCTTCGGCAATGTTTCCTTTTTTCGTACATGTTTTTCCCAGCCCACCCACTCGCACAAAAGAGAGCTGGGTTATTCCCCCTCTCCCTTTTCACCCAAGTCACGTGGTCTCCCCTCTACGCTTTCCACAAATCTTTTTTTTTTTCTACGACCCCTCTCGGAGTACAACCACCCCCATCGTTCTCAGTTAACATCCCTTGGCACCGTCCTTCTGCGCTTAGAGTACAAGTCTTTCTGTTGACTTAGGTTCTTCATGCTTCCTTTTCCTGGGATAGGGGCTTTCCGCTTCTTCCCCTGCAGGCAGACTGTTAAATTTTTACTTACTCCACCCTTTCCGGACACCGCCGTGTGACAAACTGCCCTTCCTTTTCCAAGATCTCTCACCTTTCGGGGTCTTTTTATAAGAGGAGCGTGCAAGGCAAACCCCGCGGGGGATTGTCTTTTCGGCCACTTTCCCCCTATGCACCCACTGGCGCCTTTTTCGGTGCGGTACCCCTCGAGCCCCCGAGGTTTCGCACTACCCTCTTATGGTTTGACCCTTTCCAGACCCCCCCCTGACCGCGTTGGATCCTTCTTCGGTTCTTGCGGGGAACTGCCCCCCGTCTGGGCCGACCGGCACCAGTCCGCTCAGGAGTTTGGCGTCTTGTTCTAGGTACCTTATCCTTTCCTTCCGCACGTTTCGCCATTCACTTATTGATTTCCCCGGTCGAGTTCCTAATGCCTGGTTCTGATTTCCCGTGACTAGTCAGGCTTTTCCCCCCTTTTCCATTTTTTTTTCCTGAGAGGCTCTGCCACTTTTTTTTTTTTTGTATTCTTGGGACCCCCCACGTTTTTTGGGGATTGCTTCCGGTACCCGGCCCCTTTCCCCCGGGAAAATCCCCTCGTTTGGCTTTTGACCCGCGTATCTCCCCCAGTCCACATGGCAATCTGTTACCCCTTCTTTTCTTCTGGTTTGAAAACAGCCCTCCCAATCTCGTTGATTTTGTCCAGCGGGGCAAGACAGCTTTTGCACTCCCGTTGAAGGTGAGTTTCGTTTTTTCCACTCTCCCGGAAATCAATGCCCTCACCCTTTCCTGGCTTCGCTATGCGACGCAAGCCATGCAACCCCGTTATGTTCTGTTTGTGGGCCCCGTCTTATTATGGTTCGGGATTCCTTCCCTAGAGGCAGGTGGCATTGCATTCTATTCTGTATTTTACTAGACCCTATCGGTACCCCCCTGCTTGCGCAGGGTTCTTTTACATGAGGCAGACTTGTTGTTTTAGACTACACCAGATTTACGGGCCACTCCACTCGTCTCTCTGCACCCGTTTTTTTCCCCATTCTTCCGCTTTCCTTCAGTATTTTCGATTTTTCCTTATTCGTATCTGCAAAGGGGAACCAGGGTATTTCTTCCCCCTTCCCCCCTCCAACAAACTCAATAAAACCCCAAGGGTTTCTTAGTGTTGCGTTCTCCCGCTCGTGTATTCGTCCGCTGGTCTTCCGGGGCAGGCTCTGTGAGTAAAATAGAACCCCCAATCAGGCCCACTCACGGTGACTCCTTAGCGAACGCTTGTTTCCCCCCTCCCAAACGGACCCAAAGGTCGTTTATCGTATCCTGGTGGCCAGCTTCCCTTCGTCCTTCCCCCCACCCTGGGTCGGGAAGCAATAGTTTTGGTACTTTTGCCATTGTCCCGGGCTTCCATTTTCAGAAGCCCCCTTTTACGTGT
>Ga0179593_1723773_pt1 | contig 17128 bp, 18 predicted proteins | sample CZODoug2_1_08_16_FD_185931 | JGI IMG/M metagenome (GOLD analysis project Ga0179593, IMG submission 185931) | Vadose zone soil fungal communities from Angelo Coast Range Reserve, California, USA - CZODoug2_1_08_16fungal (PacBio error correction) | ecosystem: Environmental > Terrestrial > Soil >... | reverse complement strand
TAGGCGGGTCATTTTTTTTTCCGTTCGCGCGGCTTAGTCTCTCAGCCATTCGGTCTGGTTTTTTCTGACAACTTATTTCCGCGGTTCTTTACCCTTTTTCCCCTTATGACGGTCTTATTTGCCATTCGCGAGAATGATTCGAGTGGGGTTTTAGGTCCCTGAAGATGGCTCCCTTGTTTTCCATCGATTGATGGGAAGCGTTTCGAATGGCCCTTCCTCGCTTGGCTTTCCTTTTTTTTTTCCCCACTTTTTGTCCCCTAGACCACGATGACTCTTAGTCTTTGAGAGTAGCTTTGGCCGGGCTGGCCCCCCACAAACTCCTCCCCTCTCTGCAGTTCTGTTTCCCTCCCTTTAGGCTGAAGTCTTAGCTAAGGAATTTCGTCCCCCCCCGGCGTGGTGTCCAAGTTTCATAGTTTTTCCCCTCGGTGAGGTCTCCGCGTTCTCCTTCCCTTACTTTTCTCCCAGCCATGTCTTCCAGTGGTCCTGCGCATTTTTCTTTGGTTCCTTCCTCCTGTCCTAAATGAGCCTTGTGGTTTTACTCCATAGTTTGGGACTGGCCGCCGTCCTTACCCCGATTTTTTCGTGGAACTGCCGCCTTTTCCAGTGTTTTTCAGCGATTCCGGGTAGGTCTCGAAAATCAGAGAGTTTGCGCCCCTCTCCATAACCGTTTCTTCCCCCCCACCCCCCCTTCAGCGGGCGTCACCCTCTTTCCCTGACCTTTCAATGGGCAATTTTCTTTCACGCCTGAAATGGAATGGCCCTCTTGAGTTTTCGAGAAGGTTCGCTCTTTTTGATTCATCCCTTAGACGGTGAAACTCTGGTTGAAACGTTTCATGTTATGAGGCGGCCATGTCGCACGGTCATCCTTGATCCGCAGCAGCTGTCGCACTTTCTGTTTTGTTACCGTCGATACTCGCTAGAGTTCCTTTTTCCTTTTTTTTTGTTCCGGAACCCTTCAGTATGTTCTCTATACGCGTGCCTGGTAGGCCTTGCGTCGATTTTCGCCCCCAGTTCCAGCCCCTCGTTTTTTTCCCGGCACTCCTTCTCTAGCCCCTTGTCTGTCACCGGGCTTAGGTCTGAAGGAACCTTCCCCCAACTCGGTCTTCGTCCATGTTGCGCAGCGGATTTCCCTGTCAGGACAGGATACGCCCATTTTGGGTATCCCCCCCCTCTCCCCCCGGTCGACTTTCGCCTCTTTTCCCGTCCCCATGCCCCCAAAAGTTCTCATGTTCTTCGGTTGTTCCTTGTGAGTGAGCTCTCTCCTCCTTGGAGAGGAGGGATTTTTTTCAGATCCTCTTTCCCCTGATCTTCCAGTTTCACCCCGTTTTGCGCCATTTGGGCTCATCCCTGCGAACGCTGAATGCAACAACGCGTTTGCGCAACGACTTTTTCTTTTTCCCTCGTTGAAACCCCCTTTACCTATTCTCTCCTTCTTTCATTTCGGACCAGGGCGCGTTTAGCGGCCCGACGTCACCTCTTAAACAGGCTACCCGTCTGATTGTGAACGACCTTCCTCCATAGGCTCGGATTACACCACACCCCCAATTACTGTTAAAGCTCCTTCCCCCGGCGGTTTGTCCGCCCCCCTTCAGTGTTTTCCTGAGTCGCTCGCTGTTCTTAGCCCTCGCAGGACATAGAAAGAAGATTCCACAATTCACGGAATGAAGCTTCGTGTTTGATGCAGCCCGTTGCGCCCTTGACCCGTGATAGGGCCTCGTACGCTCCGCTCTTCCGTTCATTCAGGCCGGAATCCTGTCAGCTGCAGACTGGCCTCCTCCTGAGATCCGTCTTCTTCTGAGCCTTTCCAAAGCCTATAATGTAGTTTTCCCCACATGGGCTCCCAGCGGGGCCCATACAGCCTGCGCCTGACCCCTTTTTCTTCCGGCTCGGCCTGCCGCCTTGCACATTCTAACCATCGTGCACAAAACCCTCTCCTCGAGCGTCCGGCGCAGTCAGGCTCCCCTTCTAACCCCAGCTCAACAGAAACTGCTTGAAAGTTAACACATAGTCGAACCCCCCCAATAGTCCTGTCAGAGTGGGTTCAACGAAAGTGCTCCGGTTTCCGCCGGTTTCTGTGCCTCGATTATGGAGTCTCTTCCTCCCTCCCCAACCCAAACCGCGATTTGATCCCTTAGTCTAGGTAAGTTTCCCCCTACTGGGCACCCAGCTCCCCTGTGTAGAGGTGTGCAATCCCCCCTCGAGTCCCCGGAGCGGCGCTGAGGTGCAGTTTTTTCAGAGCGGTGCCCAGCGCGGTGCTGCTTGGGTAAGTTAGCGCTCGACTCTTTGTCCTTTCCCCAGCAGTCCCCCTTCTCCCTTCTTTTTTTCTTAGTATGTTCTTGATGGGCAAACTGCGACCGCGCCCTTCTTTCCTTTTTTTCACCTGACCCAGTGCCTTCCACGCGTTGCACCGATGATTGGCTTTCTGCTGATCCTAAGGCGTCGCTTACCTCGTCCTGAAACTTTCCCTTCCCTTGTCCAGCCCGGCTCTTTTTTCCACCAGTGCTTTGGAATGCCCTATTTTCTTTCTTAACGCTCATAACATTTTGTCTCGAAACATTTGCATTCAAAAGCCTCGGTCACGTGAACGGAGCCCCGCTTCTTTGTGCATCAAAAAACCTTTTTTTCTTACCTATGTGGCGCCCGAAGTTTTCTTTTCCCTATGGATGTTCCGTCGCCAGGACTTAAGTCGGACTTGTTGTTTCTTTTTTCACGGTGGGGACTTGGCGTCCTGCTGTGTCCAGGCCCCTCTTCCTCTTTTTATTTCTCCCGTTGCGCCGTTTTTGCTATGAGTCAGCTGGATCACGCCTCCCCCCTAGCTTTGGCCTGTTCATATGACTCTATTACCTTTTTTCCCCTCGGCCGAACACTCACGCTGCGCCCCCTTTCTGATGATCGAGTGGGTCCTCGCCGTTACTGCCTATCCGGCCTTTTTTTTCCGCATAGGATCCCTCAAGACCTCTTAATCCTCTTTTGTCCCATGGTCTTCGCGTGATTTCGCGTTTGTAGCAACGACCGATCGCATGACCCTCCCCCCCTCCCAGCGAGAACCCCGCCGGTTGGCTTCTCCGTTGCCCCTTCAGGAACGATAGTTCGCTCCCTCTTAGGAGTTTCGTTCCGTTGCCTTTTTTTTTTAAGCTTTTTTTTTCTTTTTGCTCCCCTTTTCAGGCGTCCGCCTGATTTCCCGAAATGTCCGACATGCGACTTTTCGTGTGAAACGTAGATATTCGTTTGGTCCTTCGTTGCGCACCACCAGCCCCGTTTCCTTCATTTTTCTCAGGGATTACGACCCCCCCCCCTTTTTTCCTCGACAGCTTTTAGATATTTTTTCCTTCATTGTACCACGGAGAGACGATTCCCCTCTTCCGGTAGCTTTATCGGAGAGCTAAACCAATGCTTCCCCCCCGTTTAAGAACATTTTCTCCCTGTTTTGCTGTTGGCGGAAAAGTGATCTACAGGGCTAAGTCGAGTCTGTTGCGAACCGATGGGTTCCAGGGGGCAGGTGGCGCCCCATTTCTCACCCATGCCTCTCCTCCCTTTTGCAGCTTTGCCTTCCCCGCCCCCCTGGTTTCCCGCTACATCGCAGACGGAACGGCCTTTCAAACCCTCTGTATTTTTCGGCTGGACTGGTGGCGAGGACGCCCTCAGACGGCGGGCTCCAGTTTCCTTTTTGACTGACGTTTTCCTCGGCAACTCAACGTGTGCTGCCGTTCTATGATCCATTTACACTCATCCGGCCCTTTTAATCGCGAATCCTGATTGGATCAGCGATGGACAGTGATGCGACTCCTCTTTCAGAGAGTTTTCAAAGCCCCGGGAGTTCTTTTCTAAAAGCCCCTGGGATGAGATGACGCAGCGCCGACGAAACCTCTCCCGTCTCCTTCCATTAATGGGCCCTTTGTTACCCCCTTCTCCAATTAAGTTTTCCCTGCTTTTTTGCAATCCGCTTCTTGTGGCGTCCGTGTTGTATGTACCATTTTTCGACAAATCTGATAGTCCCTGCTTCCATGAGCCGTCTCTTCCTCCGCAATTTTTTTGTCGGCTGTCCACGCAAACCCCCCGTTTTCATTAGGGCGTCCCCACCACCTCCCTTCCCCCCCTATGCGTATCATCCGAGGTTTGATGCTCTGGAAAACCCTGGTTTGGAGAATAGATCGTTTCGGGTCCCCTTTTTTCCCCTCGGCGTTCAATAGAGTCCTCACTTAATTTCATTCTCTCCCAAAGATGTCCGCCATTTTCTGCTTAAGCCGACCACGAACGGGTGCTATCTCCCTTTTTCCCTTTAGCCAATTTTCTTTTGTTTTTTTAACGCATCCCAACTCTTTGGAAGACCTCATCGACACCCCCCCCCCCCCCCCCCCCATGATCGCCCTCCTCTGGGTCATCGTGCGTGTCTGGCCTCTCGTCACTCCCCTGGGCAAATTTTGACAACTTCACGCGTTCTTCCAAATACTGCTCTATGCCGTGCCCTTCAACCAACTCCCTGGTGCCCCGCCTAAATTATGGATGCAAAACGAGACTTAACATAATTAATGGCATTTTCAAAAAGCCCCCCCCAGAGGACTCCAGTTTCGAACCCTGCCAAAACATTTTGCGCTCGATGATATGCGCTCTCCTCATGAGCCCGCAATAAATCTTCCTTCCCCCCTTTTTTTTTGTTGCGATTCTAGTCTTCGCGGGCTCAATGGTCCTTGTGCCGGCATAGAGAACGTCTCCCCTTCCGTTTTAGTTGTTAGCAAAGGTTTCTGTGGTCCCAGGTGCCTTTCCCTTTAACTTCTAGGTTCTGTGCTCTGCCTCTCTGTGATCGTTTGGCCAGCCACCTGTTTTATGGCGTAACGGAGTGGGATGGCTTGATTTTTTGAGCGTCTTCCCTCCTTCATTCCGCCTTTGACCCCCCTTTTTAGTTTTAACGCATTCGCGAGCCCATTCACTCTCCTGATGTCGTAGCGATTCCCCTTAGACTTTTCCCAGCTGGCCGGATGCCCCCAAAGCTTCCTTTTCGTCTTTTGCCCCCCTCCGCTCTTGCTTCCGGTCGTCTCTGAAGAGCTCAGGGTGAAAATGTCGGACAGTTCTGCGCCTCAAGTTGAGGTTTGAGGGAGGTTCTTCCCTTTCCCAAGTTTCGTCGCCGGCCTGCCCTATGTCTCCCTCCCGGTTTCATTTTATCTTAACCACTCGAAGGAATCCATGATACTGCATCTTTGTCCTCCAGAAGTGTTGTCCAGTGCTTTCCCCGTTGCTGTTTTTTCTTGGACAGATGACCCCATCGGACTTATCAGCCTCTTCCCGGCCGTCCGGAAGTCTACCTTTTCCGAATCAGAGATTCATTTCTTTTTCATACCCGTTTTCGGGACCACAAAAATCTTTTCCCGCTGCCCCCCAACTTACTGATTTTCCCTGGCAGAGAAGGTCCGGGTCCTGAAAGGGAATGCTCGATCCCGGTCTGCGTTTTTTTCTCCCCTTCTTCTGTAGAACTCTCACTTGTTTTCCTTTTCGCGCATTGCTCTAGCTCCACCAAGTTCCTCGTTATGATTCTCAGCTCTCGCTCCCCTTTTCCGGATATCTTCGTATAGACTATCGAGCGCCTTCTTTGTCCTACCCTCCTGGCAGACTGAATCCTCCTTTTTGCCAAGTCCCGTCCTGATTCGTCCCTTCATCCAGAACCTCAAATCGTAGGGCCGGCCTTCCGTTCCAGTCGACTGTCCTTGTTCTTGTCCCCCACCGGAGCTCGGTCCGGGCCCAACGGGCAGTAATGTTGACTGCAGCGTTTTCTTTTTTTTCCACACTGCGCTTTTTTTTATCCCCGCACCGTAATTCAATTTTTGGTACCTTCGCCACCTAGTCCTTGCGGAAGACCCGACACCCTGCCCCCACGCGTTATCACCGGTTCGTTTTTATCTCTCCGCCCTCCTCCTCCCTTGATAATTACTTTCGTCTTTTTCCGAGCATCCTTCGCCCTGATACCCTGCTCCCGATAGGAAGTCCAGGTGGACTGCAGCATCCTGCGTCTTTTTTTCTTTCAATGCCACCCTCCTCGGATGTGTTGCGCACTACTGACGTCCCCTTCTTTCCTCGTGAAATGTTCCGATTCACCTGCACGTCTTGATCGGTTTCCACTTCGACACCTGCGGCGTGACCGTGCACGCCCCCCTCCAAAGGCACCCCCTGAAGCTCCGTTCCCTCCCCTCCTCGCTTGCATCATGGCTAAACTCTCGTTCACGGCTTGACTGAACTTTGAACTCGCTGTTTGATTTTTCCTTTTCCCTTTTCGCCTTTCTCCCCTTGGCGCCTGCCTTGCCCTAGAAGAGCTTTAGACTTTAACCCGACAGGAAGGAACGGTCATTCCCGATGCCCCTTTTTGTAGGCTTTTGCTCCTTATTTGAATATCCTCGTATTCTTCTCTCCCATACTGAAGCTCGCGATTGAAAGTACGCGAGACTTTCCCACATACCCCCCTCTACCGATCCCCTCCCCCCCCCCCCCCCCCCCCCCCCCCCCCCCCGCTCTCCCTCGAAAAAAGTTTGTTGCTCGGTTTCCTTTTTTTTTTTTTAAAAGAATCCGGGAACTGTCCCTCTCTGCTTTGAAGGTCCGCCCAGCCGTTTCCTTCCCTCCCCCGTAAATAACCTATCCCGGTCAGGTTCCGTAAGGCTGGAGACTTCAGGTCCCCCCCCCCGACCCAACTCCATGTAAACTCGCAACCCTTGTCTCCTTACTCCATAGGTAAGGACGTTTTTTCCTCCACACCCTTCAATGTTGCCGGGTTCGATTTTCGCTTTTTCTTAATCGATCGGTTCCTTCGAGACCCACCGCGTGGATGAGCGTGATACCGACCTTCCGTTTATCTGGTAGGTTCACGCTTTTTCTTTGCCCCCGATAGAGCTTCAGCGCCGTAGCATCTTATCCGTCCGCGACCGGAGCGGTTTTTCATCCGACCCTTCTTTCTTTCCAGTGCAGTGCGTGGAAGTGTTGTCTTTCCATCCTTCCCCCCGGAGCGGTTCGCCTCAAAGCCCCCCCCGGGACATCTCTCTGTTCCCCCTCTGAGATGTTTTGAAAGGGCCGGCGACCTTGAGCCCAGCCTTTTTTCCCCTCTATGTTACACCGCTTCCCAAAAAGATTGTTCTCCATCTCGGTCGCGTTCAATTGTTGCTCACCCTCGGAGATGAAGCCTATAGTGTTTTTGCCAGGTGAACATTTCCTATACGGTAGTAGGCCTCCCACTAATCGGGTGCCTTTTCGGCTTTCTCGTCAGCCTCCCTATCCTCCCCACTCGTCCACCTCACCCGGCGTCCTCTGGCATCACCTTTAAACTTTCGCTATGGTCTCTTCTCTATTTGCGCTTTTTCCATTTGTGGAGCATCGATGTCCCCCCTTCAGTCCATCCCCGTGCCTCGTAGTTTCTTTTTCCGTGTCTTTGGATGGGATTTGCATTTGGCGCTTCCCTTCGCGTAAGTCCCAGGATATATGTATCGGTTCGCCGTCCCTTTTGTATGTTTCGATGGAGTTTCTTGTTTACGCCTTTTTCCCTCCGAGGTTGGTCCTGTCACTCGAATTGTCACGACTCTTCTTCAGAGGTTTGAGGCTTGACCTCTACCGGGCCCCGCCTGCCGGGGCGCCGTTTTTTCCTGCCTTCCCCGTCTTTTTTTTTTCCCCTCGAATGCCTTCTTCCCGCCCCCTCTGCCTTACGGTCTTTGTTACTCATCTTTCCTCTTTGCTTCTCTTCTCCTCGGACTTCTAGATCCAACTAGTCCATCAAAGAAGCGTTCACCCCCTTTCAGTAGGTTTCGCCGTGAACGATAGGTGATCGAGTGCTCGGTTTGGTTCCTTTTCCCCTTTGATTCCTCACTTTGCTGGATTGTTTATTTGCTGTTTCGTTCCTCCGTCAGGATCTCCGCCGCCACCGTCTTTTCGCAGTGGTTCGACCTCCAGCGTTCTGTGAACGAGGACTCCCCCCGATCTTTTCTTCGTTTTTCTCCCCTCCCCCCCAAACCGAAGTATCGTGCCTTCCGTGGCGCTCACCTGGTTTACGACTCGAGCCTATCAGGGCGAAGTCTTTCCCTCTGTTTATTTCCTCCCCTCATGATAGGTCGTTCGGCTTTCAACATACCCATCCCTTGAACCCACTAAACTGGCGACTTTTTTTCTGGTGATTTCCAGTGTCCGGCGCATGTCGACCGGCGACGGGTCACCCCTGCGGTTTGTGTCTTCTTTCGTGGACTTCTCCAGGCCCCCCATCTAGTGACTTTCCCCCTTCCCACGCGACTTTTTTTCATTACTCGCACGGCCATGCAGACCGGTTCCAGGAACCGCTTTTTGACTACCTGATTCGGGGTACTGGTTTGGGCGAAAGGCTCTCGGCCGTCTGTCCTCCAATTTTCACGTTCCTCGAGCGAGCAACCCCAGGTGCGACTGCGGCGCGCATTTCCCTCTCTCCGGAACCGTGCCCCGAGAGCTCTGCTTTTGACAGTGCTCCTGCGAGAGACTTAGAGTCTTCCCTTCCCGGAGGTCAAAACCCGTCTTTCTTGAGATTCCGGAGCGATGCCTTTTTCGATCTCCCCCCTCCTCTCTCCCTTTCCCTTTTCAGCAGGCCTTTTGCCCATTGAAGGTCATCCCTTGTGGACCTGCGCCGTTTCCAGACTTTTTTTTGGCTTCACGGGAAAACGTTTTTTTTAGGACTATTCCTAAATCTTTTTCTTTCGTTTGGCCCTTTCTCCCCCTCTTATGGCCGATTTGTGGCAGCACCGCCTTTTGTATTCCGGACCTCAGGCACTTTCCCCCCTGCGGTATACCTTTTCCTTTTCGATTAGAAGCTCCGAAGATGCGCAGTCCAGTTTTGCGAGTTTAACCTTTCGACGTTTTCCAGGTCGACCTCGTCGTCCCCCTCTGTCTCAATGCTCACCTTGCTGATGTTTCAAGCTTTTCTCCCTTTTCTTTACCGCGGCCGTGTACAATATATTTTAGGTTTTTAAATATTCTTTCTCGTTGTGGTCTCGCCTCATCTTACCCTCTTTTTCCTACGTAAGGCAGTCGCCGATGAATAGTGGTTCTGGCCCGGTACCTAACAATGAGGTCACCCTGATTGAAGTCCCCTCTGATCTCCTCCTCATGACGACGCATACCCCCTTTTTCCCTTTCCGAAAATTCAGTCCCTTTTTGGTTTACTCACCACCGATGCATAATCCGTTTTCCGCCCTCGAATTTCATAAGACCGTCCTCTCGCCCCGGTCTTCCGGTTGCCCCCCTTGAAGACCATCTCGGAGTGGCTACCTTTCTCTCCTTTCCCTGTAAACTGTTTTTGCCCCGCTAATCTTATCTCTCTTATTTTACTCCTACCTAAGTGTTGTATCTCTCCGGGTCTAATGAAGTAATTTCCGCTTTCGATCCGTCTCCCCCCGATTCGGCGGTTTCTCACCCGAGGTTAGGTACCTTTTTCTCGTTTTCTTTTACCGGTCTTACATCGCTTTATGTGGAATGTAGTAATCTTTCGTTTTTTTCCCCTCCTAAAGGGATGTCTGAACTGAGGTCCATTTCTTTTGATGTTTCTTCCCCAGGGTCCTGTCCCCTGGATTGATCCTTCCGCGTTCCAGTACTCTGGCTCTGTTTTCCACTGGTGGTTCCCGATCGTGTCCAGAACTGATTCCCGCCGTCTAAGTCGAGGACTGCTCTTTCGTCCCCTTTGGAAGGTTTCCCGATTTTTCAGGGATCCCCCCGAGAAATTTCCCGAGGGTGCGGAAGTTCCTCTTCCTTTGGAGAAATTTCGCGGATGAAGAGTAGCCATTTTTCCCTGTTTCCTGTCTATCAGCAAGTGAGGTTTTCTCTCATCAAGTTACCGCCCGCGTTTTGCCACTCTTCGAGGCGACTCTGCGACAGACTTTTTCTGGAGAGTTTTCTCCCCCCCTCGAGACCTTTTAATGATCCGCCTGGTACCCCCTCCGTGGCGGGACCTAACTCAATTCCCCCGGATGTGGTGGCTCAGACCCCAATCGGACCAGTTCAGCGTTTTGCGGCAGTCATATCGCTACCGAAGTTTTTGCAATCTCTTTCTTTTAATAAGGGGCCGCCAAAATTGCTGGCGGACGTGGCGGACCGTCTCCTTACAAATGGTAAGGTCTTTCCCTGTTTCATTTCATGCTCGCGCGGTTAGGCGGCGGCTCCAAGATAAGTCTCCTCATAACGGAGGCGGTGAGCCATGGTGAACTCCCTCTAAGTCAGCCTTGCTCTTCCTGCTCATTGCACCATCGAATAGCTCCCCCTTCCCCCCCTCCGATTTTTACTTTCATTATCTCTTGTCTGAGATCTTCCCGATCGCTTTTTTTCAGCGGCACATTTCGTTGATTTTTTACTCCTTCTCTTCTCAGATATCCCGTGAATGAATTGTCGGTTTCGCTTCCCCCCGTTCCCCCCCGTTTTCCTATTTTCCTTCCGCCGTTAATTCTGCGACGGTCGGTTCTGCCACACGGAGAGAGGTTGCGCCCAACTCGGATTCGTACATTTTGAGATGTGGCCTCCCCCTAGGCCTCTTAATCCCCCCACAATTCACAATCGGGTGTCTATTCGATTCAGCCATGGTTGGCCGCCCCAGCACAACTGCTTTGTTTCGGTTCCCTTTTTCTTTTTGTCTCTTCAGCACTCCAGGAGCCTTCTTCCTCCTCTTTTAGTCGTTTCTATCAGAGCAGCTTCGCCTTATTTTTTTTCGCGTCGGAGTTCTTTGCTCCCCCCTTCGACAGCCCCCTCGCGAACGATTTTTGAATGGTGCTACTTGATTGCGTTTTTCTCCAACGACTCTCCCGCCAGGTATTGAAACTTCCCTCCCCTTTCACGCTTGCTTTTAATTAATGTCGGCCACTCACCTTTGTTTTTCGCGTCTCCTTATGCTGACTTGCTCCCCCTCCCCGCGCTCATGCTTTTAGTCCCCTTTCTCGCCCTTTCCCTTTCTCGGCTACACTATCGTCCCCCCCCGCAAGGGCTTTTTTTTATGCGAGAGTTTGCGAGCTCTCCGCTGTTCTTTTTTAGGCCTCTCTCAGAAGTATGCGGTAACCCATGACGGACTTTTTTTTGCAGGCCTGATGCATCGGCCACAGCTCCCGTTTCGGACCACGTCTTCCCCTTCTCACGTTCATCGTTTTGCCCTCGCCCCTGACTGAAGATCGTCTCACTTTCTTCCTCTTTAAAAAAGGAAACACCGCGAGCTGGTTCGTTTCGTACCCTCCCCCCGCCGTATTAAGGCATACCGCTTAGCTTCGCAAAACCTGCGCAGACCCGTCATCTATCCGGGCCTTTTCCCCTATGAGAATTCCCCGCGCCAGACTTGAACTCCCCCCGAACCCTTCCCCCGAACAATTTCCCTTCTGGGTCAGGGCGTAAGGCTGGCCAGCACCTGTATATAGCTCACCCAGAAAATTAACGTCCTTTCCTTGCCCCCCCCTTCTTATGAAGACGCCAATCTCTCCCAAGACGTTTTTTTCTGTTGATGCCCCCCTCCTATTGTCTCCTGGTTCCGAGGGACGATTTTCTTCGATTTCTGGAGTCCGAGAAGCGCTACCGGACTTTTCTTCTTGTCGTGAGGACCCGCTGGTGTTTTCCCCGGCGGCGTGGTGACCCCTGATCTCCCGCTTTGAGCAAGTCCGTTCAATATTGATTTTGACCGTCTCCTGGCGAGAGATCAGCAGCCCGCCCAATCGGGACTATTCGTGGTGCCCAGCTAGTGACTTTTCCCAGACGCTCTCCCCCCGGTCGAAGGATTTATTCCCTCTGGTTGTTGTTTTGATATCTTTTCTTTGCTTTGACTCCCCGGTTGACCGCGTCGCGCCTTCCTGACCCCCCCTGCCTTCCCCTCGCTGGCCCCCCTCTTGGTGCTTTTCTGACCTCAGCGACGCTCATGGGCGTCCCGGCCTTTTTCTACAGACGGCGCTTCTTATCGTATTTCAGCTCGGTTTTTCCCCCTTTGACCTAACCCTCTTATACGCTTCCTTATCGCCTTTTCCTTTCTTCTTTTATGCAGCTTCCGAACTCCTCCGCCCCCGCGGCCAAATAGAACCTTCGCCCATCACCCAACTAACTATTGCCGGGAGTTCTCACGAAGTTCCCTTTCCCTTTTTATGGTGCTACTCGGGCTGAATTCTATTCCTTTCCCTCCTCGGCTCTGTTTTTTACTGGGGCGGGGTCTGGCGCCTCATGGGAGAGGGCCCTTCTCATTTTTTCGCTTTCTCGGTTTTGAGCCGTTCGCCGCTCTGTTCTTGCCTTTAGGTACTCCCCCATTGGTTGCCCCCCCTCTCTTTGGGCCTGTCATTCTCATTTTTCCCCGTTTTTTCTTTTCCAACTCGATTCCTTTCCCTGACTCGTTTCTGCCTTTTTCCCCCCCCTTCTGAATCCCGTAATGCCTCTCACTGTTCCTGGTGTTTTTTTTCGATCCACCCCTACTTCCTTTTTTCCATGTCAGTTCCTCTACATACTTCCTGCGGCTCCGCTTCCCAGCTTTTTCCCTGCAGAAAATCGCGCACCAACAGGCAGCGCGGTTTTCACTTTTTTTGCTCTTTTCCTCGCCGTGAACTATAGAGTGTAGCGCCCTCATGCTCTATTTCACGGGGTTTCCTTCCCTGCGCCTGATTCCCGATCCTCCCCGCGGGTTCGAAGTGGCCGCGGCGCCAGGTGATGCAGGTTTTTACTACTTTCCTTCAGCCGGACGGCCTTCTTTCAAACCCCTTAATGAGTTTTTCAGTCGCATCTCCCCTGATGTTATTTTCCCCCCAACAGGTTTTTTTGACCCCCTACGCAGATATAAGGGCTTCCGTGTTAGACGATTTCCTGCGACTCATGCTCGGTTTCTGCTTTTTGCGCTCACCTTTTCCCCCCCATGACTCCTCCCCGAAGAACCTGATCGTTTGTGCTGGTGGCGGGAAACGTCCCGGCGCCATTTTTGAGTCTTCCCGGCGAAGGGAGAACCGTTTCGCTCAGGGAATGGTTTTCAATATCTCTTCAAACCCCGCGATCGCTGAGGGCCCCTTCCCCTTTAAGGTTTTACCCTCTCTTAGACTTTTCCGACCCATTACCTGATTGAGGGATTTTGGGCGAAGGCCGACGATCGAGGCGGGCCGCCAATTTTTCTTGCTAGCCTTACTGTTTCTCTTAAACGCCGCTGCCTCTTCCTTTCTCTCTCGAATGCAAACTCGGCTATTTTTTTCTGCGGATATTCCGGCATGATTTTGAGTCCGTCGCGTTTTCCCGATCCCACCCTCTTTTCTCCTCGGTAGAGCTCGGATCTCCTCACCTGTCACCCTCCTTTGCGTTTTTTTACGTTCCCTTCTCTGCCCCCATTGTTTTATCGAAGCACGGCCAGCTTGGGGCTAACATTTTTTTCACTTTCCCTTTTTTTTTTCTCCCATCTCTGTTTATTTCTTTTATGAACTATTCCTGCCCCTCTTCCCGCCTGCTATGGTTCGATTGTCGGCTGTCACCCACATACGGGGATTGGTTCCCGTCCATTTGTTACCCTATGCCTTTTTATCATTTAGCGATTCCCCAGCCTCCCTCCTGGACCACATTTCTGTTGTCGTCACGGAGAGGTTCCTTCTACCGTCTTTCCCCCCTCTGCGCAATAGAGCGGAAATTTTCTCCCCCAATGCTCTACACTTTGATCGCCTCCCTGACATTTCCCTTCGTAATATTAAGAAGACCGTCCTGGAGCGAATTTTGATTTTTTTTTTTGGCACTTAGCCCTGCTCTGCCGGCCTATTCTAGTCAAGTATTTACTCCTCCTTTTGCATCGTGGTATTTACCCCACACCATGGGTACCACCCCCTTAGCCCCCATCTGGACGGAAAGTCCCTTCTCTCTCCCCCCTCCGGTTACTGCTTGCCATCCCTCCTTTCAGTCCCTATTCAGGCAGAACTTTAAATTATGGGCTGCCCCCCTACCAGCCTTCCCATCCAGTCCTCTACACGGTAAACACCGACCTCGGTTGTCGTCACCACGTCACCTGAGCGGAGTTAGGCGGCTATGCCCTAACTTCCTTCCTGAGCAATTCTCCTCCTTCTTTCCTTTTCTTTTTGTTGAGTCTCCCTTTATTAGACATGGACGGTTCTTCCCTAGAGGCATGAATCGACCCTTTATTTTCTTTTTTTTTTCCCCCGGAAAAAGTTCTCCTTCGAGGTGGATCCAACCTGTTTTACCTCGTTGCCCTTCTCGAGGATGTGAAGGCTTCTTTTTTTTTTTCCCCTTAAATGATTTGCGGTGGGCTTGAAATTCCCGGTATTGGCTGGGCAAAGGACTTTTTCGCCTTCTTCTTAATTGCAGTTAACCGTCAAGTCAAATGGAATTTTCCAGATAGTTTGTCCCCCGCTTCGGCTATTCCGATGCACCCCGCGCCTTCTTTCAAATTTCTTGTTCGGGTTCGATCCCCCCCCCCCTACCCCTCCCCCGCTTTTGCAGCTATGCTTTTCCCCCCTTCGGGTCGGCCTTCCTCGCCAGCTAGTCCCCTATTCAGGAAAATTTAGTTCCTGCGCATGTTCGAGCATTGAGACTAGAATTCCTTTCTTTTCGCTGGCCCAGCGTAGATGGCCGTTTTCCACTCTCTGTTGTTTCTTCTGCCCTTGTACGCGCTCATACCTTCGCATATGGGTCCCCTACATGTCAAGAGGCCCCCCGCTTTTTTTTCCGCCTGACCCCCTCGGGACCTTTAGCTTTTTCGGCAGTCTCTTCTTTTCTTCCCCCTAAAGGAGCTTTGAACAGAGAGGGATTTTTCCCACCCGTTTTCCCTTCAAGCCCACAACAATTGGCCGGCGGCTCCCACTGTACAGTATCCTCAATGGGTCCTTTTTTCAGGGCCCTTTTTCGGGATGCTCGAGCAGGGCGTTGGGGGGCGATTTTCTCCCTTCTCTCATACCCAGGACGGGGTGAGTGTTGGACTCCCGGGCCTGCTTTTTACAGCGTGCTCGCTCGCTTCACCCTGGTTCTTTCCGCCTTTTGTAACCCTTCTTCTTTGTCGCCATTTAACGATCGGTCAGATGCCCACCTTTTCTTTGTTGCTCGAACTTCATTTCTTCTCTCTCGCGTGAAAATGGGCGGACCCCCGCCCCCCCCGCCCCCTGATCGGCGGCTTCTCCCCCCCCCCTTCTTTTCATTCGTATGTCGCAGGTTTTACGTCTGCGAATTTCCATTGTAAAAGCTCCTAGGGTCTTGAAGCCCTTGATTCAGTTGCTTGATTTTTGCAGCACACCTGGACCTGATCTCCACCCCTCCTTCCATCGGGTACTTCTCCGGTCGACTCGCCTTGCACGACATCTCCGCACGCACACAACTCCGCTAAGTTCGGCGTGATGTTTCGCTATCCGATCCTCCCCTCGACGTGAGATCCTCCTTTCTTTTGAGCTCTCCCTCTATCTGAGACGTTCAGTCACCCACATGTTTCCTTGAACCTCAATCCATGCGACCAACTTGACTTCCTCCCCGATAGTTCTTTTGTGTCAGCCACGAAAGGCCGCCTCTTCATCAGTGCCCCTTCCTATTTAACTTTTTCGGGGCTTCCGGCCAACTTCCCCTACCCTCCTTGGCGCGGCTTGACGACACTCTCCCCACCGACCAAGAAAATCGGACCATTCCCCCCCGCGAGATTCCAGTCACTCAAACCTTTCTCTTTCTTACACTCTAGGATTCAAAAACTACTGGAAGAGAACCCCCGGCGTTGTTTGAACGCCCTCTTGCTTTTGTTTATGAGTTTTCTTTTCCCCGGTCCCCTTGCCGCACCAGGAGTAGACCTTCCACCCCCCCTCCTTTGCGTGATCTAGGGATCTTCCCCAAGCTGATTCAGTCGTAGGCTCCTGATCAGAAGGCCGGAAGGCTTGGTCTTTTCCTCTTTCGGAAGATTCGATTTTAAACATATCGCTGTGAATCCCCCCTCCGATTCGTCTTTAGCCAGACAATAGAGATTCCATAAACAGTTGACGGCCCTTGCGTCCTTTGAAAACCGAGCAGATACCGTGCCTTTGAGAATTTCCCCGCGACCAGGAAAGCCTTCTCCCCTCCCTTTTTCCAACTACATTTTCCGCGCTTTTCCTTTCCCCTTCTGGCGAATTCCTTTTGCAGACCGAGACCCCCAGTACAAAAGCCAATTGGCCAATTCTTTGCCCCAACTTTCTCCTGGCAAGAGTGAGGTTTTTATGCCTCCGGGCGAGGTGTTCCCGGTGGCGCTCATTCTTCCTTTTCCTCCCCCTGCAAGATCGAGTTCGCGCACGATGGAAGGCACCGAGATGGTTTGCACACCCCGCTCTTGCAAGGACGTGGCAATTTCTATCCTGAGGATCATCCTCCATCCAATCTGGCCGAGCGTCGTCTCTTTTTTTCAGGTCCAGAAGAGAGACCCCTCGGTCGCCTTCGCACTCCACTTTCTCTTTTCTCTAACGATTTTTTTTTCTTCTCTTGCTTTGTCCAGCGGCGACAGCGTCGCGTTTCCTCCCCGTCTTTGGCCCCCCCCACGCCTGCCCGCATCTTTCGGGCTGATGACCATCAGTCGCTCCTTTTCCCCTCTCCTATCAACTTTTTTGCCTTGCTCCGCGCTGAATCTTATCGTGTGAACAACTTTGCGGCCCTCTCTGTAGTTTTTGGTACATCCTTCTTGGTGTCTTTCTTCCTTTGTCGTTCCCAGAATCGATTCGCCCCCCCGAGGACAAAACCTTTCGTTTCAGATTTCTATCACCGCCAAATCATTGCGTGGGCGTCCCCCTCTTTAAATTGGCAGTTTTTGGCTATCTCCAACCCCTTCCCTTCCTTCCCCGCGCTTTGTGTTTAGTTTTTTTGCTTTCTGGCCTCTTCCTGGGCGTTTTTTTGTAATACGGAAGGATCTAGTCGGTTATTTTTTCGCTTTTTTCTTGTTGGGTATGAATCTATTTTTGATTGTGGTACCATTTCCTCGGGGGCTTTTCAACCTCCTTATTCGGTCAAGGCCTTCCTCTGGCGCTGCCCCTCCTCCCGGCTCCTAGATCCCCCAGCTTCCAGCCTTGATTTTTGATCACTGCCTCTAAAAGTTTTCTGCTTTTTCATCGCCCTCTCCCGCCCTCTTATCCGGTCTTACTCTCACTCTTGTGACTTGTTTGCACACTGGCCTTTCTGCCATGCGTCACGTCCGCCGTGACTCGCAGACCAA
>Ga0179593_1389124_pt1 | contig 17128 bp, 8 predicted proteins | sample CZODoug2_1_08_16_FD_185931 | JGI IMG/M metagenome (GOLD analysis project Ga0179593, IMG submission 185931) | Vadose zone soil fungal communities from Angelo Coast Range Reserve, California, USA - CZODoug2_1_08_16fungal (PacBio error correction) | ecosystem: Environmental > Terrestrial > Soil >... | reverse complement strand
ACTCTCCCCTTTTCTTGGCGTAATAGGAGGTCTATGTTTTGATATTTTTCTTTTTCGTCAGAATTCTCCTCAACCAGACTCCGCCTTCCCCTTTTTGCTTTTTTCACCCCGTTTTCTTAAATCTTAAGACGAGATTTATCGAAGTAACTCCCCCCCCAAGAATCATAATATAGGCCTCTTAACGGCACCTTCCTTCCTTTGTTCCACAGTTTTTGAAGGTCTTTTCGAGCTCCCCCTCCCGTTCCCGCTGAATGAAGTACTAGACCCTAGAGACCGTTGGTCTCTGTTTACAGGACGTTTCCGGACCCCGGGTTCGCACCCAAGAAGGAAGTCGATAGTCTTAGGTTAGTGCTTTTTTTAAGGGGCTAGCGACGAAACGGAGTCCCCCACCTACAGGGCGTTTTAGAAAGACTTTCGCTATAATCCCCGAGAGTGCGTTTTCGTGCTGGAGTTACTCGCCACTATGAAGAGCTATCAGCCCTTTGTCGGGCTGCCGTCCGACACCCGTGTACCCGACCCTTTAAGAATGTTATAGTGACTTCCGCTATTTATGTCGGCGAGCCCGTTTACACCCTTTTCTTGCCCAGTGTGGGCCAGCAGACCCTCGCCCGCGCCAAGATGCCTGGCCACCAGTCAATCCACGTGCCGGGCCCGAAGGGCTGTCTCACACCTTTTAATTCCTTTTCTCTTCCCCCCTTAGGGTTAATGATGGTTCGCCTCCTGATTTGAAGGTCCCGCCCACTGACCGCCAAAACTACCCCCCCTTGCGGTGTTCGGTTTTCAATATCTCCCCCGTGGAACTTTTGTTAATGGATACTTTACTCCCCATTGGCCCTTTTCTAGTTAGGCTTTCGGCCGGGACCGGTCCTTTTCTGCTCCTTCCCTCGGGTTGGTGTTGCTCCTTTTCTGCTAGAAGGTCCTTCCTCCTGATGACTGACGCCTTTTGTGCTGGGTGGATTTAGTATCAGTGCCTAGGCCTTTTGATTTTTTTCCTCCAAGTCCCCTCCCTCGCGGTTCGTGATGTCGTGTCATGAGTTTCCCTCGGAGTAATCGGTGCTTCCGTTCGGGTACAAACCTCAATTGGGACTGTGTGATCATTCTTTGCGTTCTGTACAGCTTCATCGCAGAACACCGCCTTCACATTTAAACACACCTTCCCCTCGCGCCCTCGCGTAAGGGATTTGGTCCGGCTTTTAACTTACCCCCTTCTGGCTGCCATGGGACCCCTGTTTCCCCGCGGCCCCCTCGCCCGTTTCCCTGTTTGGTGCCCCTTTCCTTTTTAATTTACCTGCGACTTCCACTTTTTACGTCCGAAGACGCCACGCCTCGGTCAGGGGCTCTTGACGGGGGCGTTCTTTCTTCCTTTTCACTTTCTTGCTACTTCTGGACAGATCCTAGGTTATCTGTGCTGCTTAGACTATGTTTCGTGCTTTGCTTGTTTTCCAAGCCCAGGCAGGGAGTTACGGCTTTGCGGAGTGCCCACGAAGCCCCCCTTGAATGAATGTGTTTACTTGCCCGTGATCGCCGAGTCAGCAGGACCCGCTCCTCTCACGTGTCGCCTGCTGCACGAGTGCCACAGGAATGGTAGCACGCATTGATTTTGAACTCTTTCAATCGGACCGTTTCCGTCTTTGCTTCTTCGCAGCGTTTTGCTCCCCACTGTGAGGCACTTCACCTCCGCCGTTTCGGATTTCTTTTCCCTTACCTCATCCGTTTTTGTTGTTTGTATCCCCCCTTTAGTTGATTTTAATTCAAGAGGAGCAGCAAGCCACTAGACCCCCGTCTTTGACCACAGCTTATTCTAGTCATAGAGGGGGAGATTCGAATGATAAGGTAGACGGTTAACCCGATAATGAAACATGAGATCAGGTACACCTTGAATCTCGTACAATGTTTCCTGGCACGTAGACGTCTTCAAATCACGGATAATTACCCGTGGGCGCAGGACTTTTTCGCCTCCCTGTCATTGTGTTAATTATTACTCTTCCTCCCCGTTCCCTCCCCCCCAAGCTTCATTGTGGCACGCTAACAGCCACGCCCCGTCGATTTTTCTCCCCCAGACATCCCACCTTTGCGTTCATCCTTTATCAGATAGGCCCTCTGTGGTTCCCCCCCGTTTGTGTTTTGGCGTCTCCGTATGCCGACTCCGCTTCCCCACGTCTTCCCCCCTCAACCCGCTCCCTTCCCTGTCGCTGTCCCATTACAGGATCGTAACTGTCCCTCAAGATTTTCACCTCCCTTGGAACTTTCCCTCAGCTCCGGCCGCCGTCCAGAAAGAGGAGAGTTTTTTTTTTTTGCCCCAGACTTTTCCGGTTCCGATATTCACCCAACCTCATGAAGTAGGTTCCTGCGTGATTTGCTTTTGTAGTGCGACTATTGTATTTTTTTAAGCCTTGATTTTCAACCCATCAAGCCCCCGAGGGAACCCCGTCCCTCTTCCGAGATCCGCGAGATTTAGGAGAGTTTCCGGCTCCACGGCCAGGGTGCTCCCCTTTGACTTGCCCACCCCCCAGTCCGGGCCTTGAGCGATATACTCCCCCCTTTGCAATTCTACCTTTACCGATTATTTTGCGAGGGACCCCCTCGGGTTTCCGGGCTGACTCGGACACTCCCCCGTTGGCCTTTAAAAGCCGCCCCGTCCCCCCGAGAGTCCCTTTGGAGAGGGTTTGTGACCCCCCCCCCCCTTTTCGTCATCTAATAGAGGGGAAATCCCCAGTACTGTAACCTGGCCGGTTAGAAGTTCACGGTACCCCTTGGACATCAATCATCGCCCTTGCTTGTGGGCCCCCTTTTTCTCTAGACTGGGGCATGTAGGGTCCACGCTGCCCCCCCTGTCGGTCGATTGCCTCTGTTCGGAACTCCTTCCGGGCGGCCGTCCCCCGGTGAGTGCCAACCTCCACGGTCTTAGCACCTGATACTTTCGCTGCTTTTTTTGGACCAGTACTGGTGTGGCGTTTTCCCCGCTCCCCTCCCCCCCCTGATCACATCTTTATGAATACAGGTACCCCCCTCGCGATCCTGAGGACAGGAATGGGAGATGATGTCGATGTCAGGCCCCAAGGCGAATTTTGCCCATACCTTTTTTCTCCTTGTGGCTTCCCCCCTGATTATTTGTTCCCCTTTTTTCTTCTCTCGGCCCGGAGGGTATTAGTCGTTTCACATAAGACTTCGGCTCCTAGGCGGTCGTTCTCTCGGTTCCGGTTGGTTTTGATTTTAATTTCATTCCTCTGCCGTTCGCCCAGAACAGGCAGAGAGTGTTCTGCTGCCTCCAGAGTCAGAGGTTCCCCCAGCAAATGTTTTCTTTCCTTCTGTGGGACGGTCTTGGCGCCCTTTTTCGGGGGTATGGGAGGAGAACCCCCTTTTAGGTCTGGATATGTGGAATTTCTTTTGGAAACCCGCGCCTCCCCCGGCTCTCTCCTTCCCACCTCTCTCGCTCCCTCTTTGCGATTAGTTTCTCCGATTTCCAATGCGCGGTTTTTTTCCCCTTGTTTGGACAACCGTTTGACCTACAGACCCCCCACCTTTTCGCGGTCGTAGTCAGTTAATACACTCTCCTCCCCTTTTTGCACCCCTTTCTGAGGTCCGCCTGATTTATCCGTTCCCAAACCATCTTTTTTCCTCTTCCCCAGACACAGGCTGTCCCCGATTCTGTCCGGCCATTTCGTGTCAAAATCAAATTTGAAGTAGATTTTGCTTTTTCTTTCAATCCCGAAGAGAGAAGCCCTCCTTTTCTGTTCCGCTGCAAGGAAAAGACCCCTCGAAGCAATTCCCCTTTGAAGCTTGTCCCCTGACCGGCGTCACGTCTTCTTTCAGATTCCAATCCCCAGCCGCTTTTTTCTTTTCGGAAGATTTTTCATGAAGGAGGAATCTCGGAAGATACCCCATTTCACAGATTTCCTTTTTTTTCTGCGATCCCATCGTTGCCCATGCGTCCCATCCCTGTTCCCCCTTTCCCCCCTCGTTCAAACTTACCATCTTGCCCGTGGTTTTACGCATTTTTCCCTTTTTTTTTGGACCTATGCAGATGCCCCGGAACTGGGACATCGGAACCTTTATTACAAACCAAGCACCTCCGTCCAGATTCCTTTCTCGAGAGTTTCTTTTTGTCGGCGTTTCTTTTAGATTGTGGGTCTTGTCCTCACCTTAAGGGGCAAAGTTCTTCCGAGTTGCTTCCCTTGTTTCCCTCCGTCCTTTCAATAATCCCTACCACTGGTGTAGACGAGGGCGGGGCTTGATCTGGGAACGCGCTTCCCCCCCCTTTTTTTTACTTTTTAGGTTTCCTGTTTGTCATGAACCTGCCCGGAGGAAGTTTAGGCGTCTGAGAATTTTAGATTCACATTATTGCGAGTTTTTCGGTTCTGAAGTGGGTGCTGTTGGATGAGGACCCGTGCTTCCGAAGGGGTGTCTTATTGTGATTTCTTGTTCGCTTTCACCAGAGCTGTTATAGAGTCATAGATTAACTTCCGTCTGGAGCACCTCCCTTCTTTTCCCCCAGGTATGGGAACTTTTCTACGATTTTTCCCCCCTTCGGCATAGGCGATCTTTGAGCACTTTGTTCCCTTTCGGGCGGCGTCGGGGATCTTTCTGGGAATTTCTATTTTTATTTTCCCTTTTTCCTTGCGTTAAGAACCCCCTTATCGGCTCCTTTTCCTGCGTGGTAATCGCCTTCGCGTTCGGTTCCTTTGTTATACTTCCGCCGAGGATTTTTGTTTTCCCCTGGGCCCTTCCCGGTTTAGCAATTTTTTCCACGAATTCCAAAATGTTGCTGGCCCTTTTCGTATTTTTTAGGGTGTGCTTAATCTCTCTTTCTAATAATACCTGTTTTTGTTTTCTCTCTTATATTAATGCCAATTCTTCTTCCCCCCTCTAGAGCCCCATTTATACGCTCTCAAAACTTTCATCCCCCCTTATTCACGCAGTTCCCTGACACTTCCCCTGCGGGCTTTATACCAACACTTTTTTCTTTTTTCGACCCCGCACGACCTCCTCCTCCCCTCGACGACTAATGCACCCCTCGCCATGAGCGACTGCGTCTTAGACATACCAGCTAAACCCAATCACCTTTTCACATTCAGATTTCCTACAAGAACCCTACCCCTGACGAGTTCGCTTCGACGGTAACCTTTTGATTTCCCCTTCCCTCCCCTCTCGGAGTGTACGAGTCTTCTCCGTCGCAACTCCCTGAAAGCCAATCCCGCCTGCTTTTCTCAGTTCTCACGTCCGGAGCAACCTCCTTTCCAGCAAGTCTTCGTCAACCCCTCAGACTCTGAGTGCACGACTTTTTTTGTTCATCCTTCTATTTTGCTCATATTCCCTGCCGCAGTCAGGTGCAGAAAATTCCCAAGTAAAATCTGAAAGTCCCTGATTAAGAAACCAAGAGTCCCCTTTTCCATGCTAGTTTTTTATCCTAGACCCCCTTTGATTACCCCCGAGATCCGCCCTGTTTTCAACCCATTGTAATTACCTTGTAACCCTTCCCCCCACACGTTAAACTGCTTTAGCCTTTTTGACCGTAGCCCCCCCTGGTTGAGAGGTTTCAGTTTGGTCAGTTTCTTTTTCGCGACGCGTCCCCTTTTCCTTGTTTCCTCTCCAGCGGCCTCAATTCTTGGCCATTGGCTTGAATGGTTCGTTCTTTGAAACGCATACTCTGACAACGAGGACGTGCCCCTCTTTGCCCCCCCAGTTTTAGCAGTTTTTCTCCCTTCCCTTTCCGGTTAAGAGTTTGGTTTCCGCGGAGCAGTGTCCTTCACCCCTTTCATCTCATCTCCCAACTCCTTTGGCGCCTATTCCGTGTGCCGATAAGCCCTCATGAAAGAGGCAGATAATCTTTCCCTCGGAGTTTGATCCTTCCTGGACCTTGCAAATGATGGTGATCTCTCTTTCTTTTCTTTTAGCCTCTATACGACATCCAGAGGTGTTGACGCAAGGCCTGCCTAGTTTGATACCTGAGAGTCTTCCGGTCCTTTTTCTTATCTAAAGAGAACTGCCCTTTCTCCTTTTCCCTGATGACCTGTGAGTGCAGTCACCATCCAAGAATTCCCCCTTTTTGGCCGGTCAGTTTTTTCTTCCGCGCAAGTTCACCTTCTTAAGAAAGTAATTTTGACTCATAGTCTCCTAGATTGGTGAGGTAGAGGCTCGATGTGACTTATTTCCCACCGCCCCCCCCGTTTTTCCAATATCTTCCCTGACAGAAAAACTCAAATTTCAGCTTAAACTCAGAACCATAAGTCATAATTTGGGCTCGGGTGTAATTTCCCCATGTTGATATCCCAGGATCTGCTAGTCCCCCACTCTTTTCCCTACTTCGCGGAAGTTCACTCCCCAGTTTTACAAAACTCGGCGTCAAACTTGATAAGATTCCCCAACAGTAACGATAGACACTGTTTCTCACACCGTTGAAAAGCTCCCCCTCCGGCTAAGCTGCATCCCACAGGACTTGTGTAATTGCTTTAAATAGGTTTTACCATTCTTTGAAGCGTATGACAACGAAAGCTTTTAATAATGTCATAGAAACGCCCAACAGTTGGTATTACAGGTTTTCGTAACCGTGCGCTTGAATGGATCAGAGTTTCCTGTCACAAGAAAAAAACTATATTAAGAACATGAGGTGTGTTTTTTGTCTTGATTGATGGTTGTCTTTTGGTTCTGTTGTTTGTGTTGTTGGGCATATGGGGGTGGGGTTTTTTTTTTTTTTTTTTTTGGGGGGTTGTGTGGGGTCGTGGGTGTGGTGTGTGGCTGAGTTGCTCGTTTCTTTTTTTCCTTTTTTTTTGGGGGTGGTTGGTTGTTGTTGGGGGGGTTGGTTGTTGTGCCTTTTTTTTTTTGTTTTTTTTTTTTGGTGTTGTGTTTGGTTTTTGGTTGGTGGCGTTGTGGTTTTTCTTTTTGGTTTTTTTTTTTTTTGTTTTTTGCTCTCCTCCATTCTAGAAGACTTCTTTCCCCCTTCCCCTCCCTCTGAGCAAGACCCGGCGTCTCCGACTGTACCGACCCACATAAAGGGTTTCCTACCATACTTCCCCCCTGCTGCTGAAAATGGCCCATGTCGAGGAGAGTCTTTCCTGGCACCAACATCGCGATTTCCTGACATTTCTTTAACGGTCACTTATGATGAACTTAAGGCGCACAGTACAATGCACACCAACCCTACGGGATGTCGTGGGAAACCACCCCCCTCCCGTACTATAAATGAACGTTGCGAGATTAGAATTCTACGACCCGAAAAATAGGTCCTCTGATGCTAGATAGGTTAGTCTGGCTACCTCCTCTTCTTCACGACCTTCTGTTTGTCTCTATGATTTCGCACCTGGTTGCTCCTCCTGAAACACTCAGATAAATATAGAGGCGTGCCTGTTTCCCTTCTCTTGTATGCTGATTTCTCTGTCCCCCCCTTCCCCTCCCTCAGGCCCACCCGGTACCAACTAGCCGACATACTTGATTGGTAAGGATCTACATCCTCACCACTTTTAACACCTCCTATCGTTGGACCCCTCCCCCTTCTCACCCGGGCTGCTTTAGTGGTGCCCTCTGCCCCATTCTTGCGTCCACCTACCCTCTACGTATCGACTCCTCCATCGGGGGTTGTATTGGAGCTTTCTTTTTTTTTCGTCCTCCTTTGACATATTCTCCTGACTACCTCAGGTGATGTCTATTAGTCTCTTAAGAGTTTCGTGCGGCTGGCCAGACGTTGCCTTTGAGGATTGGCCGACCGGCCAGTTCCGGTTTCCTGTCCTCAGCAAGAGCCCCCTTACGTCTGTGCAGTTAGTTGAAAGGGATTAAGCCCTTATTAAGGCTTGGCGACCATATCGCAGAGCATTCTCATTTTCTCTCTTTTTTCGATATTGTAGTATAACATCTATTATTTCCCTTTCGTTGTTAGAGACTCTCTGTTTGTTAGATCTGAGGTCTGAACAGAGATAATCCCGGATATTCCCCCCCCGCTCTTTTTCAGCTCTTTTCCTCGGCTTGAGAATCGAACCCTTTTCATAGCGAAGGCAATTTTCTCTCCTTATGTCGCTTATTAATCCCTCTTTTTTTAGTGAAGCCGCGTCTCCTTTCTGAAAATCCCGACCGTCCTGGGGGGCCCCCACTCTCAGAAGGTATAAACCCGCCAGCAGAACCGAGGAATACCTCTCAGAAGGAATCAGGCGACGAGAGGGGGGGGCTCTAGGAACGAATCCGAACAAAACCCCCGAGATGGCTTATCTTGCCTGATGTACTTCGATCCCTTGCCTTTCTTGCAGTCCCCCCCGCTCTTCGTGGTCTTCCCCTCCTTTAGAAAGATTCTCATTTCGTACAGCACCTCTTCCATTTTCCTATCCATGAAACCATCCCCTTTCTTAGGTGGCATTCTTTTGTTATTTGTTTGGAGGTTTACTGTCTCTTTCGTGGAAGAAGCTCCCCCTCCATCACGCCGCCTTGCCCAATAAGTATTCTTCAGCAGTAGCATTAGGCGAGTTTTCGAAATTGTTGCGGGGGCGAAGCGCCTCCCCCCATCAGTGTCCCTTTATACTTCAGGCGTAATTGACGTTAGAACTTCTCGACACGTCTATCTTTCAAATCTTTTTTTCCTGTTTTCTCGTCGTCATGACAGGACAGCCATTCCGAAGCCTTAGGAGTCGCACTCCCTGGAATATTGTCCTCCCGCACTCCCCCCCTCTCCCTGTATGATCGTTCCACCCCCACCTCATAACTCCCGCCGGTCTTTTTTTTTTCATCGGTGAAAACACTTCACCTTCGTAGCTGACCCATTACCTTGCATAGCCCACTTGTAAGCTTTATTGAAATTTTCCCCTCCTTCCCCTCGTCCCTCTTCGATTTTTTTCTGCCAGTTTTTTCCTATTTTTTTCTCTGGTATTCGGTACCCCATAGGAGAGGTACTTTTTTTGTATCTAACAAGACCCTTTCCCCCCCTGTCTCTTCCAGTTGCAAGGTCCTCAAAGAATTTTTAAATGAAGTCTCTCAAGAAGGGGTTGGCCCATCAGTCAATCCCTCGATTAGGGTCCCCCCCCCCCCTCCTCTTATAAGGTTCCCTCGCCAGAGGGTCTCATTTTGAGTGTATTTTTTCTTTTTCTTGGGAGGAAGGCCCTCCTTTAATACTTCTTCACGATTGTTTCTTTTTCTCCTTCGCCTTTTGAGGGGATTCCAGACTCTGGCTAGGCTTTTTTCCCTTGCGAATCCTTCCGCATAACCTTCGGGGTTTGGTTTCTTCCGTTGATGACGTGGTTCCAGTCCCCCCTTGGTCGTCAGACTTAATGCTCTGACGTCCTCCCCCCTAGAGCCAGAAGCGGGATGTCCCCCAACAGTCCTAGACACCCCTCCCACAGATATTCTTGCTTTCAGGTGATTCGGTCTCCCTTTGAGATGAATTCGGGGTCTTTCGGGAGGAGAATTTTTTTTATGACGTTGGCACTTTCTTTTACCCTCTTCCCTCTTGCTCCAACTGTTCTTCCTTTCCTTTATATCGAAGTCTTATTCCAGTCGTTTAGGCAGAGGTGGACTTTCTTGAAAGTCCCTCAGCCCTTCAAAATGGCTTATTCGGAGGTGCTGACCAGATTCACTATATCCCGAGCAGGGATTGCCTATTTCTGAGTTACTTTCGATATTTTTACCTGAATCTCCCTCTCATTAAAAGTCTCTCTATCCAAGACTACCTCCTGGTAATTCATTCAACCCTTGGAAGATAGCGTGGCCGGCGACGCCACTCTCTCCACAGTCAGTTTCAGATGACTTCCCCCCTGAATCGAGCTTCTTAACTTCGTTAAACAATTTTGACGGTCTAACAGTGAAGTTGACGCCTTCTCTCTGGTCTTCTATTGGGAAGGCTCCTCCGCCGATTAAACCCTAACGTGAGACTTCTTCTTTGATTCCCCTTCCCCCCGTTGCCCATCTGCTCTCCAGTTTTCTACCCCCCCTCTTTCAAAGAAAAAATTCCTTCGGGATCCGCACCCTCCCTATTGGAATTCTACGAACGACCTTCCTTACTCTACTTTTCCACCGAAAATCGCAACCCGTTTAGGATAATGAGGCTTGGGGGCGAGTCTGTGGGGAAGCTGGGTTATCAACCCAATTTCTATTTCTGTATTTTTCTCTCGGGTAAGTCATAGCCTAGCAGGAGAATGACAGATTTATTGTTCTTTTTCTTTATAAAAAGCTCTTCCCAGTTCCTAAAGTTGGTAAGAGAATGTTCCCCTGCTTCTGGTATATAATATTATCTTCTATCCACGAGTCGATCCCTGCCGAAGGATCCCCACGTATGAAGGGTGGGAGGAAAACTTTCCATTCCGGGCCTTTCTTCTCTGGATTCCCCCCTTCCCCTGCTCACCTTCTCTTGTTCCCTTTTAGGACACTAATATTGCGCCTAAGACGGTTTTAGGCCTTCAGGCGTTTTTAATTCCCCGAGAGAACCTTCCGAGGCTTCAACCCTTTTTTTTTTCTCTTCGGTGGGTCTGCTGGATAAGGCCCCGTCCCAAACGTCGAGTCTCTTCGCTGGTAATGCGAGTCTTATTTCTTTTAGAACTTTTTTCTTCCCCCTTCCCCTGAGGAGGGACGATACGCTTGAGGTTCGGAAGTTTTTGTTACAGCAATGTGATAACGGATGTTCTTGCGTAACTATCTTCCTTTACTCCATCTCCTTTTTTTTTTTGATATATTACCCCAACGAGTTACGCGAGACCCTGTCGTCTTCATATGTTCCACCTTCTCCCCCTTATAGTGATCTGCCCTTTCTAGGCATCCGGGATCAACTTGCTGAATAGTCCCCTCTCTTCCCAAATACCTTCCTCTCTTTCTTTAGAATGATAACTCTCCCCCCCAGAAAAGAACGCCGACCCCTTCTTTCCGCCAGACGCAGAAGTTATCGCCCATTCTGAGGTGAACTAAGCAATCTCTTCGTAACCTACTCCCTTTTTTTTTCCCACGGTAAGAGAACCTTTCTCCAAGTTTCTCCCCCTCTGCGATCCAAAGAAGAATCCAGCCCTTTCCAGGCGCACCCTAAGCTTCATCCCTTTTGATCGCTCCTTTTCCCTCACTTCTAGAAGATCCCTTTCCTTTCAGATATGCCCCTCAACGGCCTCAAGTACCCCGCCCTCCCCCCTCTAGTGTTATAAAGACTAAGCCTTAGTCCCAGGAGTGTTCGTATTTTTTCAGCCCCCCCCCTCCTCAGTGACCCCCTTCCCCTTTAAAGGTGATGACCCGCGCCCACTATTAATAGTGAAAATTCTTCCCCCCCTATTCGACTAACTTCCTATCTTGCCCGAGGTCGTACTTTTTCTGAACATTCTTTCTTTTTCACATTTTCCAGCGGTATAGCACCTTGTCTTATTTGTTGTGGAAACTGTTCTCTCAAAAGCCATTTCCTTTGGCGCCTTTCGGTTTCCTCCTCCCCCTGCCGAAAGTCTCCACCGAGGGTTTTTTCTTCCCCCCCCCCGTCGTCGAGCCTTACCAATAGCTAAATAGAGCGCCCCAGGGTCTTCTTCTTTTTTAATCCCGCCTCCCCCCTTTTTTTCGCATTCTTTCACCGGCAGTAGTGTGGCTCTTCCTTCACCTTGGGCGCGCGAGTTTGTTAGCCTTTAGACCTATCTCAGAGGGAGTTTCCTCCCAGAGAGCCCTTCCCTTGCCTAAGAATCGTTACTGTAGACATTCCTTGTTGGGTCTGTCGGCCCCTGAGAACATAGGCTCCCTTCTCCACTTTTTCTTTCGTCTCCTCGACCCAATCATCCCTTTTATTTTTCCCCCTGTTGGTTTTACTCTCACGGTCCCTCCAATGAATAGTAAATTCCCCTGATACTTTTACTCCCCTGAGACTCTTTTCTTGCGTTCAACCCCTTTCCCCAGATTCCCAAGAAACTTAGGGAAACCAGAAGGAATAGTTTTTAAAACAACCCCGACCAGCCCTCTCCCTGGCTTTTCGCTTGTGGTTTGTGGTTCTACGGCGTCGTGTGTGATGATAATATATCTTTTTTAGTTTCTTCGACTCCTCCCTAAGCGTAACCAGCTGACCCCGTGAGAATCTTCGGAAACTTTCAGACCTCCTCGATCCTCAATGCTAAATTTGTGCCAACCTTCATCATAATTTCCCCCTCTCCCTAAAGACAAGGTGATCCCGAAGGACATTTTTTTTTCTCCCTTAAGGCCCTTCCTTCCTCTAAATTTTCCCCCCCTTGGCCCCCCGTGCTTGATCTGGACAGCGCCCCCTCTTTCCTGATTCGATGCGGCGAGCCCCGCAAAACACGAAGTGAGCCTCCTGCAAGCTTTTACTACCGTCGGATTCCCCCCCCTTTCCCCTCCACCGCCAGAGAAGACATTTCTATGGGACGGTCCCCTCCGGGCCCTCAGTACGACGCCACCTGCGGCCCCAGGCCAAAAAATTTTGGACAAATCCTTCTCTTTCCGTGTCTTCTTTCCCCCCCCTGGCCGTCTCTTCTTCCAAGGTGTATGCAGGACTGTGTTCCTCTACGGAACGCCCCCCGTGTCAACTCTTGCAACCATCGGCGGCGCCCGTTGGAAATCGCCCAAGTGGCCCCCTTTGTCTGGTTCGCCACACTGTTTCCTCACACGCTTAACACGATTTCCCCGGGGAGAGCCGATTTTTTTGACTATAGTCGTCCTTACACGTAATTCGTGCTCCTTGTTTTTGCTCTTCTCGATGCCTTTTTTTTGTTCGCAAAAAATAATACTGAAGATTCCTCCCCCCCCCATGAGATTCGTATCTTTTTTCAGGGTGATGTTTCTTCTTTCTTAACCCCCCCCTCCCGGAACCTCCCACCCTTTTTCCCACAAAAGACCCCTCCCTTTCACCCCCGTTTTTTTTCCCGTTCATTGTCTAACACTTCTTCTGGTATTTCCCCCTTCCCTCCCTTCCCTCGCCGCTTCCCCCCCAAAGATGCTGCTCTTAAGCCTTTGACCCATCGGCGAGTCAATTCAACCTAACCTCCCTCCCCCTTCTGTTTTTTGAGGATGAGTTTCTTTGTTCTCTCCTTTCCCCATAGACTACCTTTCTTGCTGGGTATTTTTGTTGGTGTTTTTTTTTTTGGGGGGGATCTGAACTTTTTAGTGAGGGTAGGCCCCCCAGCCCAATGCAGGTCTCCCTATCGGATGTCGAAGACCGGCGACTTTTCTCACGAAGCATTCCTCCTTCCCTTCGCGTCTTCCCTGGAGTAGCCCCGTCCCGGCTAGGTCCTTTAACGGCGAGCGAAGCCTTTCTTTTTCATTTCTCTTTTGGATTCCTTTCTTTACAAACTCGATCTCTTCTTTTACCTTGGTTGTTGTTTGAAGATCTATCCTGGTGAGTCAGAAAGAGACCCTGAGATTCGAGCTTCCTTCTTTCCAGGATAGAGGTTTTTCTCCTCTTTCTTTCAGGGAGGGCTTAATAGCCCAAAATCGCTAGCATACTGCAGCTCTTTCCCGATCTTCTCAGAAACTTTTTCCTTGTGTGAATAAGCCCCCCGGTAAGTCCTTTCCGAATAACTCACCCGGTAGCACGCTCCTTCAAAAAGACTCCCTGAGTGATATTTGAATTCTTCCAATAAGGGGCACCAAGTAACCCCCCCCCCCCCGACTTTTCTTCCTATTCAGTCTCCTTCTTACATTGATAGAACTGTAGTTCGGTTTCGTCCCACTCCATGAGAACGTCAGGAAGAGTAAACCGATTGAAAGCAGACATTTTTCTTTTTCCTTTTTCTATTCCTTACCCACAGTAAGTAGTGTTTTCGGTTTTGGTTTTTTTGTGGATGGTTTAGGGATTTCAGAGAAACTCCCGAGCCTTTACTACTTTCTCCCCTCTCTGAAGGTATCTCTTCTTTTTTCGTTCTCCCAAAAGGCCTGGAGAAATCATGACTGAAACATCTATGCATCTACTCTTCTTAATAATAGACCCCTATCAGAAAAAGATCGCTACTTCCCCTTTTTGACGGTTACTCAAGTGAACAGCTTTTTCCACGAGTTCCCCTCTACTCTTGAGTGTTTTCCAGTTGTCTGGTTTTTTTACAGCCAATTCCTCTCTGAAATCCCCCTACATGCGGATCCGCTCCCTTTCCATAAGCATTTCCCCTCCCTCTCCTTGTGAAAGTTTCCATACTTTCTCTGTACGTGGCCTGCTTTTTAGCCACCAATGGAGGGTTGCTCCCGTCCAACCAATAAGGGTTCTCGGGCCCTCTTTCTGGAAGTTCAGCCTGACCAATTGTCCCCCGCCTCTACGTTGAAAGATTTGAGTAACTTGGGCGGGGAGATATACACCAATCTATCGTAAGTCAAAGTGCTGATTCCCTTCGACTGTTCTCCTCTTTTTTTGATTGTAGCTTACTGCAGTGGTGCTTCCCCCTCCTCTAAATTTACTGGAGCTTTAATGTGGGTCTTTTCGACGTTTGGATCGGTCCCTTTTCATTTTACTCTCCTCGTAAGAGTGAGGCTGTTCCCCCTTCCCACCGACCTTTTTTGTCAGGAAATGTGTAACGCTCCTGTCTCTTTCTTTTAAGAAGACTCCCCCCTAGAGGGAGTTATAAGACACCAGAGACCTCCAACCCCTATGTCTTCCAGCTTCGTTTGGAGACGAGTGTTTTACCCGGTCGGGAGGACACGGTTTGGGATGCACTCTTTTTTTTTCTTTCCAATCCTCTTTACTTCTCCTTCCCGATGTTTCTAGCTCATTGACTGAGTGAACTTCCTTTCCCCCCCGCCGTTGAAATGTCCGGGGTGAAAAAGCCTCATCCCGTTTTCGGTTCTTCCTTAGGCCCTTTCAAAACGCTGTCCCTCACTCTCCTGGAGAAATCTGAGAGTTCTCTAATAAACCAGTTCTCCTCTCAATAGCTTTAGTCATGTAGGCAAATCGTTTTGCGGTCCCCCCTAGACCTCTCTTTTCTAGTCGATAAGAGCACACAGACTGAGAACATCATGTTCGGCGGACTCCATTTCCCACTAATCTCCTCCTTCGGATGAAGCGTATGCCCCCTCGGCGGAGTCCTGAAAGTCAGTCCCGAGGCTCCGTTTGACCGCTCTTTGGATAGGAGATTAGATCCTCATCTCTTTCTCCCCCTTTTGCGGCGTACTTCAGGTTGCCCCATTAGCGCACCCTGTTTTCGTATAGTTAAAACGGAACCATCTTGACCTATATGACCCTTCTCTTATTTCCCTCCCCCTCCCTTGCACTTGGAGAGGAAGGCCGGGACTACCCCCCCTTTTTCCTTATTTTGCAGAGGTCTCCCTGGGATGGGGAGAGTCCTTTGTCTTCTTTTGGTCGGAAGAGGGTCCCCATCATTTCACTGTCCAAAGTGTGTTCATTAGAGTGTATTGTCCTACTCCCCAGCTTCTCCCTATCCTTGATGACCTTCCCCCTTGTCTTTTCTTAGGGGAAAGAGCTGCTGCCTTTCGTGAGACCATTTGACCCCCTTCCTTCCGGCCCTTCGAAGGGAGCAGTCGAAACTGCTCGAGAACCGACCCGGTTGAATTTTTTTTCTTCCGAGCTTATTTTTCCCCCTGCGCCTTCGGCCGTCGGCGGTGGACCGGGCGGCCAGTTGGACCCTGTTCCGTTTTTCCCGGGCGCGTATCTTTCCTTGGTTTCTCGCCGCTCTTCCCCCCTTCCTCTTTTCCGAGTCAACCGGATTGCAAGTCGTAGGCTCCCCTTCTTCTGCTTCACTCTTTTCACGGGCTTGACTTCTTTTTTTTTTAATGATGAGAATAAGGCCTAGACAAGTCTGCTCCGGGAGATTCGAGGTAGAGCGGCGGCTGGGAGGGAAAATGTATACTCCTTCCGTTCTTGCTAGATGAACGATCCGTTTATTTGCTGAACCCCTTCAGCAAATGGAGAATGAGTCTAGGCTCTTTTTAGAATCTCCTTTTCCCTCCTCTTTCCTAATTAAGTTTTGGTTTTTATGATAGAAAGAAAGTTAACGCGGAGTATGTCCGTTTTAGTATTTATTAGTTCATACACCATTTTCGACACGGACCTTGACTCCCCCAGGACACCACCTTTCTATGTGATACCATACCCTCCTCCTATAAGAGACATTCTCCACTTTCCCTAATAGAATACAAGATAAACCCAAACAGAACGACCCCTCATTCCGCCCGCACCCTTCGCTCTTCCAAGGTGCCATCTGATACTAGCATTGATTCCCATCCCCATTCTTTCCCTCCCCCTACTTATTTCTAGAAAACGTTACCTCGACCATCCTCCGGCAAGCCCGCATAAACGAGAAAACGGACCATCATAAGGAGAAAGCCTTCTTTTTTTTCTCATCCCCATGACCTCTCTCTTGTATCCTCCTTTTTTGGGTGCTCCGCTTCTTTACTGACTTGACCAAATTGCCTTTTTAAGCCCAAGTTTAAAGAGTCAATCCTCCGAATTTCCTTCCAGCCCTAGCGGCTTTTTTCCATCTCTTTCTCCTATTTCCTTGACGAAGTCTCTCCGCGCCGACTCCCCCCTTTGCCAACGCGACTTTCCGATGTCCACCAACTCTTAAAAGCCGACCCATCCTTAGACTTCCTCCTATACTAGAACTTTCTCTGTGGAAGTGGAATCTTTTTTTAAGACGATTTTTTTTTTTCTCCCCCTCCACAGAACCTGACCCCCTTCCCAGGTCCCCATTTCTTGACTCTTGCCCCCTTTTCTCTTGGAAGAATGGCCCTCAAACGTCGACTACCAAGGAGCATCCGTCCCTTGACCCTTCGCTATGCCCCCACCTCTCAATCTTCCCCTCTTCCCCCTCCCTTCGCGAAGGGCCAGTCGCCGGGACTCTCCCTCCCCCGACTGTAGACATGGAGACCAAGGTGCTTTTCAAATGTCCGAGGCAGACCCTTCTTTTCTTTTCGTTGGCGTTCTCCCCCTTTTTCGACCCTCGAGTACTTCCCCAGCGGTGAGCAAAGACCCTCCTTATCTCGAGTTTAGCCGTAATTGATACCAGCTTTTATGAACGGCGCTCTTCCTCTCCCTGATTTTGAGTGGCCCCTTGCTTTCGTGAGATAATCCGCTTTTCCATGGGCCCCGTCCCGGTGTAAAGAGCACTTACCCTCCGTCTCTCTTCTCTAGCGGAATTCTTTTCCTTTCTCTTGAGTTTCCCAGAGAGTGGAAAAGATCCCCCCGAACCGTTCTGCCTCCCCTTCAACCACCACGAAGGCCCCCCCCCCCTCTACATCAGCCTCC
>Ga0179593_1703647_pt1 | contig 17130 bp, 15 predicted proteins | sample CZODoug2_1_08_16_FD_185931 | JGI IMG/M metagenome (GOLD analysis project Ga0179593, IMG submission 185931) | Vadose zone soil fungal communities from Angelo Coast Range Reserve, California, USA - CZODoug2_1_08_16fungal (PacBio error correction) | ecosystem: Environmental > Terrestrial > Soil >... | reverse complement strand
CAATAACGCGTCCCGCACGGCAAGGTGCCGGCAACCTATTTTCCTCTATTGAGGTTTTCTTCCGCTGGGCAGCTCGGCCAGCAAACAGAAGGACCCTACACGACGGAGCAAAACAAAGAAGCTCGAAACCGAATATGAAAAAAACAAAGGCAATTAGAATCCCAGCTGGCGAGGATTTGAAGGGACTGATAACTCCAAGGAAAATTCCAAACCTAACAAAACAACACGAGATCTGCTATCATACATACATTAACCAGATATTTAAAACCCGAGTGCCCTCCCGTGAGTCGATGATCGAGTCCTCTCATCTGGAACTGTAGGAGGAACTGTCAGAACCATCAAACGGTCGGTTCAAGGGCCAAAAAACACAACAATAATAAAAATCTACCCCCCGAAGGAAGCGCTTTTGCCTGGCGGATACTCCACAGTGGTTGTCCTCGCGTGACAGGCTTCACACGGCGGAATTTTAGACATAGGGCCAGTGTTCCGTCAGTTATCACAAAAAAAGCAGGTACCCACGGCACCCAACAAGGGATAACAAATTTATTTAAAAAACACGCGCGCCCACACCCGAAAAAAGAAAGTCGCTCTTCTACACCCAAAACCAAAACAACCCAAAAAGAAAAACGTGCTTGCCCAGTCAACGGATGAAAAAACCCAACAAACCCTTCGTAGAAAGCAAGCCCGCCCCAACAAACAAACAGCACAGCATAAGCCGACAACGGTCCCCCTCGCAACGTTATTCCGGTGGACGATCTAAGTACAGATTAAAGATAAGCGTTTAAGCATAAGTAATACATTGAAAACGGAGACTATTAACTAAGTACCTGTACATTGCGACGATTAACCATTCTCTTTCATCTGACCAAAAATAAATAACCAGAAAGATCCACACATGCTTGCCAGCTCGAATGTAACTCCCTAAAAGAGCACGAAGGAAAGACGTCCCGGAGGGTACAAAAATACCTCCACGCCAAAGAAGAAAAGCCAACCGAGAAAAGGACAAATACAGAAACACCCTAACCAGGTAGTGCCACAAAAAAATGACTAAACCCAAGCAAAAATACCAAAACAAACCACCTCAAAAAAAAAACACAAAAAAAAAAAACGCAACTAACCAATGGCCTCTAACAAATAGAAAAGCGGAGTACAAGATTTTCATTTTTGTTGACAATCGACATCTGAGAAAGTCACATTTAAGACCGAGAAGGATTACGCAAACGTTAGAGCAATTTTCACTTTTGAAGCTGAACAGTACACTTTTTAAAAAAACAACACCAACAAAACGGCTCATAAACGCCACAGGTCACAAGGCATTTCCCCGAAATTTTAGATCAATGGAAGAGAGACGAGCCCGTCAGATCTCAAACAAATGCTAAAAAGTGAAATGTCTTTTTAACTCTTGGATAAAACAAAAAAAAGAACTTAACAAAATGCACACTAAAAAATGCCAAACGAAAATACAACATCCCCGATCCTATAAGCGAGTTCATTATTATTAGTCGTCCTGAACCTCTCCCTTTAGAGATTCCCCCATAATAATTATGGACAACCTCAAGACATGCCATCGTAAACCTCTGACGAGTTCACCCGGTCTCCAGAGACAACCGGTGCGGACTAATTGGTATGAACCCAAGGCAAACTTAGTAACTCCGTGCGGTGTATGGAGGGTCACGAACCTATTGAAAGTAGCTCTCCGAGAGCCCGATTCGATCACGAGTCGGTAGCCGCGCACCGCTTGAAGCGCTCGAATTTACATACAGAAGAAACGTAAAAACCCGAGACGACAAATAAAGAACAAAAAAAGACTTAGCCCAAAGAGCTCAAATAAGCTGTGGTGAACAAAGGGAGGCGCCCTTCAACGAGAAATACCCCGTATAGCCCGAACACTAAAAACTTTTCCGGAAACAATGGTGTAAAGTCAGATATGGAGAACCACATAGACCAAAAATTTGAAAAAAAAGAACGGGTGAATTTTCACCTATCGATCTTCCAAAGATTTTCGACGAAGAAACTTACAAAAAACGATTGTCTAGGAGGATCTGGCAGTGGTAGCCCCATTTCTGGGGGTTGAAAATATTATCGGCCGCTATACCAAGGTCTCAGCACGGAATCATTGATGCCCAAAACCGAAACCTAACAATGGGCCTTCCACCCCTACGCATTATACCAAGTCCCTTTTTTCCCCCCTGTACCAGGAGCCATCCGCGTAATGGCGTTTAGCCCCAATCCTTTCCCACCATATGCCTTCGCGTTTCTTCTCGACCGCAGGTGAAATAGCCGTTTTTAACGCATTTGTTGCAACCTGGTCGCACACGGCAAGGAAGCACCCCCTCACGTCCATTTTTTGTTTATCTTTCTTTTATTTCGGGGTGATCTTATTTCGAACAAAAAAAACACAAAAAAACTGAGAAAAGGAAAATCTTTGACCAGCCTCACCGGAGGGGCCCGGAAAAACCCAAAAACGGAATCAGCCGCCCCACCAAATTAACTACAACCCCCATCTACTACTGCAAAACCTAAAACACGGACGCAGTTAACTTTAAGTGCATGCCCTTAGAAACACATCCCACTCCCCCACTATCATCCCCCCGTTCCCACACCAAGCGCTGACCAGCCCTTTCCTTTTTGCAAATGTAGGGCCACTTAGTATGGAAGTTCCTCGCCATCGCCCGCCGATCCAGGATCCCTTTTCCTTCTTTTAACCGGTGTCCGCCCCACCCTGCGGCCACCTGCTCGGCCGCCGATGATTAGAAGCCCTGTTCCCAACGGTAATTCGCTGTTTCCGGCAAGTTGATCACTATGTGTCTTAACACCCGTTGATTCGTAACAAATATTCACCGCGCCACCTCGCCATTATCTCATCAAAACTATTCAACAGCTGCCTAAAATCACTTTCCAACCCCAATCCCCCGATGTCTTAAACACCCCCACTCCACCTGACAGCCCCTCAAGATCGGCGGGTACTGAAAGCCGGACGGCGTCAAATTTCCAGTCATTATGATCGCAATATCTACCCTTTTGACTCCTGCTACGCCCGGACTCTAGCGATTTCGCCGATGGCTCACCAAGACGCAACATACATTCCTCCCCGAGCTCACCCACAATCGAAGATCCCGACAAACACTTTTGAAAATGGCATGACCTGACCCGGTCGATGGGCATACCCCAATAATTCATTTTTGATAACGGCCTAATCGGCCGACACCTCGTACGTTTCAATAAACCCTCGCAATACGACATACGCCACATCACCTATAGCCAGGAACGGAAACTTAATCTTCCCTGATTCCCTACTGAGTCGAGAAAACTACTGGTGGCCCAGGCTTAGAGTAATTAGAAGACAAGAACACCAAAACCAAGGCCCCTATTAGAATACATCCCCCTTTAGTACGCACTCCTCCAACCGATTTGGAGGAGATAGAAAAACAGGCAATCTGAAAAGACGACACAACCGATTAACCCCATCCCCCGGCAATGCTCCGGACAACTCGATGTGCGGCAGTTTCCAAACATAAAAAGCATAACGGTTCTTGCCTGCGCTACGCGTTCCTTTCGCCACCGACAAACCAATGAACCCAATCATTTACGACTAGATACAATTCTTGTTAGAGGCGACCAACGGAAGCTAACGATAAAGAACTACGAGTTACAACAATTAACAAACGGGGTCTCCCCCCAGAACCTGCCGCGGACCCACGACCTCTCGTCTCGCGATACCACCTCACACGTGCTGTCTACTCTTTGTTATACTGTCTCGATGCCACCCGTAAACAAAACGCAAAAATCATCGCAAGGGCGGACTATCAGCGCTCTATGCCCTGCAATCTCCCGCGTCACCGTCGGCTCTCGCCTTACAGAGCTCCAATTAAATCGATGAAGAAAACACTCGTCAAAATTTGGCAACTCGCGACCCGGAATTTGTGTACACTCGATATCCTCATACCTTCCAATACATCGAGTTTATTAGATGAAAAAAAGTGATTCTCTCTTTTTCGGCGAGGAGATCCTAAAACACTTTCAAAAGGCTCGCCGTTGAACACCGCAAATTTTTTACTGCATTTCAATGCTGTGGTGCGGCCGTGAACTTTCGCACCACTGGAACTCTGATCCGCCCGATCCCATGCTATCTCCGGTCATGCGACACACCTTCTAATCTGGACCGTCATCCGATAACAATAACCAATCCATCAGGTAAGTGGTTCTTTTTGACAAGAGTCGGACTCCAGAAATTCGGAAAAATAGGATGCAACCCCCCAATATATATATTTTCTCCATAATTTTCTTTGAAATATTGAAGAAATACTAATCTTACCAAGAAAAACACCCCGCAAGTGCGTACTCACACCCAGCTTCATCCCCCTGAAGTCGAAACCTATCTCTCGGTCTGTCCTAGAGAACGCCACTTGGGTACAGAATGCCCGTCGATTTCAGCATGTTTTTTCGGAGTCATCCCTGCTCCCTTCCGTCCAGAGCACGAAACTTTACACCCGAAGACTATAGGAAGCAAAGCATTTTCCGACCACGCCGAGTCGAGTCAATCCAGGAAGACCTGGTCCAACCAGAACGATTCCTTGCTCTCTCCCAGCTCCCTACTTTGTAAATCTAGACCAAACACCGAACAACTCTTTGGGTGAAACCTAACTGAGTTGCATAGAAGAGTTTACACCCTCACACAGCGCCCATCCAGAGTATACACTTCTTCATATCTCTCAAAGGCTGCGCCATGCCAAACTAAAAGTATCCCTTTGATTTCTATCTTTCCCAAGGGCTGCCCATACTGCCTCCGCGTGCTTTTTGAGCTCGGCATTTACTCTTCTCCCTATATCCAACCGGCATCGAGAATAGATCCCCACACAACGTTCCCTCAATGTAACTCCTACTAACTTATTAAGCTCTGACGAGTTATTGTATCGGGCCTGCAATTTTCCGGGTATTGTTCATTCCTACCTTTGTACATGGCGTCTCGAACTCAATCCTGATCTCCGAGGTCATTTGGGAACAGAGCCCAACAACCTGGTCCGGCCCTATGAAGCATGGGGATTACTGCATACGTATTACAAACCCTCCCCCCGCTGGCGCTGCCTTTCCAACCTATTTTCCACTTTCTGCCCACCAACTTAACGTATCCTTACGCTACCGAGCCCTTATTAACTGGCCCGCTGCTTTACAAACGATGTTCGGGTCTAATGGCATAAGCCCGGCCGTGATGCCGCACAAATTTCCATTGTCCCATCCGAAACGGCCCCTAACACAACCCCACGTCTTGTAGCCGAGGCCTCGGCAAAGTGCCCGGCATTCCTTACGGGATGTACCTCACAGGGAAGAGAAGACGTTTCTTTTCTTCTCGCAGGAAAGCATCAGCTTTGAGAACACATTGCCGTTTCGGAAAAGCGCGACAACTACCAACTCTTGCCCGCCAAGTACAACCACATCTCGAGCCGTGATCTCGAGTACCCCCAACGTGATATGTGAAGAGCATACTTCTAATCTCCGCCGCAAAAAACAGTCTGACCCAAATTACGGCGCCGTCGAGTCCCGACTCCTACTCCCTTGCCGATGTCGAGCACCAATACTGAGATGCAACTTACTCCCCCTAACCGCCCAAATCGATTTTGTCGGTAAGGTTTATTTTCAATGAGTTTTCTGACAAGCGTCCCAGCCCCCCTTTAAACGTCGAAAAACGTTGCACCCGACCTACATAAGTCCCCCGATCCCCCTGGGCAAAGTTCTTTTCCCGCCCCCGAGACCGGCGAATGCCTTAAAACTTTCCAACATCGGCGAACCCAAATGTTACCCGAGCTGATCCGCGCACGAAACCACTTCAACACCCCGGCCCCCCTATTGATCAGCAACGCGGAGCGCAAAGAATAACAAAACAATACGCTTCCATGGGCAATCCCCCCGTATTCGGCCGAAAAGGTCTGAGTCTTTTTTTCCCCACTATCCCTTGCTGCGTGTTGACTGTGCGTTGCGATTGGCCGACGTACGCGAGGTTCGCCCCCTCACCGCTGAAACAATTTGCCTAGGCTCTCCTCTCCATTGCCTTCCCCAACCTAAACACACACCACCAGTTGCCCAAGCTGTAAATGGCTCTTTTCGATGCCGACGGACGTTCGCTACTTTCTTCTTTTGCGCCAGCAGACCCGCGTCTCTCACCCAACCGCGAGCTATAAATAATTTGGGTGGCCTGAAAGCAAACCTCTTCCCCCGCGGATGACGCTCTTTGACCCGGCGCGCTGGATAAATCAAGTTTACCAACTACAAACCACAGGACACCTTTTCTAAAAGTCGGACGCCCCACACCGAATGACGATTTCCGATCCAACAAACACCTCCGCTTAACCAAAACAGAGCAGCAAAACCCATGCGTACACGAAAATCTTGTCGATTGACCCATCTTCGAAAGGCGCGTTATTACAGTACTCCGGACCACAGACCCCAATTGTCGCCCCAGCGATCAATCACTTTAGGGCGACTCCCCCCACACTCGCGCCAGGTATTCGCCAGTTGTAGTGTCCAGCGCTATTTTTTTCATGAGACCAGTGGCCGGCGCGGCTCAGGCAACCCCTTCGCGTCCAACGCGCGCGCACTCGGCACCCTCGTTTGTCACCCCACACCAATTTCTCGTTCCCTACATTCTGTGCCTGACCACCTTCATTACCATTTTCCCACACATCGTCGTCGAGCGGTTTTAACTAACTCGGGAGTGAGCGATTACGCAGGCCAGATCTTTTCAACCCGGATAGTCCTAGACTCGCATCTACAGACACCAGAATCGCGGCTGTATGCCGCATATGCCGTACTACGACCAATGCCCCACACCTTGACATATACCTCAATACGTTCCCTCCACCCTCCTGCCTCGTCTACAGCTTGGGCTCTATCCAGTAATGCGATTGGCACTGTTTACCTTATCAAATCTGTGTGGTTTGTAGTTTTTGAAATTCTTGCTTACTGCTGGAGCGCGATCGCCCCGAGTCACCCAACACAATGAGACCAAAATAAACAAAGTTTCTGCACAGACCTCATCGACGCAGATCCTGACACAGGTAATTGGCCACCAATAATGGTGGAGTTTCAATAGACGATTAGCGATGCGGCTTACTAGCCCGTCAACACACTTACCCCCCTTGATCGAACGATTTTTTCAAGTTTTTTTTCCTTCAAGCCCCCACTCGGTAAAATCCCTCTGGGTCCGCTGCTCATAGTCCAAGGACCCTAAAATGCCAGCATAACGAGTTCCCCACCACGTCCTTACCGGGTCCCGTAAGCCCCGATTCAGGCGTTGAAAGCGACCTTACCGTCTCCGTCCTCCGGCGGTCGTTTTGTAGCCATCCGCCCAAGCACCAATTTGCACATCGTTTTGTATCCTACCGATTTCCGTTCCCTCTTCGAAGGAACCGCGTTCGCCCTCTTCTCATAGCTGCCCGTGACAGCTATAGGAAGCACCCATGTTTCTTCCCCAGCCCGCCCGTTCCCTCGTTTCCCCATGCGCGCAGTCAACCCCTCGCAGGCGTCGGATCACTCTCCCGCAGTCGGGCTCCAAAATCCGCGGCCTCGAGATTCGGTTCATGTCAGCGCGTGATTTTCTCGGGTGACGGCTCTGCCTCCCCTTTGATCCTAATTGCCCACCCAAATTCTTGATCCGCGATCCGGAGATCGCATGACGGTTCGTCTTTTTGACTTTCCTCGCCGAAAAACACTCGAGTTAACGACATTAATCGTTAGCTTCTCGAACTTAGCCTACTTCCGCCTCTCTATTCTTCCTCCCTCAATATTTCGTGAAGATAATCTGACTTCCCTAAAGGCATTTATCCATCTCGGCACGATTTTTACGCGGGAACTTCAAAACTTCTTTTAGGCACCCAAGCAATCTACTAAATATCCGAACGCAGAAGCACATTTTCGGATGTCTCAGGGAGCGTTCGATCACTTGATGTTCAGAGAAAGGCGGATCATAAATTCCAAAAATCATTTAAATACAATAGAATCAATGCCAAAACCCGCTTCCTCTCCGACAATTCCGAAGATCGCAGCACCTATCTGCCATTGCCGGATGTCTGTAATCGACGACCAATCCAAGGATGACCTGGCGGCTCCCAAGGGTTGTGTCCCAATTCCCTGTTCATTTTCGCTGGTGGCCGCTCCATTCCGCGTCCAAATGGTTCACGGGCTCTTCTCGGGCACCCACCAGGGGCCTCGTAAAGGTTTCGCTTCCATTACAACTTGAGAGACCTAGACTACGATTTCGCAATCAGGTATCGGCGCTGATTCCGAGTGACGCTGTACTGACGTCGGACGGGCCCCTACAGGTGATTCTCCGCAACTGCCCCCGGCAGGTCCTGCAATTTTCCAGTTGGTGTCGATCCTCCGATGTTTCCTTGCTGCTGGGCCTCTCAGATCTCAGCGGACCACAACCCACCCCCCTTTTCTAAGGACACGTTCGTGCATCGATCTTTCACCCCGTTATCCCACGTGCGCGGTCATTCGCCAGCGCTGACCCTTGCCTCCAAGCCCGTCTACCTCTGACGTTCCTCGCACAACTCTGCTCCTTATCGAGGATACACCGACTGGGCACCTTTGTTACCACCCAGCTCGGCGTCTTTCCCAGCCTTTTTGCCTCAAGACTTGCATTTACCCCCGCCGGCCACAACCTTCTGCTATTACCCCGCTTCCCACCCACACTCCTCAGCCGAGGCAAAGGTTTCAGTCTCTGACTATTGGATTCTATACCGAACCGCTTATTCCCGGCATAACGGACATACCCCAGCCCTGCTCCTCCTTGTGATCGAGCGAGGCGCAGAGATTATATCCAGTGATTCTAACCTCGACTTGCAACTCCATGACAATGTCCCTCCCAAAGCCCTCCTTTATTAGTCCGAGCCAAGGTGCGGATTCAGATTCTGTCAAGGTGGCCCGGCAACTGATCCGGGGGTTATTGATTGTGCCAACGACTTGAGTGCGAGTTTTAAGCGCGCGTTTCCCTCAACCTTTAGCCGCACTCTTCGAGAGATATGGTTGTACTTTGACCCTCCCTGCGCGCTTGCTCCGCAGCATGGGAGGGCAACTTTCCTTCGGACACATTTGCAAGCCTCACGCGCTGGAGACTGTTTTCTACCACCCCCCCCCCCCCAAAAATTTTTTATGATTATCTTGCGAGCACGCCTCTTTCCCCAAAGGTTCCTCATGGATCCCCCTTTACCTCGAATTTGAGAGGTCGAGGCTAATCCGCAGAGGCAGGAAGTTCCTCCATCGTAAAGAGACAGACTGGGTGCCCAATACATTCCCAATTTACCACAGCGGCGAGCGTGTTTACCGCCTCAGTCCCATCGAAAAATTTTCCTCTCTATCGGGCGGATCTGGCGTTCTCCAGTCCCAGCACTATTTTCTCTGCGTTTCGGGAGTCTAGAAACCGCTCGGAGAACTCCTTTCGGCATAAAAGGACTCCAATTAAAGTTGTTGCTACTTCTTAACGGTCCTGGCTTCGCTATCGCTCCTCTCGTGCTGTTTCACGGTAGTCATCCCCCATAGATTTTCCACCGTCTTGCCCTGGGCAATTTCCAACAGCAGCAGCCTCCGATTCACCACGCTTTCCCGAACTTTCCAGGTTTTTTTACGCCCCATCTACGGGGAGAGCTTACTGAGTATAATAAGCATTTCTTTCGAGAGCGGAACCGGTTTTTTTGCCACCGTCGCCGCAGAGGATGTAGGCGACCCGATGAGGCTTCCCCTATTCACTTCTCGCCGTCTCGGCGTGAGGCTAACGGATCCGTTTAAGTTCGCTGCCAGCGGGCACAAGTTTTTTCCACGGCGTAATTATCAACTGCCCACCCATCCAACCTGACCGCATTCAACATTCGGCAGGTTCACCGGATTCTTCCATTTTCCATTTAGATCCGCGCACGCGCCGTGGAGCGCCTGCGTTGGCTATCGCGGCGGAGCGCTCCACCGAAGCGATGCTTAACCATCCGCAAAGGCGGTCGATTATTCACGGACGAGAATGGTAGTAGGCGGGACAAGGGACAAACCGTTTTGGCTTCTTTCGGCGCTGGGGCTCTTTGTTGACGCTGATTCTCCGCTATCTATGGCCTAGGCTCTTTCCCTCCCTCCAATTGCTTTACGCCTCGGTTGCCTGCGCCGGCGACCCCCCCCCACATATTCTTTTGAAGAATGCTTTCTTTTCGACACCACGGTACTTAGTTCCTCCCGTGCCGATTTTCTTCCTCAGACGGTCCCGATCCGGCGAGGCGGCCGCTGGCCCTCCATTGCGCGTCCCGAAATTCTTCCATCTCATAGGCCAAAGTATGGGCGGACAGCGCCATTCCCGCACTCCACGGACATGCCTTCCAATACTCTTCCTTTAAGCGTCTCTCGGAGCTCGACCCGGCGTAATCCTCCAAGCCTGATTAGTCCCGCCATCGGTCATCTGTTGAATAGCATCTTTTTCCCTGATTTTCTTCTACGTCAATGCCGGCCGTATCATACTCAAAGCCTTCATCGCACGACTGCTAATCTTCTATGACCAATTCCCTACGCAGGATCGGTCTTCTCCGTAGTAGGATGCGCTTGACCCAATCGGCTGACGCGCGGAGGGGGTTTCTTGGGTACCCTATCTCTATTGCCAGTTACACCACGTCGCTGGACCGTTTATATCTCCACGGCCTCGTGACCCATTGCCGTGAATCGACACATTTTCCATTCCTCTCATGCGCCGTGAGCTGCTTCGGCTCGTGCTCGCATAGCATCACAGTTCCTCCAGATCCCGCACCTTCGGCAGGCTCTCTCATCCCAGTATCCAGCTACACTGTTTCACCCTCGGTGCGTTTCCCCCCAACCTTTCTTCCGCCGGAGCGATGTCGTCTCTATCTTTCCTACTCCTCCGTTTTTTGCGATCCTGCACCCCCAGGTTCTCCGACTCCGCGGCCGCCCTGGTGGTCGACTCTAAGGTCCTTTTCGAGTATGACGTCGGAGATCGCCTTTTTTCTCCCCATGCCCGGATAACAGGAATGTTTCTGTGGATTTTTCGAGGAAATTTCATCCTCCTTCCGCGAGCTCCATCGGAACTCTCTCTGGAATCAGAAGGCGTCCTCCACGTTTCTTCGTCAGCTGGACGGATATACGCCGGTCACTCTGGTGGCATAGAAACTCTCCTACTCTTTAGTGTGAACCCTGAGATGATACCTCCCCTTTAGACTAATCGGCAGCACCCCGTTTCTACCCAGCCCTGACGCCCGCGCTCCCGCCACCTTTTCTCCGCCCTTGTTGTCCCTTTTCTCGTCAATTGCTCCTTAGCTCCTCTGATAGACCCCTCCGTGCGCTCTTGCGTGACTTCCTTGTCCCGTTAGACGATCGGCCTAATCTCTCTCAAAGGGCGTACGCACGCGAAGAGCGATGCGCGTATACGAGCTGGTGCGTGGCCGTCAGGGCTTGATCCTCCGCAATGTACCGGGGCCGGAATTCGTGTCCTGCGCAGCCGTAAAATAGAGGATCAGGTCTTGCGCGGGCAGACTTCCCCCCGTCCTTTTTTGCACCCGACAAATACTGCCCACCAGCTGTCGCTTGCGGGCTTCGTAGTCGCCCTTCGTCCCGCACGATGTCGCGGCCCCTTACGTAGGCGTATCAGTGTCGGAACTTACCTCCCCTCCCCAGCTTCTGGACGCAGCGAAGGCCGCGTGGACCTTTTCGTAAGGGCCGTCGCTTCGCTTTCTTCGCCGGTGTCTTTTGATCAATATAACTTAGATATCATACCTGCACGCCGGACCACTTTTCTTGTCCCCCTCCAGGTAACACCCTGCTGAGGCACGGTCCGCTTCGATTTTTTCTTTACGGCTTCCCTTGGAGTCCCGCCTTCTATTCAGTCGCCCGGCGCGTTCTACTTCCGCCTCGCAAAATTAAGACCGGTGCTTCGCTTCTACTTTTGGCTTAGGTGTTTAGGTGTTTCCCCCGTTGGAGGCGAGCAGCTTTCCGTGATGAAGTATTAGCTCGCTTCTCTCCCCCCCTCGATCACCTTGAGCCGACATGAAACCCTTTTTTTTTTACCGACCAGCGCTCATACCTTGCTCAACACCTGCATACTCCGGTCCTGTCGAGCCAACAGCCGTTCACGCTTACAGATCAGCTATACGTTCCTTACATCTGCTCTTCCCCCTCCTTAGGCCATTCAATGGCGCGCGAACACCAAGATACAACCTCTGCAAGAGTGGTTCCATGACCGAATCTTCTTTGTTTGGAAAAATCGCGACGAATTCAAGTCGGAACTCTAACTTACAAAACTCTTCCCGAGTCTCCCCTTTCACCAGTACTGACCCCAACCCCCAGGAAACGAGCTAATGGCGTCCACTTTGCTCTTCCCACGTTTCTCTGACTAGTTGCGAAGCATTCGTCTCCCCCTCCCTCAGACAGAGTGAGGTGATGTTTTTCCATCCCCTAACGCCAGCCTCAGCGACCGATGCGTTTTTCTTCTTGCTTCCGCTGGATATCGTAGTCCCCCTGGCCCACTCGCATAAGGATCTTTTTGAATCCCCTTGCGGCGACCTTGACGGACGGCAAACCTACTTTAGAACCCAGCAGAAGCCCTGCTACCAACGACCAATTTTTCGTCTTGATGCGGTCCCATGAGCCAGGCATTTGAGCCGACGCGACACCATGGGCAGATACATAGACCGGACCCGCTTGAGGTCTACTAACTCCGCCAGGAGGCTAGTCCCTCGTGTAGTTTCTTTCAGTGCCATTTTTAATGAGACGGCCTACCAGATCTGTTCCTTCCCCCGCGCGCGGTTTCGGCCTCGGAACTCCTGACCCCCCTCAAGACACCCATCTTTGTTCGGCCTGCACCGTTTTCCCCCCTACACGATACGCTTGTTTTTCGCTGCGGTCTTGCACTTTCAAGCAGAGTTTTTAATCCCCCCCCCCCCCCCTGTACTTATTTTTGCCCCATACTCTAAGGGCGAGAGGCGCCTCCTTATTCGGCGGCGCCGCGGCTAGCCCTTTCTTTAAGACCTGCCCATCGCCCTTTACCCCGATACGCATCACTGTCGTTTGTGCGGTCCTTAAGCCCCCTCCCCTGCCTTGCGGCTAGCAGTGCCGGTCTTCGTTTTGCTTGAGGCCGACGCTGCTCTCCCTATTCAAAAGAGAACATCGTCCGCCGTCCGACTGCCGCCTGGCCCGTTTGCTTCCTTCGAGGTTTTTTGGAGCAAAGACGCGCTTTTTCCGCCCTTCGCACAGTGGCCCTTTTCCTCGGCACAAGTTTTTGTACCCACCATCCAAATGGTTCGTGACTCCCAATAGAGGGTCCTTAGAGACTGTAACTTTCACCCAGCCAGCGCCGCTGGATAATCACCACACACGGTTCGGAGAGGCCTGAGCGGTTCCCAGGTTGACACGCGAGTCAAAGGAGCTTCAATTTCCCTTTTATCTTAGGAGAATCGGATCAGCACAGGAGCCTAGCTGAAATAGTAGGCGCTAAAGAAAACCCCCATCTCTTTCCTCCCCCTCCAACCCCTCACCCCCTCACACCCACCCCCCCCCCCCCCCCCCTACTCAGTTCCACCACCTTCACCCCCTACTCCCCCTTACCCCCGTCCCTTTGCCCACACCACTTTTCCCCCACTTTTCCTCCCCATCTCTGTTCATCCCCTCTTTCCCCGACTGTCGCTTCTTAATCCTGAAACCCCCACCCCCCCTTCTCTCCCTCCTTAACCACATCTACTCCCCCCTTCTCTCAATCCCTCTCTCCCTCCACCTAAACCCTCCCCAACCCCACCACGTCCCCCCTTCAATCCACCATACGACTCAACCTTCCTTCAATCACCCAACACCAACATCAAACCAAAAATAATAAACAAAAAAAAAAAAACACACAACCCCCCCCCAACCCCCCCCCCCCCCCCACCCACACCCCCACCCCCCCCCCCCCCAAACCCCCCCCCCCCCCCCCATCTGCTTCCGATTTCCGATTCTCCCCTTGTAAAGATTACACCCTGCCCTTAGAAATTGGTTTTTTCGAGCCCCACAATCCGTAGCCCTTAGGAATTTTCACAACCCTCGAGAAGAATCATCGTCCTGCTGTCCTTCCGAGATAGACCCCCCTTCCTTTTTCTTTTGTTCTCACGCGGGGATAATTTTCTGAAGTCTCCCTACGACTCTGGTGACGGCACTAGGGATACATCCTCGCCGCGCCCCATCGTGATCGCGCGACTCTTCTTTACCCGACGTTCCGTTCCATTTTATGAGACTTTTTCCATTTGGCTTCGCACACCCTTTCGTTTTTTTTTTTTTCCCTTCGGTCCCCTCGAGCCTCGATTTTTACGTCTGGCCGCATGACTATTCCCGCCGTTGTTTTTTTTACATTCATGCTCCCGAAGCCTAGCCCCTTTGTCGGAGCAGCCGAGAGTTGGCCTTTGCCTGCCTGTTTTTTATTTTCAAGCGCAGGCGACCGTCCACTCCGGATTACCGCTTTTTCCGACGACGATTATTCTCCTCAGATAGCTTCCCCTTGTGGGTTTTCAGTTCCTTGTTTTTCCCTCTTGATCCCCATAGACCTTTTCCCTTCGGCGAGCCATCCGCAGCGATTATATTCTTCCGATCAGCGGAGCCCCTGCTTCCTTGGATTTAATCGGCGACGACGCGTCTCTTTCGGCGCCTCCCACTGTTGTTCCCATTAAGACATTTTTCTGCGGGCTGGGCCGCTACCAGTGGTTCATGGCTTAACGGTACTTGGCAAAGTTCTCGCGGCTAGAACCTTTTCCCCTTCCTTGGATGCAGAGCGCTCTTAGCTAGAGTGTATACCCCCTTTTCTTGCTTGATTCTTCTCGAAGTGCCCCTAGTTCCCCTTCTCTCCGGTGGCGGCTCCCATCGCGAAAGCCTTCCTCCAGAAGTTCCCCGGACGGTGTCCACGCGGCGGGGCTTTCACACCCAACTGATATCAGCGTCCCCGATTGGGCGAACCCCCTGTGTTTTTTGGTTTTCTGGGTGTCCCTTCCCCCCAGTTTCTCTGGAAGGACAACCATCCGCACCGATCTTAGAATACTTAACCTGTGCCGAGGCCTTCAGATTTCCCCGCGAGGTGTGCCTTTCCAATTCTACTATTTCATTCTCCCCGGAGCCCCCGAGTTTTCTCGAGCTTGTTCCCCTTCCCTTGTTGATCTTGTTCACTCGCCTCGCTCTAAAGATGTTTCCCTTCTTAGCCACGGAACCTTAGGCCTTTCCCGTCCAGGAATAGAAAACCCCCATTTCTTTGTTAGTAGTACACGCTTTTGCCTACTATGATGTTGTTTCTTTTTTTATGGACTGACCAGAGAGGAGGGGGTTTTTGTCAAAGACCCCTTACCAGATTAAGACCCCCCCCCCCTTTCCTTCTTTTGGAAGTTTATGACGCTCGCATAATCCTAGTGAGCGAAGGTAGTGTCCCCTTTTCGCCTTCAAACAAGAAGCGGGCTCCACCAAGTCCCGTTTTTTCTTAGTTCCAAGACCGGCTTCCCTGTCGTGCACACGGTTCTTTTTTCACCGGTGGCATTCCACCTTAGTTGTAGCTTGGGTTTTTGATTTTTACCCTCGAGGGTGTTCAGGCCGCGTCCTGATTGCGCTGCCTGGTGCCGCGTCCGCGCTTCCACGATGCGATTCTTCTTCACGAAACACGCTGCGTCTGCGATGTGCGCTTCGGTTCTTTTCCCCGCCTTCGCGCTCCGATTTTGTATGGTCGCCCTTTGGTCCTGTTCTTCGAACTCAGTAAATCCTCAATTTTCGTGTGGTCCCGATTTTTTTTTTTGCTCTGGGTGCGTCGCCGTGTCCATTGGGTTACTCCTGGCTCCCCTCCGGGGATGCCCCCCGATTTCATTTCCACCGCGTGGACAGGTTGCTCTGCCCTATATTACAGAGCGCCATTCGTGCGCGTCCTTGGGGAAATGGCGTTCTTTTCCCATCCCACCCTGCATCTATATTCTCTTTTAGTGACTTAGACTTCCTTGGCTGCGCAACTTGACTCCTGGTGCAATCATATGGCTTCCCGTGTGGTCAGGTTTTTTTTTTGTGCTTCTTGTCTGGCGCTCCCTCATTCGTGCTGTCCTTTTCCTTTCCTTTTCGTAGCCGCCTTTAGGCGCCTCCCCCGTCAACCGCCTCTCCCCTTTTTTTTTTTTTCCACCTTCACCATGCTCGACCAGTTCAGCATCCTCACTTTTCATCCTACGGGCTCACTTTCCGATCTCTTCCGCTGCCTGCCTGATCGTTGTTTTTTTTTTCCCCCTCTCCTCGCGGATCACTCTTGAACCCTGAGCTGCTGAGAACGTCGGCTCCGCCCCCCGTGTTTTCCTCTTTGCGTCTACCATTGACTTTGAGGGGACTTCACCCCTCTTGGTTTTTTCGTCTCCTTTACGTCCGCTTCCTTACCACCGCTTTCCAATTTTTTCCCCCCCTCCCAAAATGACCGCCAATTATTTTCTGGCGAGGCTGCCCCCCGGCCTTTGTTCGAATCTAGCCGGAGGATAGTGTCCCGTCTTTTGCGGGAGCTTTTTCATCCAATTCGAAGCTTTCGCCCCCTCTCCTACCGGGCTTTTGTCCCCCCGTGCACGACCTGGTTTTCCTACAGCCGGGCTTTGTATCTTTCGCGGGTTCAACGACGGTTGCTCATCTTTCCTGAACCCTTCTCCGTTTTTTGCTTTTTTTTTGTTTCAGGAACTGTTGTTCTTGTCACTCCTGAATAGATGCTCATTCTTTTTTTTGCGCTGTTCGCCACTCGTTTCCCCATATCGCCATTGCCCTTCAGCTACAAGACCTCTGGCCGTCTCAGGTGAATACGAACGCCACTCCCCCTACTTCCTTCCCTCAAGGATAGGAAACGCTGGGAAGCAACAAGTCATCGGGACCTCTACCCAAGGACGTTGTCCCCCCCTAGTCATCTCAAAGAGCTCTCCAATTTTTAAGATATTCTATCGGCAGCTCTCTTTCCCTGCTGCCCGCAAAGGCGTCCTCTACCCACTCTCGGACGCACACACACCTCTACCTCTGACCCTTTTCCACGGCCGATTCTCTCCTTCCCCTTGCTTGATCGTCCAGAATCCGTTTGACCCCAACCTTCTTCTTTCCCGGCGGCGTCTATCAGACTTTCCACACATTCGCCTTCCCCCAGACACT
>Ga0179593_1496178_pt1 | contig 17130 bp, 13 predicted proteins | sample CZODoug2_1_08_16_FD_185931 | JGI IMG/M metagenome (GOLD analysis project Ga0179593, IMG submission 185931) | Vadose zone soil fungal communities from Angelo Coast Range Reserve, California, USA - CZODoug2_1_08_16fungal (PacBio error correction) | ecosystem: Environmental > Terrestrial > Soil >... | reverse complement strand
GAATCTGGCTGGCCAAGTGGGTCCCCTCTGATTATGCTGAGAAGTTTTCGTTTTTTCCGGTTTTTTTTCGAGAATGAGCCTACCACCAAAATGAAAATTCTACCGCTTTTTTCTGGTCGCCCCCCCCTTTCTCCTTGCTTTTCTGCGTCTGACTATTGGCGACAGCTTCCAAAAGTTTTTTTTTCAATGAAAATAATTGCTGAAGCTTCCTTTTTTTCCGATCCAGTTAGCCCACAATTAGACCTCTTGCGTACGACCACATTAAAGATAGAGATGCCCCTGATTTCTTTCTTATTAACCTCGGTATGAGACTCCTCCCCCCTGTCAAAGTGGATTATGTGGTTTGTTCTGGGGGGGTGGCTGGGGTGTTAGGTTTTTTCTTTGGTTTTCCTTTATCTTTCACTGGAATTGGGACGTTCTTTAGAAAATTTCATTTCTTCTTCAGGTTGATTGCGTTCGCCACTCCCGTCGGACTGCAGCCCTTTCCGTGTACGCTTTAAGCCCATCACGCTCCACGTCCTTTTTTCTTGAAGATGCAGGACCAAGTACTTTAGACCGGCCCCCCTATTCTTTTAACCCCCCCCCCTAGCCAGGGATCAATCCCTTTTGTCCCGAAGTGCTCTTCCAGGCATTTCCCCCTCTGACCCTTGGGTACGAGCTACGAGATGCTGATGCGCAAAACAAACTCCCTCCCAATCCCCAGCTTCTGGTCATTTTCAAAGACCGCTTTTTTTTTCCCCTTCCTCATTTTATCTTTTGATCTCTTGTTTGTGTAGTTTACTCCCTACCATCTTTCCGGCTCGAAGTTCAATCTACTCCCTTTGATAATCTATCCTAGCCCTCCGGCTTCCGCTCCAGCGACTCCTTTGATTCAAACTTCTTTCGCGAGGTTTCCCAAAAGCGGCGACGGAGTTTATGTTCGGTCACAAATGACATTTTTTCACCAAGCCAGGTTATTCTATCCCAGCCGACCTCATGACCACCTCATCCCTTTTTTCGTCAATTGCCGTTTCCCCACCATCATGGTTCCGAGTCGTTCTCACCCGGAGTGCGCGGTAACTCTTCTAGAATCCGAGTTCCTGACCCTACGTTTTTATAGTAAAGTCCCACTGCCAGTAAGGACCCGTGTAAAGGATTTACTCTCGAATAAACGGGTGCAAGAATCACCAAATCTCCCAACTCCATCAAGCGGTACGCGCTGTCTCCTCTTTCGATATGATTTTCTCTCCGCCCTTCAGTACGGTTCCATTGGTTTTTTTTTTATCTCCGCGGAATATTGCATCTCATCCTCACGCTTCCCTGTAGCTGGATGGCCCACAAATTTTCCCCCCTTCGGTCGATGCCGGTCGCGTTGCTCTTAACGGAACATATAATTTCTTTCTTCCTTTTTTCCCTATTTCTCTCTCCTATGTCAGAGAGATGTGATTCTCCCGTGACTGTTCTGCTCTTTTTCTCAGCCTGGTTTCTCTTCTGTGTAAAGGTAATCAGTCGTTTGATGTAACCTCCCCCTTATTGATTTTTGATGGTCCAGCGCAGTTTTTTTTTTCGGTGCGTTTTCCCGGTTTTTTTTTCTATAGGGTTGCGACCAGTTAGTTCGATCCTTTTCCCTTCTACCACCTCGGGCGCGTTTTTCCCTGCTTTTTCGATATTTCTAGAAATCTAGGGGTCCCCTTCGTTAGCCTCCTTCCGTGCGTCCCTTTTCGGACTTTCTCGGAAGATGCGAACCTGTGCAGCCCCTCAAACCCTGACGGTAACCTTCTTTTCGCCTCATAAAGTGACGACCCCCCGAATATGGATGTTTTGATGTTTCCGCCCCCCTATTGAAGTTAAACCCCAATCCCTTTCTCTTATTTTTCGTCGACGCACGCCCCTTCCCAACGGCAACCCAAAACAAGCCGGTATATTTTCGAGTCGTCCTTTAATGTTCTGAATACCTTCTCTACCGAGTTTTCATTTTTCTCCTTTGCGTAAACCTTTTTGTTTTATCATTTGAGAGTTCCGTCCCAACTCTCTTTTAGATGGTATGTTTGTCCTGCTGGTCTGTTGCTCTTTGACCTGCCCTGCTATTCTTTCTCGGCTGTGCCTCCCTTCATATTCCCCACGGTCCCAGACCTGACCCCCTTTCTTCCATCTTTTCTTTTGGCATGTAGAGCTTCTCCTCTAAAAGAACTGCTTCGGTCAGCGTCAGTTTCCGTGAAGGATTGAGGCTCTCCAGTGCGTGTTTCCGTGATAGAGGACGTCCTACCCCGTTCCTCGCCCTTTCTCAGTGCGTCTCAGGTTCCTTTCGAAGCGTTTCCGGCTCTTTTTTTTTCCCCCAAATAGGGGTATCCTGCCCCCCACGCGCCTCTTTTTCTAAAACTCCCGCCACCTTTTTTCCGTTACACCTTAGCTCTCTTTTTTTCCCCCTTTGTAACCCCTTTGCCCGCTGCAAGTCCCGGTCCTTCCCCCGATCACAACTTCACCCAAGCATGTGAATCTTTCTGGTATCTCAGTCTTGGACTTTACCTCGCCAACCTTGCAAATTAATCAGACGAGTTCCGCCCCCCGTTGTCGCGGCTTCTGTAGAGCGATGCAGTAAGACTATTTTCTTCCCCTGTCCAGCTTAGATTATTCCGTGGCGACGAACAGCACGTCGAGGTTTCTCCCCCTTTCGCTACGGCCACGTCTGTCCCAACAGTCGCGTTTTTTATCGACCAGAGCCTTGTTGGTTGGCGTCGCTTTTTTTCCAAAGGTACTTTTGGAGTTTCTATATCTTTTATACGGCTTTCGGCTTAGCTCTTACCTCCAGCGACGTATTCCCCTTTTTTGCTTTGGTCTTTCCTATTCGGCAGCCCAGCCCCGTCGTTACCTCGGAGATCTTGGAATATCGGTCTTTGTCGTCATACGAACGGAAGGATCCCGCCTCTCCCAAACCTCTCCTTCTCTCATCAACAGTCTTTCTCCATAATCGTGCCCCAGTTTCTTTTTTTAAGGAAGCCGGTGAGGCCAGTCAAAGAGATCAGGACCCCGTCGCCTGTTCAGCTCGGCGTCTTTGCAGTCGCAACTGGTGATTCTAGCCGGCGCCGTTTTTTTTTGAGTCCTGTAGAAAATAATATTCAGCCCTCCCACATCCCCACGCACGTGACAAGGTCTTATGCTTTTCCCTCTCTAAGACTGCTAATGTCGATTTTGAGCGACCTAGGTATTGTTGGGGATTGTTAGCCCCACCCCTCCTCCACGATCTGAGATAGAGCGACCTGGTCGTTCTAGTATAGGAAAAGACACCAGGAAGTAGTGATTCCAAAAGTCTCGTACTTCCCAAGAATTTGGGATTAGAGATATGTGCCAAGTGTTTGGGAGTGATCAGGTCAAGCGGGATGGTTTTTCAACTCTGTGAGTCCCCGACCTTTTCGCAGATTGTCGGAGTGGCTTCAAAAAGATCTTTTTCAGGTTGGGCAATGCGCCTTTTGTTTTTGATAAAGATCTAAATCTACTTCTCGGCCTAGTCGGGACCCTACGACTTTTTTGAGGTTCTGTCCGCTGGCGATCTAGGAGAAGGGTGCTGACGCGCCGCTGTGTCCCCAACTTCGTCTAATTGCGCGCCTTTTCCCCCCCCTGTCCCCCGCACTAAATCCCCCCTCTATCCAAAGGAAGAGGTTCTCGGGCTTCCCTTTCGGTAAGCCCGTTCCATCCGCCCCCCCTCTTGAGTCGTCCCCAGGACTGACCCTACTCGGATGATAATTTCGAGGTTGTTTTGAGGTCTCCCTTTCGTTCAACGATATACCCCCCCCCTAGGTAGGAGTTGCCAGCCGGTTTTCTATTTCGAGATCTATTCACTCTGCTCGTCTGTCATCTACCTGTCCCTACGTATCCCTTCTCTACGAAGGAGATAGTCCCATGTGTCGCCGCCGCATTAAGTCCCCCCCCCAGAGCAGATGGCGATCGATGTTTTAACCCGACGTGGCCGGTAGCGCTGGTGTGGCAGAACTCGACGATGTTTATTTTCTCAGCTGCATAATCCTCCTATTTTTTATTGGACAGGTCCCGGCTTCTTTGATGGGGAGTTATCCACCATTCGCCGCGACTCGGCGGCCCTTTAGTCTGAGTCAATGTTCACTTTGTTTTTTCCCAAGTGAGCCCCTTCCTTTAGAAAGCCCTTTTAGTATCTCTCATCGTTCTTTGACTGCCCGGTATCAGATACCTATACGTTTACCAAAGCTCTTTTTTCTCAGCTAGTGAAAGTTTCTATTGTGAAAGAATTCTGCCCCTGATTGGCAATTATTAACATTTCCTTGAGACTCATTTTTTAGCAATCCCCCAGTGCAACCTCTTTCTTGACATTATGCTTCGAATGAGCTTAGGGCTCGCGTCCTCGAGCTTTTACCCACGATTTTCTCGCCGCACGTCCAACTTCTGCCTGTTCCTTTTGGAACTCTTTCCGTTGGGTTGTTAAGACATCAGTCGAATACGGCCGCTGAAGATTTTGCAATCGTCTTTAGCCTTTGGCGCTATGAAGTGCGACCTCATGAACGACCCCTTGTTCGCACCTCCCCCCCTCGCCGCCACGAGACTCAGCTTTGACCAATGAAAGAGAAGTTTCGTCCTCCACCTACATTCCGCGGTCCAGCACGCAGGACCTTTCCGACTTTAACCCGCCTCCTGGAAATCTTCCTAATTTTTCCGCCTTTTAGTCGACCCTCTCTTCCTCTCCGAAAGCTACTCAATAACAGGCGTTTTTTTCCCCTGACCTTGATCCCCCTGATTCCTGAGTTCTCCCTCTTCTATTAACTATACCACATCCTTTTGGGAGTCTTTCCACTGCATTTTGGCGCCCCCATCACAATCATGATATCGTTCACCTAAATGTATTGCGGGCGGCGCCTTATTTGCGTCCTATTGCTCCTCGGCTTACCTACCGGTATTAGCGTAAGGTCCTGCCTGCATGGCGCTCCCAGTATAGATTCGAATTTTACAGACCCAGATCGTAGTCTAGTATATACCATCTGAAGACACCACGCCCTCCCTCTTTTTTGGTTTTTTTAGTGTGCACCGCAAACTACTTGCACGACTGCCTAAGTCGACCCCATTGTAAACAGACGCGTTTCCCCCTCCGGTCGACGGAGGATGCTGCAACGAAGCTTCGGAGGCGACCATCCCTCCATAAGACCGACTGATCTTAGACCTCTTTCAATTCTGACGCGGCCGTCCGTACCTCTCCCCATCAATTTCTATCTTTTGCAAGCGTGCATCCGCATCGTCGAGAATTCATGCCAGCCGACAGCCGATGACTTCGGTTCATCGAGCACTCAAGTGCATCTATCTGGGAATTGTTTTTTCAGACGCGTTTGTTGGATGTGCGGATTTTTCGCTCGTGCTAAACCACCCGCCCCTCACCAAGTATATTTATTCAGACGTTATCCCTTAACATCCATGAAAGCGCGTGTTAGAGTCCCAGTTGGCTGCCTGACTTTCTAGGTCTGTCCACCGTTCCGGCGAGCGTAATCATGCATTGATGTTCCTGTCGTGACGGCTTCCCATGGCTCGTTCTCTTCTTCTTTTTTACAGGAAGACCTTTTCATGCAGTTAGACGCCGCCCGCACCGGTTGATTAAACGACGCCTCCCCACCAGATGTTTCCCACTCCGGCCGCGATGAGGACTTTTTCTCCATTGTCAGGGATTAGGTCTTCTTTTAAATCGGCGTGCTTTGTTCCCCTTCCTTGTGACAGCACTACAACAATCCGTAGTCCTCCTCTCTGCGGTCATTATAGCAGGATGATTGCAGACTCCTTCATACTTTGCTCTTTGTGAATCGGCAGCCGCGGTCCCTCTTCTTTTTTCTGATCCCCGTATTAGTCTTGACAATTCTAAAGGCCATTTCTGGTTCGCTGATAAGTGGGTCCCCATTTACATTCTGAGAGCGCACCTACTCAGTCCCCCTTGCGTAACCCGAAACATCGTCTTTTAAATCCGGATGTCGTGAATGACAGATTCGTTTTTCTTTATCTTTTTAGACCTACCTCGCCATCAGCCTCTTTCTTGCGTCCCATTCCTGATTGGGTACCTGGAACTTACTACTGAGAAATTAGCGTTCAACCTTCTTCTCGTGATCCCCCCTTGTGGATTTTGAAATCGTTCCAGTGCTCCTTCGTGGTGATGTCCGTCTACCTCTTCCTTCAAACGCGTCCCCAGTGCTTTGCTACTTTCTTGACAAGATGACTCCGATGGCTGTTGACTTTCGAGAGGATCTATCCCTGTGGCATTTGCCCCTTTCATGTTCTCAACCCTCCTTCTTCCTTTCCCATCTTTTTTTCCCCCCCAGGCTTCCATTCCTTACTGTTGTTAGGTTTTCACGTTTTTTCTCCTATCCCACCATTCATAATATCCCCAATTTCGTTCATCGCGATGTTTGCTGTAGTTTCGCACTTCTTTCTAATTGTGTGAAGGCGAATCCTCCCTGGTTTTCTTGTTCAAATCTACTTCCCTCTTTTTTGGACTTTTTTCTTGTCCTTTTCGTCCCCCCTGGTCGGATGCTCCCCCTCTCCGCAGACCTCTGAAGCCGGAGGTCACCCTGCGAAAAACGCTTTCTCGTATGGCCACTTGGGTTAGACCCGGCTCTTTTTTCAACCCTAAGGGCACGTAGTATCCCTCCAGCAGTCCGCAACTTTTCTTTTTCACATCCCTTTCCGGTTGCACTATTCTTACCCCCCCCTCCCTTTTTTTGAGGGTTGCCACGGCCCTTTTTTTTTAAAGCAGTTTGGCGTAATTGATTGTGCTCTTTCCCCTTACGCAAAGTTGGTTGTTGATCTTGGAATGGTGGCGACAAGTTCTCTTTCCCCCACAATTCCCCTCTCCCCTTTGTTGTAGGGTCTCGTTTCCTCCAGGCGGTTTTTTGTCTTGCTCTTTTCTGAAAGAAATAAGTCAAGGGCTCCCCTGCTGAGTGCTAGGTCGTTTTGGAAGCTCCCCTTCTTTCGTCTCCTTACAAAACCCTCTACGCGTGCGACGTTACACTCAAGGCCTTCGTATGAACCTCTGTCTTTATAACCCAGGAACCCTTTCCTAATGTTCCAATTAACCTTATGCCTTGATTGCCGTAAGCTGTCACTGGAAGAACTTTTTTTTTGAGAACCATGCTTGACCCCCCTTCCCCGGCGCGATAGGTATCCTCCCCTTGGGCGAAAATTCCCTTACGTAGAATAGCAAAGGAGACACGCCCTCTTGACGCGTTGAAGAAGGCGTATCGATCAGGCAACCGCCGCTCCATTTACTCTTTTCCATTAATATCTTCATGGGATAGAAGAGTTGACCCTCCGGGATCTAGTACCGGGCTTGCCCCACTACGGCCTTTCCAGCATCGAACCTGACTGGTTCACTGTTCTCTGATGTTTAGAACACGCTCATACAATCTCTCCCAAACACTTCCACTTATTTGTTTTTCGGCTACTCATTGAGTACGTTTGATCTTAGATCTAAGATCCTGTCATGTGGGAAAACCTCCCCTATGGCCCTTCTTCAGACTTCCCGTGACTTCTTACTCGGAGCCTGCTTGTTTGATCCCTTGAATTATGAGTGACCCAGGGGAAGTTCCTTGAGCTAATTACAAATGATTCTGCCTTTTTGTTTATGTCACAACTGCCCCCCTTTTTCACACATCCGCGTCTCTCCCCAAGCCGACCTCAATCCTGACAGACGCTACCTTCGTGGTCGAGCCTAAGTTACAACAAGATTTGAGTCTTTTTCTTTGGGAGGTATTTGATTATCGACCCGCTCATGTCGGCTTTCACTACGACATCTGTTACACTTTACCCACCTTGAACCCGTCACGACTGTAACATTGCCAATGATACGCGAAGGCCCCTTTCTCTCTAGCCCCCAGACCACTGCAGCAAGGCGGCCTCCGCTTGTCGCCTTTCCCCCTTTTCCGAGTCTTCTTTACTATACCGCTTCATTAATGATCCCTCGTTGCTGTTTTTCTCCTCCTTCAGATAGCGCCAAGCAACTCCTTCTTCTGTTTAAAAAAAAGGTTCCCTTCGAAGATGCAGGTGCTTTGCTCGGAAACTTCCCCTATTCTCATAGACTTTATTCTTCATTAGATCGAGACTATTTCCCCCCCTTTGAGGAAGATTCCACGGACTAGTCTAGTATTTATATTCCCTTTTTGCTAGTGCGCTGCCCCTCAGTCTCGGCCTTCAGTCAGTGATGCTGCTGAGTTCCCAGCAGTCCCCTATTCTCTCTTCTTTAGATGAGTCCTAATTCCCGTATGGTTATTTGATTTGTAGGGATCTCTTTCGAGGCCCTTTAGTTGCGAGCTTACACTCCTCCGCAAACCGTCTGACTCCTTGGTTGTCTCCCCGTCAGCTCCTCCTCTTCTAGTCCCTTAGCTATATAAGTTTCCTTTTTCTCTTTCGAAATCCTCCTGGAGAGCCATTCGGCCCTTCTTCTTTGAAGCATGCTCTACCGTTCTTAGCCCAATCTAAGAAATCTCCCTTTGCCTTTACCCCTTCTCAAGCAATACAGGTTGAGGCCGCCCCTGGCGTTCCTTTTTTTTTCCCACATTCTTTTCCCCTCTCCACCAGTCTGATTTATATCGCTCTTCTCTAAAGCGGAGACGGCATGACTCTTTACCCCTCCGCACCGGCACACATTCCCTTGCATTTTTTTATGCAGGATCGTGACTTCTCGGTAGACTAAGAACATTTGCTCTTTTCCTGCTGCGTATGAACAGTGCGCTGGTAACACGTCTTTTCTCGGCTTTCCCTAGGAGGATGAATTATCCCTTCCCTCTTCTGTAATATCCCACAGAGATTGTCCCCCAGGCGTGGTTCGATGGACACGGCAATTCCTCCTTCCGTTATTCGGCGTGCTTAATAGTTCCCTCCATCTACTACTGACTACATCATCATGCCCGGTTTTCTCCCACTTCTTCCCGATTGTTTTCTTCGATACTTCCTGTTCGCAGCGGCAGTAGAGTAAGTTGACTGATTATGGGCTTCGTGCGTATCCGCCACTTGGGTCGGACTCCGACGAACACAACTCCGCTCCCTTTCAGTGCGAGGAGAGTTGACTAGCCTTCGCCGTAGTTGGGAAACCTTGGGCTTGTCTGCCCATTTTACGGCCAGGTGCTTCGGACTATTTTTAATAAGACCTCACGTACATTGATCCTCTAGCGCCAATCTTGTGCCTCCTTCGTTTCTGGATACCGCATAACGTTCAATTTCCCCCCCGGTCAAATCGCAATACCAATCCTAATATTTTATGATTCTCGAATTTCTCCCTTCCTCCACATTTCCAAGTTGATCAGCCTAGCTACGCCATAGGTCGCGGGGGCGTGTAAAATATCTGCTGAAAGCTCTTCAGCCCCTCCTTCTCTGAACTTTCAAAAGACCCCTCAGGTTTCAGACCCCAAATCCGTAGAATTTTATGCCCCTCTCTCCGGCCACTAGGTGATGAAACCCGTGCAGCTTCGCCAGCGCCGTTGTTTTCTTGTCCCCTTTCCTCTTGCGGAGGAGACCCTTCCGGAGTTATATCGGAGGCCCTTCTTAATTTGATTTTGAACGAAGAGACGTCATTATCTCCTTAGCCAGGCGCCCCTGTCACTTATCCCCACCTCCGCGCCGCTCTTTGATTCAGAGATAGTTCTTTGCAGATAACTTCATTCTAAGTGCCAACAGTCCCCCCCCCTCTCTCTTGATGCTTCTTAATAATATTTTTCGTAGGCCCCCCCATTTTTTTCCACCGACGTCACTCCCCGCGCCTCCGTGCTCTGAACCCCTACTTCATTGTTTCGATCCCTTTTCTCTCGAAAAGTTGAGTCTCTCAGCGGCGCCGATGTGGTGACATCTCGTGTAGCACTGCGATTGATCCTAAAGAGTACCCATACGCTTTCCAAGTTCGTAGTCTTTATGACTCTTCAGTGGAGCGGACTATCCCAATGACCGAGGAGCGTTTGGGCTGAGAGTATACCCAATCCTACACCTGCTTAGAGATACTCCCGCCTCATTTCTCCGCAGACTCGGGACCCGGGACGTATGTTAAGCCCAGCCCCCCGTATGCAGGATATATATATTTATTTCAACGTGTTGTTTTTTTTTGTTTTTTTTTCGAGATTGACTCCCTGGGGGCTTGTAGGAAATATTCCCAGGGATTTTTCCTTTTTTCCCTGAGTCGCGAATTTGCTTTTCTCTCGCTTTGGCGGGTTTACTATTCTCAAAAAAGTAGTTACGGCCGACCTAATGCGCCCTATCCTCGCTCCCTCTCCCTTCTCCTGCGTCGCGCGGAAGTCCGACGCCTTTTTTTTGTCACTTCTTTTTTTTTTTTTTTTTTTTTTGATGGGTGCGGGGATTTCATAGTTTTAGCATGGGTGCTGTCCGAGCCGCTTCAAACACATCGGGTCACCCGCTCAGCGTCCAACCCATGGTCTCCGTCAAACTGCGCAGGCCCTCTTTTCTTTTTCAGGAGGAGGGCCCCCGCTCTTCTTGCACTGGGCTTCGCAAACGCTTCTTCAAAAGCCCCGGAGCACTCCCGCGAGCTCCCTTTACGGTTTAGGATTTTTTCTGAATTTTTTTCTGACTCCCCCTTCCCTATATCTTCCATCCAGAGGATCGGAGTTTTTTTTCTTATTGCGCCGGGTGATGGATCCTCTTTCTCCCCTTGTCTTCTGCGTTGAGCGAACATCCCTTTCTAAGAAGAATTGGACTTCCATCCTGCTCGTCCCTCACCGCCCCACCCTCGCGCTGGCTTAATAGCCCCTGGAAGGTTTCTCCCGATTTTCCGTTCCGGTCGGCAGAACGACGGATGTTTCCTCTCTCGGACAATCGGGGGCCTGGGGACCGGCTTCCATCCGGTTGTATTCCCTTTCGTGTTAGATCTCCGCGGTAACAGCCCACGATGTTATTTCTCATAGTCTGATTCTAAAATGCTTGGAAAGTTTTTAGCTGGCAAGGAAAGATCGTCGAATCTAAATGTCAATGCTTGGTGCCTTAATTTTGACCCTTTCTGGGAGTTTTTGGAGGATAAGATACCGCATCGCTGATGGACCGAGCTAGTAAAGTGTTGCTTTATTAATTTTTTTTCGTAAAGACAATACTAGGCGCTATGGCCTTATTCCCCTTTCTCATTCCTTCTCGCTAAACCTATTGGAAAAGTGCCCTTTTCCTGATATCTACACGGTAACTTCGCGACGGTTTCTGCGTCCCTTATTCGACCCCCCCCGCCCCACCTGGCTCTCGACACGACTTTCCCTCATCATGTTCCCCTCTCGAAATCCTTTGTATGATAAATTTTTTTTTAGTCGCTTTGGCCAGATGAGTATGTTGCCATATTCTTTAGACGTTTTTCTGCTTGAAGGAGCACGCTAAGACCTCTCTCTTCTTCCACCCTCCCACTCCTCCCAGATCTTCGATCTGCTGAATTTCGCAACTACCGCCAAAGTTTCGAAGCCCTAGCCCCCCCCCTCTCTTCCATACTGCAGACTGTTACCGCCCTGTTCAAAGATCCTCCCCTGTCTTACCCCTCTTTTCCTATCCGGTAGTCTTAGGACTCTCAGACTGAATCCGATCAATACCCCGGCTGGTTTGCCTTTCCGACGTGATCCCTATTTTTCCTTTATCCGGCTCGCGAAGATAACACATAAATCTCTTGATTTGGGACTCGTTTCACTTCCTTTGAGTGGTTGAAACCTCCCTTTTTCACTCTACCTTCTTTGATGTCGCCGTGTTCCCCCCTATCAAACGGCGTCAGATTGCTCTCGTCTGAATGGAGAATCACCTTTTCCTTAGCACGTGCCCTTAAGAAACATGTCGCCCCGGAGACTCTCTCACTCCGGACCCCTAGACTCGTAGTCTACTGCTTCCCAGCTGAGCTACTTTCTAATCGCAAAGACTATGTCTCTTTCCCCGGTTCTAAAATAAGGCAGCCTCGTCTAAACTCCTGGGTTCCCCCCAACAAAGAAGGTTTCCTCCTTCTGCGGAGTCTCCTTCCAGTCCGAGACAGTTTCCCTCCCTGGCTGAGGCGGTAACATACAGCATCTCCCGATACCTATTTTCCCCGCTAGGTCCGACTTTCATCGTGAAAATCCCCATTCTCGCGCTCCAGCTCGGACGCGCCCCCATTACAGCGAGGCATAGAGATGCCTTAAAAGCTTCACTAAGAAAACCTATATTCTCGGACCATACCCCGGACCTCTCTCCTGTTTTTCATTTGTGGCCATCCCTCTCGACCTTAGTTCTATCGAGTTTGGGGGTGCTCGTAGATGCAACTCAGATCCCGCCCCAGTTCTCCTTGAATTCCCGTTCTGAACTCCGCCTCTCTCCCCTCCCTATTGGCATGTCGATCCGCCTTGTCTCTTTTGGCGATTGATTAGAGGGCTCCCCCTTCTTCGCATCATGACCTTTCTTTTCTTTAGTGAATCTAGGCTCCTCCTATGTTGTCTTTTCTGACTTTTGAATTGGTTGACTGTGTCAGTTTCGAGCATCGTTGGCCGCGCAGGGTCTTAGAAGTCCTGCCATACCCAAAGTCTGTACGGTTTCTTTTTTTCCACCGGAATGTTTTATCCCTGCATGTCATGATTCTCTGGTCGGATTGCTCCGACGGGCTTTTTCCCCCCCCGGCCTTGTGAATAAGTTTTGAACAAAACGCCTGCTCGCATCCCTCTCTGTAGGTTTGAAATCTTTGTCGAGAACAGTCCCATTTTTTCTTCATCCTTCGCTGGATCGGCTTCCTGATTCCCCCTTTTTTGCCCCTTCTCTCTCAACATAGGATCACCTTTCTGGGCCTTCTCTTTCCACCCCCTTCCCTGATCGTTAGTAGAGCAAGATCCTCCTTTTACCATGGTCCCTCAACCCCCCCCAGCTTATTTCCCTCCGTTTTACTACGATTGTGCATTGCCAGTTTCTTTCTCCCCGCTAAGAGGTTTGACCCGCTTTCCCCTCTGCTTTTGTACTCCCTCTGTGTTTCACAGGCCGTACTGTCAATTTAGGTAAACGACTCATTGTATTTTATTTTTTCCCCTAAATTATCTAAAATGCTTCCTCTTGGTGCCCTGAGAGATTTCCTGTTACTTCAAAAAATAAATATTCTTTGATCGGGGCGGACCGAGAGACCTCGCTTACGTCCTGCTGCCGGATTGCTGGCGACGCCTCTTTTTCCATCGTTTTTGGCCCTGGTCCAACCCAAGCGAAGGCTTTTCTTCAACACGCCTTTTTCCAGTGGACAATCCCTTTTTCCACTGTTCCACCCTGTATTTTAATTATAGGCACCTGTTTTTCGACAAATAAATTGACTCAGATCACTCTTTGATTAGCTTGCTTTCTTTTGTCTGCCGTCTTTCATTGTGTTTTCAAGTCTCTCATCCTCTTTGGCTTTATAAAAGCACACCAGAAATGTGTTTCATGTAATTTCCTTTTGCGTCCCCACTTTGGGAGACTGTATACCAATGCTTCACCCGCTCACTCAGGATTACCTGAAAAATTACCCCCTCGTTTTCTTTTTCACCCCCCTTCTTTGTCGAGACAAGATCGACTCTGCAGGTAGGCTTCCACTAAGGTGCCCGAGTCGTCAGCAGTTACTCCCCCCCACTTATGGTCACAGCTATTTTCTTTGGAATATATATTTTCTCCCTATCCGGTGTTGTTGTTCTTAGACTCAATTTTCTGGTGACCCACAGTTTGTTTCTGAATAGTTTTGTAAGCCCGCCTTTCTATTGAAGGGAGCGCCCAAGTTAGCTTGCCACCACCACATTAAAATCGACGAGTTTCTGGTTTCCCCCCCCCCCCGGTTTCCTCCGGCGTTTTAGGTCGTTCGTTTCGCTTTCACAAAGTAGGGGCGTCCCTTCAAGCCCTTTTCCGCCCCAAGGAATGCTGAGTCTGATCGTTCATGTAAGTTTCCCCATTTTAGTCGCCTTTTACCAAACCATCTCGAATCCAGCACCTCATTGGCCGATTTGACCCTTCCCAACCGATTTATTGGTATAGTCGACACACCCCGGCCTATCCTGAACCCCCTTCCCTGGAGTGATTTCCCGTGAAGATTGACGGACCCTTTGTTGAGTAACATTTTTTTGAAACACCCCCCCCAAACTTCTCTCTCAGGTCTTCCTCTTGTGCGCCAAAAGATTCCTCCCCGGTAGTTTTCTTTTGTCCTCCCCATAAAGGTCGCCCCAACAGCGCCCCTTGAATTTTTGCGAGCATCCCTCCTTTCGCAATTTTAAGCCCTTGCCGATGACACACCCCTCCCAGAGAACAGGTCATTCACAGCGTTTATGCTTTTTCTTCCTTTCAACATTCGACCAATCGACCCCTCCTGATGTCCCTGGTTGCTACCTTGCGCGCCACCCGCTCCCTTTACACAGCTCTGTTCATACTAGGATTCCTCGTTTTTCTTACTCTTCAAGTTTCGTGCTCCTTACCTGATCAGGTCCTGTGTTCCCCTTATAAAGGCAAAAGCTTGAGTTCGGCCCGGAGAACTCCCCTTCACTATACGTTATCATTCGTAGCGAGGTGTTTTCCGATCACTTCGGAAATAGTTACGTAGAGTTCTACTTACCTCAATGCGCTCTTGACACGGAGTAGGCTTTTTTCTTCCAGTGCCCTGCAGTGCCCCGCCGAGTCTTTTATCAATCCTCAAATACTGACTCATGACCTATCAGCTTTCGTGAAAAACCCTCTTTTTATGGAGTAGTTTTCTAATCACAGGTGCGGTCGGTCCCGATGCTCGAAAGGCCTGAAGGTATGCCCCTTTAACCCCTGCATAGTAACGTCGAACCCCATTCACTTGTACTCCTGACCACATATGTAAAAGATTACCTCTGGAACATTCACTGTTAATCTTTCTACTTCAAAGACAAACGCACCCCTTCGGACGACCTTTCCCTAGTGCTTCCTTCTAACTATATCCAATGATTTCCTATACGGGTCCGGGTGGTTTAGAGCGATCATCTCCTAGTGCCGCCAAACTCCGATCAGCCCCCGAGTTCTCTTTTATGGCAAACCCTGACCAGGACGGCTCTGCAGCTTAAGGACTTTTTGACCAAAACCCCCAACCTTCATCGCCTTTTCTTTTTTTTTATTGCATCTCTCTTCCTTCTTCTATGACTTTTTCTTTAATTTCAGAGAGTCCGTTCAGATTATATCAGTTCTTGATTAAGGTTTACTACTCCCTTTCAGAGATCATGTTTCCATTCTCGGATTCAGTCGTGCTTTCTTTGTTTTTGTAGTTACCCGCCTGTGAGATTCGCTGCTCTTCGCAAGCCAGCTCTACCTTCAAATTGTTGTTCACCGGAGTTGTGCGACTCGGCTTGCGCGTGCGTAGTTGCGCCCTTACCCAAGAATCCCTGCCAAAGTCTAGAGGATTGGCGCTGTGACCGCGTAATCTCCCTTCTGCATACCCCCCATCTAGAGGTCGGGAGTGAGACTCTCTCCCGGTGTTGAGCTCCCTCGGCCTTAGCCGGACGCTCTTCCCCGGGCTTCTGCCCCCCTGCGCCTGACAATCGCCCTACTACGTTTGACCGGAATGAGAAGACCAATAACTTCCCTTGTTTGACCGTACGATATTCCCTTATGTTCTCTGATGTTTCTCACGAACTAGGACCTTCCCATCTCCCACTCACTTATGATTTCTCTCGTATCTCGAGTCCTCCCGGGTTCTTCCCTCCAGTTCAATGTCCTCCACCCCACTCAGGCACGTTTCCAGCCGTTTATTAGAGGTTTCTGTCTGAATCTTTTTATCCACCGTTCTCCCTGATTCGAGTCTGAGGCTTATGACCCGGAGCGTAACAGTCTTAGTGCGGACCTTTGATTGCGTCTTGATTGACGTCGCAATCGTATTGCTCCACTTCATCTCGCGTTGTCTTCCTTTTTCATTACACCTTTTCCCGATTTCTCCAGGTTTCCTGCCCATAATCTAGCCATTTTTCAGAATCTTTCCCCCATCTTCATCGGCTGGCGCCTCCCCATTTTTCGCTGTATGGTTTTTCAGAGATACCACGTCCCCCAATGACCGGCGGCTGCTTTCAGGCTGAGTCTGCTTAGAGCAGTGGATTTTTTCCTATCGACGGAACGAGATACCCGTACTCCTGCAATTTCAGTTCCTCGCGCGGGTCTATCTGACCCGGCGCGGCTTTCTTCACTCGTGTGGTTTTTGTCGAATTCCTTAGGCAAGGCCCTCCACAGCTCCCCATTTCTTTCTACAAATTCCCTCAATCCCCTTTCCACTAGCGTCTGCTGCGCACCTCTTTTTTTGCCCGCATGCGGTCTCTGGTGTACCTGAACAATCGGTAAAGCCACCCAAACGATCCCAACACTCAATTTTGAATATGTTTTCTTTCTTCTCTGTTTCATTTCCATTTTGCGCCAACCTGCCAAGTCATTTTTTCCTTCCCCGTAGCATCCAGTATTTTCCCATTGTCGTTCGCTAGCCTCTCGTAACAATAGCCGTCAGCCCCGCCGGAGACCTTACGCAGCCAAGATGGATTCACGATGGAGAGAACCCCGAATCTCTTGTTCTTGCCCCCTTCGTCAGCCACGTCGGTGTCTACAAACCGTCGCGCGCATTTCCTGGGTTTCTGTCTCCGTTTTCTGTAATGTGTCTAGCAGGGAGTTTTTTTTTATTTTAGATCGGTTCTCCGGATTTCCGGCGTAGCTGCCATCCTACTCCGAGCGTTTCATATCCTCCTTCTCCCAAGAGCCCCCGCGTCCCAATCGTTCCCCGCGCAATCTCTTTCTTTCCGGGGATTTCCCCCAGCCCCTACCGGCAGTCTCCTCCGAGGCCAACCTCCAGTACGATTACGATAGTGATCCCTGCGTTTAGACTTTTCTGTGTTCTAGACCGTTCTCATATCTTTAATCCGCGCCACCGGTCATCCCAGAAATTGACCTGTCTCCCAGGAATGGAGTAGAAACTTTTTCTTTCGCTCTCTTCGCGATGTTGGCTCGGCGCGTCTGCCCGGCATCTGATGAGCGCCTCTTCACATCCCATAGTCGTGATGTAGTAGTTTTAGATCTGCCGTAGATTCGAGGATATTGAATTAGGACCGCTGCTGTGGTGGCTGAGAGCGACCCCCTCCCAGACCCTCTCTCTCCTCTGCTATACCTCTTTTTCGGGTTCTGCCTTAACGCTTAGTTCTTTCTTTTCCCCCAAGCAAAACACTTCACATGTCT
>Ga0179593_1491476_pt1 | contig 17135 bp, 22 predicted proteins | sample CZODoug2_1_08_16_FD_185931 | JGI IMG/M metagenome (GOLD analysis project Ga0179593, IMG submission 185931) | Vadose zone soil fungal communities from Angelo Coast Range Reserve, California, USA - CZODoug2_1_08_16fungal (PacBio error correction) | ecosystem: Environmental > Terrestrial > Soil >... | reverse complement strand
CCCCATAATTTTTCCCTACACTCCATAACGTAGGCACCACCTTTCGCCCTTTTTCGTTTACTGACTCCTCCTCATACGACGCCGTATCCGCTTACCCTGCCAGTTCAAAGAAGGTAGAATCAACGCGGACGAGCATTTCTTCCCCTCGGCCTTCCTTCATGCCTGTCTCAGTAACCCAGTTCGGCGCCCTCCAGCCCCCCCATCCCCACTTCCTTATCACGAGAAAATGGGCACCGCCCTTCTACCCTTCCCTCCCCAAGCTTTTGGCCATTTAGAACATACCCCACCCCAACACGACAAACTTTATAGCCCCCCCTCCCCGCCGCTCCTCACTTTCTAACTTTAGATGTTCCTAGTTTCTGGTTGTCATCCCGTAGGTTATCTTGCTTGACTCTGCCTTGATTTGAATTTTTTACTTGCCCTTGACTCCCTTTCGTTCCTCCTTAGTCGCAGTCCTTGGTTTCCTGTTTGTTTTGCATTTATGCCCTCACGCTGCATGCCCCCCACCGCACAATAAAAACTATCCGCGCTCATTCGGATACCACCCCCATTCGTCCACCAACCGTCTCCCCGGTTTTCCAAAAGGTCTATCACGTTTTTTTTAGATCCATTTTTTGAAACCAAGACTTCCCTTCACATCCTCCCGTGTTCCAGTTTTCCTCAACGGCATTTCCTCCCCGCTAACCCGAACTATTCCCCTGGCTTCGTTCCAGAGCGCCTTCCGGCATATATCGTCGGCCCCCGTCTCCAGCATTCTACCCGTATTTTTGTGATAAAGCCACAAATAGTGGATTAAACACTCTTAAACCACGCATCCTCAGGCGTATTCGTGCAAATATCAGGATAGAAAGTCCCCCCCATAAGACCAACAATACTGAGTAAGTAAAAGAAGACCTACACTTCCTCTTCCCCCCCCTTCCCCTTCTCTTCGTCACCGATCAACCCGGATAGGTCTACACCCACACCTTTCCGGCCGTCGACTCAGAGTTTATCAGTATTCTCCGTCTGCTTTCCCCCCTGAAGCCGTCGTGAATTTCCAACGGAAATTTTTTTTAGCGGTACCTCTTTCCTTCCTCTTCCCCCCTGCCTCTCGTAGGCGTATAGACTGCATCCCGCAGGTCGTCAACCTAGAGCTGTTAGTAAGGATTTCTGAGGCCTTGGTCTTTTCATATTTATTCCATGATCAGTTCCCCCCCCCCCAAAAAAGAATTTTGGTCCCCTACGGCGTCTCGTCCTTTCAGGGTGCTCACCACCCAAACTTCTACTCCAACTCCATATGTAAGCTGACGTTTCGCCTTTCCAAGTCCAACGTGGTCTCATTACATAGATTAATGCCCCATGCGTATGGCCCACCAGAAGTCTCAGCGACTGGTTCTTAACCGCCCAATAGCATGGTAAATGTTCTTCCTTTCTACATCTTTTTCGAAACCCACTCCCAACCTACGCCTCCCTTTATCTTCATTGCCCGTGACAGGTCTGCGTGAGTTAGGTATTACTCCTCATGGTCCAATTTGGTAATTCATTTAACCACCCTAATCCCAGATGGCCTTGCCTTGAGGTAAAACTTTCAAGCTCCTTCCAACCCTTCGCACCTTTTTGTCTGGTTAGTTTTCTGTTTCTGGCGTTTCCCACCAGATACTAGGTGACCCCCTTTTCCTCCGCCCCTCTTTCTGACTGGAGTAGAATCGGAATTGAAGAACCAGATTCCGTCATACTTCGCCTGCGTACTCGCCATAGCGGATGAGACTCTCTCCGTGCCGCCCATAGAACCCCCTGATCCCATTAATACACTACCCCCCCCCCAAAAGGAATTATTTTCCCCCATTTTCTTCAGCAGGCGCAAACCTCTGTGCTTAAGTAACAAAACAATCTGCCTTATTTCCCCCCAGGTATTTAACTTCCGTATATTGTTCTCTCTCCTACCCTTCTCTCTAACTGCATAGACCCCCCCAGTCTTCTCTCTCCCCAGCAAATTGGTCACCTCAGCAACGGAACTCTTATCCCTCGCCAACGTTCCCCCCTCTATAGGTGTCCGACCTTAACCAACGTCTTTTCAAGCCGTGGAATTGATTTCCGTGCGGCGTATCACCCTGACCCCACACCTCTCCCTCCATAAATCCCGGGATTCGTTCAATTCTAATTCTTTTTCTGACCCAGTCCTGACGTGAGTTGACATCCCCAATTCCCCCCACCCCACCCCAAATTTCCCCGAGACTTCTTACCCCCCTCCAACCCCTTTACTTTTCGTTAAAACAACCAAACTTTATTCTCCACTGCAGTTACCTGACTTTATGGCCTTTTTCCTGTTCCTTCTGAGCCCTTTCGCCCCTTACGTCCCATTTCCTTGTCGTCCTTTCACTTGTTGGTGTTGAGAGTCACTTCCCTGATTATTTGACTTAATGGTCTGCCAGCTCCGGAGATCCCATTCGTAAGATTCAAAGTTCTTTGAAACGGTTCTGGCCTTCCTCATTTGCGTGCCTTGTCCCCATTTCATTTTTCACTTTTTGCTTGGAGGTTTTTTTTTTTTTTGTTTTTTAGTCTGGCTCCAAGAGGCAAGCGGATCCGGCCTAGTTCATCAAAACCCTCCTTTGCCCCTCCTTGCCTACAGAATCCCCCCTATGATCGCGAGGTGTTTTCTTTTTTATACCTCCTCGCTTTTTTTCTTTTTGATTTTCCCCGTGACTCCCTTTTTTCTTCTTCCCTGAAAGATGTTCCGCCGTCTTCCGAGGACCTCTTGCCGGTGGCGGGTGTGGCTGATGAGAGTGAACTTCCCTTTGTGTTTCCGATGAGCTTGGCTCTCGATCAGGCGTTTTTTCTTTTGCACCTCCTACGTATCAAGTTTTGAAAACTTGCAAGACGTGCGATTGGTCTCTTCAATCTCCGTACTACAACGGTTCGAGTTTTGCTGAGTTAACCACCCTCTTTTGGTTCCTTTTCTCTCAGTTTTTGTTTCTATACTTGGCCATTTCCCCCCTTCTCCCTCGTTCCTTTCCCTGGCGAGTCCGAGGCCTGAGTTTGATATGTCTTCAATGACGATGTCTCAAGACGTCGGTTGCTTTTATGCTTTCGCTTTTGAATCTCTCTTTTTCAAGAAGCCCGTCAGAAGGTCCCCCCGACAACTCTTACGATAGTTTTCCTCCTTTTGGTACCCTTTTCTTTTTAACCCTTTTCTGTTTGGCCATAAGGGGCCTTTCTGTCCCCGCGTTCTGATTGCTCCCTCCTTTTTTTCACTGCCGCTTTTTTTTGTATGCGAAGTACGAGCTTTCATGGCAGAAGCTTGACATGCTCTAATGCAAGGACAGCATCTGCAGGTGATGGGTCCTTTTGGAGGCTGTTTGTTTGACGCAGTTCTTTCTGTCTTTTGCCCCCCCCTCCATTCCTCTATTTTCCTGGGCTTTGGAATACGCTTTTTTTTGTGGCCACTGGACGCATGGTTTGTTCCTTGGTAGGGACGTCCTTGGATTTTCTTGACGTTCCTGCGACTTCCTCCCTAGGATCCCCCCCTTTGATCTCCGTTTTATTCAAGTTTTTCTGAGAAGGGGGCCGCGAGCTCTATTTGTTTGAGACTTTCGCCTGTTTGTTGAAGTCCCTTCTGCCAAACTTCCCTCTGCTCCGACGTCCCTTCTTTTTTCTCAGGGACGGTGCTTTCTTTCAGAGATTAAGGAAGTTTTCTTATTCTTTTGAGCGATCCGGCGTACCCTGTGAACTACGACGGATTCCCCCTTTGGCCCGCGGTCTTTGCAGATCAGAGGGTCCCTTTCTTCCCTTTTATTTTTTGTTCGTGATTGAGTGTTGATAAGATTGGGGGTTTTCCGGCGATCCACCTGTCTTTTCTTTTTGACGGAATCCTTGATTTGTGTTTAGATGATGTACCCTCTTAAGTTGTTTTCTAATCCTTTCCTTTGAGTGTGGAAGCTTTTTTTTTTGCTTCACCTCTTTTTGATTTTCGTTCAGCAGATGGTACGTGGGTCCGAGATTGCTTTTCATTATAGCTTAGTTAGAACCCGCCGCGGCTTGAGCCGGTTCTATGGTTTTTTTCTCAATCGGGCCGGATTTGTCCCAACTTCTTTTACCTTGAGTATTGGTGACGTTCTTTGTTTTTCCCCCCCCTGGTTTTCTTTACTTCAGAAGTTTGGTATACCAATTTGCGAAAGCCCTGATCACTGTTTGTGAAGGCGACGTTTGAGCGGTTTTATCGAACAGTCGTTGCGGATAGTGGGGTTGATTTGTTTCCCCTCCCTCATTTCTTGCGTTCCCTCTCTGTCTCCTTCCTGGAGGAATTTCAGACTTTCCCCTAAGGTCCACGCACTGGCCACTGCAAAAGAATTGGAACACAGCAGATTCCGGGATGACACCCCCCCCTCCTCTGGAGCCAGCGCGGTCTGATTCCCCCAGATCCCCCTTCCTGCTGTCTTTTTGCTACTGAGACTCTTGTTTTCGTCGAATTTTTTTTGTTCTTCGTGGTTTTGAAGGTGAGGAGTCGCTGTCACTCCAGTGCGCTTTGCTGTTCGGTATTTTTCGGACTTGGCTCGAGGCGTTGAGTATCTGTCCTTCTCACCTTTCTTCCCCGTCAGTACTCCCTGTTTTCGCCGGCAGTTGTAGAAATTCGGGCCTGCCCCTTTTGAGGTCCTAGTGATATTCGTTCTTATGCGTCCGGCGAGTCGGCTACGTCGGCTTAGAATCGGTTGGAGACCCCTTTCTCTTTAGATGTGGACTTTGCAGTTTATCTCTCTATTTCCTCCCCTTTTTTTTTTGTCTTCGGCGTCCGATCTCCACCTCAAGTTTCCTCCACCCAACCTAGAGAGCATCAGTAGAGGACTTTCCCTCCCTTCCCCCATATTGACTCCCCCCTTTTCCCCTTCCCCCCCCCCGCTACGGTCGTTTTCAAAAGGAAACGCGAACTCCTTTTTCTTCCCCTCGCTTCTTTCATACCCTTTGGCTCCTTCAACTGAAGAAGTTCCCATGCCCTCCTTCCTTCTTATATACCCACTTTAAGTTGGGAGTACCTCTCTTTCCCCCCGTGCCAAAGGACTAAAGTTCATCGACCCCCACCCCCCTCCCCCCCTTATATCCTACGCCCCCCCCCTACGAGTATCATCTGGTAATCTAGCTTTCAGCATGAGATTTTCTGTTCAGTATTGTTTTTCTGTTGCCGGCGGCTTTTTCCCGTTTCCTTTTTTCCCTCGTCCCCTACTTTTCGTCCGAGAACTTAGTTGGACTGATGTTTTTTACAAGACTCCATGGTGAGGCCCCCACCAGTCCCCTTCCACAAAAGCCGACAAATGTAGACCATTTCTTCCCCTTTCTCCCCTCCCCCCCCCAAACATTTCTTGCCCCCCATTTATATCACAAACGTCTGGCGTATTTCGATCCCCCCCTCGGGTACCACTAGCCTCTTCTTAACTTTAACATTTCACGATTCTTTGCTTTTTTCCCCTCCCGGCCTTTTCCCTCACATATTCAATTCCTTTTTCCTCTCCCTTTCCCGGCTTCGACTTCTTTTCCTTTAGGATAGAACTTTGATCCTCCAACCCCCTCGGTGTCAGCCCCCCCCCACCCTCCATTTCCGCGATTCGGAACAATACGATAGAACTCCCCTCCGCTCAAAACAAAATCCGTCTTCCAACTCACCCCTTCCCCCTTCCTCCCCCAGTTGAATGGCCAGATAGAAATATTCGATCAAATGGTCGGTTTTCTTCATCCCCCCCCCCCAAACCATCACGTCTGCTCTGAGCGAACCTCTATCCATATACGCTGTTTAGGACACCGCCTCCCCCCGTCGTTCAAGTTCCCAAATGGCACCTATGAGCGTAGAGTCCATCCTTCCCCTGCCTTCTCTGTGGCTCCCCCTCCTCTCATCCCTCAGACTTGAACAAATAGCAGTATGCGAAGACGGCTGTATTCCTGATTCATCTTTTTTCACCATTGCGCCCGCAAACCCTCTCGGCAGCGGCCCCGGGTCCTCTCTCGTTTCCGAAACCCCTTCTTCCTCCCCTCTTTTTCTCTCTATCAGTATAGTTAAGTCCAATCCCCCAGTTTTTCGTACATCCGAATACCATCCCATGCAGTCACGCCCAGTATACCGACGAACGTCTTAAACCCCCCATCTTTCCATCCATGTCTTTACTTCCCCGACAGTCTCGGTAGTAGAAACCAATGCCAGTCATCCCCTCCTCCTTCCTATAGTCCTGCCGAAGGTCCTAGTTTCTGCCATTTGACTATCGCATTCTCCTGCCCCCAGCGGTCCTTCCCCATCAAACTTCTCTAAAGCCGTATAAAGATCCCGTAGGCCCCATTCCCTGCAGTTTTCTTCCCCCTTTTCCTTTCTCCGTTTAACCCAATGTCGAAAAGGCCGATTGTTATGTTTGTTGTGGTTCTTTTTTTTGAAAAAACTTATCTCTCACCCCCAGACTTTCGCCGCACCCCATTCTTAAACGCCCCGCCTTTCTCTCCCATTTTTCCATTGTAAGAAAATCTTCCTTCAGAGGAGCGCTTCGCTTGAGAGACTGATTACGCATATCCTGACCTCCCCCCCCCCTCCTTTCTCTCCACCCTTATAATGAAACCCTAATAACACAAGGAAGGTTCCCCCCATGCAGCAGACCCCCTTCTTGTCCGTACTTCATTTTGATATCACCTTTTCCCATTCTTTTTTTTCACTTCTTTTCTGGTTTTTCTCTCGAACCACACTACCGCTCTCCTCCCGTCCCCCCCTCCGATAGACCCCCAACACAGATGTCTACAGAATTTTTAGTAGCCCCCGGTCCCTCTTCTCCTCCCCTTCCGGCGCCGCCTCTTAGTCCGGAATTGATAACCCGGTCCCTTTTCCACTTCTCTCCAGCTGCTGCGCACCTCACCCACCTCCTTTCCCTCCCTTCCCCGCCTCGTTTTTGTAAATTTCGTCCCCAACTTTTTTAGTCTTGAATCCCGCTGCGGTCTCTGCGCCATTCCCTTCCCCCACTTCCACCCAAACCAAAACCAGCACACTCCGATTTTTCTCCCTCCCCAGGTCCCATCGTCTCCCCTCCTCTGGCCCCCCCCCCTGCCTTTTCCCTGCATCTCGCGAGGGGTCCTGAGAAGACTTCCTCAACTCCCTTTTTTCTCTCTCTCTTTCTTTTCTCACTACTACTTGGGGACATATAGTTGACACCGATTATTCTTCTTATGCTGTTTTTTCGGATCCCCATCTCTTCCTCTTCCCCCCCTTCCCCAGTATCTCTTCCTTCAGTACGCGTGTACTTGTCCCCTTTTCACTTTTTCGTTATTTCACTGTCCCTCTTTTGATGTGCTTTGGTGGGGGAGTTCTTTCCAGCTCGTCCCGCGCTTCAGGAATAGTTCATCCCCCCCCCCACTCCTTTTTGCGAAACCTACCTGAGGAAGTTTGTCGGTGTATACGCCCTCCTTCATGCTCATTCAGGACCAGTTACGAAAGTGATGTTCGTCCCTCCCTATATTTCCGTTCTGACGTTAAGCTTTGAGGGTTTTCCTCTCCTCAGTTGTCCCTTTCTTTTTGTGGCGATGCGAGTGGGGGATCTCGAATGGCGTGTTTCAGTTCTCTGAGCCCCTCCTCTCTCTTCCAACCTTTGTGGCTCTGGGTTTTTGATGAGTCCACTCTCCTTTTCCTCCCCGATTGAGTGTACTCCGAATGTGCTGACAATAACGGCAGGGTGTTGGAGGTCTGCCGTCTTCAGTTAGAAGTGGTCTATACGTCGGCCGAGCATACGATTAGCATCTTCGCTTCCTTTGCTGAGCCTTTCCGTGCAACGCATGTCCGTCTTTTTCCTTCTTTACGATCACGTTTCTGGAGGTGTATGCGCCCATCCTGTTCTACCGGTTTTCAATCCGCAGCAGGGTGACCACCTGACACGTCCCAATGACTTTTTTACCTTTTTTCGAGATCCCTTTTACACTTTTTAAACCCCCCCACCACCCCTCCGGGGTCCTCCTTTGTGCAGCTGACCAAGGCGTGAGATGTCCTTGAATCTGTTTCATGACCTTGGGGCATGCTACTACTTCCTCTCTTTGCCGAACCTCCTTTTACCGGCTCTCCCCGAAATTAATGCCTGCATTCTTCCTTTTTTCTGATGTTCTGGAATTTTAGGTTTCCTAAAGTTTGATTTTATGCTTTAATCGTTTCTTTTCCTAACCTCTTTTTGGGTTCACCTGTGATCACTGGGGGAGGATAGTAGGAGAAAGGCTGTGTGAGACTTTCGTCCCCCATCTTTCATCCCCCTTCCTGTTTTTTTCATCCGCTAAGATTGGATTCAGTTTCAGAGAAAATCTGAAATTCCTCTACTTTTGGTTACCTCTGCCCTCAGGCGCATTGTTGAGATTTCCTCCCTTGTGTCCCGCAATATCTCTTGACCGTCATTAGACGAGACCTTTTTTTTTTTCCTCTCATCGGGCTTCTGAGCTTTCTCTTACGATTAGACTTGAGTATTTGAGCGATAAGGGTCCGACCCTCCCGGTTTGCCACTGCAACTCCTTCTTCCCTTTTCCCGCCTGGGTGTCGACAGGGTTAGATCGCGCTTCCTTTTTTCTTGTTGGTTTATGTGGTGGGGGGGGGGGTTTTTTTGGGGGTTTTGTCTGTTTGGGTTTTTTGTTTGTGTTTGGTTTTTTTTTTTTTTTTTGGGTTTGGGTTGGTGGGTGTGTGTTTTGTGGTTTTTTTTTGGCGTTTTTGGGGGGTTTTGTTTGGTGTTTTTGTTGTGGTTGGGGTGGTTGTTGGTGTTTTTGTTGGGGGTTTTTGGGTGGTTTTCTGTTTTTTTTTGTGGGGGGGTTGGTGTGGGTTTTTTTTTTGTTTTTTTTTTTGTGTTGGTTGTGTTGGGTGTTTTGGTTTTTTCGGTGGTTTTTGTTGGGTGTTTGTTTGTGTTTTTGTGGGGGGGTGGGGGGGTTTTTTTTTGGGGGTTTTTTTTGGTTTTTTTTTTTTTTTGGGTGGTGGGTTCCTCGCCGTCCGCAGACTGGAGTGTACGAAGTTACCTTTTCCTTCGTCTGTTACTCCTCTGGATTTGTTGAAGCCTGATTGATGCGGCTTATTTTCCGAATTCCCCTCTGAGTCCGTTTTTTAGATTTTTTTTGTCTTCCACTATTTTCTCAGGCTTTTTACGGTGGCGAGAAACGGCTGAATTGACCCTCTTCTTTCTCTGGTTGAGTCCCTCCGCTGCTGGGTCTGATTGGCGGGAACGATGGTTCAGGCTGGAGAGCTTTTTGCGAATAATCCTTCCAGTGCTTTTACACTCTTTTTTCCTAAGATCCGTTTCCCCCTCTTTGTTTCTATTGACTTTTTCATATAAATGAGACCTCAGTTGCTCATTTTGTGTAATTTGCGACGGAAGTTGTATCGCCCCTACTGTGTTTGGTGATGGTTGTGTCACAGATGCTTTTTTTACCCTCCCCCCCCCCACCCTCATTTTTTCTTTCCTTTCCTTCGACGGATGAAGAATGAAACCCAAAGTTCCTGACATCACTTGTCATTGCACCATCATCCCCAAAAAAACCCTGCTCCCCTTGTATTACCCCCCCCCGCAGTTTTGTATCCATGCTCTTTTCTTCTTTATTCCCTTTTTGGATAGCTTAGATTTTTCAGGTGTTTGGGGTCGAAGGCTTTTGTCCCCCCGTTCTTCCCTTTGAGGCTCGCCGGTAATCAAACTTGCTTTTCTGTTCTCTTTCTCTTTACTTGGAGGATTTGGAGTCTTCGCGGTACGGAGCACCCCCTGTTATGTCAGAAGGAGAGGGGGACGCCTGACTTTTTTCTTAAGTTGTTCTACCCTTCGGGGCGGATTCAGGTCCGTTATGCTCTTCATTCCTTCTCCTTATTACCCCCCCCCATTTCTGCAGAGGTTTTGAGACATTCTTTTTATCTCTGGGTCGGTTCGTAGGTTACCCTCTTATATAATAAGTTGTTGTTTGAGGAATGATACTTCCGCCGCCTTCAGACACCTAAAGGGGTATCCAACCCTTGCCGAAGCATCCTCCCCCTCCTCTCGGCCTTCCCTCGACTCCCTAAGAACGTTCAAGGAGTCCTTTCACCATATGTCTGACAACTTCCCCCCCCCTTCTACTGCGTATTCATCGCCAGACCTGGTTTTTGCTCCTTACACCGCTTACGCAGCCCTCGCCGTAAGGAATCTTCCCTTCCCTCACGCGCCCGGGCTGAGTTCTACAGTATCAATCAGACCGTGGTACCCGGCCCATTATATCCCAAACAACATAAAATTCTATCTACCCCCCCCTGACGGTCCGCATTCTTCCTTACCCGCCTCTTCTCCCTCTCTTTTTTGGTTGTCCTCCCCTTTGTTTTTTTGGCTTTTTTGAGTGCCTTGGATGATTTCTTTTCCCTTCGTCATCCTTTTCCGCCTTAGCTTGGGTTACCTTCCTTTTCAATGCTGCTTCACCCCCCCAGCCATTCACCCTACTGCGAGTGGACATTGTGATCACACCCCACGATTCTTCTCCCTTCCAAACTGATCCGTCTTTCTCCCATGTATATCCCCCCGTCTTGCTGATCCCTGGAACAAATCTCCTTCCTGCCCTGCCCCCTTTTGCCTCATCAGGTATTGATTAACATACGATCCTATTTTCCACTCCCCATCTTCCGGTCGTCCTCTCAGTCGGCCTCTAACTCGGAACCTCCCGAAATAGGATCTCCCCGTACCCTTTCCCTCCCCTACCCAAATCTGTGGTCAGCCCCCCCCCCCCCACGGAAACCCTTCAGGAGATTGATTCTGCCCTCATCCGATAGACATTCAGCTTCACAAATCGGTCTTACTCCCCAGACCCCCTATTTTTTACTTGAGTCTCCCCCCTTTCCCCCCCGGCCTACATATTATTCTGAAACCCTTCTCGGTCTCTACACAACCCATCCGGACCGTTGTCGAATCTACAGATTCCTATACGTGATTGCATATTTCTCGTTTAATTTCCCCCCACCTGGCCTTTTCGACTTATAATCCTTAACCCCTTCCCTTCCTCTCCTTCGGCGGATCTAAGCTCAGCCGCCTCGAAAAAACTTGTCTTATCCTTCTCCGACTCTGAGGCTGCATCATATCCCTTCCCCCCCTTTCTCCCCCTTTTTCCTCCCCCCACATACGATTTTTTTAAGAGGAAAGCGCTGTTCCTTTTCCCTATCTTTCCTCTAACCAACCACCTGGCTACCAATTTTCCGATAGAACAGAGCGTTTGAGTTCGTCGGATGACTTCCCCCCCGCCGTTCTCCGTCCCACGATCCATCCATGAGTCAAGGGCCCACCCCAGCGATTCCCCCCCGCCCCCCGCCCGGGCTTTCTTATTCAATAGACTGAAATTTCTTTCATTTTCCCTTTTTGACGCTCCTGTGTGAAACCCCCCTCCCCCCCTTTCATACCTTGAATATCGAGTTGACAGGTTCCTCTCTTTTTGCCCTTTCATTCTTTTCCTGCTTTCCTGTTGAAAAATCTTCCACTCGAACGCTATGACCCTTCTTCCCCTCTGCATGGTTTTACTTTTTGTTTGAAGTATAAGACCCATGTTCACACGCCGTTCAAGATTGTCTTTCCGTGTCTTTTCTTTTTCCCTTTTTGATTTGCACCCTATGAAACAATTCTCCGCCCCTCCCCCTCCCATTCCCTGTCCCCCCCTCCTTCATTTATAAAATCTCTTCTCCTGTTCAAGAGAGCTCGCCTCTTAATCTCTACTGCTCGCCGGAACTCTTATCACCAGGCTATGAATCAAACCCTTGCATTTTATTGTGCCCCCTGTCTTCCATTCCTAGCAAAACTCGCTTTTTTTTTCTTCGCCCCTTTTGCCTCCTAGAGGTTGCCTTCCAGTCTTTTTTTTCCTCGATTGCTTTATTCTTTCTTGTCCCCCCACGACTTCCTCTCAAACCTGCCACTCCATATAACACCCAAAGACTTTCGCCGCTCTCCTGCCTTGCTAGCAAACCTGAATTCCCCTCTTTATCCTCGTACTCCCCTGTTTTTTGAAGTTTAAGAAACCAAGATCCCCCCAGGTCTTGCTGACTGCTACCCATGCCTGCTTCTTCTCCAAAACGAAAAAATCTGCATTCTGTTATGACTGCTTACTTCGCCCGACGTTTGACTTCCCTCTTCCTTCCCTTTTTCATCGATGGCCGCTTATAATGAATGAAACTTTAAAACCACAACCCCCAACCCCAGCCAATCCGATCTATATACTACAAAATGAATTTTAATTTCCCCGCATTTCTACGTCATGGTTTTCAAGTTCCCCCCCATTCAGGTATTTTATCTTTTATCGAGTATTGAGGAGAAGTCATAGTGTAGCAATGATCTCTCTCTTTACTATATTCTGGGGGGTTTGTTGAGAGATATATGACGACACAACACCCCCCCCCCCCCCCCCTCCCCCCCAAACCTTCTCAAAAAAAAACCGTATTATGGTTTGACAAGATACGCAGCCCCCTCTGTCCTCTTCCGAACTGGTGCACTGGGTAGCTTTTATGAAATTAGTGCTTCTCCCCTGTGACTCTTTTTCTGGGTGGTTTTTTTTGTGTTTGTGGTGGTATTCTTGTCTGAATATCCTTGAGGTTAAAAAATCCTTTTTCGAACTTGCCACCTGCTCCGCTTCGTGATTTAGTGAAGGTTGTCGATCTGCCGTGTGCTCACAATCCCCACAACGACCCGTTCCCCCCCACCCCACAAGACAACGTATCCCTTTTTGATCCTCGGACTTCCCCTCCGATTTGCTGAGTACCTTAGTTACTATGCAGGGCGGCTTTGGTCCTCTCCAGAGGTGCTTTTTTCCCCTCTTTTTTTTTTTTCCTCTGTCTTGTAGCGACCTTTTTTTTGTTTCAGGATGCTACCGCCTATCGATTGCCAAACCTGCCGGTTTTCCCAGTCCTTTTCTCGGTGGATGAGTCGTACTTATTTAACCACGATCTCTTTTGGCTGCTTTTTTACTTTGAGACATAATCTTTTTTTCTTCAGGTATTCCTGTGATATACGTGGCTATCATTATCGCTCTGTCATCCTTCCCTCTCCAGGGTTGTTTATTTGTCCCATCTCCCTGATTCTATTTTTCCATTGAATCATCTTCCCGTCGGGGAGTTAGAATTGGTGTGCGATATAGCGTGTACCGCGACGACCCCCTGACACACCCCCATCACCATCGTCGGTCACCTTCTTTCCTTCCTTCCCCTTTAGTCTTTTTACCCCCTACTGGGCCCTTCTTTCTCCTTCGTTGAGAATTATTGCTGAAAGATGTCGACGCAGACGAGTATTGCTAATGACGTATTGAATATTCATTCTGGCTGATTTTCTTTCGGAGTCCCCTATTATCTTTCCCTGGAAAAATTTCACGATGATTTTTCACTTGAGGGTACGACTTTTTGGTGGGGCCCTTGCCGCCTTTGGGGGATTGCTGGCGTAGCTGGTTTCGTGCGTTATCGAAGACGTCGTCCTCCTAGTCATCTTGTAGATCCTTTTTTTTCCCCTCTCCTACTACCTGTTCGGCCGCCTTGCCCTAAGGTCTTACTTTTGAGACGGAAGTCCCTTTGTTTTTTTTCCTAAATTCTTTTCTGTTGAATCCGCAGGGCTTTTACCCGGAAGACCAGGATTCTATTTTTCCTTCCGGCTTTGTGCTTCGAGTAGTCTCAATAAGACGACTTTTTTTATGAGTATGTGTCTCGTGGTTTCCCGGATTTCCCTTCACCTCCGGAGGTGGCGCGAGGGGACGCTCCCTTTTCTCCTTTTTTTTTTTCGACCCTTCTTTTTGTGTCGTACCGTTTGATAGATATGTGTCCCGACTCCGGGGCCCAGTCCGTCCTTCCCCTTTTCTGTCTTCTGACATTTGGATTGTGTAAGCGTGAGTATATTCCTTCTTTTCTTTCCGCCTCGCTTAGGTCCTTTTTTTCGTAGGGTTTTGGCACATTTGGGATACAGCAGCTTGGCCTTTTCCTGCCTTCATGTTTTTTCCAGTTCGCGTAGGTCTCCTCCTCCTTCTGCTGAGGGGGAATCCTGTTCGGTTATAAGGATGTGTCATCATACCTTCCTTCTTTACACCCCCCGGTCTCTTTGCGTTGCCCTTTCTAGTGGTTATTGATCCTTGATCTCAGAAGTTTTGGCTATTCCTTTTGCAATCCTTAGCCCTGTTGGTTACTGGCGTCAGGAGAGTGATCCCTTACTGAGCTTTCTTTTTTTTTTCAGGTTGCTTGTTTTCCTTTTTCAGCATTTCTGGGCTTAAAGCCAACGCATGTCACCTACTTCTTCTAATGTCTTCCTACTGAACCCGCCTTTCAGCAAAGTACCCCCCATTTCCACATCCCTCCCTTCAAAAGCCCCCAACTAGTATCTGATGAAAAAAAGAAGCGTTTGATTAAGCGCTGGTATCTTATTCCATAGTGGACCTCTTTCTTTGGTTTCTTAGACGTTTGTCGGGTGGATGTCCCTATTTCTACCTCGGTTTCCCGTCATTCGGTTCGCGAGGTACCCCCATTCTCGTTATTCCTTAGATTACAGGATTTTGTCGAGGTGGCCCAGTTCTTACGTACTCTATGCATAACTTTGCTTAGTCACTGTTAATAGGGGCTGAAATGGACTTGCTGTTAAGCCTTGATCCTTTTAGGCGGCCGATGAAGGCTTCTTTTTTCCCTCTCTTCTTTTTGGTTGAGACCTTGATGTGGAACTGGGACCTTGGCGCGTAGGTACTCTTATTTCCTCCCTCCCTTCTTTTTTCTTTTTTGATCTACCTTCCGATCTACAAACATTAACTTGGTCCCCCCAAAACCCACCTCGTTTCTACATCCTCGCTACCGTACTCTGGCCCCCAGTTCAAAGAAGAATACCGGCTTAAGCCCATTATTCCCTGCCCCCTAAGGTCGACACCTCCAATTCTCTCGCATTCTTTAAGAAATGTTTTCTCCCCTTAAAACCGCCCGCAACTAGACCCCCTTAAGTCCGCTTTACTTAGTCCGGGGAGTTAAAGCGCTCTTCCACCTTCCCTCCACTAAGTTCACTCTGATTTTACAAGCCGAAATACTAAAGATATATTTTACCCCCACGAACTGTCCGTTATTTGTTTCCCCGACACCCGCGATGTTCCCCTTCTCTTTCTGTTTGTAATTCCTGTTTTTTTATGTAGTTATGCTGTTGAAGTTTGCTGTACTCCTCCAATTTTCCTGATCTCCTTCCTTTCCGCCGTAAGGCTTTTCCCCCTTGACTGTGTTTCCCCATGGAGGCACCACCACCCCCCACAAAATAGCTCTTCTACATTTTCTATACCACTATCCTTTCCTTTCAAAATTACGGTTAGAAAAGTTATCTCACACACTGTCTGCTGGACTTCCTCTCCCCATCGGTTCTTTGAAAATGACACCCCCCCCCGGTGTAATCCCTAGGTATCCCCCCATCGTTGCATTCCTTATTTCCCCGAACCCCTCTTTCCCCTCGTCAAGTTTATCAGCGTAGAGACTTCTCCCGCATCGGTCGCCCAGTACCGTCTGCTAAAGACATCAACTTTAAGACCCACAACTCCCTTTCCACACGTTTTCTCTGGTCTTTTCCGGACAACATCAGTTAATAGACTTTTTCCCTCATCTTCCCCCCCCCCCAATCATTTTCCCAGTCCGTTCATGAAGAACAATTTCCCCTTCCCGTCCTCCCTTCCAGGCTATAGTAAATATTCCCCCGGACGGTCTATCACCACCAAACCCCACCCTGCTGCTAGAAGCCTCCCCTCTGTGATAGTACAGAGACGCTGCGGCACCGCATTCCGTCGTTCAATTTCCACCCCCCCCTTCACTTGGCCGTTATAGATACCCATACTATCTGCCTTTCTCCGGATCGTATCCTCAGCTCAGCCGCCTCGCACCTGATCGAACAATGAGATTTCGGTAGCCGACCTTCCGTAGGCTTTGTGCAAATATCTTCCCCCCCACCCATTGCTGCCCTTCTCACCTTACGCCTTGGCCGCCGTCCCCTTTTTTCTAGGAGATATTTTCGATAACCCGGCTTTTCCTTCCTTTTCAGACATTTTTTCCGCCCGTGCTTGACAATAACAGAAAACAGCCGGTTCTCCTTTAAATTTCCTTCCCAGTCCCCCCCCATTCGCTTTCCGGGGCCCCACCAGAGTATTAACCCGACCGTCTTCTTATTTCTCTCTTTAATCCCTCCCTCTGCATGCATTTTCAACTTAAAGAGAATTAACCATTAATTCCCACCGTCATCCCCGCATCTGTCCTCTTCTTTCATTTTATCCCCTACAGGTTTCTAGTCACTAGTCGTACTTCGCATTCACCAGCTGGTCCCTTCCCAAAAATTACGCCCTTGAACTCATCATCTTTACGCTGGTTTCACTTAAGTATAGTACCCCCCCACCTTCTCTTATCTTTTCTGGTTGGTCTGTTTCCCTTAGCTTGAAACCGTTACACGATAATAGTGTCCCCATGATCGATCTATAAACGACCCCAGCCTTTCCTCCCTCTTCCTTGTTTTACCTTTCCCGCACATTTGAGAATGTGATTCCCCGCCCCTCCCCCTTTATCTCGTATTCATTTTTTCTCCCCCCCCCACGATCTCCGACGAAAAACCATGGAAACTTTCCCTGTAAATCCCCCCCCTGCGTATTGTTCTCACCATGATCCTCCTCCACTCTATTCGTGTCGCGTACGGGTGAATAACCAAATTCCTCTTTCCCCCCCCTTTTTCACACGTCTTTGTCCTTCTCTATGATTTCATTAATGACCGCATTCAGACTCTCATAACGTTACCCCGCTGCCCCCCCCAAAAGATAGCGACCCATCCAACTTTGATCTTCCCGGCATCTTCTCTAAGGAGACCCCCCACCCTTTCTTTGAGTCCTCAAAAACTCTACTTTCCCCCCTTTTTCACTTTGAATGATCACAGCCTGCGGTACACACCGCCAAAACAATCCCACTGTCTTGGTATATTATTCTTTTTTTTTTTTTCCCCCCTTTCCCCCAAATTCTTGTTGTCTGTTTCCTCCTGATTTGCTTCTGATTGAGATACTCCCACTGCCACCCACAAAAACACCCCCCCCCCCACAGCCGTAAATTGTCTCCAAAACTGCCAGTTCATCCTTGCCCCTGCAATGACGTGGCTTCCCTTTGATTTCCTTCTTTTTCCTCGCTTTTCTTTCGGTTTTTATAATTTAAATATTTTCTAATT
>Ga0179593_1344699_pt1 | contig 17136 bp, 20 predicted proteins | sample CZODoug2_1_08_16_FD_185931 | JGI IMG/M metagenome (GOLD analysis project Ga0179593, IMG submission 185931) | Vadose zone soil fungal communities from Angelo Coast Range Reserve, California, USA - CZODoug2_1_08_16fungal (PacBio error correction) | ecosystem: Environmental > Terrestrial > Soil >... | reverse complement strand
CTTTAACTAACGATGTTTCCCGACCGACCGCCTTCGCCGCGTCCCTCCAAAGGCCAGCCACTGTTAGCATGGTCTGCGTTCAGATCACGCGGCCCCGTCCCTCCTTTAGCGAGACAGGCTCGTCTTTATAGAACAGTTCCGAATTTCTGCTCCCCCGGCGAGCGAACTCCGCCGACCGGGCTTCCACAAGCTTAATGTTCTCGAAGTGTCGGAACTCTCTCGTCGTAAATCATAGACCACATCGTTTTTCCCGACTCCGCGTCCTGCCACTTGGCGATCCTCAAACCACAAGTGATCTCAACTGCCTGAAGAACACTGAGGATTCCTGCTCCACCATCCCCGATCATCTCGCGGGAACCCGCGTCCGTTCTCTAAGTTTTTCCTTTAGAACAAGCCGTTTGACTTCTCAGCGCTCTGCAGACGGCGTTCCCCCTTTTTTCTCAGATCCCCCTTGCCGCTCTCAAGGCTCCCAGGGCTAGCCACACCAAGCCATGCTCCCCGTGATATAGGACTCTTCCTCTCCAATCCCCATCGTTCCTCGAGGCGTTTTTTATTGTACCCATGACGTCGGTGATGCCTTCGCCTTAGGGGACGCCCTGAACTGCGTGAGACGCGCGCCCCGAACGCATCTTTCCGAGTCCCCCCCCCCTTACTCTTTTTGACATCTCCAGGGTTTCCCTTTAATGCCGCCTTTCCCTTAGACGCGCTCCGCAATTCCACGAAAACCCCTCTAATCAGCCCCTTCTTGCCAACCGGGCGCGTAAACAGACGCCGCGTCCGATTCAGCAGAGCCTTCATTTTCTTTTGAAGTTTTTGCCTGTGCATGTTCCACGAGGATTTGGGTCATTTGCGCCATAGCCTCTGGCTATAAACTCCCCTCGGCGATTTAGAAATTCTGACAGTTTGGCTGCCCCACCAGAAAACATTTTCCATCCCCTTTACGACGAAAATTCCGCCCTCGGCCGCTGTGCACCCGGAGCCACCCCTCTGGACGCCTGCGACCCACAAGGTGATCCCCTATGTCGTGACGCCGATAACCAAACGCCCCAATGACATCGTTGGTATGCGATCAGATCATCTTTTCCCTTCTCGTTCTACTGCTTTTGTGGGGTAGGTGTCGTGGACCCCAAGACTTCTAGATGGTTGCTCCGCAAGCCCCCCCAGGAGTCTTGGCTCGAAATCGTTTAGTGCCGTCCTTCCCCCCCCCCCCACCCCCCCCCCCCCCCCCCCCCCCCCCCCTCCCCCGCCCACCCCCGCCCCCCCCCCCCCCCGCCCCCCCCCCCCCACACCCCCCCCCCCCCCAGCACCCCCCCCCCCCCCCCCCCCACCCCGCCCAGACCTCTGTTTACCCCCCCTTAAGATATACTTCCGCGCCGCAAGGTCCCTTTCATGACAGAGGACTGCCCGCCATTGAACTCTCGCGATTGCGTGTTAATGCAAGAAACTTTCTTAACCCCCCCTGCAGCGCGCCTTCGCCAAGATTGAGACCCCGCGATTTTTGCCTCAGTTGACCGCTCCTTAAATCATCGGCAGGCCTCCACTTTTAATCTTTTTGACCAGAGACCCCTCCGAGGCGCCTTTCATATGCAATAGTTTTTCCCCGGAGCGGTGTATTGCGAACATCTCAACCCCGCCCCCCCCCCCCCCCGAGTGAAGTGCCGACGCCCGGTCGTCGATGTCCGCCTCGAGCTGGAGAATTAGCACGGGGGAACTCCCCTGCTCTTCATGGGGACACATTCTGATAGGTACGTCCGTCCCGCCAATATGACATTCATAGCCTCTTTTCGATTACCTTGACCGCGTCTTACTTTTCCCCGTAATTTCCTTGTTGTCCATGAGTCGCACTCTCACGTATTTTGCCGGCTTCCCTTGGCTTGAGGTTCTGAGATTGCGGCTTACGGATTCCTTCGCGAGACTTTTGACGTCCTTCTTAATTAAGCCCCGCGTCTTTTTCCTACGCACCCCGGCGATCATTACCTTTGAGAGATTCTCTTGAAGTCCAGCCCTCTTTCTGTTCGAGAGGGAGAGTTCCTTCCCCCCCCCCACCTTGCTGAGCCCAGCGTTCGCCCATTTTGGGCCTTTAGGTCCGGGACATCGGACCACTCGATCAAGGATGTTTTTGTTCTTCCGATCTTGACCCTCGACAGTCCCAGTTTGAAAATCCCTTTGGGGGCTTTCGGGACTCTTTTTTACTCGTGTTGTGGTTTCTCGATAAGCTCGCCAACCAGACCCTTTCCCCCCACATTCATTTTTCATGGTCTTTATTAAGACGAGTCACACTTTGATCTGTCGATGTCCATGAACAGTCGACGCCGTCCGCTGCCAGTTTCTTCCGCGTGCGGCCTGCGTCAAGGTTTGCTGATACCCTCCTCAGTTCCCAGGGTACTCACGGTGCGAAGGACCTGGAAGCGACTTATCCAAGCTGAAAATCTCAGTTTTTCTAGCCCCGTTTCTTTTCGACCTTCTTTCTGCAGGACGGAAATGTCAAGGTCCTCCCCGGCGGGTCCGCCCTCCAACACGCTCACATTCCAAGGCCATTTTGATCGGGAACCTCTCTTCAACGCAGCACTAATGGAAGTTCACTGATGCCGCCGCGTATTGCGCTTTATGGGGATACCGAATACTCTGGCCCCCACTGGATGTCACCTCAGAGCGGATAGTCATCAGACAGTTGTTGGTCCATTCTTTTCCCCCATGGTTCCTTCCCGGTCCACTCGGTTACTCCACTCGCCCGAGGAACCATTAGTGGCTCAGGCGATGTGGTAGCGTATCGGGGTGTTCGGAATTTGATGTTCGTGCAATCCAGTCGCCCTCTCTCTTTTTTACCGGCGCCTTGCCCCAATGGTTATTTTCTCTAGTTCTCGGGAAACCAGCCTGATACTGCGGTATCTTTTTTTGGCTCCTCACAGGATTCCTCGGCGGGACTTCCAGGCCCGCTTTTTTATGGTTCAGATGCCACCCCAGACGCAGGCAGTTGCGCCTACTCGGCGTTTTCCCTCTTCCCGCAAGTGCCATTTCCGCTTTCCTGATCTGGCGGACTTTGTATCTGTCTGGGCGGGTTTCGGAATAGTACGTGGAGCTGACCCGATCCGCCCCTGCCCCTGTTCTCCCTTCTTGCCGATCTCCACCCCCCTCGGTTCTACTTTTATTACAAAATCCCCCTAAACAAGCCGCGTTCCTCAGAGATCGTTTTCCTTCCCATTGATCTCCCAAAGATTCCTTGAGGGGTTTGTGGCATCTTGCGGCTTCGCGACCTCTTGATATATCCCCCCCTCGCATCGGGTTCTTTCTCAACATCGCGCCCGGCAGCTTGTCTGCGCTTTTTGTTCCGTCCCCCCGGAGTTTTTTTTTCTGGCGTGCGGTTCAGCCGGGCATGAATGGTCGAAGCGCACTTCTGGCCCGAACCCCCCCCCATAACGATGCATGGTGTGGTTGTTGTTCCTTCTTTCTGGTGGAGCTTCACCCCTTGGAATCACCTTCGTTCCTTAATTTTGCGAACCCTACCTTACCACACTTGCCTCTGACTAGTACTCCCTGATTCCCTCCCACATCTCCCCTTCCCTCACCACCCTCGCTTCCCTCTTGGCACCTCACCGCAAAATATCCGATCCTTTCCTCTCTCCTCTCCCCCTAACCATCCTGCTACACTTTCAAACCCCCTTCCTCCCTTCCCAAATACCTCTTGCCGTTATTCGGTCGCCATTCTTTAGGTCTTCAATCGGGCAAGCGGCTTTTTAATTGATTTTCCGCCCGACCACAGTCCAAGCGATGATGCAGGGTTTTCCTTTCCTCCTTGTTATTGAGCAGCGACGCTTGGAAGTATTGCTCCCTTTAAACCCTGACAGGTCCGGAAACGATGTTCCTTTTTTCCCCTTTATTTTTGCGGGTCGGCCCTCCGCATCAATTTTTTTTTACCCCGCATCGTCTCGAATGACAAAGCCCCTGAGCGCTCGGGTCATCAACCTCGGCAAACCCTACTTTGATGGTCCTCTTGAGCTCTATTGTGCGTACTGCATTTTACTGTCCTGTTTTTGGTGTGATAGACATTCTCTCACCGGCGCTTTAGTGCGTTCACTCCGAAGATTTCCCTCTATGGTAACCCTAGGTACGGATATAGCTGTTTTTGTTTATGTATTTTCCCCTCCTTTGAAATATTCTATCGAACCGAAGGACGTCCACTGCGCGTTGGGCCGCGATACTTCTGGTCGGTTCCCTCTGCGGTTCGCCCCCTGTTTTTTTTTTTTCCCAAAGTTTGTTATTCTCGATCCTGTCGGCGTTTCGCGACTATGTTTTATATTGAACGGCGGCGAGATTTCCGACGCCCCCTGAGCGAACCATGGGGATGATTTCTTCCATCGTTCGGGCACCATGTCGGTGATTATTTTCATGAGCGGGTTGGGACTAATTTCTTGCCCTTTTCTACTGAAAGATGCGAAAGAATCGGACTCGGGGCATACTCTGTTCTCTCTCTTTATCTTAGCCCCCGCTTGTTTTTTTTTCCTTTGTGCCGCGCGCCCTCGGACGAGACTGCAGTCGGTCGGTCCCCATAGAGGATACCTATCTCTTTTCCGTGGTTGTGAGATTACCTCTCCCGATTTTACTAGTCCCGCCCTGCCCCGACTTTCCCCTCCGCAGCCTCCAGCGATGCCCATTTGATACCATCGCCCTCGTCCGCGCGACCGCTTTTCATGCCATTTCCTTGGACTTGGGGATTACCCACAGATCCCAATTACGGCGAGGAAGCCCCTGTGGTGGTCCAGGATGGCGCCACCTAATTACCTTGCGCGTGCTTTTTTTTTTCTCTTCGGGACAATAGCCCCCCTTGCGAAAATTCATCTTTGGATCCCCGCCAAATGCCGCAAGAAAACTCCGACCTCGGAACGAACGGATGTCTCTCCACCTCACTGATTCATCGCGTGCGCTTGCACTTTTTTTTTTAACCCCTTCCTTTTACCGATAGAATTCCCCAGCGGTCAAGTTTTCCCCCTTATTTCAGCGTCTCTAGAAGTTCCCCCTCGGCAGCTGTGTAATTGTTTTTTTCCTTTTTGCGCCTAACTGCCTTTTTTCTTCTGCCGGCTCTTCCCCACTGTACCGTTGATATAGGAAATGCTTCCTCTTAGAGAACATACACCAGGTCCCCTCTTTTTCCGGTGCTTCGACCTTTTACTCCTGTGATGCCATCTTCTGTCTCACAGTACCGGAGTGTGCGGATTTTTCTCCTCAAGACCCCCTCCGAAGTACATTCTATCTCCCTTGGCAATGTAGTTGTCCCCTTTCCCTTAAGACAAGATCCCGTCGATAGCCAGAACGAAACCTATATCACTGAAGACCCTTGACGGTAGTTCTTTTTAGACCCGCCGAGCCCGCCTATTGCTTTTTCCGCCGAGCAGATAGACTCTCATAACTGCCAATCTTTTTTTTCTCCAGCTGACGCTTTTATCTCCGACTTCGCTTATGTTGGCATTTTTTTGGTCTCCCCTGCACCGCGGAATATTGCAATTCCTGCATTACGCTGACCCAAGACTCCCAATATGCCGACGTTCCCTGAAATTCCCTGGACTCGCTTTTGACAAACCAGGCCCCCCGCCACTCCCTCCACATTTTTAATATGTTCGGACGCGATCGCCGGAAATGATGCTCACCACCCCCCCCTCCAGTCGGTGCCGGGTATTGGTCTCTTCCTAGAATAGCCGCGTCGATCTTCTCTTAGCCTTCTAGGATGAGTATGGTGTCTTCTCTTTTTTTTTAAAGGGTTCTCGCAAGCGAGCTCGCCAGGCAGCAGTTCTCCCTCCTTTAATTTACGTCCGACGTTACTGCAAGAGCCCCGTCCTTTCTCAACCCTCCGCCCACCGATCCAAACGACCGCACCGCCCCAGCGCCAGTTGCAGACTCGGCCTGGAGACCGCCTCATTCGGAATGGTGATGACCCCTTTTCCCATTCAGGCGCGCTTCTCCGCAGACTTTTTGACCAAGAATTCTTTCTCTATATTCTTCATATCAGCTACTTTGCGTTTGAACCATGCCGTCCAGTCCAGACAGCCGTAGTTAGGCTAAGAAACACTAAAATTCCGAACACCAGCTCCGCCAGCTCTCGCTCCTTGAGATGTTCCTCGTAGCGCTGGTTTCCCCCTTGTCGCGTGGGGGAACCCCACCTTTTTCCCACACCACAGATCCCGCTCCGTGCGTCCTTTTAGTCCCTCTTTCGAGTTCGTATATGCTCTTTTCTTTACGCCGGCCCCCCCTGTCAGGCGGGCCTTTTTAATCCCTTCTGTTCCGGAGATCCCCCTGGCCTTTTTCTGTAATAGGCGCGGAGATTGTCCGAGAAACTCGCCATAGGACGATTTTACGATTCTCCCCTTCGCCTCCCCGCGATAGCCTCCCTGCGCGGAGATTTAATCATTCGCGATAGAGCGTTCCTTTCCCCCGCTTTTCCCTTAGATCTTTCTGGACTGATTGTTGCCCACCCTGCGACCGCGTCCGTCGTTTTACCATGGTTTCGGTCCTTTGCAGGTGTCAACAGCGATCTCGATCGGCTGTTGTCGCTGCTTCTTTTCCCTCCCGACCTCCCCCCTTAATGCCAAATCCCTGGGGGGTAGGCTGCGTGTTGTCTCTTCTCTCTTTTCCCTTCTCTGTGTTTTTGATTTTGTTTGGGTTTTTAGCAATAAGTTCCCGCCACAACCCAGGTGCATTCATGTATTTGCCCCTTCCCCTTTTTCACCTCTTTCCCACAGCCTGCTTATGTCGGTTTTCTGACTACTTCTGCAGAACCCTGGGAGAGAACTGCCTGCGCAAGGTGTGGGATCTCCCTTTTCCTCCTCCCTCTCTCCCCTTCTTAACCTTTCGATTTTCTCTCCCTGAAATTCGTTTCCCATGAAATCTCCTCCCTTGCTGAAGTCCCCTGACTTTCTATAGATGCCTCATGAACGTACCCAAGGTTATTCCCCTATGGCAGTTCGTCTCTTTCCGAAAGTAGCCTTTTAGACATCAAGGCCTTGATCGCCGTCAATACGATTTCCCACAATTCCCCCTCTAATGGTCCGCTGATTGCCCCTCGCGTTACCTGCGCTCCCTCCGGAACCGAACTCCCCCTCAGATGGGATTTTTGGTTGTTTCGGTAGTAGCGACTTCTAATCAGCATTTTTGACTACTTTTTCTCCTTCCCCGGTAAGGGGTACAAGCACTCTAAGGCCTCCCATCCTCCTTTTGTCGGCTTTGCTGGTCGGCTTGCTCTTTTAGAATTTTTTCATGCGCTCCCCCAATCGATCGACTTTTCTATCGTCCGTGCGCTATGTCCCTTCTTCCTTCAGATACGTTAAGCGCCGCCGTATTCCTGACCCTTTATTCACGGCCCCCCTGTCACAAAATTTCTTGCGTCGTCGCAGCCTTCCTGAGGCTTCATGCTGGCATCCACCAGCGCTCTTTTTTCTCACTGGCGTCTCCTTTTCCAATCGGGTTTCGGCGCTTTTCATGCCTCGATGTAGTCTTCTTTTGTCGGGCGTTTTTATTCGGAGTACTACCGCTTCTTCAAATTCCCCCTTATTTCCGCGTCTCCTTCTTCCCCACAATTTTCTCCGCCTGCCGAGATGACCACTCGTCGAAGAAGGAGGCCCCCCTTGCGCGGCCAATATGTAATTCAAACCCCCCCCCCCCCCCCCCACACCCTTTCCCTTTCCTTGGGTATGGTGTTAGGATTTAGGCTATGCCTCCAATTTTCTATCACCGTGCCTGGCATTAAGAAAAAGAGAGCAGTTGAGAGCAACATAGCTACGCCCTGGCGTCGGCCCCGTTGATCTTTCCATCTGTTCATGGCGTTTTCTTTTCCATTACTTCATGCTTCGCTTTCGTCTGCAGGTAAACACCTCGCCGCCAGGCTATTGTTCCGTTCCTGTTTCTGCCTTCAATGGTCCCACATTTTTATCCGGTTCACTTCCTGACGGCGCAAGCTTTGGGCTGCCGCAGGATTGGCTTAGCCCTCTCCGTCCTCTTCTTCCTTATTGATTTTAGTTATTTCGACTTTCGTTGGTTTTTTTTGTTTTGGTTTGGGACCCTACATGGCCGACTTTTTTTTTCCCCCCCTCTCGGCTGTGGACACGGAACTCCTGTGTCTTTTGCCAAGAGTCTCACGCCTTTCCTGTCGTTATCTTGCACAGCGCTCGGGTTCTTTTCCTAACCCCTCCCCTTTTTGTTCCCATCCCCCCCCCGAGGGAAACGCTTTTCCCCCGATGAGATTTCTTGCATTTAATATTACTTTCGCCTGGCTTGGTGTTTAGTCTCCATGTTTTCGCGCGCTTCCACGCGCGGTATCTCTTTTTCCGTTTAAATCATCTATGGCGTTCGGGACGGCCTGTTTTCAGCCGGTGTCTGACTCCTTTTTCTTCGTGATCCCCTGACGGACTCCTTTCAGGTTCGTTCGCGTTGCTTTTTCTTCTCGGCATTGCGCTGGCGCCGTGTATTGCGTCTTTTTCCTACGCTCTTGGTATTTCCCGGACCGCCTTTTCTGAGTCGCCGACCTTCCCTTTTTCCGTCTTTTTTTCCGTTTGCGGCCCCTGGCTTGCGGCTTCAATGGCGGCTCATGTCACCGGAAGGACCTCTTTCTTCAGCGTTAGTTTTTTTTCCGTGTTTCCCGCGCTCGCTCTGTTCTCTCTGCTTCTTTTTAATTGGAGGAGCCTACCTTCGCTCGGGCCAGCGCTTGCAGTCTTGGCCCCCTTCTCTTCCATCTATATCCTCCCCCCTTTTGGACATTCCTATTTTTTTTTTTTTTTTTTTTGTTTTGTTTTGTAGGAATTTTGAGCCGCGTCCCCCCCCCCCTGGCGAATGGAGATTAAAAGCGCTGAATAACGAGCGGCGACCGCGGTCCCCCCCCCCCCCAACCCATGTCTTTTTTCCCTTCCCTCCTGCGATGCGGGTCTAGTCACCCCCCAGACGCCCCCCCCCCAATTCTGAGTCTTTTGCGCAAGTTAAGCCCCTGTCTAGCGCCCGCCGTCTGAACGCGTGTCCTTCCTGCCAACCTGACCTCCCCCGACAAATAAGGATCGCTCCCCTTTTTCCCCCTTGCATATCAGAACCCCAGTTTCCCTGTCAGTTAACCTGATGATCCCGGAAGTAGATAGATTGCCCTGCGCCGGCGGTTCGATACAGCGGCCAGCCTACCCTTCAATTCCTTCTCCCGCTGCCGACGCGCTTTTCTCCCCGGCGACTATCACGGCGTACTAACTGGGAGCAGTTCTGGTCGAGCACACCAACCCTTTCTTTTTATCACGTTTCCCGTTCACTCCGCTCCCCCATCACCTCGTCCTTCCGGTTGATGCCCCCAGATATTTTGACCATAGGGCTGCACGCCCAACGGCTGAATCGATGGCGCGCCCGTGGACCGGCCTTCTTTCCTGCTGCCAGCCCGGTTTTCCTTCTTTACGTCCGTCGTTCTCCTTCACGACAAAAAGACCTGCCTACCTGCGACGAGGAGGCTTTTTTCCCTCTTCGTTCCCCCTTTCCTGCCGGCCGACTGGCATTGGGAACGGAATACCGGCAATCTTCTTTTTTTGTGTCAGGCAAGGAAAAGTAGGCCTCGTTGTGACTCATAAGCCTGCGGCGTGTTTTTTCTTCCCCCCGACACCCCTTTGCTGACAAGCCTGACCACCGCCTCGTACTCAGATTGCCTCGCCAAGTCCGCACATCCTGCCCGCGCCTCTGCCCTCGTTTGCGAGTAACCCCCGTGTGAGAGATCAAGATGACTCTTCTCCTAACTTCGGCCACCAATGTTTTTTTTGTTTCTCTTCTAGATAGGGCCTCGCCGATTCCCTCTCTTTGTCCCGTCTTGTTGTCGCTGTTTCGCCATACAGACTTAGAAATGGTTGGATCGCCCGCGCGATGTCAATTCTCTTCTGAATCTCTTGTCGCCGCTTTCAGCCTCCTTTCATCCCCCCCGCGCCCCTATCATGCAGTTTACCATGTCCAGTTGGCCCCGTTCCTTCTTCTCCTTTTTTCGAACTGTATCCAGCGCGACTCAGCACGCTTTTATTCTAGCCCCCCCTGAATGGTCTAGCCGGCATTTTTTTCAAGTAAATCGGCCTCGGTATTCTGACACACCCCCCCCCCCCGTGTTTCCGAGTTATGTTCCACCTCCTTGTCTAGCTCTTGCTTTCACCCTCGCAGAAACTTCCATTGCGAGCCGACCCTTTCGCCTCAGAATTGAGTGGCTTTCTTAGGTTTTGTATCTATAAACCCCGTGACGTCCTTTTCAACCACCCCTGTCCTCCCCCTACAAACTTTTCTTCCGCTTGCCCTCATTAACTTCCACCCGGGGCACAGTGGGATACCTTTTTCGCTTTTCATCCACGAGTATTGAAATTGTTGGACCCTTTTAAAGATAACGAGTTCCGTCGTCCCTTTTTCCTTCGTACTCTCTCTTGAGGGCTTGCGTAATCTCCCATTTTTTGGCCGATATACTTAAGGATAAGTCCGGGCTGACTCGCCGGCGGCGATCATTTTATCTTTTCCTCTCTATTTCCCTCTTGCAATTGCGTAGCGGGACGGACCTTGTCACTTCTATCACACCATTGCTCCCGCCTCCTCAGGTTTAGAAAGTAGTAGTCCATCGCGTTTCCCTTCCCCCAGGATATTTGATCTCTTGTTTTTCGCTACTTGCAGCCTTTCCATTCCCCCCCCCGTTCCCCTCCTGGGTGGTTCTTCGGGTTGGCCCTCTTATCTCTTTTCCCCCCTCCTCCCGTTTTTAGAGCCCTTTCCTCCAAAACAAACACCCTTTTATTCCAATGTACTGGTCGAACGCTTCTTTTCCCCCCTCGCCTCCCCACAAAGCTCTCTTTGTTTTTCCGATTCTGATGCCCGTTAGCTCTTTTTCCTCACAGATAACGCGCTTCTGGCTTAAGAATCATCCCGTAATCGTCCACCTCGAACCTCCTCTGCGTATATCATTGCGGAATGCCTCCGCGATCTCTCCGAAATTCGTTTCCTTTCTTTTCCGCCGTCGAGTTCCCCCCCCCGTTCCATTTCGGCTGAAGGACTTCGTTCTCTCAATATGTGAGGTTGTTGGCATCAAGCCCGCAAGCGCTCTACATCAAGGTCCACGTTTTTCGCCCCCCCGTTGATTTCCAAAGGCACGACTCCTGCGACCCCCCGTGGCAAGACTATCCGCGTCCGAGAGCGGACAAAGTTACCGAACTCGAGATTTCCCCCATGGTGTCCTTTATTTCGACATCAGACCTTTGTTTGGTCACTGCCGCTCCTTGTTATTTCCCAGGCACCCGTTCGGGTCCCGCTACTATTTAATGTGCATCCTCATTCCGGGCGCGGGTTTCGTATGCGTCTTGTGTTTTCTTTTCGTGGCGATGTTCCCTTCAGAACCCGACCTCCTTTCTGTAACAGCTTCGCCCACTGGATCTTTTTTTTTCGTCGTTACCGCGCGCGGCCAGATCTCCTTTCCTGAATTCTGCCCATACTTTCCCCTACTTGATTTGTCTCATAGACTTCCCCCGTCTTCTGTGGTTGCTTTTCCCCCCTCTCTGCTTTTTTTTTATTAGGCCGCCAGCGTTTTTTCAAATGTCCCCTGGGTCTTATCTCGGGACTGACCTTTTTTTAATCGGGGGTGATCTCTTGATTTTGCTCAATTTTGAAACGATGCTGATCTTCCCCCTTTTTCCTCCGTTTCTATTGATGCGACACCTCTCATCCCTTCGATGGCCTCCTTCCAATACTCTCTCCATAACTTTCCCCGACTCTCCTTGCTGGGGTTGTCATCCATTTCTTCCCGATACCCATCTTACCCCCCGTGATTCGGATCCTTAGAGTTTTCGACGGCGTCGTGGAACCCTGCCCTTGCAAGTTTGTACGGACCCATGGTGTGTCAAAGCTCTTCCTTTTTCGGTTTTTTTGGTTCTTTATATGGTAGCAATTCTCCTCGTTTGTTTCCCTGCACGAACCCCCCAATCGCCGACCGGACTACAACGATCCTTTTCCGTTTCCCCACGTTTGCCCGTTATAATTTAGCTTTTATTTCTGAGGTCATTGTATGTCTGTCTTGACAGAACCCCGGGTTATCCACAATAACCAGGTTGTTCCTATTTATTTAGATTTACCGACCGTAATTCCTTTTCTTTATGACCCTTTGTACCCCCCCGGTGACTTAACAGATCCTGTTCCTTTGTAGTGCCCTATGGAGGTTCCCTCGTCCTCCTGTTCCCCTCCGGTTGTAGCATCTTCTAATTGCATCACCCGAACGCTGTTTCTCCCTCCCAACGCGACTGGCCCTATGTTGCTGCATTCTCTCGCGGACCTAGACGGGATAGCCCTGGGTTGCTCGCGTTTTTCATTTGCAGAATTCATCTTCACGCCGGAGATATGCTGCTGCCGTTCGGGTCCCTCATTTCCATCTCTGATGATTTCTTTCCTTCCCTTTTGGAAAGCCGTGTGCCTCACCGCTGCCTGCGGTGAACGCTCGATCGGATGTTTTTTTTTGACTGCCCCCCTTTTCTTTTTGCTTTGCTCGATCAACGTGTTGTTTCTGCGTGCATTTTCTCTTTTTTTTCTAGTCCTGATTTCCTTCGTCTTGTGCTCTCAGCCCGCCGGCGGATTTTCCTCTGCGTTTTTTTTATTTTTCCGGTCTTGCATACGTTTGCAGGGCAACCATTTTTTCTTTCTTTTTACTCGCCGGACTTTTGGTTTTCCCTTCTCTATACCGTGGAACGAGGCTTCTGCGGTTAAGGTTTTCCCGTTCGCGCTCGTGATCGAGAGATGGGATCCCACCTCTCTTCATGTGCTTTAATAGGCATGGTTTTAACCGCCGCGGCGACTTCGGGCAGAGTTTTTTTTTTCCCCCCTTGCGTCACCCTCTTTGTCCTTCCTTTTTTCCTCCCTCCTTGTTTTTTTTTTTGATTGAGAGGTAATAGTCTCATTGCTTCCGCCTACTTCTTTTTTTTCCCGGCTCTCCACTGGAGCTCTGCCCACATGCATAGAAGCCGGTACTTCCGCGCGGATCCTCTTTCGACTTTTCCTGCCTGGACAGTCCTGTTTTTTTTTTTTTGACAGTTCTGATACTGACCTCCGAAGCCTAACATGGTTGCCGCCCTTTTTTCAACGTCCCCTGGAGTCGAGTGTCTGTGAAACTCTCGCCGGCGGTAATCCCCCCCTCCTCTTTCGTTCCTCCGGTCGTTGCTCCAGCGTATTCCATAAACACCCCTTTGAGCACACCCGACCCTGCGAGTATGTCACCGCGTTCCGAAGCGTTACCTCCCGGCCGCCGTAGGGGTACTTCCGTTCCCCCGTTCTCCCGTCGACCATCCCTCCTCAGAGCCAGACCCCCCGAGGTTGTTTTTTTTTTCCCCCACCAAAAAAACACCTTTTTTTCACTCCTTTCTCAGATCCCTTCTTGCCTCCGACGTGAAACCTTTTTCGTGACTCGTCTCGAGCACAATCCCTTTTCTCCAGTTGATCTCTCTTGCCCGCCCTCGCTCATCGACGTCCCCTAGTCATAGAGCCTCTGACTGCTCGCGTCATTCTCTTCTTGTGCAGCCCGAGTGAACGGCTTGGAGACGGGATGGGAAGTTCCTCACAACGTCCAACCCGTCCGAGCGTTACGTCTGTCAGGGTTTCCCCTGATCCTTCCCCCCTCCGGATTTTTGGCGCCGTCCTCTCGAAAGACCTCCCCCCCCAATCTTAATTCCTGAACCTTTTTACCCTTCGGGCCGACGACAAGCCTGGCCCTTCTCCTTCAAATTCTAACCCCGAAGCCTTTCAACGAGCCTATTGGCGATTTTTTTTTCGTTCCTTTGTTGTAATGGTAACGAGGATGAAGGCAGCTCCTCCCCTTTCGGTTTTCCTTTTGCGTCGCGACCCTTTTTAACTTTTCCTTGACCCAATGCCCTTCCAATGTTGATCAGATTCGCAAGCAGGATCCCCCTTGCCTAATTTTCCGGCGCCCCCCCCTTTTCGTGAAAGCAACACCCCCTTTGGTATACCCGTGTTCATTGACTTTCTCTCCACTTAGTCCCACCCCCAATGCCCTTTTCTTTTAAGTGTACTTTGATGAATTCCTCGCCGCCCCAGTCTACTCTTTTCATTTATGAGTCTACGGTCCTCCTCCCCCCGACCTCGACATATGGTTGAGGACCCGCCCTCCAGATGGACATGCGACAGCCGACATTGACTCGCTTTTTTTTTTCCCTTCCTGAAGAACGCAGCATTATCAACGTACGCCATCTCCCTTCCCCTCCCGGCCAGTTTGCACGCCAGCCCCGTTCCCTGAAACCCCCCTCTTGGCTTCAGGCGCTGTTTTTTCTCTCATCAGAGTCTCTGCCTCTGATGACCAAGCCGGTTTCTTTCTCCTACGCCCTTGTCTCGCTTTTTCCGGTTCCCGTCCCCACTTCGTTTCCTTTTCCCTGTCCGCCGGTTATATCTCCTAGAGCGCGAGTGACGAACTCGTCCCCCCCACTCCCCTTCGAACACCCTAGTCCCTGAGCCTCCGCTCCGCCTCTTTTTTTTTTTTCTTTTTGCAAGTAGGTGGAGTAACTCTTAACGGTGCGTGGTTCCTCCCCCATTGTCTTTTGCAGGCCAAACCCTTCTGATGTCACTCATATCCTCTATGACTCCTTAACAGATATCCCTTCTTTGAGTTAGGTATTTTTCGGACTGGTCCCGGCGGACATCACGTAATTTTTCTTTCTTCTTTGACTCTCCGTCTTTTCCTGATCTGCCTTGATCTATTCCGCGAGATTTGCCCTGCCACCGCCCTTAGGTAGTCTTTTTCTTCTTTCCTGCGACCTCCCTTCCATTTTTTACGACGGGGCGATTTATTTCATTTTATAGATCTTTTTCCCCCCCTTCCCCCCATTTTCCTTTCGCCGTGCAGCGGGCACTGTATGAAGTGACTCCTTTCTCCCGAGGTGACTTCGGTACGATTTTTTTTTTCCCTTCTAAAATTCCCCGATTTTTGGTCCTCTTTCTTTCTTCCTTGCCGGCAGTTTTCCTCCCCCAGTTGAACCACTGGGTGGGGTGGTTGTCTGCTTCTCCTTAACTCCCTCACGTTTTTGTTTGAGAGATACCTCGCAAACCAGCCTCCCCCCCACCCATATCGTGCATGGTCGAGCCGCGGATCCTCCTTGTACACACCCCTCGATCAGTTTTTTGTGGAGCCTTCTCCGATCGAGACCCCGATCCCCCTCTGGGCAAGGCCTTCGCCATTTTTTTCTTCTCTCACGTCAATAATTTTTTTCTCGAGATTGCACCCCTCTACTGAGGAAGCTCTTATCCTCCCTTCCCTTCCCTCTCTTCGCCGGATCTTCCCTCTTTCTATTAATTGAAAATTCCCCCTTTTCCCCCTCTTTTGGTTCTAGGAGAGCTGCAAGCCTGTCTTCTTAAATCCAAGGCAAAGTTTCCTCCCTGCAAGATCTTTCACCTTCCTGCATGAGAGGCAAAGACCGTCTTTTTCCCCTTCCTTAGCGCGAGACATTCCGCCCCTTGCATACCACTAGCCTCTTTCACTACCTTTTCGGCGTCAGTATTCTTGCCCCTTCCCCCCCTCCTGTTTGGTCCTGCGAAATTTGTCTTTCCGTCCCCCGCTTAAGTTTTGGTTTATCCTCCTCCCCTCTAAGGATAAACATTCTATACCCCTTTTTTCATCAACTGAGTTCCCCTTCTAAGAAGGGGGTGTTTTCCCTCGTTGCAGTTCCCCCCTTGCAAGAATCACCCTTGTCATTCCTCTCCCCCATCCTGCAACCCTTGTTCTAATGGCAGAAGTGCCCCCTCTCCCGCTGCCCACTATCTTATTCCCTCCCAATGCCTTCCCCTCCCCCATCTTGGTAATAATATTCGTGAAGGAGAGTTTTTTGTTGTCATCCCCCAATTAGATGGAATTTGCCCCACTAATACTGCCAGTGCCCCCCCTAGAAATGGGCGCGGTGAATGACTTCTCTTCGATTTTTATTTGGGCGGGCGCCTTCCCTTCGAAAGTTTTTCACTTCAAGCTGCCCTTGGTCCCCGCGAGATCTCCCACTATGCACACGTCGAAGGGTTTTCTGCTCTCCCAAAGAAGCCCCTCGTCGCGATGACATCGGGGCCATATGCTCTGGACCCCTACCGTTCGAGTGCTTTTTTTTTTTCCTTTCCCGACGCCTTCCCCTTGATCTATCACACAATTGTACTTTTCTCTTCTGGTCCTCTCCTTCAAAACCCCCATTCGCGCTTCTTATTCGTCAGTTTGCAAGGGTCATGCCCCTCTTTTCTCCCTAGGGGTCACGCCCCTTGCCCTTTCCTGTCGAAGTCGACGACGAGTGAAGGACCCGCCCAACTCGCCCTCCTTCAGTTCCCCGTCACCTCCCGTTTCGGCGACCCCCTCTGAACTCATGTCTCATCTGTCGGCGCGAATCTTCGCCAAGCGGCTGGCTGTTTCTTCCTTGGCTGCAGCCCCGTTCCCAGCGTGATGCATTTCCTCTTTTTTTCTTTTTGAGCGCGAAGATTTTCCTGAAAAGGAAGTCCCCCCTTTTTAAATCTTCCAGCGTAATGTTTCCTCTTTGCTTTTCGGCTCCTCATGCGTCTCCCTGATTCCTTCTTTAGGACGTAATTTCATCTCCTCTTTCTTATCTTTCAACCCTTTTGAGTCAGCTGGTGATGTGGGCGCATGGCTCCTTCCCCTAAAATTGATAGCCCTGGCTGTTGTTTTCTCGCCCCGGCGTCATGTTAGGCGAAGCCATTCCCAACATATGCTCGCTTTTTTTTCTCCCTCTTCGCATCCATGATGCTTCCGGACCGGCTGCATATCTTGTCCTCGACCAAACGGACCCGTCGATCCGAATTTTCTTCTGGTTGGACATTGCAGGTTATGTCCTGCCTTATCCCTTTTTTTCTCCCCTGCGATGGAAGAGACTTGTTTGCGTTTCGTACGAAGCGATGGGGTCATTTTTTCCCCTCCGGAAGCCGGCGATCTCCTCCCGCGCGCGCGCTGTCTTCTTTTATTTTTTCTTTCTCGTGGGCAATCGGGGCACTTCCCTCGCCCCGGCATTTTCTTCTCCTTCCTCCAAGGAAAGAGGGAAGTTCCAACTCACGGACTGCTTCTCCTTTTTTTCGTGTATTCGCGATCATGCTATGACTTGCTTTCTGTCCCCGGCGCGTGGCCGGGCCAGAGCTTTC
>Ga0179593_1616237_pt1 | contig 17137 bp, 26 predicted proteins | sample CZODoug2_1_08_16_FD_185931 | JGI IMG/M metagenome (GOLD analysis project Ga0179593, IMG submission 185931) | Vadose zone soil fungal communities from Angelo Coast Range Reserve, California, USA - CZODoug2_1_08_16fungal (PacBio error correction) | ecosystem: Environmental > Terrestrial > Soil >... | reverse complement strand
TTTTTGCCACCCTTTTTACCTTGAAAACCCCCTTTTTCTTTCCTGAGCTCTCGATGGTGTCTTTCCCCTTGTTCACCACTGTTTCGGCGATCTATCTCCCCTTTTGAGAGAGGATCTTTCGCGGCAACCACGCAAAGTTTTTTTCTCACCCCTCCCATCGAGACAGGCAGCCTTTTTTTTTTGTAAGGTCAACTTTTTTTTCCTCGAACAACATCAAGGACCCCCTTCCCTTTCGGCCCCCCCGCGTCGAGAATTGATTTCTTTTTCTGTCATCGAACCCGGTTCCCAATCAGGTCTCTCTTTCACCCCCAGTGACTAAAGTCCCTCACCTTCCTTCCAGCTTTCTCGGTATGGACCAGGTCCTTCCCCTCGAACCACCGTCTTCAAGGGAACTCTCTCCTTCATGGCGATCGATGTCGAGTTGTCTTTCCCCTCCCCTAGCGCGACCTTTCAACGCAGCGTTCTCTTCTTTCTCTTTTTTTCAAATTATCAATTCGAGACAGATCCCTTTGAAGCGGTTATCCCTGCCTTTTCCCGATGGATTGATCCTTACGTTGATCCCCGATCTGCCAGGATTTTTTTTCTTGTTTTCGTCAAGACCTTTTTTTTTTTTTTTGCCAACCCAAGGACCCCTTCCCCCTGCCTGTCCCCCTGGACCTCGTTTCTATTTTTTCGCCCGGAAAGTCCCCCCTCCCTTTATGTTTCATGGGCTGCAGAGCTCCCCCCCCTCCCGGCAGAGGGCAAATCTCAGTTCCCTCCTTCGAATTGCCGCCCTTTTTTTTTTCTTTTTCTACCTCCCCCCCCCTCTTTGATGATACAAGGAGGAGACCCTCCTCCTGAATTCGGATATAATTAACGTTCCCCTTTTTTGCGTTTCTCCCTCCCCTTTCTTCCCCTTCTGTTCTTTTGGGACCCCGCCTCGTCAAAAGTAAAGGTTTTTCTTTCTTTTCGTTTCAGCTGAAAAAGATTTTTCCGCAAAGTTAAAGGATACCCTCCCCATACGCCTTTCTCGCGGTGCGGATAATACCCCCCCCCGCGAGATCCCTTCCCCCCTCGTGGACCTCTTCGCCCCCCGAGTACCGGAAAATAGCTTTTTTTCCCCGTGGCGCTTGAAGTTAGTGCCGAATATATTTTTGCTTCACTCCATTTAAGGCAAGAAAGGTCTCCCCCTCTCCAGAGGATGCCGGAGAAAGCTGTTTCCCCTCTCTTCCCTTTTCGATGGTGTTCGGAATATTGCTGTTTTTCGCTCTTTTTCTGGATTTAGTGAGAGGAATATACTCTGCCCTCCCCTGATCGGGAAAGTTCTTTCTCCCTTTTGGCTTCGTTTCTGAAGGGGGGAGGATCCCTTTCTTCCACAGGGCCGTCTACGTTTCCTCCTTCCCGACCCATTCTTATGAAACTGATAATGTTTTTTCTTCAGAAACCCCCTCCCCTCTCCTCATAACTTTTCCCCTTCGCCTTTTGTTCCCGACGCGGGAGATAACCCTTTTCCGCTGGGTTACAGTAATCTCCTTCTTCTCTGTTATTGCATTGACGCCCCCCCCCACTGCTACTTTGCAGAATGTAGATATCTTGCTTTCCCTGCTGATGGTTTTCCCACCTCGTGGTCGACATTCTCTCCCCCCTCCTCCCTCTCTCTTCTGATTGAGAGAAGGACGGGATCGAAGATTTTCCCTTTTATGGTGACGAGATTCAGGGACCCCCCTGTAAGCCGCCCTTTTTTTATGAACTGCTCCCCCCAAGCATGGAAAATGGAATACTCTTTTCTCTTTCCAAATGCATAACAGAGCAAAATGCATTTTACTCCCTTTTTTGCGTCCCCCCTCAGACGAGTAGAAGAGTCCTTCCTTTCCCCTTTTCGGAGAGACATCTTTCCCCCCCCAGCCGCATTATTAAAGGTCATTTTTCTTTCTTTCCTTTCCGGCGCCTTTTCCGGTTGATACAAAATCCTCCCCCACGTCGAAGAGGCCTCCCTCCTTATCACGGCGAACAGGTAGATTCATTTTTTTTTCCCCCCTCTTTCTTCTCATACGTCACCCTTTTCTTTTGTGTCCAGTAGCAAGAGAACGACCTCCCCCTTAACACAATCGCATATGGTGCGAAGTCTCCCATGCGTCGCGGCATACGATACGCGAGCCCTTTTTTCTTTTTCTTCTTCCCCGCCTTACCGAGATATCGGACGAAACTTTTTTTCTTTCTGGCCGCGCGAGGTTTTCTTCCCTTTTTTTCGATTTTCCCGATCTGGTGACTTGAACAGTCTCAAAACCGAGATCCCTTTTTTTTTCTGGGCTTGGTTCTGAATGTGATCACTTTAAATTTGTCCTTTTCCGGTTGTCAGCCTGAATTCTCTTAAGCATGAAGCCACCTTTTCCTTTCTCTTTTTTCTCTGAACAGGATTTTCCCTCCTCCCTTCTTCGACACTTTTTTGCCAACGCGGATATATCCGAATTTCATTCTTCCCCTTTCTCTAGTTTTCCGTACCGAACGTTGGCGGAAATTCCTGCCGTACAGATGAGATTTTCCCCCCCTTCTCCCCTTTCGGATCGTAGCGGGCATCTTTCAACCATTGCGTTTTCCTCTCCAGCAGAGAAGTCTCCCCCTCTCTTCAGAAGGGCTTCCTCTTCTTTAATACTGTGAATTGGGTTCCCCTCCCTCCTTTTTTAGCTCCGTTTTCGACCAAGAAGGGCTCCTATGAAGAGCTTCTTTTTTTTATCCCATCGTGACTTCTCCCCCCTCGTCCAGGCTTTCTTTTTTCCGCGTAAAATCCTTCCCTTTTTTGCTGGCGCGATCACCTTTTTTTCAAGTCGCAGCAGCTTTTTTTTTTTACCTTTCTCCGTCTGAAGAAAGGTCTTCCGCGGACGTCCGAAATCCTTCTTGCCCTTTTTCTCTCCGCGGACCCCCGAAAAGATGGTGAGGCTCCTTGAGCACTGAGCGTTGTTTTCTTTAATCCAACAGCGACCCTCCTTCCCTTTTTTCTTTTTCCCCCGCAAGACCCCTACCTTGAGGGTGGAGTAACGCTCTTTCTTTCCTTGTGTTGTGCAGAGGTTTTTCCCCTTTTTTTACACCTTGAACCACGGTGTTCATCTTTCTTTCTCTTTTTTTTGCCGTTTTTTTCTTGGTTTCTCTTTGGACGATCTCTCTATGTCATCCTTTGTTGTTGTGAGATCTTTCTTTTTCGCGGAAAACCATTTTCCTCCCACCCAACGCAATTCAAAATAGATTCCCCCCCCCCCAGGAATTTCCCCCCAGTGTGTTCCCCCTTCCCCCTGCAGCTAAAAAAATAGGAACACCCTTCCCCCCCCTTCCTCTTACACCGATCGTCTTTTCTCCCCCCTAGGAATCCTCCCTTTTTGTAGGTGGATGTCAGACGCCCCCCCCCCCCACTCGGATATTTTTTTTTTCAAGTCCCCCCCCCTTTCTGAAAGGTCCCTTTCCACAATATTTCTAGTCTTTCCCCTGTCCGCGACGAATTGATTTCTCCCCCTCATTTCCCCAGGAAGAGTTCTCCTCCTCTTTTCCGATTGTAGAGTTTTCCTTCCTTATGCGAGGTTTTTTTTCCTTCCCATAGCTCTTAACACCTTAGATGGGAAAGAGGGGGCCCCTTTTTTCCCCGAGAAATTCCCCCCCTCTTCCGCCAAACAAAATCAGGTGCTTCTCCTGCAGGGGGTAGAACGAGGGACTCTCACTTCTTCCCAGATGCCGCGATCTTGCCCCCTCGGTGGTCCCTTCTGGCCCGTGGTTAAAATGTGGCGCCCCCGTATTCAGCAATTTCCTTGAAGCCCGCGGGACCTACGCTTCCACGCTCCGAAGAGATCTCCCGCTGCCGCGAACGATTTTTTTTTTTTTAAAGGTCCAACCGTTCCCTCCCCCTCGCATTCCCCCCGATTGAAATTGCGCCCCTTTGGTTGAGCGGATAGACCACCTCCTTTTTTTGTGGATGTGTCCCTTTTTTAAGAATTCCGTCCCCGCAGGCCACTGGCGTGGGTCGTTCGAAGAAACTTCTTCTTTTTTGCGGTATAATCAAATCCTTCCCCTTGAGTAGACTCCCCCCGGTGGATTCAGATTCCGGGAATTTAGTTTCTTTTTTCTCCACGCCAGAAAGAAAAACTTCTTCCCCCCTCTTTCACTCTCGCAGAGCCATCCATTTCCTTCTTTTCCCCCTCGTTTTCGTTTCCCTCTGTAAAAAAGATCGTTTTCGATGGAAACTCCTGCTCCTCTCCCGGAAATCGCTCGGCATTGACGATCCCTTTTTTTTCATTTCGCCGATATCTCGTTCACTCTTCCCTCCCCCCATTCGTTCGCGAGAGGATGAAGAGACGTCCCCCATATTGGAGATGGTGTTCTTTCCTTTCTTCCTTTTCATTCGGCGCGGAGACGGACCCCTTTTTTTTTCCCCCCCTTAGATTATTGTTTCCTTTCAATGATAGTATTATAATGATATCCCCTTTTTCCCCCCCCAACCCCCCCCCCCCCCCCCCCCCCCCCCCCCCCCCCCCCACACCTTCTTGGGTGGATGAAGTTCCTTTTTCGACGAAGTGGTGAGGATTTTTTTTTTTTTCCCCTTTATGCTAACGTCTAGGCCCCATTCCTTATCCCTCCCCCTATAAAGAGAGGCTCCCATGATCATGAGGTGCGTGAGGGATCTCCCTGTGGAGGTACTAAGAACTCTTTTCCCTCTTTGTGCTTTCTTAAACGACGAGGGCCCTTTCTCCCCTTTGTGAACCCCTTTTTCATCACCGTGACGGCATGAAGTTGTCCCTTTTTTTCCCGAAACCGTATTCCAGTGAACAGGTCTTTTTCCGTTGTGCAGAATGTCGATTATTCTCTACCTCTTTTTTCATCAACTCGTGGTCGGACATTCTCTCCTCCCTCTCTCTCTTTCCTTCCCCTCAGTTTTTTTTTTTCCTCTCTCAGGCGCGGCTCGACGATGTTTTTTTCTCCTTTTCCCCTTGGTTGGTCAGCCCACAATAAGAAGGTAAGAAGACCTCCCCTCATTCTGCAATGCATGCAAGACCCCCCCCTCCTTTTGCCACTGAGAATAAGGTTTCTTCCTCTCCCCTCCCCTGCCACCGTCACGGTGATGAAGGGAAACCCTTTTTCATGGCCGAAATGGATCTCCCTCCTGCGCGCCCGCGAAAGCTTCTTCTCCCCTTTTTTTCCCCCCAGCATTTGTGCCCGAAAACATTTTTTTTCCCCAGGGTCATCTGGAACAGCTCTCTTCCTCCTTTTGGTGTTGAGACCGTGAGCAGCCCGTTTTTTTCCCCCCCCGCCACAGTCGGAAGCCTCCCTCCCCTCTTTCCCAAGATCCACGGCGAACTTCTTCCTTTTTTTCCTACTTGTCGGGAGTTATTTCCTGATCAGCGGACACCGACTGGAGTATTTTTTTTCCCCCCCTCTTTTCTCGCAGCGCCGAAGAGACCCCCCCCTCCATCGCCAATATGGTGCGCGATCGCGAGCTCCAGCTTTTTCCCCCCCCCCCCTGCTCCTTACCTTTTCTGAGACCAGAACTTCCTTCCGGCGATCTCGCGACAGAAATTCCTTCTGATCGTTCAAGGCGGCCCTCTCCTCTCGCCGCTGTTTTTTTTACCGGATCGCAGGAGAAGCCTTTATCACGACGCGCTTCTTCCCTCCCTTGCGGCGAAGAGTGACCCTCCTCTCCTCTTCTTTGTTTTGCTTCCCTCTTCAACGAAAGTAAAGGAAGCCTTACTTGTGGACGAGCTGTCTATTTTTTTTTTTTTGGCCCAAAAGACCATTCTTCCAAGCTCCTTTTCCCTTTTTCCTGCTGATGCAACGGGATAGATCAGATTTTTTCCCTTTTCATCCTTGATCTAAAATCCTCTTTTTCTCTCTCTTTCAACCAGCACCTTGGAGGCCCCTTTCTCACTAACCCTCTCCCTCCCTTTGACTTTCAGGGCTCCGGCCAGTGCCATGATGTTTTTCCCCCTTCTGTAATTTCCTTTCCTTCTTCACCTAGAAAGAGGTTTCAGCCCGGATTAAAGGCACTCTCCCCCTGTGAATGGGTTGAGAAAGAATTTTTCCACCAGCAGATAAGGGCGCCAGGAAGACCAACGAACTTTTCTTGTTTTCCTTGGTGTACGTAGCGTCTTTTCAAGCCCCCTTTTCTCCAGGATAAGGCTTACGAAAGAGTTTTTCTCCGAGTCGTCGTAAAAAATTTCCTTTTTTTTCTCGAAAAGATGTGGCCTCCCTCTCTTCTTTTTCTTGAGTCCAAGTTATTTCCTCCAACTCGAAATAGATCTCCTTTACGCGGACGTACCTTTCCCCTTATTCTTAACTTTTTTTCTTAAAGCATCTTCTTTTCTTTCCTACGAAGAAAATGGTGAGATTTCCTTTCTCCTTGCGCGTTGACGGGCTTTTCCCCCCCCGCAATATCCTGAGTGCTCTATCCCCCCCCCTTCAGAAAGAAAGAAATTTCTCCTACCCCTGACGTTCCGAGCCTCTATCTTTTGTTTTCGGGTGAAGAGGTTTCCAGTTAGGGTTGAATCTCCCGGTTTTAACGAGGTCTTCTTATGGTTTCCATCTGGGGACGTTCTGCAAAAATGGCTTTTTTTTCCTTTTCTTTTTCCGATATATATCTTTTTTCCCTTTAGCTTCTCTCGTTAAGAATTTCCCCCCCCTCCCAGTTTTGAATAAGCTCCCCCCCCCCCCCCCAACTTCCCCCTTCTTTTCCCCCATGTAGAGTGAAAACCGAGTTCAAAGGTGACCCCTCCCTTTTGGCAACCCCCTCTTCCCCCTCAAGGAATCATATGTACCCCCCCCTCTACTCCCCGAGTATTCTCCTACTTCTTGGCGATTCTTCCCTAACTGTTCCCAATAAGTCTCTTTTCCGACCCCCCCCCCCCCCCAAGTGCTCAAGGGAAAGGAACCCTCCCCCCGGAGGGGACTTTTTCCTGCCTGTACTTTCCCCTCCCCTCCCTCCCCTATCTTTTACTTTCTTTTTTAAGCCTCTCTTTCTGATGGGTCGAGTTCCTCCCTCCTGGTGATGCGCGGCCTTCAACGCCTCCCCCCTTCCCCTTTTTTATTTTGTTTTCTTGTTCCCCTTTCGACAGAATTCTCTCCCTTTTCTCCCTAACTCCTGCGGAAGTCCTCTTCTATTTCTTTTTTTTTTTTTTTTTTTTTTTTCTCTTTTCTTTCTTTTTTTTTTTTTTTTTTTTTTTTCTTTTTTTTTTTTTTCCCTTTTTTTTTTTTTCGGGTTCGACTCCCCCCCCCCTCTTTCTCCCCCTCCCGTACAATCCTCTGAAGGCTTTTTCTTTTGGCAAGGCCCTTCCCGATAAACTGATTTTCACCCCTCCCAATGCGGCGGTTACAGGAAATCGTTTTACTTTTCCTCCCGGAATCCCTTTCCCTTTGACTTTTTCTTAACACCTCTTTTTTTCTTCGACAGTCAACAAGAGGAGCTTCCCTTACTTCAAAAATCTTCTTCCCCGCCAAGGTTGAGTATTTTTTTTTCAGCCCCAACCTTTTCCCGGATTTCCGTCCTAATTCGGATAAAAAGTTGAATCCTCCTTCCCCTTTTCTTTGTCGAATCAGAAGTACTCTTCCGTCCTTTTTTCCAATCCTGTTCTTGGCAACCCCCCCCCCCTCCCCCCCCCCAAGTAATTGTTCTTCCTTTTCGTTTCAGGAGAAAACCCCTCTTCCAAGGAAGAAACTTTTTCCCTTTTTTTCCTATTTAAATATTGCCTCTCCCCTTATATAGCCCCTATCATTAGTTTTAGAGGGTCCTTTTTTTTTTTCCCGATAATTAAACCCCCCCCCTCTCTCTTCCCCATAGGATGGGCCGATCTTCCCTTCCCATGACCCTTATTGAAGTAAAGAGTGGCTCTTCTTCTCTTGTATTTTCCCTTCCGGTTTGCAGTTCAAGTTAGGTTTCCCCTCCATTCCCCTCTGCGTTTTTTTTAGACGATGGAATCTCCTCCCCCCGCCACCATATTGGAGATCTTTTTTTTTCCTCCTCTTCTGTGTCTATTAGGCTCTCTCTTCCTCCTTTAAAACTCCTATTTCCCTTTTCTATCTCGCTGCCGAAATTAATGATTCTTTCTTACCTCGCGTGTGATCTGGGATGTCTCTTCGGCCGCGGCGGAAGTGGGGCTTCCTTCTTTTTTTTTCTTGCTGCCTCACGGTCTAAGGCCTCCCACTCTTCTTTTCCCCCGATGAACAAGAGAATTCTTTTTTTCAGAAATGATGGATTTCTTTTTCCTGACTACATCCGCTTTGAGAGGTCTCCCTCCCGTCTCCCCTTTCCTCAAATTGTCTTTGTTCTCTTCCCACCCGCTGGTTAAAGGGAATCCCCTTTTTGCCTTCTTCTTTTTCCGGGTTATTGCATTTGCACGATGACTTCCTCCACCCCCTCCGTGGCCAGGCATGGGGTATTGTTAGTGAGGTCAGTCCCCTCCACGATAAGGGAGGCGTACTTTTCCCTGATTCTTGGAACCCCCCCCCTTTCGACATTCTCTAAAAACCTTTTTTCCCTTTCCATTCCTCTTCATCCTCCCCCTTTTTTTGAGCTGGAGAGAAGGCTCTTCCTCTTCTTTTAGAGAATGTCGACCACGAGGTGATTTTTCCCTCCCTCGAAGATCAGGGAAAAAATCCTCCTTTCCCTCCTTTCTTTCTTCCCTCATTATGAAACTTCCCTTACGAAAAAGCTCCCCCCTGCCTGACCTTTTTCCTCCTCAACCTGACCCCTTTCAAATGAAGGAAGGCCCTTTTTATGAAAGGGGCCCCCCTTTCCTTTTCCTCTCATTGTCCGAAATGGAAGCCCTCTTCTTCTGAAAACCTGGCTTCCCTACAGCGAATTTGGCCCTCACCCCCATGATCAGGGGCTTTTTCCTCCTTTTTTCCGAGCTTTCCCTTTTTCTTTGATATTTCCTTTCTCACCTTTAAGAAGAACGTGCTCCTTTCCCTCAACAAGTCTCCCCTTCCACCGACGGAAGACCTCCCCAGGCGACTTTCAGAATCCCGATAAGTCCTTTCCCCCCTCGAGATTAAGCTTTTTTTTTTCCTTTTTCTTTTCGTATTTTGGCAAACACCCTGTTCCCCCCTCGCCGAATAGAAAACCCCCCTATCTTCCATAGACTCTTTTCTCATATGCGAGAGAAATCTTCCGCCCCTTCCTCCCCTATGCTTCCTCCCCTTACACGGTAGGAGACCCCTCCTTCCTCCGCCTTAACCGAGATATCGGCCTCCCTCCCCTCCACGGGATCGTAACAGTCTTTCCCCTTCACTGTCTCCCTCTCCCTTCTGTGTCCAGAGAAAAGATTTACCGCGATCGCCGGCGACCTTCCCCAACGGCGATGATACCTAACCGCTCCTTTCTCTTTGGATTGGTGCTCCCCTAGCATGGAGCAAGGGAATTTGCTTTTTTTGTACGTCGTGTCAGAAGGGCCCCCTCCCCTTGCCGGGCATGAAAGAACAGCGGCCTTTTTTTTTTTGTTTTTCCTTTTTTTTTGCACAAGAGAACTATTATACGAAACTGCTTCACCTCTTACTTTCTTCGAAAAGACCCCCGCCCCTGTTCTTTTTCATACTCCTTTTTCTGTCGAAATCCCCTTCATCAAAGAAGCGTTTTTCTGTTCCCCTTTTCCTCACCAGAAACCTTTTAGGCACCTTTTCTGTGTCCTCAGCTGAGCTGATAGAAGAGGTTTCCTTTTCTTCTTCCTCTGCCGAAAAGTGATGTTTTTTTCCTCCTTAGGAATTTTCCCCAGACGAGCAAGTCTCCGAGGTTCACGGTAGACGACTTGGTCTTTCCCTCCCTACCTTATGTGAATTGGTTTCTCCAGTCCTCCCCCCAGACCTTTCCCTCCGACCAAAGAAGGGCTTCCGGCATCATGACTTCCTCGGGGCCATCAATCCTTTTCCCCTTTAACCGTCGAGAACCGGCTCCTGAGTTTTGATTGTTCTCCTTCCTTTTTCCTCCTTTAGGTCTCTTTTCCCCCTCCCAAGCTTTACCCCCCTCTTTTTCATAAGATTGCAAGAAGGCTTTTTCACCCTTTCCTCATCACCCCCAAGTATTTTTTTCTCTTTTCCCTTTTTCTCCCCCCTTTCTCCTGGAAGAAGGGATCTTTACGTCCTTCTTCTTATTGCCCTCTTTTTCCTCTCAATAATTTCCTCTGGTCCATCCCTCTCCCTTTGCGGTCTTTACAGTTCCCTTTTTTCTCCTTTTCTTGAACCCCATATCTGATTGGGAAAAGGTTCTATTCCCTCGGCCCGAAAGCCACTTTTTCTTTTTTTCGTCACGAGAAGCTCTTTGTAACTCCTGGAATGTGGTTTCTTCTCTCTTTCCAGTTCGGGTTGAAATGGTAACATTTCTCCCCCGGCCGGGCTGATGTCGACTTTTCCTGGGCCGGGAAGTTTTATGCTCCCTTAAAGGGGCGTGGTTCTACGCGGAGATATATCTCTTTTCTCCCCCCCCTTTTTATATAGATAGAAGCCCCCGTTCTCGTCCCCCAGTTTTGGAAGCTGCCCCTCCCCAAAGGCCCCCCCCTTTTCCCTTCACCATAGAGAGCCATCTTGCTTTTCCCCTGAGGCAATTTGTTTTACCCGAACTTTTTGCCCCCCTCGGTCACAAAAATCCCGGCACCTTCCTCTTCTGATATCGCCGGAATTGAGTTCGTTCTCTTCGAACCTGTTCCCACTAAGGATCTTCGCTTTGTGTAATTTTCCCTCTCTTTCAAGTTTGAGATTCCAATACGCAACAAGAGGGACCCGGTATTTTTTGAGTACGAGGACTACTTTTTCCCTTCTAACATTAAGGTCCAAGATCGTTCAAAGTAAGATTCCTCCTTCTTTCTTCAGGGAGATCTATCGGTGATACATCCCTTCTTCGAGGACTTTCATCCTCTCGGAGCTGATGGCTTCTCCTCCCCCCCCCCCCGTTCCCTCTTTCAAAGGATTTTACCCGACCCTCGCGCAAGAAAATTCCTGGCTTGCCCGCCGGTTATTTTCTTGTTCGAAGGAAAGATGGATGCTTAACTTTGCCCTCTCTTTTCATGTGAAGAGATCTGCCAGGCCTTTTGTCGGCATGTCTGGCCCGGATGTAGGACTTTTTTCCCCTGGCTGGCGAAAAAAAAGGCCACCCCATCCCAGTGATGTTCGCCCTTTTCCCTGAAAGAGGGATTCCCTTCAGGCTCTTTTTCCCTTCCCTGTCAACGGAAACGCGCCCGTTTTAACCACCTCCCTCTCTTTTGATAGTCCCTTGTTAACCGCCTCCTCCCTCCCCCCTGCTCATCTCAATCTCAGAGGTCCACAAGAAAGTCGATTACTTCCATTGACTCCACCTTTTTTGTGCGCTTTCTTACAAAACGATTGATGAGAAAGTCTTTCGTTCGAAATGCTGCCTCTCACTTAGGTCTATCTTCCCCTTGCATAATCCTTTTGGCGTGGGGCTTTCTTCCGAAGCAATTCATGCTGATTATTCCATCCTGTTAGAGTTTTCCCCCCACCAAAAGATTTCCCCTTCCTTCGTCACAAGTCTTCCTGCTCCCATTTCCTTTTCGTTGAAGGATTCCCATTCCTTCCCCAGAAACGCCCCTCCCCCCCTGTGAAAGGTTTATTTTTGATTACATGCTCTTTGTATTCCCTAGTCCCCATCCCTTCTTTTCCTGATAGATTTCCTTTTTAATCTCGTTTCGATGTTTCCGGTTTCTGCATTTTCTCCCTTTTAAAAAAAGAGTGTTTCGTCTTCCAGCCCTGTGCTTTTCCGTCTTTCATTCCGGAATCGCTCGAAGGGATCTCCCTTTTCTGGCAGTTAGGGAAGATAATCTCGTTTTCCCCCCTTTTAGTTAAAGGTCGGTGTTCTTCCCTCTCAAGCCTTCCTCTAATGCTAGAAGGCGTCCCTTCGACGGTGGAGATAGAGATCTGGCTCCCCCATATTGGCGAGGGGGTTCGGCCCTTTTTCTTGTAGATTGCAGTCTGCCGTTCCTTGGGGAAAAAACCCCGTTTGTTCTGGCAGAGGATCGGAATCCCTTTTCAAAAACCACCCCATACAGGTAAGGATAGGTTCTTCTTGATTCTAAAGTGATCCTTATGCTGCTTCCTTTCGTTCGGAAGAGCGAGTGTTTGTTCGGTTTTTTTATCTTTTCTAAAGGGATACGGAAGCCAGGCATGATCAGGAAATAGATAACGCTCCTTCCCTTCTCCCGATGACCTGATAATGCGGAGGGTGCGTGCCTCCCCCCTCGGTTGAGTTTCTCCCACGGACTAAATCCTCCTTTTTTTGTCCTCGCGGCCTTTCGAGTGCTGCAACCCTTTATTGCTCTGATGTGAAACACCCCCGTCATCAACCGTGGAAGGCCTGCAGTTTTTTTTTCTCTTTTCATGTGCGACCACTCAAAGATTATTTTTCCCTCATGGGGGCTATGTTGAGTGAATTCCTTTGTACTTTCGATATCCAAGATCATGGCGGCGCCTCTTTTTGGAAAGGATCTTCGTCACCATCACTTTTTTTTCCAAACACTCGTCGCCTCCTGCCGCAAAGTATCTCTCTTCTTCCCTTTTTTTTTTAGGAGATGGGCGGCATGTTCTTCTACCGATTGTGGTGTAGAGACTTCTCCTCTTGATGGTGACCCCGAAGACCTGGACCCCCTTTTCTTTTCCCTCCTCCATGATAGAGATATTTTTCCCCCTCAATTAGGAATGCCTCCCTACCCAATAGAAAAATGACTTCCCTCCTTGGTTTTTATTCTTTCAAAGACCTCTCCCCCCCGCTGACGAGCACGTATCTTTATTAAGACGAGAACACAGCCTTTTTTTCCTTTGTCATTTCCTCCCTTTTCTCTCTCATCGTTAAGAATGCGCGCCTTCTGCCCTTCTTTAGTACGTTCGGAGTCCCCCTCTTTCTTTGCCCGAAAAAGCCTCCTATATGGACCACTGCCTCTCTTCGAGGAGACTTCTCGCCCTTTCTGCCTTGAGAACGTGAGCAGCCGGTTCCTCCTCCCTTTCCGAAAAACGTCGCCTCCCCCTTCCCCCGAATAAGCCCCCCCCCCTTCGGGCTCCAAAAGTCTCTCATTCCTTCTCCCGATCAGGAAGGTCGGCAGTCTCTCCTCTCAGCAGAAACGCCTGGAGTCTTTCCCCCAAAACTTTTTTTCCCTTTTTCTCGAATAGCCCCCCCATCAAAACTGCCCCTCCTCCCCCTATGGTGGCGGGTCCTGATAGCGCTCTCCCCCCAGTTTCCCTCATTCCTCTTACGATAGCATTCTCCTTTGGGGTGGCGTCCTTTCTGAGTAAACAGACTCACTAACCTCCCCCTCCTATATATCGGTACCAAATGCAGATGAACGGGATCGTCCCCTTCCGAGCCCCGACTTTTCTTCCGTCAGCTAGGAAATCCGTGTTCCAGACGAAAAACTCTCTTCGGAGTTGACATCGAGACTTTCCCTTCCCCACTAGACCTCTGATTACCTCCACGCGACTGACTCCCCATGGCCCCTCCTCTTTCGAATAGTGAACTCGCTTCTGTGATCTTTCAACTTTTTTCTTGGGAGTGGCGGACCTCAGTTCCCCGTCCAAAGTACAGTTCGAATCCCAGGGACTTGTTCCTCTCTGTATAATCTTCTTGTTTTTGGTCCGACCACTGTTTCCCAGGATTTGACTCCTCCTTTCGTAAATTTACTTTTTTCTTAGACAGCACCACCTTTTGAATGCTGATGCATTTTCTTTATCTCCACGCTTCCCTCCTGCCAAGTAGTGACACTCCCCCCCTTTCTCCCTCAAACCTCTTTCTTCCGTATCTTTCCCCCAGAACCTTTTCGGCCACTCCCCTTTTCTTGTTGTTCTTATTGCCCCCTCCCCCCTTTTGACTTCGGATTCCTTCTCTGCCATGAGGTTGTTAAGAACGTCCTTCCTTTTCCGTGAATGGTCCCCCCTCTATGCAATTACTATCGTAGAAGCTTCCTTTCAAATTGGCTCCCCTCTGGCCTTGGGGTTGCGCCCCTCGGTGAAGAGGACGGCCCCGGCCCCCCTTTTCTCCGAATGGCGACCCCTGGAATATGCGGCCTCCCCTCTCCGGGCTTTCCTGGCAAGAAAGCTGGACTTCGCCCCTCTCTTCGGAGAACCGGTCCCCTTATCTTTTTTTTCTTTTCCTTTCTGGATAGAATTTCCTTTTCCCCATCCTTTGAAAGCGGGAACAGCTTTTTTTCCCTTTTTCCTTTCAGCGCCGACGGCTTTTCCCCCCCTCCCTCCATCAACGGTTTTCGAAAATTCGACCACCTGGGAAGAAGGCTTCTCTCTCCTCCTTCCTCCCTGAAAGGCTTCTTCTTTTTAGAGTACATCTTCGGGCTTCCACAGTCCATTTTTCCTAACTCTGGTGAGGGCTCCCCTGGTAAATTGAGTCCCCTTGCGAGTGGGGGATTGAATCCCCCCCCTGAGAATATACCTTTTTTGAAAAGGTATTCCTCCCCAATAGAACACCCCAGAAAGAACTCCCAGAGCTTGGTGGCGTCCTTCCCCCACGATAGGTGGTAAAGTTTTCTTAAGGTGATGTTTTTCCGGTCTTTTTTCCCCCCCGGTAGGGGTTTGCCTTAAAAACTTTTTCCGAAGTGTTTCGTGAAGCTCGGGTTTCGGGAAGGCGCCTTTTTCGTGGCTTAGCGGCCCTGGGAGTGGTTGCAGCGATTGCACCCCGCCCTACCCCTCCCTTGTTGGTTGAGAGACGACCTCCTCCTTCCCTTCACAACGCCCATGTCAACCCCCCCTCGCATCCCCACCATCCCATCTCTTTTTTCTTTCTTCCCACAAATCAGACCACCCTCCCCTCCCCTTCGTGAAAAACTCCCCAAACGAATTTGGCCCCCAAACCTAGAAAAAACAGCGACAGTCCCTCCTGGGTACAAAGAGGAGGTTGTGAAGTGTAAACACCCCCTGTAGTCTCCCTCCTTCTGGAGGGAGAGGCTATGTCATCGAAAGGTTCCCACCTTTTTTCGAGGTTTTTATTCCCCCCCAACCTCTCACGCTCCATCTCCCTGGAATTCACCCCTCGGTATGGACCAGGTACTCTTCCCTAGTTTAATAGAAACCCTTTCCCATAATAAGTTCAAAGGACTTTTTTTTTTTTCGAATTATTCCCCCCCCTCTATGCTTCTATTTCTCCAGACCAGTTGGTCGAGAGCGTACCTTCCCCTTCGGAGTGATGATTTCGTTTCCCTCCTGTTAAAATTTCCTTTTGATTTTACGCGACCCAATTATATCCGACGGTGCTTCCCCCTCCTGGCGTCTCTCTCCGCGGTTTCTTTTCCCGATGGATTGCCCGACCGACCGTCCGTCAATGATCGCTATATGCCAGGCCTCTGTCGGCACCGGATCGGCGTCCCTCTAACCTTGGGTCGCCAACCTTTGGGAAAAGATCTCCCGGCTGAAGACCGTCTTCCGACGTTCTTCTGGACGCCCGGCAGCATGACGTTTAAAACATCTGGCCCGGATCCGAAATCCCTCCCTGCGAGGCCCTTTCACTGACAACAATGCCCGGGTCTTTACATTGCGCCCCCTCTTGAAGGGGTTGGATCCTTTCCAAACTGGAGGCGTTCGACATTGCTGCCGGATTGGAGCTTTTTTCTAAGGACATGGCGTGGGTTTTCCTTTTCCCAGTAAGCTTGCTTTGCGGATACTCACTCTGTGCTATTGGGTCCCCCCAGAAGAGAAGAATCGTTCAGTCCCGGTTTCTTTTTTCCGTTTCAGGCTGACCCTTACGCCACGCAAGAGCCCTCCCGCTCGCTTCACTTTCGCCGCTCATCCAGGCCATTTGGATTTCTCTGATCGCGGTCGGATCATCTCCCCCCCTTCGAGATCGGTCAAAAGATTCTTCCCTTTTTCCTCGGCCGAAGTCCGGAACATTTCTTCCCGTGGCGATTTGCATTCGTCCGATATCTCGGTAATGACTTCCCTTTTTCTCCTTAACAGTGTACGCCAGCCTTCTCCATGCCGGCGAAGCTGGAGCTTCCCCCTTTTTTGCCTATGGTGTTCGGCATATTGATGGGGGTCTTCCGGCGCTCCTTCCAAGGACACCCCCTCACTCAGGCCCCTCCTGATGGAATATCGCTGCCTACCCTGATCTACCTGTCGCCGTTCTCTGGGTTGTTTTAGCCGTAGTTCGGCGCTTCCTTTTTCTGGAGCGGCTGGTGGACTCAAAGGTCTCGTTTTTCTCTATGACAATAGATCCGCTGCCGTGACCCAGAAGGAAAAAGGATAAGGCTTTTCCTTCTTCGGCCGAAAGGCTGAGACCCGGTAATCAAGGAAGACATTTTGCGGGCCTCGAGGCTTTTTTCCCAAGACGCGGGCGTCGTGCTGAAAAATGGGTCAAGGTCCACGTTTGCAGTTCCTGCAGTTTGGCTAGTTATTGCCTTTTTTCCCTGTCCCTGGAAAGAAATTGTCAACTTTCCTGCTTTATCTCGATGATGGGGAAAGGAATTTTCACGCTCCCCCGCGCCGGAACGGGAATGGAAGGGAAGATCCCTAAGAAGGAACTCTCTTCCTGAGAGGAAGGCCCCCCCCCCACAAGGGGGAGAAAGGAGAGAAACTCCCCCCCACACCTGAGGAGATCCGCCCCCCCCCCAGAGACGAGATCCCCTCCCCCCTAAGTGGGCCCGGGGGTTTCTCCCGAGGGCTCCCTTTGAGGCTTCCTGTAGAAGGAAGTAGGCCCAGAGGTTGATTTTCCCCATAAGAAGGGGCTTAAGAAAATGATCCTCCTCCATTAGGCAATGCCTCAAGAACACCATGCTGGAACACTTTGGTTAAATTTTTTATAACCTAGCCAAAATGCCCCGCTTGAACGGTGATGACGGGCCCCTCCTGCATGGCCGAAATGGCCGTTAAGCAGCGCTTTCCCAACAGACGGGTCTGTAGTCCGGTAGGACCATTTATGCCCGCACCCCTTCCTTTTTTTCATCTGGAAAAAGGCCGCGTGATCGAGGGCATGATCATTGATTGAGGCCGGATTTCCCGGATGACCTACGATTCCGCCCCCCCTCCTTTTCCGAACGAATCGCTCCCAAGATCACTCCCCGTAGATCAGGATCCCCCCCCGTGCAGCGAGATTTCCTCTCCTTTCTTTAGTATTTTGGAAAACACTGGTCCCAGTCGCCAGCGACGCAGACCCCCAATATGCAGACCCCCCTCCCCTGTGGCGAAGATAGAG
>Ga0179593_1490842_pt1 | contig 17137 bp, 21 predicted proteins | sample CZODoug2_1_08_16_FD_185931 | JGI IMG/M metagenome (GOLD analysis project Ga0179593, IMG submission 185931) | Vadose zone soil fungal communities from Angelo Coast Range Reserve, California, USA - CZODoug2_1_08_16fungal (PacBio error correction) | ecosystem: Environmental > Terrestrial > Soil >... | reverse complement strand
CTCTAGTTTTTGTTAGAAACCCTTTTTTGTTAAGCTTTTATGAAGAGGATCGGTGCTCTACGCTTTGGTTTCTCCCTGAGTGGTGTTTCTCTCTTATTGTAGACGTTTTAAAAGTCCACTCCTGTTTTTTTTCGTATGGGTATTTGACCATTTTTTGCGTTCTCCGTGCTTTCTCCCAGATATTAGACTAAATTCTCCTCCCTACCCTCTCCCCCGATTTTCTTTGAAACGTTTCCGGTTACCCTTGTCCCATTTGCCTCCTTGTATCTCGATCAGAACCTTGTTATCTCCCGCTTTTTGGAGCGATAGTTTTTAGTTTAGTTTTTTGTCACCTGATGCGACTCTTTCCTTCTGCGTTCATTGTCTTTGAAAGCTTCCTCTCCTCTTGCCTCTTTAGGAACTACAGTGACTCGATCCCAAAATATTTGCCCCCCCCTTTTCTTCTTGTTTTGGTCTCTCTTCAGTCTTCCAGTGCCCAGAAGGAATCCCTTTTTGCTTTTTTTTTTTCCTCGCCACCGGCAGACGACGTTTTCCCCTCCTTCCTCATTTTCCCGCCCAGCAACCGGTTACACTTTTTTTTTCCAACCGACAATCTTAACAACCCTTTTAGATTGGAGCTGGCGGCCCCCACGAATCAGACTTTCAACGCTGGCTCCCTGGTACCATACTTTTTCAATGGCAACCATCCCTTCCCTCCCGGTTTTTTGGGTACGGTCAGCTCCTTGGTTGCAGCCGTGCCACGGGAACTCCTTGCCCCCTTTTCTTCGTTCCCGGTTTTTACCCCGACCGTGGCCCCGGCATAGTTTCACTTTTGCCCACCTCTTCCTCTACTCTTACATTTTGTTTTTTTGATTTCTCACCTATTCCCTGTTTTCAACGTGTCTCGTGTCCGTATATGTCCCCTGTCTTTACTCCTGCCTAGCATTCTTTCCTTTGATCCGACCTTTCCTTCTGCACCCAGCCCAAAGCTCTGCTCACCCTTGAGATCCTCCCCCCGGTCTGGCCTTGTGATTTTTGCAGTGTCCGCCCTTGGTCCGCCCTTTGTTCAATTATGTTTTTCGTTTTTCTGCACAGTACATCTCTCTCGCCCATTGTCCGGGCTTCTGCGAACATTTGCGTCCCTTTTTCCCTCCTTCTGCTGCCCACATTTGCGAGCAAAAGCGTCGCCCCCCGCCGCTTTTATGTTGTCTCTACCTCCTTCTTTTTTCGCCACAGCAACAACTGGATCCGGCTGCAAAACATATGGTGTCGTTTCGAGTTCGCGTAAGCAAACCGTCCTTGTTTTCCTGTTTCTACCCCGTCCTGAGGTAGGTAGTCTCCCTGTCCCTCCTCCAATCATTCGACCAGTGCTTCTTGCTTCTACACAAAACACCCCCATCCCCTTTTTTTTCCCTGAGTTTCTACACGTTCGGAGATAAAGGGGTCTTCCTTCTGTTGCCAAGTTTTCAATGGGAGTACTTCGGTTGCCCTTTCCCCAATCCGTTTGTTATTTTTTCTACTTTTCTGAGACGATTTCTGCCCATGCATCTTTTTTCCCCTGTTAAGCGTCTTGCCCCTTCCCGCCCTTCCCCTGTCGACCTCCAAGCAAATTCCACCCCCTTAATTTGCCTGTCGGGCTAATCTCCTTCATCCCCCTCAAAAATTTATTCGATCGGCTTTTTTCCGTTTCACATCGTTCAGCTTCTTGGAGGCACATTTCGTTTATGGCCTACCACTGCCCCTCTTAAAGGCAATCCCCTTACGACTGATGCAAGATTTTTCGCTCGAGGTATGTCCACTCTTTCCCCTGTCACGACGGTCTTTCGGCCTTGACCTTGATTATTTTTTCCTTATTCTTTTTTTCTCCGTCTCGCCGGGGATTCGCGTCCTCAGCCCCCTGGAGGACATCGGGCGGCCAGCAAGAAGTTTTCATTCGAACCTCGGACTCCAGTCCTCCTTTTCACCAACCGCGTCGTTTTCTTTGAGCAACCATCCTTTTTTTCGTTTCCGTTGCGTAGGAGTCAGCTAGATTCTTCACTCTTCCTTCGATCGACCCCCCTTCGATTCCTGCCTCCTTGCAGCTGTAGTTGGCATTAGAAGCAGGTTTGCTTATTCCGCAACCTTTTCTCTGAAGCCCCTTTGGCCCCAAGATGTTCCCTGCACTGTTCTTCTACCCTTGAGAGGATAACATCCGCCCACCCGCGATCCTATCCGCCATCTCAACCACGAGACGACGTAATGGCATTTTTTCCTTTTTCCCGAGCCTTCCTCTTTCTTTTTTTGTATGCCTTTCACTTTCCCGTTTCGTACTCCCCCCTTACGGTCAGCCGCCGGAGTTCCACATCTTCACTCCGATGCTGCTCCACCCAAATCGAGCTCTCTCAACGATTCTAGCGCCAGACGGGCATGTTTAACCAAATCGTTTTTTTGGGTTTCCCTTGTTTGTTTGAATACTCTTTCCTCCTGCCTTTTTTTGATTCTTCTTCCACCTCACACGGCTTTCCCGCAACGAATTTGAGGTGGGTTTTGATCTCGCTGTGACTTCTCTCTGATCGTTGTCGCTCTTTGCATCTTCTTTGAATCTTTCCTCCGCGGGTCTGTGTCGATGTTTTGACGGGACCGTTTGCTTTCCTCTGCTCCTTTTGATTTGAAGTTCTCTCCTTTTTTTCTTTTTGCGGCGTTCTTGTGCCGAGGGCGGTGCGGGTCGTTTAGTTCTCGTGTTGGGCGGACGGAGTTCATCTTCATAGCCTCCGGAGTTTCTTTCCCATCTTGGCCGCGAAGCGTTTGACCTTTTTTCCCCCGCAACAGGCTGTTTCTCTTCTGGCGTTTTCTCGCGTTTTGCTTAAGGTGTCGTCAGTTTTCTTCTATGGATGTCGCGCATAGGAGAGAAGCACCGACTTTTTCCCCGTGAGCCTTCATGAAGGTATGGTTTCTTCCCTTTTTGGCAAAAGGGAACTAGTTTCGTACCGGCCGGTTTGCACACGCTGCCTGCGGTTCCCTGGTTTGCTTTTGTGTTAGTCTTCTGTCGTCTTTCTTTTTTTCCCTTTGCCACATCGTACACCCGTCCTTTGCGGGCTGGGTCGCAAAAAGCTTCGTTTGTCCTTTGAGACTTAATGCATTTTTGCTTCCTTTCCATCCATGAGGTTGTTTTAGGTCTTTTTCTTGACCCCCGATTAGCTGGCCCGATCGATTTTTTTTTTTCCCCCTTTTTGTTTCCCAAGGCCTTTTTTCTTACTGCTCCTTTGCCGCTCGACCTCCGAGTAGGCGCTTTGTATGGTGTCTGAGCCTATTATTGACCGTCTCCAGTTGGTTTGGCTTTCCTTGTCTTGCTTCCTTGCAGTGGCGTTGGTGTTCTACTCCTGCTGCATTGGAGACATATCGCCCCTAACCGAACCGATGTTTTCCGTTAAAGTGGTAATGTCCTCCTTTCCCCTTCTTTCCAGTTTTAGGCCCCGCTCTTGGAGAGGTGGTTTTTTTTGCTTTGGGTTTCACTTCATCTCACTTATTCCCAGGAGGTGAGTTTCCTTTCTTCCGACCCGGCTTTTCGATCCGCCTCCTTTGTTTCCTGACCAATACCCGCGCCGACCCCCCCTTTTTGACTTCCTTCTTGCATTTATTGCTTGGCGTCATTCCTTTCTTCCTCTCCAGCCCCGAATGAATGTGGTTCTTGCTTTGCTCCTTGTTTCAGCTGTCCTCATTTTTCCCAGAAGAACCCTGTCCCCAGCGTCGTTTCCCTTGCATTTTTTTGAAAAACGGTGCTTGAACGCTGTTTTCCCCTTTACCCCTTCCGACACTGTCAAACAAACCTTCGACCGGCTTTCGGCTTTTCCTTTGGCTTTGTGAAGAAAGGACTCCTCCCACAATTCTTTTCTGCGAGGATTCCCCCCCCCTCCGCGTACTTTTTAGACCTTTTTGACCATTTCCCTTCCTCCTTTCTCTTGTTGTTGTTGTTGAGTCTCTTTCGGAAGCTTTTTCTCCGTGTTACTGATTGTTTTATATTCCCCCAGGTACCTTTTGTTTCTTTTTCCCCACGGAATCTCCTACTCTTTTGTTAGACCGTGGGTCTGCACACTTCACCGGCCAAAGGGCCTTCCCGCCCTACGCTCCCCGGTCTGGGGTCCCAGTCGGAATTGGTACAGCCATCTTTTCCTTCCCTGTTTTTTTTTTCTGTCACTAAAGTAACTATCGCATTGTGACCCTTGCGTTCGTGCTTCCCATGCGGCCTTTGACCGATCTGCCCCGGGTTTTTTTTGCAGGCCGAAAAAGACCACGTGGACTCGCGGTTCTAGACGTACTTATTTAGTTAAGCAACCTTCACTCCAATTCCCTTTCAAAGGCAACCTATTTGGGGTGCGTCTTTGCGGTTCCGTTCAACCTTTTTGCTTCGACGGGGGAAGTCTCCTTCCGTACACCCCTTTTAAGTATGAGGATTATTCTGCGACCACCAACCCTTCCCTTCTGACCCAAGAGTGCGCCCATTTTTGTGCCAATTTGCTGTTATGCCAGGCGGTTAAGTGCCACGTTCTTTTTCAAGGTGCCACCAATTTGTGCTGGTGTTTTGATTGGTAGATTTCTGGCTTCTCCGGTCACGTGGAAAGCCCGTTGCCCGCAACGCCACGCCGGCGACGAATTTCATCTCCACCGAGAATTCCCTTTTTTTGCTTTTCTCCATAATCGGTTTTAGAAAAGACCAATCCTGCTAGTCCTCCGATTTTCCGAGCCTTCCTGTTGAAATAGTTAGGACTTGGGCGTCCCCAGAACGCGATCCACTACCTCTCTCTGGGCCCATGCATTTCAAGTCCTCTTTTTTTTTTTTGTGCTTTCTTTCCCTTTAGACCCTTGCCCCAAGAAGTTGTGAGGTCCATCCCTTCGGACGTATCATGTTCCCCCTCTTTCTGCATAGCTGGATTAAGCTCCGGCGCACTTTACCAGCCCCCCAAGAGACAAGCCGTCTCTTTTGTCCCTCCCCTACTCCGGTCCCCTTCGTCGCGAGCCATTTTTTTTCCAAAAAGGGTCCCCCCCCGGTTGTTCGTGGTTTTTTCGGTGAGTAAGCTGCGCATTTCAACCTTCTTATCTTGAAAACCCCGGAAGACGACGCCGCTCTCGCTCTCTCTGAAGGCCACTTATATCTTGACGCCCCCTTTCACTTTCCCTCGTTCTTTTAAACAGCCTCTTTTTCTTTTTTTTTCTTTACTATCTCTCCTTTACGAACCTTTTCCTCTGCCTTTTCCTCTTCCCAAAGGACAGTTGCCGCCTCGTCCCCCCCCCCTTGCGTCCCGAGAAAACTTGAAACCTCGGCCTCTCCCATTTTTCTCTTTCCGCGCTTTCTTAGCCACCCTCTGACAGTCAGCGGACTTACACTCCTTCATCTGTCCAATCTTATCACCGCCCTCTCCCTCTCCTCCCGCGCTTCATCGCGACAAACCCAACCTCCTTGGGTTCTCAGAAGTTTTTGATTTTTTCCTCCTTTTGTTGTTGAGTTTTCTTCAACCCGACCCCTTTTGAACGTTTGAGGTGGGTTTTTTTTCTTTTTTTGTCTCGTTTCTTTGACTCGCTTTTCTTTTGTGTTGTCGCCCAGCATCGGTGTTTTAAGATTTTTTCGAAGCCGGAGCGTCGAGTTTCTCGACGGGAAGGTTTCCTCGTGACTCTTTTTCTTGACGTTTTTCTTTCCTTTTTTCTTGCGGTGTCCGTTGGTGTTTAGGGCTTTGCTGTTGGGGCGCCAGCGTAGGATCTTTGGGTTCCCTTTCTTAAGTCTCTTAAGGAAATGCGTGTGAAGTTTCTTTTTCCAAGGTCTTGCCCCCCTTGGGTCATCAGTAGGCTCATTCAGCCTTTCTCTCCCGAGTTGCTGCATTGTCTCGGTCCGGTTGTGAGTGCTGACGTCCCGCACGCTCTCCGAAACCAGGGAGTTTGGCTCCGTTTTTTTTCCCTTTCCGCGCTTGTTGCGGCGTTCTCCGGACTTGCGTCGGGTAAGCGCCTTCCCCTGGTTCTCTTTTTTTGAGATCCGTTGAGTTCCTTTTCCTGGGCGATCCCTCGTACACAGTCTTCTTGAGTCAGTGACTTCCGTCGGGGTTCTCCGATTTTCTCTAATTGGATAAGGCCTTTCTCCCCCTCTTTTCAGTGGAGGTTTTTAGGTTGAACCGCACTGGCCCTATCTCTTTCCGTGAGTCGCTCAATCGCGATATTGTGGCGCCTGACTCTAAAGGAAGCTAGCCAGAGGCGCAGTTAGTTTTTTTGTTGAGCCTTTCTGATTCAGTTTCTCTCCACGTGTTTTTGAGGGGTCTTTTCTTTTTTCTCCCTTTCCGTGTTTCTGTTGGTCCTGGACCGATGCATGGTTCAGCTCCATCCGTCCTTTCACCCAACTACTCTTGGACCTTTCCTCTATCATTCCCTCTTTTTGGTCAGCCTGTCTGCTTCCTTCTTGGCTTCTTTTTCCTTTTTTTTTTTCCAGGAATCCTTCCCTTTTAATCTGCCAGGTTTCATTTCCCTCAGACAAGGACAGACCTGAGTGCCTCCTTTTGCGGAACCGCTCCTCGTCTCCCCCATTTTGGGCCTCTCCGGCTGTTTTTCTTTTGTGTCCTAGTAGTTTTTCGTTACGTCTCACTCACCGAATTCTGTATTTTCCGACTTTGCAAGTTCCCGATCTCCTCGCGGCCTTTTTTTTTTTCGCCGACCGACCACGGTTAAACATCCCCTTCCCTACCTGCTCGGTCGCAGTACTTTTCTACGGCCCCCTGTCCCTTTTTTTTCAAACCATCCCAGTCCAGACCGGGTTTCGGTTAGGGTTTCCCTCTTTTTGTGTTTGTTTTGAAGACCGGCCCCTTTTCGTCCCTCGGCGGATATCGCCGTGGTTTCCTCCTCAAACTTGTTTTTCGACGGCCCCCTCTAAGGGGACACAACTTTCACCCTCTCTCTTTTCCTTCCCTTTTTTGTTGTTTTCGATTTTCCGAATGCGTCACTTCCTCCTTCTAGCAGGGGTCCCTTTTGGTTGTTGGAAATTCCTTGAACAGATAATTTTTTTGAGGTCTTCCCCCTACCAGTTTACGTAAATTGCTCGGTTTCCCTATTTATGGTGTGCCTTCGGCATTGGTCCCTTATCCCCGCGTTTCCTCTTGAACGTTTTCTTCGCACCATTCCCAGCAGATTTTACCCTGTGATTTTTACGCTCTCCCGGACTTTCGATCTCTGGGGTTTAGTTTTCACCGGCAGAAAACGTTTTCGATTTTTTTCTTACCTATCCCCCTAGTTTCGTCCCCACTCCAAATAAAGGATGGTCCCCCCCCTTTTGTAGCGCTGTTCCGTCCACACCTGATCCTTTTCAGTTTTCCCGACCTCAAGAATAAAATTTCCCATTTTCTTTTTCTGCGACCCAGTTCCCCCCCACGATCTTCCAAGTTTATCTCAAGTTGTTCTCGTCTTGATGCCCCTTCGGCATGGCAATTCTTTCCTTTCGTAAAAGCCACCTCCTTCCTTAGTTTAGATTTTTAGATTTCTTTTTTTCGCATAGGTCCTTTAACGTTCGCCGCTCGCCCCCCCCTTCTTTTCTACCTTCCGAACTCTTCAACCCCGAGAGAATTATGTTAGTGAAGTCCCCCATCCTTTTCCACCCCCCGCTTTACTCGCTGTCGCTTCGACATATCCCGTTAATTGGTCCCCCGCTCGCCTTCTTTCCACCCTACGAGAGAGTGGTGTCCCCCCCCCCCCCCCCCCCCCCCAGCCTTCCTGTTTTACTGAAACTCCCTGCCTTCACACCTCCTTTTCGTTGGCTATTTCTTTTTCTGCGGTCTCTCTCGCGCAACTACCCCCCCGCTTTTTGTGCCGGCTTTTCCCTTTCCGATTGAAAGTTGCTCTGGTAGAATCGCCTGGTTCTCTCGTCTTGACGGATCTTCCCGAACTGAGGAGGTGCCCAGTCTTTTTAGTGTTCTCCCTCCGCCCCCAACTCCTGAGAAAGTTACCACACCCCGGTCTCCCGTTTTGTTAGTATAGGTTTCGGTTGTTTCAGCTGTAGGAACTATTTTCTATCTTTTTTTTGAAGACGACTTCTCTTTCGCTCTCGCCATACTTAAGGTCATTTTTCCTTTGCTGGTCGCGGACTTCCTCGTAGATGTCGAACTCCTTTTTTCTCCTTGATGACTTCTCCCCCCCCCGATCCTAATTTAGCTCATCCCCTTGCACCCACCTGCTCCCGACAGCCGCAGCGGTCCCGTTGAACGGAGGACCCGTCATCCTTCGCAAAGTACTAATTGCATGTTAGCCCCACCCCCCTCGCTTGACCTCTTTCGATTAGACACATACGCCCTGCTGCTCCCAAAATCTCTCCCCGCGAGACTAAGATCAGCGAGGTCTGCCTTCACAGCGACAAAACAATGTGGCTTCGTCCTCCTGTAGGTGTGAATCTTCTCTTTTCCCTTTTTTTGGGTTCTCTGATTCACAAATGACAACAAGTTTTAGTTGTTTTTTTCTGCTCGCTTTTTTTCTTTTGTTTTTTAGCCATAGGCTTAGATGTTTCTTTCGTCTATTTTTGTCCTTCCGACGGGTGTCTTTTTTTTTCTTTCGGCAGCTTAGTTGACTGGCGTCCTGGCTTCCTGCGGCTTGACGGCGTCCGTTTTTTTTCTCTTTTTGGGCGTTTGACTAGGTTGGGGAGGCGAGGTCATCGTCTTCCTCTCCTCCTGTTGCAATTTGTTCTTTTTTTTGGTGAAGGCGTTCCTAGCCCCGTTTGATAGCTCCTTTTTTGCCTTAATTTGATTCTTCTCTCGATTTTTGTATTCGGAAGGGTTATCCCTGTGTTTCCTTCGCCTCTGCTCAGCCTCTCCCTACCACCCCGGGATGGTGGGTTCCGGTTGGTCAGATTTTCCCCGGTTACTTCGTATTCGTGAGCAAACCTATTTCCCCCTTTTGTATCTTTTCTTGTAGTTTGTGATGATCTTTTCCGGCCCCTACTATTACCCAGCGCCTCTCGGGCGTAGTCCTTTGCCTCACCATCTTTCTTTAGGTCCAGAGTTTTGATTTTATCGTTCCTTGAGGAGCTAAGAGGTTGTTTTCTTTTGAGTTTTTCGTATTTTTCGTGCCCCTTTTTGCTCTGGTCTGTTCCCTTTTTTTTGCTCCCGCTTTTCCTATTCTTCGCTGCCCAGATTTCTTTTTTCTCTTGGAGTTTTTGAGCGAATATTGTCTGTTCTTTGCCCTTTTTGGTGGAGTCTTCTGTAGGGCTTCCTTTCTTGGTTTCTTTTTTTTTCACTGTCTTTGTGCCCTCTCGAAGATCGACCACTCCCTGTTTGGTTCCCTTGATCCCCTTCTACAGGCTTGTCCTGGGTCATCCCCTTCCCTTCTTTAGTTAGCTTTGTCCCGTTTTTTTTTTTGGGTTCTAATACTCTGCCCTCTCCCCGTCTTTTTAGGCGTTTCGACGTTTTACTCTTCGACGCTGCTCGGTGTTGTAGAACGCTTTTCCGCGCTGACAATCTGTTGCCTTTCGTCATGTTTTTTTTGCGATATCATGAGCAGAGCCCATCTTTTTTTCTGGGGTTTTGACGCTTCTTGTTCGCCCCCCCTTTGCATTATTGTACTCCGATTTCTCATCGGTCCTTTTCCGGTTTCACAATGCATCGTTCTTTTCCTGGTTTTTTTTTTTTACCCACTGGTCAGAATGGACACCGTTTCTCCCGGTCCCCACATTCCATCAATCATCGACCGGCGCTTCGTCGGCCTTTCGCCTTTGGCTGATTTTGACCCTTCCCAGGTACGCACACCTTCTTCTTCCTTTTTTATTCAGACCCCCCCACAGTCTCTTACGGCACCGTCACGACACTTCAGCGTTCTTCTCCCCCTTTTTGTTGTTGATCTCGTTTAGTCTTCCACGTTTTTCTTCGGTATCTGCTTTTTCCCGGTATGTTTGTTTCTTGAAATACTTCTGTTACCCTCATTTGTTCCCGTGGCAGGTCTCAAAATCCTTCCCGGTCCCGTCCAGTCCCGGTTTTTTTGGTGTTGTTGTCTTTATTTGGTCCTTTAGAATGGTCCCCTCATTCAAGGTGGGAGCCCTCCTCCTTTTTATTGTTGATTTTTTGTTTCGTTGACCTGCTTTTCGGATTCTTCCAATGTGGATACAATTTTTTTTTCAAGTCCAAAAGAGTTTCACTCCTTCTTTTCCTCTGAATCCTTCATAGTCGAAAAAAACACTTTTTTTTTTTTTAATGGCAAAAGGGTCTGTACCTTTTTTTTCTTTTTTCAACCGTCTTATCGAGATCCTAATTTTTTTTTTTTGTTCGACATTCATCCCTTGGCAGATTGACTTCCTTCGCGCCCCCGGCCCCACTTACTCATCTCGACAAGAGAGCTAAAGGTGACGGTCTTCTTCCCCCCTTTTTGCAGGGACTTGGCCCGCCCACGTTCCCCCCCCAAATCGGCTCGTTTTTCGATTTTTTGAGATGTTCGGCGATCTGTTGCCGTAGCCGCCACGTTTTTTCGGGCCTCCCCCCATGAAAGAACTCAACCCTCTCCGGACTTTCGTCCCCTTTGCTTTAGAAAATATCTTTTTCCCCCCCCCTCCCACTTCCGCCCTGTCGCGGCCGTCAAGGCATCTTTGGCCTCCGCGATGAGAAAATAAAGTAGCTGATCTTTCCCGGCACTGTTTTTCCCGGTCTCCCTCCTGTGCCCTTTATTGATTTTTTCCTCGGCGTTTATGCTTCAGTCTGCCCCCCTTCTTGTTTTTTTTCTCAATACGCCTAGAGTGCACTGTTGTGTATGTATAGGTGGAGGACGATCTCGACTTTCCCACGTACTCCCCTCCCCCTTCTCCACTTCCGCAGAGTGTCTACGACCCGGCCTTAAGCAGGTCATTCCCTTCTCCCCTTCCCAGTTTTACTCCGTTTTTCGGTCTCTTTCCTTTTGGCTGGAGGTTTCGATCAGAGTGTTCCATCCAGGCGATGGAAACCTGCCGGCCTCCTGGACACATTGCGTTATCAAGGCCAAGAAGATTCTCTGCCCTCCAGGTTCTGAGTGCCTTTTTTTTCCGGTCATTTCCCCTTCCCGTCCTGCCCTTGGTCTCCTTTATTCCAACTCCTTCTCAACCCCTCTTAATAAGCCAAAGCGTCTTCACAAATTTTCAGCCGCCTATTCGGGCGACAACTTCCAATTTTTTTGGTTTGGCGGTTTTGTCCCCAATTGCGCCCCCGGTCCCCGTCTGATTTCTTTCTTTTCCGTCGTCCTGCAAATATTCAAGACGATGATCCCCCCTTCTTTGAATCACTTTCGAGCACCGTCCTAGTTAGCCGCGCCCATTACCCCCCCCCCTTTTGTCGCCATCTTGTTCTCTCTTCCTCTCCTTTTTTTTTTTGAGATTCCACCAGATTTTCGACGCCACGCCTTTGAGTGGTTTGCTCTCGTTTCCTGAAGTTTCTAGCTTTTTGTTTTTTGGTTCGATGTTGAAGATTTTCCTGGTCGTTTTTTTTTGACGGGACAGGGGTCGCGGCAGATGCTTTCCGCGTCTTTTCTTTTTCTCGGTCGCTTTTGGCTTCCTTTTCGGCTCGTTTTTTGGCGAGGGCGTTTTTGTCCCCTGGCTCGTGTTTTGATTAGGTTCAGCTTTCCGAAGAGCCTACGCATCCTTTTTTCTTTCCCTTTTTACGGAGTTTGCGTTTGGCGTAATCAGTTCGGTTCTTTGCCTTGGATGGCGATCTCGCGCGGTGCAGTTTTTCTTGCTTCTGATTCTTTCAATTGATTGCTTGTCTTTTCTTCACGCCCCTCCGCGTCTCGAACAGCTGGGTTTTGGCTTTTTGAAAGGTTCTCTTTCTTCGTCCTTCGTCTTAGCACCATGCGCCTTTTTTTTTTCCGTTTTGCGGTAGATTCGTGAGATCCGCTTCCCTTCTCGCGATCTACTTAGTAGTTCGTCTGTCAGTGCCGCCTCCCCTTTTGGGTTTTTTTCGATAATTTGGCATACCGGCCTCTGGATATCCCCTCAGAGTTGTTTCTTGAGGGTTCGTCCTTGTTGACTCGTGGCTTTTTCCTTCCTTTTTCTGCGCCCCATTTTTCTTTTTGGCCAAGGCATTTCTTTTTTCCAGGTCATCGATAGTTATCGTCAGCTTTTTTCTTTCTGTCGATTCTAGATTTCCGTCCCCATGGAATTATCCAGGGGTTTGTCTATTCCCCCTTTATGGTTTTTTTTTTTTTTTGCTCTGGTCTTCGAAGATTTACCTCTTCCTTCTTTTCTTCTCGACCTCGAAACTACCACCCTCTTCCGTTTCGGGTATTTTTTTTTTTTTTGCCCCCTTTCCTTGAATCCCTTTCTCCTCCTGAGCGCTTTTTTTTTATGTTCGAGTTTGGGGTGCACTAACTTTTTTCACTCTGCAAGGTTTTGGCTGTTTCTTTCGCCCTCGTCTCCGTTCTCGGTTTGCAGGAACTTACTGTAATTTCCCATGGTTCCTTCGTCCCCTGCGAATAGTCCTGCTTACTGCCCTCATTAAACGTCTTTTTTCTTTTTTTTCTCCTTTTTTCAGCGATAGGTCTTTGCATTTTCCTTTTTTTTTAACCCTCGATAGGAATGTACGGACCGGTCCTTTCCTCCCCTCCCCACAATGCTTCTCTTCAACTTTCAGCGTTTTTTTTTTGGGTCCTGGAAGCGTTTTTTTTTGAGCCGGCACTGCCCTCCACCTTTCCGGCGTTATCGTTTCTCGCGGTAACCCCTGAACGGGAAACACATAGATTTTGTACCCTTTTCACATTAATTGACTTCCATGTTTGTTTGAGAGTGATTCTTCATGGTAACTAAGCTGTCTATCCTTTCCATTTTTTTTTGCCGATATCCGCCTTTCCCCCTTTGCCCTCTTTTTCGAAAGTGACCAGGTCTTCCTTCCCGCCCCCCCTACGTTTCCGCTGTGCGTGTTTGTGTGACTTTCCCGCTCCCTTTTTCCATTTTCTTCGTTCTTCGTACTACTCTAGCATGTTTCACGGTTGGTTGGTCTGTTTAAAAATGCGGCTAGGTTGCCCCCGCTTCCGTCTTTCCCCTGCGACAAAAGGTTCTTCCTTGGTCTTGCGGATTACTCTACTGAGTTCCCCACCTTTACTTCATCCGGCTTTCACCATATTTGGTTGTTGGCGCTGTTAGTATGGTTCCCTCACGTTGCTCCTTCTTTGACGCGCAGGTCCTTCCGTTTGGCGCAGAGTAGCAGGTTCCTACCAACCCTTCCCCCTCCTACCACTGTCGCTCCCCTTCTGAGCTCCTTGGTATTCTCCTTGAGGATTACTGTCTTTCTTTGTTTTTGGCCCTTCGGCTACCGAAACACAATCGGTTGCTTTTTCAGTTTTCCTTTCCGCTTTTTAGGCTTCCATGATCGGCCCGTGCCGTGGAAAGCGTCGCAGATTTTCCATCAGCCCAGGTCCTTAGATAAAAAACAGAGCAGGCCCTTTTTCATGTACCCTCTCTCCTCATATATTCTCCGCTCTCTTTCTGACTTCCTGGGGCACTCTTACGTGTAGTCCAAAAGAGCGCGAGTCCTGTCTCCCCCCCCACTGACGCTTTCATCCTCCCAAGGTATACCCCTACTTGCTTTCCAAACTCCGGGTCCCCTCTCCGCCGGTCTTCCCTTATCGGTTCTCCCCCGACTGTTTTACTCCCCGGGTCTTCTCCAGGCGCTTCCCTGTTTTCCCCTCTTTCTTATTCCTGGTTGTCTTTCGCTTTGACTGGATTAACTCCCCTTTCCCCGTTTAGACCAAGGCCTCTGGCTCCTCTATTATTTGCTTGCTAGCCCTTTCAAAACCGGGAGAACCATACCCGTTGTTTGATTGCTCGGTCTTCTGGTTTTCGTCAGAGGCAGACGAGGAGAGACCCCCGCCTTCCGAAGATGCAGCCTCGCGCGAGCCCCCTCCGGCACAGCAAGAATGTCTTGTAACTGGGGAGGCTTGCTTCACAAAGGCACTTTTCCCCCTGCCCATGTCTGCGTTTCTTTACGTTGTCCTCTTCCAAGATCCTTTTTCCCATCCTCTTACAACCCTTCTCTTTCCTCCTCGCTCCCCAAATTAGCCAGAGCCCTTCAAATCTTTTTTCTAGTTTCCTCTTACCCCCCGGTAACGTTTAGACACCAACCATCTCCTCTTTCGGTTGACCAAGCCTTTCTCAATAGGCTAATTTTTTCCCACGTTCGTTCTGCTCCCCCCCCCTCAATATTGTCATTTGGTTCTTTCTCTTCTCCTTCTAAGTTTGTTTATGATCTCCCCCCCAGCTGCTGACCGACTTTTAGTTGGGTTTTGTGCGTCTCTTCTCTGATCTCTTGCCTTTTCTCGATTTTGGTGGGTTTTTATCATCCTCGGCTGAATCTTGTGTTCCTGGTTTCCTGTTGAGGTTTGCCTTCCCCTGGAAGCCTCGGTCTCTCGGCCTTTTCCTGACGTTCTCTGCGCCCCTTTTTCCTGTTGACCCTTTTCTTTTTTCTTTGGCTGGTGGTAGGATGAGGATCTGTTCCTCCTTCTTTCCGCTCCTGCATTGTTTTGCAGGTCCTCTCCGCCGTCTGAGTCATCTGACAGGTTTTCCTTTCCAGAACCTTTGGTTATTGGAATTCAGGATTTTGCGATATTGCTGTTTTTTTTTTTTTCTTTTTCGTATCTGATGAGTTCCCCTTTGCTCTCCTGACTCCTCTCGAGTTACTCCCGAACAACCTTTCTTTGGCTCCTTTGAATGGTCTGAGAGGCTGAATTCCTCTTTTTTTCGGAGCACATTTTTTCGCTTGTGCCGTTCTTGTCGTTCGTGATCACGCTTCTCTCTCCCCCTTCTTCCTACCCTGCTCTATTCGTCTTTCAGTGCGCACCAATCCGTTGGGGGTTCCCTTTTTACTCCCTTTTTGAAATACGGCAAGTCCGTCTTTCTCCCCCCCCTTTGTTTTTATTCCCCTTTTCGGGTCGTAAGGTTGGCCCTCCCGATTTTTTTTGCACCCCGATGTTTCCCCCCCCATCCGATGTATTCCGCCTCCCCCCTTCGAGTTCTAGCGGGAGATATTGTTTTATTAGTCCTTTTTTCGCCTGTTGCCATGGCATTCTTTTTTTTTTCTCTTTTTTGTTTTTTGCTTTGACTGGCCGTGGCTCTCCTCCTCCTGGTACCTGCTTGCTTTTGCTTCATCTCCCTTGACAAGCGACCCAACCGCACTTATTTGGCACCCTTTGCACTTCACCGTGGCATTCTCCTCTTGAGGCTCTTTGGCGCGCTTTTTTCGGTTCCTTTGGTTGGACAGAATAAGAGCGACTTCTCTCCTTTGGGCGGTCATTCTTTCCTCCCGTTTCCCACCTTGATGCCTTTTTGTTCGACAGAGTGTGACCAAATATGTTCCTTTTTCGGTCTTTTTTCTTTTCTTTTGCGAACTATTTTTTGTACGCAGCACGCCCCTTTCCTTCGAAACTTCTGTGTGCGGACGATTTGCCGTCCCCCTTTTTCTATCGGTCAATTCTCTTCTCTGTTTTCCGCCAAGACGTTCCACTTTTTGTTAATTTGCCCGTCCCCCTGAGAAGGCCCTTTTGGTCCCCCCGTCACCATCCTCCTCGGCGTTTTTTTAGAAGAGCCTTTGCTTATTTTTGCACGTTCCCCCCTTCTTCCCCCTTCGGCGTATTTGCTTGCACCCCCTTACCGTCTAACATCGCCCCTTTTCCAATCTTTTGAATATCTTTTTCCCTTCTTTGTTGTTGCTGGAGCTCTTTTTCCTTCTTTTTTTCAACCGTGTTCTTTGACCTTTCTTACTTTCCCCTTCCAATCTTTTTCACCGCCTGAGTTGGTCGACGTTTTTGCCCCCCTCCGCCCGGCTCTCCCCTTCTTGGTTTGCTGATGATTTGTTGCTTGTCTTCGGTCCCTCAGCGGTTCATTTTGCTTTTTTTCTTCCCATCAAGTAACTCCTCCTTTTTCACCGGTTCGTATTGTTCGGGCCATGCATTTTACTGGATCCGATCGCTCCCCAGGGGTTTTCTTTTTAACAAGCGCGCAGCCTTTTTTTAGGGGGCGTGATTTCTAATTAATAGGCAACAGCAATCAAGGCATCCCTGGTGACGTCTCACCCTTGGGTGTTCTCTCGGAGAGAGTTTTCTCCCCCTTGCTGGTCATCCGTTTTTTTTTCTGGTATTTGTCGTATTCGTCCTCCCCCCCCACTCCTTTTGGCAGAGTTCGCTGTCCTTTCTTCTTCGACCACCCTTTTTTCCGACCTTCTGACCAGGCGATCTCCTTTTTTTTTGCCCGGAGTATGCCTGTTCCTTTCCCCTTGTTATTTTCCCAACGGGTGCGTTAGTTTTCTGGGCGTGTTTGTCTTCCCCTTCCTTCCTGTAAGTGACCACTCTTCTCCGCCCTCGCCCTGCCCTTTTCGAAAGAAAGATCCTCCCCACCCCGAGTTATTTTGGGTATTTTCCTGTCTACAATATCCCCTCCCACCCCTTTTACGACCTGCTCCCTGATGGCTTTCTCACTCGTCCCTTCAACTTCTTGGGAGGCACATATCGCTTTTTTCCTCTTTTACGACCATCCCTCTTTCTTTTTGCAGCTTTTCCGGTAACACCCTCTTGTGCGCTGTTTCTGTGGATCTTCCCCGGTCTTCCCCCACCCTGAGACCTGCCCCTGCGGTTGGTTGCTTCATGAAATACGGCGTCTCTCCTCCGTTTGTTTTCATTGCGGGGAGTTTTTTTAGCGCAGGATCGCACCACCCTTCCCAAACGGAGACCCTTCTTTCTTTTTTTTTTTCCCGACTACGTCATTCTCTGCCCTCCTCCATTCAAATTTTGCCACCTTCCTTTTTGTTCGGGAGTCCCCTTTTTGGTCGTTTCTCGATCTGTTCCCATCATCCGGATTATTAACCTGCCTGCCTACTCCTTTAGCCTCCGGACCCTTTCCCAGACATTTTGAGTTTTCTTTGCCACCCCGGAGGACTCGCTTCCTTTGCTGAAAATTGTCATTGTTTTTATGACGATTCCCTCCGTCCGTCCCCAACCGATCCCTCCGCCAGTTAAGGAAAGGCCTCCTGCCGCCGCGGAACCCTTTTTGATCAACGTCATCCTCTCCTATCTTCTTCCTCTGTTCCGTTATCCCCCCTTCCTCCTCCATTCCGCCTTCGACCCATTTTTTTGCTCCCCCCCCAATACGAGAAAAACTGAGAGCCGCATTCCTCCTCCCTCCGGTTGCGACAACCCACCCCCCCTGGTTCACTTGTTTTGTTTG